>Ga0136636_10002569_pt1 | contig 10828 bp, 9 predicted proteins | sample AntDrymUQ8522106_2_FD_104653 | JGI IMG/M metagenome (GOLD analysis project Ga0136636, IMG submission 104653) | Polar desert sand microbial communities from Dry Valleys, Antarctica - metaG UQ852 (21.06) | ecosystem: Environmental > Terrestrial > Soil > Desert | place: Antarctica: Dry Valley... | reverse complement strand
TGTTGCAAAGTATCATTCCTATCAAAGAATTACCTGAAGAATTTTCAATTGACTCAGCAATTTATGTAGCTCCAACTTTTCGTCACACTCATTTTAATGGAAAGCAGATTGTGGTACACAAACGTTCTGAAAGTATTCACGAGATATTCTCCTATAACTTATATCCGGGGCCAAGTGCCAAAAAAGGCCTGTATGGTGCATTACTGACCAAAGGTGAAAAAGAGGGCTGGATAACCGCTCATTGTTCTACTGTTCAGGTGGTCAGTCCATATGATAATATTACAACATTTATGCATGAAGGGGCAAGTGGTGGTGGAAAAAGTGAGATGCTCCAGAATATTGTAAGAGAGCCAAATGGCCAGGTTCAGATAGGTGAAAATATTCTGACCGGTGAAAAAAGGTTAATCAATTTTCCATTATTCTGTTCTTTTAACCCGGTTACTGATGATATGGCCCTTTGTCATCCATCTCTTCAGAAAAACAATGGGAAATTAACCGTTTTGGATGCTGAAAATGCTTGGTTTATCCGTGTAGACAGCGTAAATGATTATGGGGATGATCCATTTCTTGAAAAGCTTACTATAAAATCAAAAGAGCCATTATTGTTTCTGAATATCCAAACAAATCCTGACAGCACAGCTTTAATATGGGATCATATTGAAGATAGCCCCGGTAAAAAATGTCCGAATCCCAGAGTAGTTGTTCCCAGAGCGATTGTTCCCGGTATATTAAATAAGGCTGTTACTGTCGATATCAGAAGTTTTGGAGTAAGGACCCCGCCTTGTACAAAAGAGAATCCAAGTTATGGAATTATTGGATTATTCCATATTTTGCCGCCTGCACTTGCATGGTTGTGGAGATTGGTTTCGCCCCGCGGGCATGCAAATCCAAGTATAGTTGGTACTGGTGGAATGGAAAGTGAAGGTGTTGGCTCTTATTGGCCTTTTGCAACCGGCAAAATGGTTTTGCATGCCAATATGTTGCTTGAGCAAATCATCCAAACTCCGCGAATGAGGTATACTCTCGTTCCTAACCAACATATTGGCGCATGGAAGGTTGGTTTTAAACCTCAGTTGCTGATGCGCGAATATTTAACACGCAGAGGCAATGCAAAATTTAGAAGCGACCAGTATCAACATGCTAGAAGTCCGCTTTTAGGATACGAATTAAATTATCTTACCATAGAAGGGGCAAAAATACCTTCAAGGTTCCTTCAGGTGCATCGTCAAATAGAAGTGGGAACAGAAGGTTATGATGCAGGTGCTGAAATACTTTATGATTTTTTTAAAAAAGAATTACAAAAATATCAATCACCAGAATTATCAGGTGTCGGTAAAAAAATTATCGATGCATGTTTGTCAGGAGCAACAGTCGACGATTACATTTCGATTATACCTATGAACTATCAATATTCATTTTTTACAATTAAAGACGATGAGCAAAGTAGTGATTATAATGGGCTCTAAAGCCGACCTTGATTGGGCAAACCAGATTCGTAAAGTATTGGATTATTTTGGCATAGAAAACGTGGCGAGAATTGCCTCAGCACATAAAGTTCCGTTGAAATGCTATAACCTGATCAAAGAATACGAAAAGGAAAATGTAGTTTTCATTACCATTGCCGGTATGAGTAATGCTTTGAGCGGTTTTGCCGATGCCCAAACGTATTGTCCTGTAATTGCATGCCCGCCGTACAGCGATAAATTTGGGGGCGCCGATGTTTTTTCAAGCATCCGTATGCCATCGGGAGTGGCTCCCTTAACTGTGCTTAGCCCGGAAAATGCTGCTTTTGCCGCTGCTAAAATCATTGGTTTATCTGATCCTTCCATTCAAAAGAAAATTTCAGAATATCAGGCAAAAAAGCGGGACGAATTGGAAGAAGCTGACAATTCAATTCAATAAAGGATTTATTTTAATAAGGTAGATTTATCGAAACTATAGATATTGCCGCTAACATTATCAGAAATGGGGGAGTTGTGGCATTCCCAACTGAAACAGTTTACGGATTGGGTGCAAATGCACTTGATCCGATAGCTGTGGCTAAAATTTTTAAGCTGAAGGAAAGGCCTTCCTTTGATCCTTTAATTGTGCATATTGCCTCTTTCGACGATCTTGAAAAACTTACGCGTAATTTGGATGAAAAGGTAATGCTTTTAGCCCGTCATTTCTGGCCTGGACCTTTAACCATAGTTCTTAATAAAAGTGACATTGTACCGGAAATTGTTACCTCCGGATTAGCAACTGTTGGGATTAGAATGCCCGATAACGAAATTGCTCTTGAATTAATCAGAAGGTCGGGATGCCCTATTGCTGCACCCAGTGCTAATAAATTCGGCAAATTAAGTCCAACAAGTGCTGCCCATGTAAAGAAACAATTGCTTGGAGTCGACTATATTCTGGATGGTGGAAATACAGATGTGGGAATTGAATCGACCATTGTATCGGTCGAAAATAATGTTCTTACTATCCTCCGGCCAGGCAAAATTACATTGGATGATATAAAACAAGCATTGCCTGTAACGTTTATTTACAGCGCTAAAAAAGAAAAAAAAATAATTGCTCCCGGCTTATTAAAAAGCCATTATTCACCAAAAAAGCCTTTATATATTCTCCAAAATAGAAATATACACTTACCGGAAAATTCGGGAGTAATTTTGCATAGTCGGGCAGAAAAAGAAATTAATGCACTACGAATAATTTACACTTCCCAAACAAATAATCAACTGGAAATTGCTTCCAATCTTTTCTCGGCCATGCATGCCCTGGAAGATGATAGTGATATCAGCCAGATTTATATTGAGCCAGTGGCCGAAGAAGGATTAGGCCTTGCTATTATGGACCGGATTAATAAGGCGGCATACCAGTACAGGAAAAAGAAGTAATCTTTAAATCTAAGATAGATTAACTATTGTGTTCTAATATGTTAACAGGTTATTTAATATAATGCGAATTAATGGTTAAACATTTTATTTTGGCAAAATTATCGCCTGACCCGTTTTTCAGGCAAAGCCTGAGACAGCAAAGGACAGGGAAGCGAGCGGAGTCGAAGTGTGGATTAATTATTCAATTCCTAAACTAAACGACATTGAGTAAAATATGCTATGCCTACTTTTGTTTTACATGGTAATCTGGTACATTTTGCAGCATTCAAAAATCATATTGGTTTTTATCCAGTACCAACCGGTATCGAAGCTTTTTAAGAAGGAGCTTTCTGTTTTTAAACAAGGCAAAGGCTCTATACAATTCCCAATTGATAAACCCTAGAGGAAAATATGGCTAAGTCTAAAACGAGGTAATTAATTCCCATATGTTCATCAAAAATATCTATCTCTAATTGAAAAGAGTATAGCTCTGTATTGCCCTAAATAGAGGCTGTTCTTAAATAAATGTAAAATAACTTTAGCTGGTAATAAAAGAATTTATTGGTTTAGTAAAATGTTTACAAAATCGATAAACATTTTACTCACATTTTTGTTTTAAGGATCTCATAGGATATGCATATCAACTAAAAATTGAAAAGTATGAATAGTTCAATTTATAATTTTCAGAAAAGGGAGGTTGAGAACTCCCGGGAGCATCCAAACCTCGTGTTTGAAGAATGCATGAAAGCTTTGCAATATTTCATCGATTTGGGAAATAGCAATAATGATTACATCAATTTGAATAATTTAAGTAATAAGTTATTCAGAAAGCAGTTTGATACCGGAGATTTAAAAGTCTTACAAGAATTAAAAGACAAGTATTTGCCAAAGGTTAAAATTCCAGTTTACAGTTAGGTTTTCTGATGGAAAATCTATTATTCGGACAAAGAAAATATAGTTAATAACAAGGCAAGAGAAAATATTTCTCTTATTGATGAATGCTGTGAAAATTTAAACCCTGATTTTTACTAATTAGTTACAATTCAATTTCCAATATCTTATCAGTATTCTTCTGAAAATATGCGGTTTGCAACATGATGCAGAATTGTGGTTGTTGTTTAAAGAATTTGCTTATAAAGGAACTTTAACAAAGCAAACGATCTTAAATCTGGGAGATAATGCAATCTCTTTTGATCCTCACGGTTATAGGCAAGAATATTTGGATTTAATTAAAAATATTAATAATTAAAATTTGGTTCGATTTATTATCTTGATCTTCTTATTTTTTCCCCGGGAATAAAGACATTCGCACAGATATCAGTTGGTGGAGGATTAAATTAGAAATATTTTAAAAATTTCCCTTAAAGCTTGGGTATAAGCAGTTATTTTATATTTTTAAACTTTGCTACCAACCTAACACAGAACTAACTTTGAAACAATGCAAAAGTTTAAAAATAGTATTCCTATATCTCTTATTTACCTTAGGATTCTTATTGGAATTGTACTTCTCGTTATTAGTGTTTTACATATAGAATGTTCTGTATTTATACCTGTTTCACTTTTTACAATCGGACTTCTTTCTGATGTTTTCGATGGCATTATTGCCCGAAGACTTGGAATTTCAAGTGAGTATTTAAGGAGAATGGATTCTGCTGCCGATCAGGTGTTTTGGGTATTGGTCGCAACTTCAGTAGTTATAACTTTTCCCGATTTTTTGAAAGATCATTGGATTAAACTCGTTTTGCTTATTGCTATTGAAAGTTTGATTTATGCGGTGAGTTATGCAAAATTCGGGAAGGAAGTTGCCACTCATGCTATCTCTTCTAAAATATGGACCTTGATTATGTTTGCCACTTTAGTCCAGGTAATGATCATTGGAAATTCAAATGTTTTATTCGAAATTTGCTTTTATACTGGTATATTAACACGAATTGAAATTGTTGTGATTTTGCTACTGTTGCGGAATTGGACCAATGATGTTCCTTCTGTTTTTCATGCTGTTCGACTCAGGCAGGGAAGGGTGATTAGCAGAAATAAACTTTTCAACGGATAATGAGTTTTTGTTTGAAATTCTCAATTTAGTTGTACTTTCAATGGATCGATAAATAATTTCGCAAATAGTAAAATTTAAAAAAAAATTAAAAATGACAACCATATTAAACTGGAAACAAAAACCACTGAGCCATACAAGTGAAATTTATCACGGAAATAAAGTTGTTGGAAGTATCAAAGAAAATTCGATGAATCAACATGCCAATGGTTTAATAAATGGAAAAAAATTTATTTTCCGGACAAGTGGTTTTATTAAGTCAAATACATTGATAGTTGATGGTGAAACTGACAAAATTGTCGGTAACATTACATACAATTCGTGGATGACAAAAGCCCGGATTAAAACTCCCGAGGGAATTGCTCATTGGAAATACGATAATCCTTTTAATACCAAATGGAGTCTGAAAGATGACAATGATCTGAATATTACTTACAGCCGTTCCAATGGAATCATCAAAACCGATCATCAAAATGATCTTCTACTCCTTACTGGTTTATATATCTCCCAATATTACCGGCGTATAACTTTTTTAATGTTATTCGTAGTTTTTGTTCCAATTTTGGTAACAATCATCAACCTCATAATTAATAATTCCTAGTCTCTTGCCGAAGGTTTTATTTTAATACTTCAATTTTACTTAACAACTTTATATCAGTGAGTGTGGAATAATCATACTGGTAAAATCCGTCTTCACCAATCATAAATAAAGAGCCGTTCAGCGGGATAACATCAGTTGCCTGAATATCTTTAAAATGTGCAATCGGATGAAGTGTGATGTTTCTAACATCGCTTGCATCAAAAATTTTAAGACCCTCGTCGCCATCACATAGAAAAAGGATGCTGTTCTCAATTCCAAGTCCCTGAGGGGATGTAAATGGATACGACTTCACTCTCATTGGAAGTGCTTTATTGCTGATGTCAATCACATCCAGCTGATTTGTCAATGTGTTTCGGCAGGTCATGCCCGATCGCAAAGTAACATATGCATAATTTCCTTCCACCACAACAGGATCGCACGAGGTAATATGAGTGTATGTCGATATTAATTTCGGTTTAAAATTATCTGAAATGTCATAAATGGTCAATCCGTTTTGTGCGCCGATATACATAAAATCATCACGTAAAAAAATTGTTTCAATACCATTGGAATTAATTTCGGTACCTACAGAAACAGGCTGGTTGATATTTGTTATATCGATTACTTTGATATTGTATCCTGTTAAAACATAAAGTGCATTGCCTTTGATAGCAAATCTGGCCATCGATCCTCCAACACCTGTAGCTGTTCCTTCTGATCCGCCGGAAGATCCACCCGTTGATGCATCCGAAAGATTCATATATTGACTTTTGTATCCATCATAATAATACAATGGGTAAGGATATGGATTTGGATAAGGCTGGGGATCAGTAATGTCTCTCTCAATTTCTTTAACTTCCCACCCAATAACAACACCTTTTGTCTGATCTACTCCCTGTGTAGTGAGTTCTATATCCTTAGGAGGAACTGCATATTGAAAAACGTCCTGAATACGGTATGTTTCTTTTATATCATCCATGTTGCTGATATCCAATGCAACTAAGTCAATATAACTATCTGCATATAACGTGTTTTCTTTTATGGCAATATCAACATTCCCGGGAATTTCAATAAATGCTTTTTCGATAGGTTTTGCGGCATTGGTATTATCAATAATATGTATTCCTTTAAAAAATTCGTTGATGAAGATGTAATTATCCTTAAAATAAATTTTACCCGGATTTTTCAAATCCTGAGGCGCTGTTTTCTTAACGGCATTGCGCAGGTCTTCATACGACAGGTAAACTGGTTCACTTATTTTATATCGCTCAAGAATCTTATCCTGGCAGGTTGTTAAAATAAAACCAAATATCATTAATGTTATTATAGTTAAATATTTTCCTGTTTTAATGGTAGTGATAGATTGCTGGTTGCCATTATCTGATTGGCAGGTTTTCTTTAAGCTCATGATAAATTATTTTGTTTTTGTATAGATGCTGATAAAATTAAATGGTTGCGTATCAATAAAAATCTAACGCAACCTTTTTTCTATTTCAACATCAATAGAGAAAAACATTTCAAATGAAGACTTCATTATTATCCTTTTTTGCGATTCTAATTTGTTTATCGTCTTATGCACAAAAAGATATGGACGATGTTGTTTACCTGAAAAACGGAAGCAAAATTATAGGAACTATTTTACAGGTTTTCCCCGATTCTATTGTTCAAATACAACAAATGGGAGGGAGTATCTGGATATTTCCAATGAAGGAAGTCTCGATGATTGCAAAAGAAAATCGACTCAAGCTAAAATCGACAATTTACAATGAAAAAGGGTATCAATTCAGTGTTGATGCCGGTGTTCTTATTGCCGCAGGAATAAATGAGTACAAAGCACCTTTGAGTGTGCACGTAATTAATTCATATCATATTACCCCTTCTTTTGCTGCAGGAATTGGAACAGGACTGGAGTTTTTCAGGATCACACAAATGCCACTGTACGTTGACCTGAGATATTCCCTGAATAAGAAATTTTATTCCCCATATATTTTTATGCAGGGTGGAGGAATGTTTCCTTTAGGGAATAAACAAAAGGAATATGATGGTTCTACATATAAAGGCGAAACCGGCTTTATGGTAAATCCCGGAATAGGATTTCTGTTTCCTTTAAGTGATAAATCTGCTTTTTCAATCAGCTTATCGTATCGTTATCATGAATTAAAGTCGGTACGAAACACTCCCTTAACCGATTATACCCGGATTGAGCAGATGAACCGGTTTAATTTCCGTATTGGATTTATTTTAAGGTAAGTTATCATAATATAAAAGCAAATCTGGACAGTGAATCTGCACTTTGAACCAGGATAAATTCAGGATAACATTTCGATTGATAAAAATAACGGTCTTTCTTTTTGCAACAAAAATTATTTTATGATTAATTAACACGGCATTTCACTTTCTCACTTGGCATTCTATCGAAAAAACCCGAAATTTGAAGTCTTATCCCATTGAATATCCATTCTTCCAAATTTATATGAAAAAAATTTTCGTTACCATAATCGCAGTTTTAAGCATTATTAACCTGCCGGCTCAGGTTAAGATGGAAGAAACTACCATTACTATTCCAACATATTCCGTTGGTGTACCTGAAACCACTCCATTGTTTTATACTCCCGAAGTATACCAGGGTGCTCAGTTGAGGGTTTATCCTTATCCTTATATCGGTAAACTGAGTGATAATAAAATAGATAAGATCTATAAAGCCATCACACTCGAAAATGAATTTGTGAAAATATGTGTAATTCCTGAACTTGGTGGGCGACTTTATTATGCCATAGATAAGACAAATAATTATGATTTTGTGTATCGTAACACTGTTATAAAACCAGCACTCATCGGTATGAATGGAGCGTGGATTTCGGGCGGAGTAGAATGGAATGTTCCCCATCATCATCGCGCATCCACCTTTATGCCGGTAGATTATAAACTGGTCGAAAATGCCGACGAGAGTAAAACCATCTGGGTGGGCGAATACGAAAAACGTTCCCAAACCCGTTGGGTGGTTGGACTAACACTTTACCCGGGTAAAGCTTATGTTGAAGCCTCTCTTCGGTATCTGAATGTAACTCCTGTTGTTAATAGTTTTTTGTTTTGGGCAAACACTGCGGTTCATGCCAACGAAAATTACCAGGTTATTTTTCCTCCCGATGTTGAAAAAGCTGTTTTTCATTCCAAAACACAATTTACTGATTTTCCCATTTCCCATCAGGTTTATCAGGGAATCGATTTTACAAAAGGGGTGGATGTTAGCTGGTGGAAAAACACAACATCGCCAACCTCATATTTTGCATGGGACACCAATAAAGATTTTATGGCCGGCATCGATCATGGTAAAAAAGCCGGAACTGCAATAGTAGGAAACCACTATATTTTTGCCGGAAAAAAATTCTGGAACTGGGGCAATAACGATGTTCAGCGTTTATGGGATAAAATGCTTACTGATACCGACGGGCCTTATCTGGAAATGATGACAGGACTTTACTCCGACAATCAGCCTGATTATAGCTGGATTAATCCTTATGGAGTAAAAAGCGGGACAATGTATTATTACCCTTTTAAAAATATGTCGTCGGTAAAGGAAGCCAATAAAGATGCTGCTGTCAACTTAGAATTGAAAAGCAATAAAGCTCTCATTCAGGTATATACAACTTCAAGGCTTTCAAAGTGCAGGCTTTTATTAACGCATAAAGGTAAGGAAGTATTTGCCGGGGAAATTAGTCCGGATCCGATGATGCCTTATTCAACCGAAGTGAAAATACCTGCCGGAGCCATCTCTGATGAGTTCACACTGATTTTGTATTCACCCGAAAATGAAGAATTGATTCGTTATTCACCTCCTACAAGGAAAAATCTTCCAGAGCCTCCAAAGTATATTTCTCCTGAAAATCCTTCTCAGACTGCATCTGCTGATATGCTTTTTCAGAAAGGTCTTCGTCTGGAGCAATTTGGTAATGCAACATTAAACCCTGATTTCTATTATAATGAAGCTTTAAAACGCGACTCGGGAAATATTCTTACCAACACTCAAATGGGTATCCGCTATCTGAAACCCGGATTATACGAACAGTCGCAGCAATACCTCAATCGGGCTGTAAAGGCAGTTACCAATAATTATACTTCAGCTAAATATGGTGAACCATTGTATTATCTGGGAGTGAATTTGTTTTACCAAAACAAGCTAAAAGAAGCTTACGAAATTCTATATAAAGCGAGCTGGAACCTGGAGTGGGCATCACAATCGTATTACTTTTTAGCGGTGATCGATTGTATGAATGGGGAATACAATGCTGCCATTGAAAAATTGGGAGAGTCGATCACGGCAAATGCCAATAACATTGAAGCTATAAACCTCATGGCTATTATTTTGCGTCGTAATGGGGAAAAAGATTTAGCTAGGCAGGCCATCGATGAAGCCCAAAGAATCGATCCTTTAAATCTTACTGCGGCTTTTGAGCACTACCAATTGGAAAAGAAAGCAAAGGCATGGATGCTGCAAAATCACTAAAAACTTTTTACCGGGATGAGGCAGATAATTATCTTGAAACTGTTTCGCGTTACCTGATGGCAGGTTTTTACAGCGATGCTGCTGAGTTATTGCATCTGGCAAGCAGTGCAGAATTGGTAACAACTTCAAAGAATCCATTGATATATTATTACCTGGGTTATTGTTATAATAAGTCAAACGAAAAGGCTGATGCGGTAAATTGGTATAAAAAAGCCTCAGCAATGAACACCGATTATTGTTTTCCGTATGGACAAAGTAGTTTTGATGTTCTCAGTGATGCAATTGATGTTAATGAAAAGGATGCTACAGCTCTATACCTGTTAGGAAACCTTTTATGTGATCAGGCTCCTGATAAGGCATTCTCGTCATGGCAAAAATCGGCAGATATCAATAATACTGCTCAGGTAAACCGAAATATGGCCTTTTTATTGGCTAATATTTATGATAAGCCTAAAGAGGCAATAATTCATTTGGATAAGGCACTTGAATTAGGATCTATAAATCCTTTATTTCTGCTCGAAAGGGATATTTATGCCGAATATGCTGGTGAAACGCTATCGAACCGTTTGGCGTTTTTTGAGAAATATATAAATATTTCAGTCACCTGGGATAAAACTGAATTACGACGTGCAGAACTTTTGAATTTTTCAGGAAAATATAATGAGGCTATCGAAATTCTAAAAACACAACATTTTTATATTGCCGAAATCACCCGCCTAAATCCTCACATGATATGGTCGAATGCATTTTTGGCCCGGGGGATTCAAAATCTAAGTAAAAATGAATCTGACAAGGCGGTTGCCGATTTTAATGAAGTTTTTAATTTCCCAAGA
>Ga0136636_10002568_pt1 | contig 10829 bp, 8 predicted proteins | sample AntDrymUQ8522106_2_FD_104653 | JGI IMG/M metagenome (GOLD analysis project Ga0136636, IMG submission 104653) | Polar desert sand microbial communities from Dry Valleys, Antarctica - metaG UQ852 (21.06) | ecosystem: Environmental > Terrestrial > Soil > Desert | place: Antarctica: Dry Valley... | reverse complement strand
TCTTCGCCTTCGATGGGTTTATTTTCGTTATTTTGCTCTTGCATGACTACAAATTTATAAACTTAAGGCGAATGTTTCTTATCGTATCCCGATTTTTAATTCCGAAAGGCTATCGCGGAATCACGATATTTCCTTTTGTGATCGTTGGGGATGTTTCGGACCGCGAAGATGTGGTCATGGTGAATCACGAAAGAATCCACATCCGACAGCAATTGGAACTGTTTATTCTGCCTTTTTTTATTTTTTATATAGTGGATTATGGTATTGGACTAATTCGATATCGGAATCGCGCCGAAGCTTACCGCAATATCAGTTTCGAACGCGAGGCTTATGCCAAAGAAAAAGACCTTCACTATTTAAAGTCAAGGCCTTTTTGGAATTTTTTAAAATATTTGTAAGTTACTTCTCTGTAGAAGCTGTTGGATTACCGGTTTCGACACGGGTTGCTGGCACGGTTGAAAGTTCTTTTGGTGCGACTTCGAAACGGATATCTGCATTTTTAGAAATACGCCCGTTTGGCAAAACTTCATCAGCGCGATTGCCTACAATTCTATATTGGAATTTGGCATTGCTGATGCCTGAAGCAAGTTCGACCACATCGAAGGAATTTCCAGTTTTATTGGTCACATACACGCCGTTGCATTCCCCTTCAAGCTGTATAAAAACGCGTAAAGGATGTTTTTCATTGACGGTAATATTTTTTGCTATTATCGGGTCAATTTTGATATGGGTTCTGCCATTGATAAGTTGTCCTTCTCCGTAATCTTCAAATAAGATTTCTGGTGCTTCTGTACAATGCAGTGTTACGCGTTCACTATTCAGTCCTTCTGCGGTCGTTGATACAGTTCCTGCGCCGATGATTTTATATTGGGTGCCATTCCAGTAATTCACGCGGACGATCGCTCCGAAATTATCTGTGTAGACCGATTCTCCGACGCCGGGAGTGGTGGCTCGTGCATAGAGCGCGGTAGTATAGCCGTTAAAAGCGCCGCCGCTCCCGCTGACTAGGTATTGTCCTAAGACGTTGTTGCCCACGCTAAAAGCTCCAGTTCCTGATGTATTCAGGTTATAACTTGAATTTCCGAAACCTTCCGCCTGACTCGTTTGTCCAAATATGCCGATTCCTGTACTCGCTCCTGCAGCAGCAAAGTTAATCCCCGAAACGCCAAGTCCGGCGGCATTTATTTGTTCGCCTCGCACACCGCTACTTCCACTTTGATTGGTTTGACCTGCGATTCCGTGTCCGCCCGCGCCGGCTCCTACTGCAGTGGTGTTAACTCCGAATATGGCCGCTGTTGTACCTGTAGTCGAGACGGAATTGATGGTGCGGGTGTTTGAAATTACATCCAACGGGAACCCGGCGGTAATTTTTCCTATAGATACAGTTCCGGTATGGAAAATATTATCGGTGATGGCATCGGGCGCCAAAATTCCGCCGACTTCATACCAGTCATGATCCTGAATTGCCGAAGCGTTTTGCCATGAAACTATCCCGGTTGCATTGGTTTGCATTATTTGCAAATTGGTGCCTCGTGACGGAGGTAGTGTGTAGGTGTTCGCAGTGGTAGTTCCGATACCGACATTCCCAAGAAAATAGCCGGCGAAATTGGTCGCACCCGCTTTAAGAAAGGTTGAATGGACGCCATAGTGGGTTCCGCCTGACGCCGGATCGATAAGATTGTAAAATCCGTATTTGACTCCGGTTCCAGTTCCTTGTATTGCATTGTTTACGCCAAATACATTTCCGGCTCCAGTGGTGGTAATCGAATTAAATAAGCCGGTATTGCCACCTGATGAACTGCCACTTATTGTTGTAGTAAGACCGGCACCTGACGCATTGCCGTTATTGACGATTGTTGCAGAAAATCCGCTTTTGGTTCCTGTAGGCGATGACGCTGTTAAGGCCACTGCTACTCCGGTATGCGAATTTCCGCCGGTGTTAGTGATAGTAATATTGTTGCCGATTTGTGCGCCTGCTCCAACTCCGGACAATGTGGTGTCTTCACCGTAGTGGGTTGTTCCCCCAACATTATTAATTTCATTGACCGTCCCGTATTGCTGTCCGACTCCTGTTCCTGACAAAAGGTTGTAGTTTCCATAGTGATTGCCCGTGCCTGCATTGGCGATCGTAGCATAGTTTCCATAATGATTGCCCGGGCCGGAATTGGTGATTGTAGTATAATTTCCGTATTGGAGACCCGATCCTGTTGATCCCAATGCATTAAAAACGGCATAGTGCGCACTAGTCCCCGAATTGACAATTGCATTATAGGTGCCATACTGCAGTCCGACGCCAGCTCCCGTTAAGTTGTTAAGCGTGCCATAATGCGTGCCGAGCCCGGAGTTGCTGATCCAGTTGTGTGCTCCATATTGAAGGCCAGTTCCGCTTCCTGAAATATTATTATAAATTCCGGTATGATCGCCTGAACCGCTCGATTCAAGATTGTTGGAGACACCCCAATGAGTGCCATTGCCGGTTCCGCCCATAGCATTGGCGAGTCCTAAGTGATTTCCGTCGCCGTTGTTGTTAAGTTGATTATAGGTACCATATTGGAGTCCGATCCCGGTACTCATCAACTCGTTGAAGCTTCCAAAATGATTACCAACTCCGGAACCATTAATGTAGGCGTGATTTCCGTAAAATTCCCCATTTCCCGCACCAGAAATGCTCGTTTTCGTTCCGAAAATTTTGTCGTTTCCAGAAATAGATAGATCATTTTCTAATGCAGACTTGTCGGTTCCGTCGGTCGTTGTGGACGCAAAAGTATTTAGGATGCCCTTGTTAAAGTTCGTTGTATTGACTTCCAATGGATAATCAGCGGTATTTTTTCCAATGGCAACATTTCCGGTGTGGAACATGTCATCAGTAATCGCATCGGGAGCAACAGTTGTTCCTTCTTCATACCAATCGTGATCGCCATTCGAAGTGGAAGAAATTCCGATCCAGTCCGATGTTGGATTGTTCCAATAGTAGAAGCCGGGCTGCCTAACCGTAGCCAAAAAAGTTGTCGCTATGTTCAGGTAAATAAGCATTCCCTGTTGGGCTACAGCGGGATTTGTGGTAGGGAAGTCGTCGACTTTTGGGATGATTATTCCATCCGTATTTAAAGGTGCGGCTTGATTGCTGGACTGGATTTCCAATTGGGCGTTAGGTGTCGTTGTCCCTATTCCGACTTGTCCAATCGATGGTGTAGAAGCAAACATTACAAATAAAGCGACTGTAAAATAAAGATTTTTCATTCAGATGATAATTTCACTATTAAACTCGGTTTTTTTTTGTTAAATTGATGAAATTTTTATTTTATTTTCCCAATTTAACCGATGAAAAGTAAATAAATCCGATGAAGCCTTCTAAGTTGATTCTTTTCTTTTTTTTTCTTTTTTGATTCCTACGCTGTAAGTAAATATTTTCTACTTTTATACCCTAAAATTATGATTATGAGAAAGTTTGGTTTTTGCATAGCCATTTTGGCACTTTTTGTTTTCGAGAAGGTTGCGGCTCAACTTTATGTGAACAACAGTTATCTTTATGTTGCCGACAGTTTTCTTTTTGTTAAGCAAGATGTAAACCTTCAGGCATCAGGTAATTTATTTTTGAGGAATGAATCTCAACTATTGCAAGGTACTAGCGGCGCTTCCACTAACCAAGGTGTAGGCGCATTATCTCTTTTCCAGGAAGGTACTTCGAATAATTTTGCATATAATTATTGGAGTTCCCCTGTGGGTGCTTCATCGGCATCGATTGGAAATAGCAACTTTGGGATTTCTCAATTAAACAGAGCCACTGGTGTGACCAACATTTCAAGTGTGCCGGCAACAATAGCACCTTCGACGGTATTAGACGGAACGACAACTGCTTCCAGTTTATCTATCGCCCAACGTTGGATTTTTAAATTCCTGTCTTCCACGACTTATTCACAATGGTTTTACGTGGGCTCGGCGGCTACAATTGGGGCAGGCGAAGGTTTTACAATGAAAGGGACAAGCGGCACTGATGCAACGACGGTTATCGGTGTGCAAAACAATCCCGGCAGCAGCCAGCGCTATGACTTTAGAGGCAAACCTAATGATGGAAATATTAGCGTTTCTGTTATCGCTTCTGCGGGAAATATGACTTTGACTGGAAATCCATATCCGAGTGCAATTGATCTCGATTTGTTCTTAACCGACCCAGCTAATACACCTTTTATTGACGGTACTGCTTTATTCTGGGAACACGATCCTACTGTAAGCTCGCATCTTATCGCCAATTATCGCGGAGGTTATGGTGTCTATAATGGCGCTACGGGTGTTTACACACCGGCAACGTTTTATTATTATGATGCTGCGGGCAACCAAGGTTCTGTGGCGAGTATGCCAATGAATACTTATCAAAGAAAATTTTGCCCAGTGGGGCAAGGATTCATGATTCGTGGCATTGCCAGCGGGACTGTACAATTTAAGAATTCAAACCGTGTCTTTAAAAATGAAGGAGCGGCAAATAATTCAGAATTTCACAGAATTGCTATAAATCGTGACGTTACAGTTTCGACCGATTATGGTTTTTATGAGGATATTCCGAATGTAGCGGGAACAGACTATACCCAAATCAGTAAAGCGCCAACACCACATATTAAGATCAATGCCTCGTTGAACGGGCAGGCTGTGCGACAAGTGGCGCTGTGCTTTATCAATTCCGCTATAGATGGCATCGACAGAGCCGACTCAAAGTCAGCCGACACTAATTTAAATCTGCCTTTTGATATGTATCTCTATCTTGACGGTAAAGAATATATCCATACGGCCACAAGCTTTGATGTCAATAAAAGATTCGCCGTCGGTTTTAAGAATAGTGCGCAATCAACCTTTAAAATTCAGGTTGCAAATTTTGTCAATTTTTCGGGTGCGCAAACAGTTTATTTGTACGACAAGCAGACTGATATTTATCATGACATAAAAAACAACCAATACGAAATGACACTTCCAGCCGGAGATTATAATGATCGATTTGAATTTACTTTTGTAAATGGAGCCTTAAACATTCCGGCTTTGAGCGCTGATGCTTTCGACCTGATTCAAAGCAATAGCTCGCAGACACTCACGATTGCCAATCCACAGATGTTAGAAGTAAAATCGGTTATCCTTTACGATATTGGCGGAAAAGTTGTTTTCAATAAAACGCAATTGGGTGCAAAAAACACCTATCAATTTTCTACTTCCGGAATCAGCGATGCGGTCTATATTGTCAAAATTGTTACAAATGACGGGAGCGATTTCAGTAAAAAAATCACTGTATACAACGGAAAATAGTTTTCGGATTTCACCTAAACTTTCTAAAAGCTGCCGAGAGGGAGCTTTTTTTATACAATTGTTTTAACCATATGAATCACTTTCGTTTACATTTGCAAAAAAACATTGGAAGCAGGCAATCAGATCGTTCCTATTTCGGCGAATGTCACATTGGTTGTCAAACGCGAAGATCTAGTCCATCCTTATATTTCTGGGAATAAATTCCGGAAATTGAAATACAATCTACTAGAAGCGAAATCCAAAAACCACACAAAGTTGCTGACATTCGGAGGCGCATTTTCAAACCATATTTCCGCTGTCGCCGCCGTCGGAAGGGAACTAGGGTTCGAGACTATCGGAATTATACGCGGAGAAGAGCTTGCCGGTTCCGCAAATGAAAATCCCACACTTCAATATGCTCGGCAATGCGGGATGCGACTTGAGTTTGTCAGCAGGTACCAATATCGGATGAAAGAAACTGAGGTTTTTATTGAAAGTCTGCAACAACAATTTGGAGATTTTTATTTAATTCCCGAAGGCGGCACTAACGCATTGGCAATCAGCGGATGTGAAGAAATTTTGACTTCAGAAGATACAATATTTGATTATATTTGCTGCGCGGTGGGAACCGGCGGAACCATTGCCGGATTAATCAATAGCTCGAAGCCACATCAGCATATCTTAGGATTTCCGGCTTTAAAAGGGAGTTTTTTACAAGCAGAAATTCGTAAATTTGTCCGCAACGAGAATTGGAGCCTAATCAGTGACTATCACTTTGGCGGATATGGCAAGATAAATGAGGAGTTGGTCCGTTTTTTAAATACTTTTCATCAGCAAACGGGAATTCCTTTGGATCCCATTTATACCGGAAAACTGTTTTTTGGCGTTATGGATTTAATAAGTAAGGATTATTTCGCTTACGGGTCCAAAATTTTACTGATTCACACAGGCGGAATTCAGGGCATCAAAGGGATGAACATCAGATTAAAAAATATACAATCACCATTAATTGAATACTATGATTAAGAGAGTAGTGCTTTTGCTTATTACGATGGCCTTTATCAGCTGTAATTCTACGCAGCCTGTCGTCAGGACATCCAAACCAGTCTACCGGAAGCCAAACACAGCTACAGCAAAAGCCCATAGAAAACCTGCAACCACCAATAGGAATGGCAGGCCGGTGGTGGTGGATAACCCTATAACTTCGAAAGCACCCACACAAACGCAGGAAATTAAAAAGATTGAGCAAAAGTATGAATCGGCGAAAGAAGAGAATAAATCCTCGTCAAAAACGTCGGTTTATTCGAAAAGCGAAATTCTTGAGGCGACTACACGTGTAAAAGTTACGACTGCAATGGTGTTGGATTATATCAGCCAATATCAGGATATCGCAAAAAAAAATATGTCACAATACGGAATTCCCGCGAGCATTACCTTGGGTCAGGGTATTCTTGAATCTGGCGCCGGAACAGGTCCGTTGAGTATATTGGCCAATAATCATTTCGGAATCAAATGCCACAAAGAATGGACAGGTCCGAGCGTCAAGTATGATGATGACGAAGCGCAGGAATGTTTTAGGAAATATGAACAGCCAAGCCAGTCCTACCAGGATCATTCTCTGTTCCTGACGAGCCGCCCTCGATACTTCAGTTTGTTTGAGATTGAAGAAGGCGATTACAAACAATGGGCTAAAGGACTGAAAGATGCGGGTTATGCGACCGATCCTAAATATCCGGAAAAATTAATCGGAATTATAGAACGCTACCAGCTTGCAAAATACGATGCCGAAGTTTTGGGAATAGCTTTCGAACCTATTAATACGACAAATCAGAATTTACCTTTAAAAGGAAACCGAGTTATTCCGTCGTCCCACTCTTATCAGGTTACGCAAGGCGATACGTTGTATTCCATCTCGAAACGTTTCAATATTACAGTGGATGACCTGAAAAAGAAAAACGACATTCAGAACAACGCGATCTCTATAGGCCAAAATCTAATAATCAAGTAATTTTATGTTATATCAAAGAAGCAGTCAGCTTTTCGCTGAGGCTGAAAAAGTCATCCCGGGTGGTGTAAATTCACCCGTTCGTGCGTTTAAAGCTGTAGGAGGAACTCCTATTTTTGTTAAAAGCGCGAAAGGCGCGTATCTTTACGATGAAGACGGAAACCGGCTCATCGATTATATCAATTCTTGGGGACCAATGATACTCGGACATGCATATGAACCCGTTGTCAAATCGGTTATTGACCGCGCGCGGTTGGGCACATCTTTCGGTATGCCAACAGCACTCGAAACCGAAATCGCAGCACTCGCAGTGGCTATGGTTCCTAATATCGACAAAATCCGTTTTGTAAATTCGGGCACAGAAGCCTGTATGAGCGCCGTCAGGCTCGCACGTGGCTACACCAAGAAAGATAAGATTATCAAATTCGCTGGATGTTATCACGGTCATTCCGACTCGTTCCTGATCCAAGCCGGTAGTGGGGCAGTAACCTTTGGTACGCCTAACAGCCCCGGAGTTACAGCGGGCACAGCAAAAGACACTTTATTGGCGCGCTTTAATGACTTGCAAAATATTGCGGAATTAATTGAAGCGAACAAAAATGAAATTGCAGCTATTATCATCGAACCGGTTCCCGGCAATATGGGTTGTATTCCGCCGGCAAAAGGGTTTTTGGAAGGCCTTAGGGCACTGTGCACCGAAAATGAAATACTGTTGATATTTGATGAGGTCATGACGGGATTCCGTCTGGCGAAGGGCGGTGTTCAGGAATTATACAATATAAAAGCTGATATCGTTACATTCGGAAAAGTAATTGGCGGCGGTTTACCCGTTGGCGCTTTTGCGGCGAGAGCCGAAATCATGAATTTTCTTGCGCCTTTAGGGCCGGTTTACCAGGCTGGGACATTATCCGGAAATCCGCTTGCCATGGCGGCTGGATTGGCGATGCTCAAAGCATTAAATGATGACGTCAATATCTTTACAAGGCTCGATGAAAAGACAGCCTATCTTGAAAATGGCATTCGCGAGGCTTTCGCTGAAAACAATATTGAATTTACAATCAATAGGGTTGGATCTATGATTTCCGTGCACTTCGATGCCGATGCGGTCGTTGATTTTCAAAGCGCAGCCAGGGGTGACAATGAAAGATTCCGAAAGTTTTTCCACGGACTCCTCGCTGAGGGAATTTACATTGCACCCTCAGCTTACGAGACTTGGTTTATAACCGATGCACTGACCTACGATGATCTCGATTTTACCATAGCCGCGATAAGAAATGTCGCCAGCACTTTATAAAAAGAAAAAAGCTCCCGATATAGGAGCTTTTTTTATTTGTAATCAATTTGATTATTGCGTCAAGCGCTGCATCAATTCAGGATATTTAGCCAATTCTTTTCTCTGTGCTACGTCGAAAGCCGCTTCAATCTTACGTTGGATCTTTTTCCCCATTCCTGCTTTATCAGTTGCAGACATAGTTGCGTTAGTCTTTAACTCATCATGTTTCATTACCATTAAAGTATAGAAATCGGCTTGTTGCGCATCGTTGAGTTTGATTTTTTCATTCAAAGCTGCAACATCTTTCGTAGCAGCCTCTTGAGATGATAATGTCATCTTTTTATCCTGTGCATTTGCGTTTATCGTAAAAGCAAAAAATAAAGTTGCAAGAGCAATTAATTTTTTCATGGAATGTGGTTTTTAAATTAGGAAACCAAATCTAATGATTTTTGGCGAATTACAAAATTTATTTTTTAATAATGTTAGGCTCAGCCATTTTATGCCTTTTTTTTCCGGCCATATCATGTCTTCTTTCTTTTCTGTCGGCTTTCATTTCTTCCCATTTTTTAAATTGGTCAGGAGTAAGAATGTTTTTAATTTTTTCTTCTGAAAGGTGCTGGTCGTCGAGCCTTTTGTTTTGCATTGCAAATCGTTGATCGGCGGAAGGTTTGATGCCTTTCGCTTTATTCGCTTTTCTCTCAGCCATGCCCGCTTCTCTTTTTGCTGATTGCTCGTTGATAATCTTTGCCATGTCCTTTTGCTGTCCGTCGTTCAATCCGAGATCGTAGGTGAGTTTTTTAAGGGCAAGCTGATTTTTTTGCTCAGGGGAAAGTTGTTCTCTTTGCTGGTGATTTACTTTTGTTTTTTTCTGCTCTTGCGCAAAAGTTGTCATTCCAACAACCAATAATGCGGCTACCAATAGTCTTTTCATTTTATAGTTTTTTAAATTTGTAGGTTTAAGACGCAAGCTATGTGATTAAGTTTAATGCCTACGGAAATTTAGGCTATTTTAACATTTGCAACGAAACAATATGGAAGAGAATCGCTCGGGTTTAACCAACTGAAAAGGGAGCAGTTACGCTCCCATTCATATTTATTAAATATATTTTCAAATCAATTCTACAGTTTTAAATTCACCGTCAACAGTTACTTTTACAATTGCATATTTGGATAACGCCTTCATTGCCGTATCCCATTTTTTGCCACTGAGTTCTGTTTTAACTTTCAGCAAACCCAAATCCATTTTGTTGTCGTTGGATTTCAGAAGTGACACGATAAGTTTCTCTTCGTCCTCCAATTGAATTTCCGCCTGTTTTTTCTCCGGGCGCATTTGGGGAAAAAACAACACTTCTTGTATCGACGAATTGTTGGTAAGGAACATCATCAGTCGATCCATTCCAATTCCGAGGCCAGAAGTAGGCGGCATTCCATATTCCAAAGCACGCAGAAAATCTTCGTCGATAAACTGTGTCGCTTCATCATCGCCCTTTTCCGCTAGTTTGAGTTGGTGTTCGAAGCGTTCGCGTTGGTCGATGGGATCATTAAGTTCCGAATAAGCATTCGCCACTTCCTTTCCGCAGACCATCAATTCAAAACGCTCGGTGAGTTCGGGATTGTTGCGGTGTTGTTTACATAAAGGGGACATTTCCTTTGGATAGTCGGTAATGAATGTTGGCTGTATGAAATTCCCCTCGCATTTCGCGCCAAAAATCTCATCGATCAGTTTGCCTTTGCCCATTGTTGCATCGACGTCTATTCCCATTGAACGCGCGGCGTCGAATAATTGTGCTTCTGTCTTACCCGAAATATCGAATCCGGCATATTTGATGATCGCGTCGGTCATGGTTACTCTGGCATATGGCGCTTTGAAATTGACCTTGTGCTCGCCGAAAATGGCTTCGGGACTTCCGTTGACCGAAACTGCGCAATGCTCGAGTAAATTTTCAGTAAAAGCCATCATCCAATTGTAGTCTTTATAAGCCACATAAATTTCCATCGCAGTGAATTCGGGATTGTGCGTGCGATCCATTCCTTCATTTCGGAAGTTTTTGGAAAATTCGTAAACGCCTTCAAATCCGCCCACGATCAGCCTTTTCAAATAAAGTTCATTGGCAATCCGCATAAATAAAGGAATATCCAAAGAATTGTGATGCGTTACAAACGGACGAGCAGCAGCACCACCAGCAATCGGCTGTAAAACCGGCGTTTCCACTTCGAGATACCCTTGTGCATTGAAAAAATCGCGCATGGCATTGAAGAGTTTTGTGCGTTTGATAAAAGTCG
>Ga0136636_10002566_pt1 | contig 10838 bp, 9 predicted proteins | sample AntDrymUQ8522106_2_FD_104653 | JGI IMG/M metagenome (GOLD analysis project Ga0136636, IMG submission 104653) | Polar desert sand microbial communities from Dry Valleys, Antarctica - metaG UQ852 (21.06) | ecosystem: Environmental > Terrestrial > Soil > Desert | place: Antarctica: Dry Valley... | reverse complement strand
TCAGGCGCGGTGGCTTGTGGGTGTCTTCGTTATTGAAAAGCTCGCCTATGTGACTGTCTGGCTGACCTTTATAACTTCGCGGTCCCTGAGTTCCGTTTACGAACAGGATATGCTCGCGGGGATATTTTATACGATTTATGGCGCCAATGACTTCATTTTCATGCTGTTTTTTAGCTTTGTTTTTCTGAGTCAGGGCCAAGTGCCGTCCGAAAACTAACGAAAAGTGCCACGACAATAGTGTTCGGACGCATCAAATATTTAGCTGGTCGTCAACTTCTCAGCCGCTGTAACCGACCCGAGGCGAGCCTCCTTCTAAGGCATTTCTGTAACCGAATACTGCATTGAGATCGTTTGGAATTACCATATGTGCATTATGTCGGTCCAAATTAATTTGGGCCGTTCGGAAACAACATGTAGTCTGATCGCTTCTCCATGCTGGAGGTACGAGCATGTCGATCGTAATTAACAGCGTAGAGTATCATCTTCCGAATGACCCGCGTGTAAGTCTGCTTGATTTCATCCGCGATCATGCAGGACTTCCCGGAACCAAGAAGGGCTGCGACCACGGCCAATGCGGTGCCTGCACTGTTATACTCGACGGAGTTCGCGTCAACAGTTGCCTTACATTCGCGGTGATGCACGATTCGTGCGAGGTGACGACCATTGAAGGGATCGGAAGCGCGGAACAGCCGTCTGCATTGCAGCAGGCGTTCGTCACACACGACAGCTATCAGTGCGGCTACTGTACGCCGGGCCAGATTTGCTCGGCAACCGCAATGCTGGCTGAAATCGCGGCGGGTTGGCCAAGCGATGCAACGGAAAATCTGAGCGCGCAGCCATCGCTTTCGGATGAGGAAATCCGCGAACGGATGAGCGGCAATCTGTGCCGCTGTGGTGCCTATCCCAACATTGTGGCAGCGATCCGCGAAGTAGCAGGTACGGGCGAATGAAAAGCTTCGAATATGTACGGGCTGAATCGATTGCGCACGCCGTTACGTGTTGTTCCGAACCGGGAACAAAGGCGATTGCAGGCGGAACGAATTTGGTCGATTTGATGAAGTTGCAGGTGGAAACACCGAAACGCCTGATTGACCTTAACTCTCTGGATGATCGCGACATTCTGGAAAGTAAAGGTGGATTGCGAATTGCGGCGCTTGCATCGAACACCGAGGTGGCTGTTGATCGCCGCGTCAGGTCGGACTATCCATTACTCGCCAAGGCGATTTTGGCTGGAGCAACCCAGCAATTGCGTAATAGCGCAAGTGTTGGCGGAAATCTGGGTCAGCGAACACGGTGCCCATATTTCACCAACATTGACCAGCCGTGCAACAAACGCGAGCCGGGATCGGGTTGTGGTGCATTGAAGGGCGTTGCGCGCATTCATGCAATTCTTGGCGCAAGTCGCCATTGTATTGCGACGTATCCCGGCGATATGGCGGTCGCAATGGCCGCACTTGATGCGCAAGTAGAACTCGCAGGACCGGCTGAGAAACGCCGTATGGTCGCCGTGCGCGAATTTCACCGATGCCCTGGAGATACGCCCGACCAGGATAATATATTGGCTCCCGGCGAACTGGTCGCAGCTGTGCATTTGCCCCCGCCAGTGGGTGGCAGGCAATTGTATCGCAAAGTGCGCGAACGTTCATCCTACGCCTTCGCCCTTTGTTCAGTCGCGGCGATTATCGACATGAAGCGCGGCCGTATAACGCGCGCCGACCTTGCATTTGGTAGCATCGCGCCGAAGCCATGGGTGGATGAACGGTTGACTCAACTTCTCGTCGGTGAGCAGCCCGCGATGTCGCTTTTCGTCAAAGCTGCCGACGTACTCGTCGATGACGCACGCGGCGTCGGTGATAATGACTACAAGATACCACTTGTCCAGCGCACGCTGATTGCCACACTCTGCGAAGCAACGGAGGTATCGTCATGACCGCCCATTTGAAGCAAGATAAGCCTGACGATCGCAATGTACTTGACCAGATGGCGCAAGGCATCATCGGTAAACCAATTGACCGCCCGGAAGGCTGGCTCAAAGTTAGCGGCAGTGCGACCTACGCGGCCGAATATCTGATCGACGGATGTGTTGAGGGGGTGATTGTTACATCGACCTGTGCACGCGGTGCGGTCACGCGGATCGACGAGGCTTCGGTTCTGTCGATGCCAGGGGTCATCGCCGTTATTTGCGAACCACGCATGATCGCGCGGCCAGCCCAGGGAACAGCGAACGAAGCTCCGCAACACAAGGTTGGCACGGTGCATTATTGGGGGCAACCCGTTGCTCTTGTAGTGGCTGAGACATTCGAACAGGCGCGCGATGCAGCCAAATGCCTTGTAGTCGATTATGCGCCTCAGAACGCGGAATTCAACCCGGAAGACGTGGTGCCCGAGCCGCAGTCTGATGGCACGAGTAAGGGCGACCTTGACCAGGCAATGGCAGATGCCGATCAGTGGGTTGACCTGACATTTACAACAGAAGGTCATGCGAGCGCAGCTATGGAACCGCATGCCGCGATCGCAGAGTGGGACGGTAAGACGCTGACCGTGTACGCTTCACTTCAGATGCTTAATTACAATATTGCCGAACTCGCAGACGCACTGGAACTCAAGCAATCACAAATCCGGCTCATCTCCCGGTATGTTGGCGGTGGTTTTGGCTCCAAACTTGGGATCAGCGAGGAGGTCGTCGCAGCATCGGTGGCGGCGATGAAGCTTGAACGCCCGGTGCGCGTGGTGATGTCGCGTCAGCAGGTATTCCAAACAATCATGCGCCGGTCGGAAACGCGGCAACGGGTTCGACTGTCGGCAAAATCCGACGGTACCTTTACAGGCATAGGGCATGAAGCAATCGTATCCAATTTGCCGGGGGAGGAATTTGCGGAACCAGTGACCCAGTCGACCGATTTTCTGTACGCCGGCGACAACAGAATTATGCAAATTGCCGTTGCCCGTATTCATCGCATGACTGCTGGTTCAGTGCGCGCACCTGGCGAGGCCGTAGGTATGCCAGCGCTGGAAGCGGCAATTGACGAGTTGGCGGAAAAACTCGGTATCGATCCGATCGATCTGCGTTTGCGCAATCTGCCCAGCAAGCATCCAGTCAAGGGAACGCCCTTTGCCTCGCGCAAATTGGCGGAGTGCCTGAACGAAGGGGCGAGATCCTTTGGCTGGCAGTCGGGTAAGCGAACGCCCCGAAGCCGCCGCGAGGGAGAATGGTGGATCGGGACCGGCGTTGCCAGCGCCGCTCGCGTGCACAATGTCGGCGAAGCAAAAGCGCGGGTAACGTTGCGTGCTGACGGCACCGCACTCGTCGAAACAGATATGACGGATATTGGCACTGGTACCTATGCTATTCTTGGCCAAATCGCCGGGGAAATGCTGGGACTTGATTTTACATCAGTCGAGGTCCAACTCGGCGATACGCGACATCCTCGCGGGCCGGGATCCGGCGGCAGCTGGGGGGCAGCGTCAATCGGGTCTGCTGTCTCTCTGGCTTGCGAAGCTATTCGGAAAGACCTTGCAGGCCGGCTGAAAATCAAACCTGATGCGCTCATCCTGAAAGATGGCAAGGCAGGCTCAGGGAAGCAAGCTGTCGCTTTAACCGAGTTGATTGGTGGGAAGCCCATCGCGGTCATTGGCCATTATGAACCGGGCGCGGTTGAGGAAGATTTCGTCGCGTCTGGATATGGCGCTTTCTTTGTCGAAGTTGCCGTCAACAATTGGACAGGCGAAACGCGCGTTCGCCGAATGACGGGTGCTTTCGGTTTTGGCCGAGTGCTCAACGCAAAAACAGCAAGGTCGCAATGTATTGGCGGGATGGTGTGGTGTATCGGGAGCGCATTGACAGAAGCGTTGCATTTTGACCCCAGTGATGGGCATCTGGTCAATTGTGATCTGGCGGAATACCATGTGCCGGTGCATCGCGATATCCCGGACCTTGACGTGATCATGGTCGAAGAACGCGATGCGGTAGCGAGCCTCATTCAATCAAAGGGAATTGGGGAGCTTGGCATGTGCGGTGGTGCCGGGGCCATTGCCAACGCTATTTACAATGCCTGCGGAGCCCGGATGCACGCGTTTCCAATGACCCCTGACCGCGTACTCGCCGCGATGCCAGACAATTGAAACGGACTGTGCCGCAGAAACAATGTCCGCCCTTCACATTTCGGAATTGAGAGACATGGTCGCTAACAGCCCATTTTCTTTCCATTCAATTTGAAAAGTTCCTCCGCGCGCTTGCATAATCTGATCCATCAGCTTGAGGCCCTGCCCACCATCGCGTGTTTGGTGCTCCACAGGTCGATTGCTGCGTTCATTCCAAACAATTGTTAGCAGGTTTTTTTCATGAGCGGCCTGGACAAGAATTTTGCCACCAAAAGCAATCGCACCGTGCTTTGACGAGTTTACGGCGAGTTCGCCTAGAACTAACGCAATGGCATCTCCTTGAGGCTGTTCAATCAAAACATGCGGTATGTTGTCACAAAAAACTGGGCTGGCTTCATTCCCGAACGGGGAAACCAGCATCGTAATTAGTTGATGGAGGTCACACGAGGTTTCGTCGTCCGTAAATATAGTTTGCGCTCTGCTTATTGCATTCAGGCGAACAGCCATCTCCTCGGCAAATTCTTCATTGGCCGCATTTCCTCTTGATGTCATGACCAGCAAGCTGGCGATCATTTGGTACGTATTTTTCAAACGGTGCTTCAGTTCTGCTGCCGCAATCTTCAGCGCCTCACGACTTTTATAATTTTCAGTAATGTCACGGGAAACGGCAAGATATCCGGCGATGTGTCCTTTGTCATCGGACACAGGCGATACCGACACATCCCACCAGCGCGGTGTGCCTTTGGCCGTCGGACAGAAAGCTCGAAACTTACCTATCCGGCCCGCTGACGCTTCACCATAACAATCACGGATCTGTTGACGAGCCTCGTCTGGCCACAGTTGATCCCAAGCAAGCCCGTCTATATCCCGAAAGTCGTCAATTTCCATCGCGCATTGGCCGTTGGCATTTGCATATTGAATTGCACCGTCGACGCTGATCAATTTGACGCAATCGACGCTTTGGTCAAGGATGCTGGCGAGGCTTACTGCGGATAGTCGGCTTACGGCTTCCGTGGGCATAGGAGCGGGTGATCGTTCGGAAAGGTCGTCCTCCATCAATGTTCCCTCTCCGCAAGACAATGCCGCTTAAATATTATGGGTGAACTAATATCGGCGCTGCCTGCACCAAATGAATTTTTTGTTACTTCGTGAACCAGACGCTCCTCGAAACACGATTACGATAATGAATGCAGATTAGTGCCGTTTTCTTGCCTAGGTTTAAAACAAATAGCAAATGGAACTCGACGTAAATGATATTGGTACTTGGAATGCGGGCGCATTCTGACGCGGCCGTTTTTGGCTCTGATGATATCTTCACTTTACGTTCTGTTGCACAACCACGTGCAGCGTGCATCATTGCGGGGTTGAAATCGGGTGATTAGGCAACTGAAAAAAATAGGTAGGGGCCCAAGGACTGTCCGGTGCGGCCAAGAAGGGAATTTCAGCCCATAATGTCGCATAAATTATTGTATCTAGATCCAGCGAACATCGGTGGATTGATCTGGCCGTCAAGCTTGGGCGGTCTTGCAGTGGGTATGATGGCAAGCATGGGGTGCAGGCGGTAGTTCAAGGACGGTCCGCGTCTTCCGGTGATTGGTACTAAGCACTAATTAGGTCTGAGAACATGTCACGCTGCTTTTACTGAAATACAGTCTCGTGGTCAGCAATGCTCTAAACGTATTATATCCCCCCGTATTTGGATGAAATGCGTGGAAGAACAATTGCGGCTTCCCATCCAGTCCCGGCGCGACTGACGCGTGGCCGGGTGCCCACCAATCGGGGCGTGATTTCAATAAGGGCTTGGGCTGTTTCACATAAGGTCCAAGCGGGTGGTCGGCGACCGCCACGCCGATGCCATAAGCAGGTGTGCCGAAATCATTCCCGGCGTAGAACAGCCAATAGCGTCCCTCTTGCAAGGTGACCCAAGGCCCCTCGATTAAATGCCCTTCCCAATCCTGATCATTTACAAGCACAACGGTGTCCTCGCCTATCAACTCACCCGTGTCGGACAAAGGCTGTGCGTGGATGGGCGTGCTCATGGCGTCGAAAATCAGCGCGGCATTGGGATCATGCTCAAGCGATGAGCGGACATGATCCCAATTGTCGAGCACTGCCTCAATCAGCGGCTGCATGAAGAAAAAGCGCTCCATAGGGCGCCGCGTTTGCGCAAAGGGTAGCAAGGCAGCTGCTACTGCTGCGGTTTTGCGATCCGCTGGCTGCGAAAACAGCTGCTGTATCAGTTCGGGCCGTTTGCCAAGAAGTCCAGCAAGCGGTCGCGGCCAAACGCCATTGGTATCGCGTTTCCAGAATAAATACCGGTCGCCATTGCTATCCACAAAAATATGGCTGTCAATGACGCCGCCGCTTAATAAAGGCTGCGTTCCGTCATCTGGCAAGCCAGTGGTATTGTAAGAAAATCCGGCAAGCAGCGGTTTGCCGCAATCGCGCCAAGGGCCTTCGGGGTGGTTGCTTTTCGCCATGCCGATTGCAAGGGCGTTGTTATGCTGACGTGCGGTGTAGACCAGCCAATATTCATCGCCAACCTTCGCCATTTCAGGTGCCCAGAAATCGCCAACCGTTTTGCCGTAGGCCGTCCAAGCTGGCGCCTCGCCCTCTGGAAATACAAATCCCTTGTGCGTCCAATTCTGGAGATCGGCGCTGAACAAAATGGGGAAGGCATCAAGGGCATCGTTTGAGGTCGCGACGAGATAATAGCCTTCATCCGTTTTCAAAACAGCTGGGTCGCCATAGCCCGCGACCGATTTGGGATTAAGATATTCCGTTATCAGTGGCTGCCATTGCGACGTTTCGCTGTTGTCGCCAAGGGGTGCCTTTAATGCATGAGGCTTTCTTGTACCAATGTCGTCGGCCAATTCTGCAAAAAAGGCCTGATAATCGGAATGGTTCTGGCCTTTGATTACATAATCAAGCGTCCGACCATCCATTTTTACGTTTAAATGGATCTCAGTATCTCGGCATTCCGCATGGATTTCGCATATCTGATTCGATTTCATGTTGCGGCAATACCCACTCGCCAAAATCATGGAAAGGGCGTATGTCAGATTTATATGATAAAAAGTGAGACCGGAGGGGAATTGGTGCACGCACAGCAGGTTTACGAAGCAGCCGAAATCATGGCTGGTATCTACGGCGATGGCATTATTGCCCTATCGAACGCCTATCCCCCGCAGCTTATCAACCGAATGCACGCCAGCATACTGAAGCTGTTCGCCGAAGCGCACAAGACAGGTGACGGTACATTGCCTCGCGGGCCGAACCGCCATTATGTTGAGGTTGCACCCGAAAGCATAGACGGCTTTATCGAAATCGCTTCGCATCCTTGGCTCATGGCGGTGTGTGAGGCCGTGCTTGGGCCGTTATGGTCGATAGTCGAGGTCGGGTTCGATGTTCCGTTCCCCGGCGCGACGCTTCAGCCCTGGCACAGGGACTTTGCCGCGCCCGATGTCGCCACGCAGGGCAGGCAGATTAATTCGCTCGCGTTCAATCTGACTGCTGTCGATACTACGCTAGACATGGGGCCGTTCGAGATCGCGCCGGGCACGCAATGGGACTTGATCCCCGAATGCCCGCAGGGGATGTTTCCCGACCCGACGCGCTGGCCGCGTTATGAAGCGCGCAAAGTCGCAAAGCTGGCGCAAAAGGGCTCGATTTCGGCTCGTTCCGCGTTGACTGTTCATCGCGGTACGGCAAATATATCGGAAACGGCGCGACCCGTATTGGTCATTGGCGTTGATGGCCCAAGCGCGAACAATGCCGCGCATCATGATTTGCAAATGACGCAAGCGTTCGTGGCGACATTACCGTCGGTGCTAGCGGGTCGCTTTACTGGACGCATCGTGGATCAGATTACGGCCGTGCACCAGAATCATGTTATCCAAGGGCTAATCGAACCTGTATCATCGGGATATTGACGGGCGGCTATGCATGGGCAATACATAATATAAATATTATAAAAGTTGGGAGCGGACTTGACGAGCCTATCACTGATTGATGTGCATAAAGCCTATGGCAGCACGCCAGTGCTGGAGGGCGTATCGCTTGAAATGCTGCCAAAGGAATTTGTCGCGTTTCTCGGGCCCTCGGGCAGCGGGAAATCGACTTTACTGCGCATCATCGCCGGGTTGGAAACGCCTGATCAAGGTGAAGTGTGGCTGGACAATGCGCGCATTGATGGCCTTGCCGCCGGGGACCGCGGTGTCGCTTTGGTCTTCCAACAATATGCCTTATATCCGCACATGACGGTACGGCAAAACATGGCCTTTGGCCTGCACAATGCAAAGGTTCCTCGTGACGAGATTAACGCACGCATTGCCCAAGCAGCTAAAACACTTGAAATCGAAGAACTGTTGGAGCGCAAGCCGAACCAATTGTCAGGCGGACAGCGCCAGCGCGTGGCAATTGGACGCGCCATTGTCAAAGCGCCGAAATTGTTTTTGCTCGATGAACCATTATCCAATCTCGATGCCGCACTGCGCAATCGCACGCGGGTCGAGCTTGCCCAATTGCGCCAGCGTGTGGATGCAGGGGTCATCATGGTGACCCATGATCAGGCAGAGGCGATGACGCTTGCCGACCGGATCGTGGTTATGAGCGATCGGAAAATCCAGCAGGTGGGTACGCCAATGGAGATTTACGACCGGCCTGCGAACCGCTTTGTGGCGCGCTTTGTCGGATCGCCCGCCATGACGATGTTGCCCGTGACATTGGCCGATCCCGATGATGGATATGCGCTGGTGGCATTAGCAAATGGCACCAACATTCCAACACGTGTTACATCTTCGGTGGGGCAAAAGGGTGATGCTTTTGACCTTGGTTTGCGTCCTGAAAATGTGTCGATTGTCGCGGTGGGCGAAGGCACTTTGAATGCTGAGGCGATGATCGTCGAGCGCCTCGGCGATCGCACGATTATCTATGCGCGGTTGGGCGACGGCACCGAAATCACGGCCTTGGACAAAGGCGACAGTAACGTCCGCATGGGCGACAAAATCAGTCTGTCCATCGATGGCCGCGCAGCGCATCTTTTCGATAGCGATGGCGCTGGTCACCACGCGGCACGCGGCGCATGAGCAGAACTGCGCGCTTTGGTGGGGCCGTATTCGTCCTTCCTTTTGTCGCGGCCTACAGCTTCCTGCTGATACTCCCCTTCTTCATGGGGCTGTGGATCAGCCTCCATCGCGCTGACCTTTTTGGCGCGCGGCAATTCATTGGGCTCGAAAATTACACGCGTCTGTTCGCGGATCCCGTTTTCTATCAAGCGATGAGTACGACATTCCTATTAGCGTTGCTGATTGTGCCAGCGCTCACCGTGATTACCTTGCTGCTGGCTTTGGCCCTGAACCGTGCGACACGATCAGCAGCTATTTTTCGCGGGCTATTCTTTTCGTCCTCGGTCCTGTCCGTCACGATTGTGACGTTGATCTGGCGCTTTGTGCTGACGCCGGATGCAGGCTTGATTGCCAAAATGCTGACGGCGGTCGGCATGGAGCCAATCCCGTTTTTGAGCCACCCGGATCTCACTGTGCCAGCTATCGCTATTACGACCATCTGGTGGGGGCTTGGCCTGCCGATGATGTTGTTTCTGGCCGGGCTTCAACAAATCCCGCAGGATATTTATGAGGCAGCGGCGTTGGACCGTTCGAGCCGCTGGACGACATTTTTTCGCATCACTTTGCCGTCGCTTCGCCGCACGACGATTTTGGTCGTGATGCTGCAAACCGCTGCGCAGTTGCAGATATTCGGGCAAGCGCAATTGCTGACCTCGGGCGGGCCAAGCGGCAGCTCGCGGCCAGTGGTGCTCTACATCTATGAAATCGCGTTTGGCCGGTGGGAGCTTGGCTATGCCATTGCAGCGGCGGAAGTGCTGTTTGTCTTGGTGCTTGCGTTGACGCTTGGGCAATATTGGCTGTCATCGCGTAACGAGGACCGTCCCGCATGAGCGCCACCACCAACCGCAACCGATTGCCGTGGCCCGCTTTAATCGGTGTGTTGATAGGCGCAGCGATCATGATCGCGCCGCTTTTGTGGACATTGCTTCTCTCGCTTAAGAGCAACAGCGAACTGATGCGCGACAGTGCCTCGGCCCTGTCTGCGCCCTACACGCTGGAAAATTATCGCGACATCGTATCGGGGTCGGACGTACCGCGTTGGCTGCTGAACAGTGTCATCGTCTCGCTTGGGACGACAGCTAGCGTCCTGATCCTCTGTTCGCTCGCAGGATACGGATTTGCGCGTCTTGAATTTCCATTCCGGCGGACCTTGTTTGTGTTTGTACTGCTTGGTCTTGCCATTCCGGAACAAGCGGTCATCCTACCGCGGCATCAATTGTTCGCGACACTTGGTTGGCACAACAGCTTTCCCGGACTTATCCTCCCCGGTCTCGCCGCACCTTTTGGCGTGTTTTTCATGACGCAATATTTCAAGGCGATCCCCAAGGATCTGGATGAGGCGGCCAGATTGGACGGGGCTTCGCGTCTCAGAATATTCTGGAAGGTCCTGTTGCCCTTGTCATACCCTGCGCAAGCGACCTTGGGGGTCTTCACATTCTTGGGGTCGTGGAATGACTATTGGTGGCCGCTGATTTCTGCCACAACGAGTGATAAATATACCCTCACCGTCGGCCTTGCTTCATCGCAAATGAACTATGCGCAGACGAGCGGGCTGGGCTTCCTGATGGCACAAGCGGTTTTTGCCTCAATACCGATCCTGATCGTCTATAT
>Ga0136636_10002565_pt1 | contig 10838 bp, 8 predicted proteins | sample AntDrymUQ8522106_2_FD_104653 | JGI IMG/M metagenome (GOLD analysis project Ga0136636, IMG submission 104653) | Polar desert sand microbial communities from Dry Valleys, Antarctica - metaG UQ852 (21.06) | ecosystem: Environmental > Terrestrial > Soil > Desert | place: Antarctica: Dry Valley... | reverse complement strand
GGGCGCGTACACGCGCGCCGTGGGCGCCCGCCTGCGCCGGGCGGGTCCGGACGCGTCGGCGCCGGTCGACGCGCGGCCGCAGGCCCTGCCGCCGCGGTTTCAACCGCCCGGTTCTGGCGGCCAGGCCGCCTTGACGCGGGGGCGCAAGAATTATATGCTTAGTCCACTATTTCAGGCCACACCAGGAGCGCCATGCGCCGCTCGGGCTTACGCTTTCTGCTCCCCTATATGCGCCCCTACCGGCGCGATCTGCTCGTTGGCAGCCTGTACGCGATGATCGGCGCAGGCGCGAGCGCGTATAGCCCAACGCTGCTCGGGCGCGCCATCGACGCCCTGCTGGCGGGGATCACGCCACCACTCCTGCTAGCCTACGCGGCCGGCATCGTGGCTCTAGCCGTAACCGTGGCCGTCTTCCGCTACCTGCTGCGCATGCTCACCGGCGCCATCGCGGCCGGCGTGAGCTACCGTATGAGCCAGGATCTCTTCGAGACCATGCTCGGCTTCGACCAGGCCACGCTGCGCCAGTACGGCGTGGGCGATCTGCTGTCGCGCGCGTCGTCGGACTTCATCTACATCTGGCGCTTCTACTCGGCCGGCTTCCAGATGTCGATCTACGCCCTGCTGCTGCTCGTGATCGGCTGCGGCCTGATGGCCCTCACCAGCCCGCCGCTCGCGCTAATCGTGCTGGTGCTGCTCACCCTAAGCGTGGCGCTCCAATTTGGCCTAGGCCCTGGCGTGGAGCGCTCCTTTGACCGGGTGCAGCAGGAGATGGGCCGGATCGCGGGGTTCACCCAGGAGCATCTGAGCGCGGCGCGCATGGTCGCGGCGTACGGCCAGGAGCGCGCCGCCGTTGCCGCCTTCGGCGCGGTGAACGACGTGTACGCCAGGCGCGGGCTCGGCTTCGCCATGCGCTCCGCCGTCGTCTCCAGCCTGCCTGGCCTGGTGGTGAAGCTGGCGGCCGCGCTTGTGCTCGGCCTTGGCGGCGCCTACGTTATCAGCGGGCAGATCACCCCCGGCGAGTATGTGCAGTTCATCGTCTACCTGAGCGTGCTCAACGGCGCGGCCCAGAACCTGGCCGGCGCCTTCGAGCGGCTTCAGCAGGGTGGCGCTGCCGCAGGCCGTATCGGCGAGGTGCTGCGCCGTCGCCCCGCCGTGGCCGACGCGCCCAACGCCGTGAGCCTCGCCAGCGTGCGCGGCGCGCTGCGCTTCGAGAACGTGGGCGTGTGCAACGAGGGCCGCTGGGCACTGCGCGAGATCTCGCTCAGCATCCCGGCCGGCTCCACGCTCGGCATCGTCGGCGCCACCGGCGCAGGCAAGAGCACTCTGCTTGGCCTGGTGGCCCGCGTGCGCGACCCCGACGAGGGCAGCGTGAGCCTGGACGGCCACGATCTGCGCGCGCTCCGCCTGGAGTCGCTGCGCCGCTCGCTGGCCTACGTGCCCCAGGAGACGCTGCTCTTCAGCATGAGCCTGCGCGACAACATCACGTTCGGCGCGCCGGGGCTGCCGGACGAGCGCGTGCATGCGGCCGTGGACGCGGCCCGGCTCTCCAACGACCTGCCGCAGCTGCCCCAGGGCCTCGCCACCGTTGTGGGCGAGCGCGGCGCCACGCTCTCTGGCGGCCAGCGCCAGCGCACCGCCATCGCCAGGGCGCTCGCCCGCGACCCCCAGCTGCTCCTGCTCGACGACGCCCTGAGCAGCGTAGACGCGAGCACCGCCGCCGAGATCATCGCCTCGCTCGCCACGGACACCGCCCCGCGCACGCGCCTGGTGGTAAGCCAGCGCCTCGCCTCGGTGTGCGACGCCGACCAGATCATCGTGCTGGAGGCAGGGCGCATCGTGGAGCAGGGAACCCACGCCGAGCTGCTCCGCCACGATGGGCGCTACGCCGCAATGTACCGGCGCGAGCTGATGCTTGCCGTGGGGGAGGAGTAGACAAGGAGACAAGGAGACTGCACTTGCTGCGCTCGTGCTGGAGACAAGGAGACACGGAGCGCCTAACGGCATGCAGAGGCTGTCTCCCGGTCTCCCGGTCTCCCGGTCTCCCGGTCTCCCGGTCTCCTTGTCTCCCTGTCTCCTTGTCTCCTTGTCTCCCTGTCTCCTTGTCTCCCTGTCTCCTTGTCTCCTTGTCTCCTTGTCCTTCCATAGAGCGAGAGGAACGATTAGCTATCGCAAGCTCAACCGAGCGCAAAGAAAATCGCGGCCAAGACGCAGCCCTGCTCTGGCTGATCGCCGTGACGGCGGCGCCCCACTGGCGCTTTCTGCTGGCGGCGGCGGTGCTGCTGGCCATGGCGGCGGCCCTCAACGTGGTGCCGCCCTTCCTGCTTCAGCAGGCGATTGATGGCCCGATCGCGCGGGGCGATGCGGCGGGCCTTGTGCCGCTGTCGCTCAGCTACGCGGGCGTGGCGCTGGCCGTGTTTGGCCTGACGATCGGCCAGGTGTATCTGCTACAGCAGGCGGGCCAGCGTGCCCTGGCCGATCTGCGTGTGCGGCTGCTGGAGCATATGCTGCGCCAGGGGCAGGGCTTCTTTGCGCGGAACCCGGTGGGCGACCTGATGGGCCGCGTCACCTCCGACATCGACTCGCTCAACGCGCTGCTCGGCTCCAGCGTGGTGACGATCCTGAGCGAGAGCGTGACGCTGGTGGCGATCATGGTGGTGATGTTCGCCACCAACTGGCGCCTGGCGCTGCTGGCGCTCGCGGTGCTGCCCGTGCTGGTGCTGGTGACGGGCTTCTTCCGGCGCCGCATCCGCCGCTCGTCTACCGGCGAGCGCACGGCCCTGGCGCGCACTACGAGCTTTTTGAACGAGCAGCTGCAGGGCATGTTGATCGTGCAGCTATTTGGGCGCCAGGCCGAGAGTGCGCAGCAGTTCGACGGCTACAACCGGACTTACCGCGAGTCGCTGATCCGGCTGCGCTACCACTCGGCGGTCTTCCTGTCGGTGCTGGAGATTCTGGCGGCCCTGGGGATGGCCGCGCTGCTCTACGGTGGCGGCCAGGGTGTGCTTGCAGGGTGGGCCACCCTTGGCACGCTGGTGGCCTTTGTGCAGTATACCGAGCGAGCCTTCCAGCCCATCTTGCGTCTCTCGGAGCAGTACAACGCGGTGCAGATCGGCCTGGGCGCCGCCGAGCGGGTGCAGCGCACGCTGCTGGCCGAGCCAGAGGTGGCCGACCCCGAGCGCCCCGTGCGCCTGCCACGCGTGCGCGGCGCCGTAGAGTTTCGCGACCTGAGCTTTGAGTATCTGCCCGGCGAGCCGGTGATTCGCGGGCTCAACCTGAGCATCCCGCCGGGGCAGAGCGTGGCGGTGGTGGGCGCAACCGGGGCGGGCAAGTCGTCGCTGGTGGGGCTGCTGGCGCGCTTCTACGATCCGCAGGCGGGCGCCGTGCTGCTGGATGGGGTGGACATTCGGCGGCTGGCGCTAAACGACCTGCGCCGGGCGGTGGCCGTGGTGCCGCAGGAGCCGGTCTGCCTTGCGGGCAGCATCGCCAGGAACATCCGGCTGTACCGCGACGACATCGGCGAGGCCGAGCTGCGCCGGGCGGCTGCGCTGGCCAACGCGGATCACTTCATCGAGCAGCTACCCGGCGGCTACGAATACGAGGTGCTGGCGGGCGGGGCGAACCTCTCGGTGGGGCAGCGGCAGCTACTTGCGCTGGCGCGCGCCCTGGCCCTGAGCCCGGAGGGCGTGCTGGTGCTCGACGAGGCCACAAGCAGCATCGACACCGCCACCGAGGCGCTGATCCAGGCGGCGCTGGAGCGCATCCTGCGCACGCGCACGAGCGTGGTGATCGCGCACCGGCTCTCTACGATCCGCAAGGCCGACCGCATCATCGTGATGCAGCGCGGCAAGATCGTGGAGGACGGCCCCCACGATCTGCTGCTGGCCCGTGGCGGCGCCTACGCCCGGCTCTACCGTCACCAGCTTGCGACGCGCCCCGAGTGAGCGTTTAAAGCCTGAAGGTGTTTTCGGCGGCGATAATGCTTGGCGTGATGGCGCGGCGCAGCGTGAGGTACTTGGCCGAGAGCCAGCGGCCCGTGTCGCGAATGCGGGGGATGGGGTGGAGGCGCAGCCAGCGCAACGTGCGACGGGTGAGCAGGTTCATAAAGCGCAGCGTGCGGTCGCGGCGCCCAAGCAGCACGATCGCGAAGATCAGCGCGGGCCAGCCGGGGATGATCGGCAGCACGGCGCCCACCGCCCAGATCACGAGGCACAGATAGCCAAGCGCTCGCCGGGCCACGATTACGAGGCCACTAACATTATTTCGCTTCACCTGCATGGATCGGCCCCCACTCGTTCACTGTGTGTGTCTTCTCATTACTATAACGCTCATACCTCAACGCAGGTTGCACGCCGCGATGAAAAGTGCGTGAGAGTTTGTAAAGACAAGCTTCAGTTTTCCTGCGATCAGGCTGCCCTGTTCCCTGTTCCCTTGCGCTCTGCTACGCCCGCGCCGCAACCCAATCCGCCACCAGGGCCAGTTCGTTACGCCCGGCGCCTGATGGAAGCTCACTCAGGGTGGCGCGCGCCTGCCCAACGAGGCGGCCAAGCTCGGCGCGGGTAGGCGCGATGCCGTGGGCCGCAACCTCGGCAGCGGCCCATGCCTGCTCGCCGGGTTCGCCGCTATCGAGGGCGGTGGCCAGGCGCATGTCGTCGCCAAAGTGGGCCGCAAAGATCAGTGGCGTGGTGACAGTGCCAGCCCGCAGGCTTGTGGCGAGCGGCGCGGAGCCTTCGCCTGCCGCGAAGTCCTGAAGCTCGTCGCCCAGGCGCAGGGCCAGGCCTAGGGCATAGCCAAGCTTGCCAAGCGTCTCGATTTGCGCGGGCGGCGCACCTGCGCACGCGCCGCCAGCCTGGCAGGCCGCCGCCACAAGCGCCGCTGCCGTCCCACCGATCCGCGCGAGGTGGCTGGATAGCGCCGCATTCAGGGGCACCAGGGGCAGCGTGGGCACCAGCGTGCTCTCGGTGATGCGCTGCACGGCCTGCGCGTAGTAGCCGATCACGCGCGCGTCGGGGGCGAGGGCCATCTCACCGGCGGCAAGGGCGAACAGATAGTCGCCCACCATCAGGGAGATGCCGCTGCTCCACTCGCCCACGCTTGGCCTGCCGCGGCGGCGCTCGGCCTCGTCCACCAGATCCTCGTGGGTCTGTGTGGCGGCGTGGAGCAGCTCCACGGCGGCGGCGGCGTGAACCACGCGCTCCACGCTGTAGGCGCCGGTGCGGGCGGCCATCAGCACCAGCGCGGCCCGCAGCCGCACGCCCTGGGGCCGCAGCAGGCGCGAGCCAGCCACGCTGATCACAGCGGCGCGGCTGTGGGTGCGCTCGCTCACGATCTGCTCAACCTGCTGGAGATCGGTGCCGAGCGCGGGCGGAAGCGGAAGCTGTTTCATGGCCGTTGTCCGTTGCAGGCTGGCTGGTATCGCTGGGGAGCGTAGGGTCTGCATTATACCCTGCCCCTATAACAGCTCCACGAGCCCCAGCCGTGCAAGTAGCATGAAGTAGGCCGCCAGGCCCGCCGGGCGGCGCTTGTCAGTCTCTAGCTCCACCAGATCGAGGATCTGGGCCAGCGTGCGCGTGCCGTCGGCCCAGGCCAGGGCGATGTCGGCGGAGAGGCCGTCGAGCTTGCGGTAGGCTCCTAGCTCGCTGCGCAGCGCTTCACGCTTGGCGCTGGGCAGGCGGGCCAGGTGTGGCTGTACGCTCACCGGGCCGCGAAAGCGGCGGCGGGGCACCAGATCAGCCTCGGCGGGCGCCAGGTCGCTGCGCTCGGCGGGGCGCCAGGGCGCCAGCACGCCGGCCACCTGGGCCCAGAGCAGCTCGGCCTGCGCGGCGGCAAAGCGCCGCTGCGGCGCAGGGTCGAAGGCGGGATCGAGGCGGCGCAGGCTCGCCAGGGCCTCGCCGTGGCGCGCAAGGCGGAAGGCTAGCCGCTCATCCCACGGTGCGCCCTGGGGCCGCGCCCCGCCAAGGGCAGAGCTAGCGGCGCTCTGAAGCTCGCGGGCGAGCCGCACTGCGAAGCGGGCGCTCAGCTCGCCCGCCAGCCAGGCCGCCTCACGCGGGCCGCCGTTGGCTATGGCCCACATGTAGGTGGCGGCCAGGGCCATATTGCGGTGCAGCGTGGTAGGCGAAACGTGCTCCAGCGTGTCGGCGCTGGTGTGGTAGAAGCGGTCCGGCCACTCGATGATCATCGGTGTGGGGATGCCCACGCTCGGGTCGGCGAGGATGTAATGGTCGCTGCCATTGGAGAACGGCACCCCGGAGTGGCGGTAGAGCGGCGCGGCGGTGCGGCCCTGGAAGCTGTGGGCCGGGCCGTGCGTGAGGTCGCGCAGGGCCTCCAGCAGATCGCCAACAAAGCTTGGCGCGGCGTCGCTGGGGTGGACGATCAGGCTCACGCTGCCGGTCGTCGTCTGGTTGGCGCCGACCATGTCGAGGTTGAGCGCGGCCACAGTGCGGGCGATGCGCTCCTCGTGAGCGGCCAGGTAGAGGTACGTGCCGGTCATCTCGGGCACCCAGAGCACACGGATGGAGCGCGTTGGGCGCGGCAGCTGGCCCGCTTCAATCAGGGCGTGCAGCGCGCGAGCCACCTCCATTGCGGCAGCGGCGCCACTGGCGTTGTCGTTGGCGCAGGGGGCGGGGTGGCAGAGATGGGCAACAAGCAGCACCTCCTCGTCGCTTGTGCCGGGGATCAGGGCGCTCACCGCCTCGATGGCGCCAGCGCTGAACGTGCTGCGCACCTTCGCCCGCAGGCGCAGCGGCAGGCCGTCGCGGCGGGCGCGCTCGTAACGTACGCGCAAGCTGGCGCCGGCGCGCGGGCTGAGCGCAAAGCCGAAGGCGCGTGTCTCACCGCCCCACCACCACCACGAGGCGTACTGGATCGCGTCGGGCAGGTCGCCGGGCGGGCAGAGCTCCGGGATGGAGCGCATGCCGTCGAAGAGCAGGCCCGCTGCGCCAAGCTGCTCGATCGCCAGCTGATGCACGCTCATCGGCATGCTGCGGGTGAGCACGAGCTTGCCGCGCACATCCAGGCCGGCGTAGTCCTCCAGCCGCTCGCCGCCTTCAACGACCACCAGCTCCAGCTCGGCGTCCACGCTCGTGCTGCGCGGCATCAGCGAGAGCGGCACGACGCGGTAGTCCGCCAGGCGCAGGGCACCGCCATCGGCGAGCGGCAGCTCGAGCCAGCCCTCCTCGCAGCTCCACTCCTGGAACAGCGGCTCGCCCCAGGCCTGGAGGCCCTCACGCGCGGGGAACGACTCCAGCGTTGCGTCCAGGCCCCAGCCTTGCAGCGTGGCATGGAGCCAGGTTGCGGCCTCGCGATACATAGGGCTGGCCTGGATGCGGTGCCACTGGCTGATCTGCGCCACCAGTCGCTTCGCCGCCTCGCCTGAAAGCTCGCGCTGAAAGAGCGTCAGCTGATCCTGAAACATTGCTATCCCTTCTGATTGCTGATTGCGGACTGCGCTGCGTTGTGCCCTGGCCTTGGGCCTTGACAGCGGGCCACTCAGTGCGGTATTTTAGCTGTAGCTAAATTTAAAATTATGGAGCGGCGACAGTTGTGCCGCTGCTCCCAAAAGCGAAACTAAGCGAGGCCATTATGCGAACAACGCTGCGCGAAAAAGCTGTGCTCTGGGGGGTTGGGCTCACGCTGGCGGCGAGCGTCGAGCTGCTGCTGCGCAGCCAGATCAGCCCGCTCTCGCTCGTTGGCGTCGCTGTGCTGGCGCCCACCGTGCTGGTTCTGGGGCTGCTCGCCACCTTCGTGCTGCGCCGTCAGCCAGGGTGAGCTTCCGGGAAGGGCGCCTCGGCCGCTGCGAGCGGCAGGCTCACCGTGAAGACCGAGCCCGCATCCGGCGTGCTTGTCACCTGGATCGACCCGCCCATCATCTCGCAGAAGCGCTGCGAGATCGCGAGGCCCAGCCCGGTGCCGCCGTAGCGCCGCGTGGTAGACTGATCGGCCTGCACGAAGGGCTCGAACAGGCGGCTGAGCTGCTCGCCGCTCATGCCGATGCCCGTGTCGCGCACTTCAAAGATCAGCAGGCGTGCGGCGAAGCTGGCCGGCAAGCTGGCGCCAAGCTGCAGCGCACTGCGATCACGCACGCCTACGCTCAGCGTGATCTCGCCACCCCGTGTAAACTTCGCCGCGTTTGCCAGCAGGTTGATCAGAATCTGGCGCACCTTGGTCTGGTCGCCGTAGATCAGGGCGGGCTCGCCGTCGTAGCGCACGCTGAGCCGGTTCTGGTTGCTCAGGGCCTGGGGCGCAACAGCCGCCTGCACGTCGCTGATCACAGGGCCAAGCGCGAAGTGCTCGTTGTAGAGCTCCATCTTGCCCGCCTCGATCTTGGAGATATCGAGGATGTCGCTGATCAGGCCATGCAGATGGCGCCCGGCGCGATTGATCCGCTCCAGATCCACGCGCAGCTCGGCCTCGCTCATCGTGCCCACGTCATCCAGCAGCAGCTCGCTGTAGCCGATAATGGCGTTCAGCGGCGTGCGCAGCTCGTGGCTCATGTTGGCGAGGAAGGTGCTCTTGGCGCGGCTGGCGGCCTCGGCGGCGTCACGGGCACGCTGTAGCTCCAGCTCCACCTGCTTGCGGCGGGTCGCGTCGCGCACGATCACCACATAGAGGCGGCGGCTGCGGAAGGTGAGCTGTCCGGAGGAGAGATCCAGCGGAAAGAGCGAGCCGTCGCTGCGGCGGCCCGCCACCTCGTTGCCGATGCTGATCAGCTTATACTGGCGGTGCAGCGGGTCGGGGATCAGCGTGGCGATCGGCTGGCCGATCATCTCGTCGGCGCTGTAGCCAAAGATGCGCGTGGCGGCGGGGTTGAAGGTGGTGATCGTGTCGCGCTCGTCGATGATCATGATCCCGTCGACAGCGTGATCCACCACGGCCTGGCGGTAGAGCCCGGTCATCGCGGTGTCGGCGGCCACGGCGGCGAGCGTGCTCGCGATCTCGCCAAGCTCGTCGCTGGTGGTGGGGGCGGCCACGATCTGCGCCTCGCCGCCCGCGATCTGCGCAGTGGTTGTGGCGAGCGCGTCGACGGCATCGCCCACCTGTGCGGCGAGGGCGGCCAGGGCGTAGGCGCTTACGAGGGCAGTGAGGGCAGCGACGGTGGCGAGGGCGGGGCTACCCTGGAGCAGCAGCAGCAGGGTGAGCGCGGCGACGGGCAACAGCACTATCAGCGCAACGATCCGAAACTTGCGCGTAAAGCTCTGCCGGCCAAGAAGCGCGGCCAGAGGCGCGACGAGCTTGCCGAGCGGCACCGTGCTTGCTCCATGGGCTGATCGATAGTCACACCGCGCTCAGTATAACATGGAGGTAGTTAGGCGGGTTGGGGGCGGCGTATTGTTTCGGGCTGCCCGATAGCCGGCGGCTGAACGCCGCGCCGGCCCGGCCTACGGCCGCGCGTCCGCCTACGCGGACGCAGCACGGCGTCGGCGCAGGCCGATGCGCGGCGCGCAGCGCCCCGGTGGCGCGACTTCAGTCGCCCGCACCCCCGCCTGGCCCGAAACTATACGCCGCACCCCATCGCCGCCGCAAGCTCGTCCAGAAAGCCTGTGAGGATGGGCCGCTGCGCCACATCGTCCACGAGAAAGGCGTCGTGGCCTACGCTGCTCGTCAGCTCCACATGCTCAACGGGGCGGCCCTGGCGCCGCAGGGCGTCGGCGATGGCGCGCGACTCGGCTGTGGGGTAGAGCCAGTCGCTGCTGAACGAGATCAGCAGGCTAGCGCCTTGCACGCGGGCCATGGCTGCGTCCAGCGAGCCGTAGCGCGCCGGCAGATCCCAGTAGTCCATGGCCTTGGTGATGTAGAGGTAGCTGTTGGCGTCGAAGCGCGTGTTGAAGCTGGTGCCCTGGTAGTCGAGATAGCTCTCGATGGCGAACTCGCGCTCCAGACTGAAGGCCGGCTCGTGGGCACCCTGGAGGCGGCGGCCAAACTTCTGCTCCAGCGAGCTGTCGCTGAGGTAGGTGACGTGGCCGATCATGCGTGCGACAGCCAGGCCGTCGGCGGGTGGCTCGTGGCCGTAGTAGTCGCCGCCGCGCCAGCGCGGGTCGCTCATAATCGCCTTGCGCCCGATGCTGTTCCAGGCGATTGTCTGCGCGGCCGAGTGGGCGCTGGTGGCCAGCAGAATCGAGCCGACCACACGCTCGGGGAAGGCCGTTGCCCACTCTAGGGCCTGGAAGCCGCCCATCGAGCCGCCGGCCACAGCGAGCAGCCGCTGAATGCCCAGGGCGTCGATCAGGCGCGCCTGGGCGCGCACCATGTCGCCGATGGTGACGACCGGGAAGCGCGCGCCGAAAGATCGGCCTGTGCGCGGGTCGCGGCTGGCGGGGCCGGTGGAGCCCATGCAGCCGCCCAGCACGTTCGAGCAGATCACGAAGTAGCGGTCGGTATCGAAGGGGCGGCCGGGGCCGACCATCGTGTCCCACCAGCCGGGCTTGCGGTCGCCGGGGCTGTGGCGGCCGGCGGCGTGGGCGTCGCCGGAGAGCGCGTGGAGCAGCAGGATGGCGTTGCTGCGCGCCGCGTTCAGCTGCCCGTACGTCTCGAAGGCCAGCGTTACCGGGCCCAGGCTCGCCCCGCTCTCTAGCGGCAGCGGCTCGGTCCAGGTGAGGTACTGGCGCTGGACGATTCCGACGCCCTCGGTGATCTTCTGGGTCTGTTGTGCTGTCATAATTCAAAATGCAAAATGCAAAATGCAGCCGGGCAGCCAGGCCCCTTTTGCATTTTGCATTTTGACTTTTGCATTTAGACGCGCGCCAGCGCGGCGTCCAGATCCGCGATGATGTCGGACAGAGTCTCGATGCCGATCGAGAGGCGCACGTAGTCGTCGCTCACGCCGGTGAGCTTCTGCTCCTCGG
>Ga0136636_10002564_pt1 | contig 10838 bp, 7 predicted proteins | sample AntDrymUQ8522106_2_FD_104653 | JGI IMG/M metagenome (GOLD analysis project Ga0136636, IMG submission 104653) | Polar desert sand microbial communities from Dry Valleys, Antarctica - metaG UQ852 (21.06) | ecosystem: Environmental > Terrestrial > Soil > Desert | place: Antarctica: Dry Valley... | reverse complement strand
TCAAAAGAATTGTATTCTAAGCTTTTGCGCCATTGTTTTTTAATTGAGTAAAGTCATCAAAAAATAAAACAATTTCAACCAAATTACTAGCAAAAATTTAATATCTGTCACTTTCTCTTCACATTTGTTGCCATCTATTTTCAACAGTAATCTTCCAATAGTTAGATACATCTTTAATAAAATTTTTTTTAAATAGTAAGTAATGAATCCAAAATAGAATACTGGAGAAACATCAAATGGCACTTGTAAAACTAGAACAATCCTACTCTGACTATCGTAACGATTCTTCTGCAATAGATGAGCTAAACATCAATAACACAGTTCAAGCTCAAGAAAGTGTTCGACGCGAAGAACTTGATATAGATACTCAAGGGCGTCCTATTGGAGAGAAGTAAGCTTTTTTTCGCATCAATTAAAAGCTCTCATTTAAAGTCCCTCTTCCAACATTGGGAGAGGGACTTTGAAGTTATCTCTCCAGATAAAACAAAGATAAAAGCAAAGTAAATGGCATAAGTTCAGTCAAGAGGGTCAAAAAGGTTGACTAACGCGGATACTACAACCATTGGCGACCCTATAAGGAAGCAAATCAACCATTGATTCAAGTTTAATGGTGCTGTGTTAAATAAGGTGTTCATTAAACTCCATTGACTGAAAATGATTTGTAAAAATATCGTAGAAACAATTCCAATAATAATTGCAGTACTATCACTGATTTTACCCCCCTTACCACGTAATTTACCTAGAAAAGCTCTTCCTAAGTGGCTAATACTTAAAAGATAAAAAACTCTGCCTGCTACTAAAGCCTGAATTGCCATTGTTCGGGCTAAATCGATATTTCCTGTGGTTTGTCTTATCCATTCAAATACACCAAAAATCAAAATCCAGTTAAAGATGGAAATTGCCACGATGCGCTTGACTAAACTTTGGGAAAGTAATGATTCGCGGGGGTTACGCGGTGGTTGTTGCATGACCCGCTCAGACCTCGGCTCAAAGGCTAAGGGTACAGTCATGGCGATGGAATTAACCATATTCAACCAAAGAACTTGTAAAGACAAAATCGGTAATTCTCTAGCAAGCAGTACGCTAATTAAAATCGTCATCGATTCGCCACCATTAACTGGGAGAATGAAGGCGATCGCTTTGAGCAGATTTCGATAAACAGTGCGCCCTTCCTCAACCGCAGCTTCTATGGAGGCAAAGTTATCATCGGTTAAAATCATGTCTGCGGCTTCTTTTGCTACCTCTGTACCAGCGCCCCCCATCGCAATACCAATATCTGCTTGTTTCAGGGCGGGTGCGTCGTTGACACCATCCCCTGTCATCGCAACAACCTCGCCTTTAGACTGTAGTGCTTCAACAATACGCAGTTTCTGTTCTGGTGCAACGCGAGCAAACACCGCCCCATCTTCTATTGCTGTGGCGAGTTCTGATTCACCCATGCGGCTAAGTTCACTTCCTGTAAAAGCCAGAATTTCCCCATTTTTGTTGAAGCCCATACTTTGAGCGATCGCAGCAGCAGTTACAGCATGATCGCCTGTAATCATTTTGACTTGGATACCAGCTTCTTGACAGGCTTGCACCGCTTTGATTGCTTCTGCTCTAGGCGGATCGATCATCCCCTGCAATCCCAAGAAAATCAAATTATTTTCGATATCTGCATGATCAAGGGAATCTTGAGTAACTGGCACAGATTTCTTGGCAAACGCTAGAACCCTTAAACCCTGACGAGCCATTGCATCAACTTGCTGATGCACCGTTTCTGCATTTACAGAGGCAAGGTTTCCCTTCACATCCAACATCTGTTGAGAACGTTGGAGAATTGCTTCAACCGAACCTTTAACAAAAATAGTTCTGTGTTTTTGTTCACTTGTCAATGACGAATCATGCAAAGTCGCCATGTATTGGAACTCAGACTCAAACGGGATGGCATCTAACCTGGGCATTTCCTCTTCTAAAAGGCTGTGGGTAAGCTCAACTTTATTGGCAACAGCGATCAATGCTCCCTCTGTGGGATCGCCAACAACCTGCCACTGCCCTTCCTTTGTTTCCAGATGCGAATCATTACATAACAATCCAGCTTTTAGACATTCTTCAAGAGCAGGAAAATTGTTCCAATTTACTGGCTTTTCATCAAGTAAAATTTCTCCTTCTGGAGCATAGCCTACACCACTGGCAGTATAATACTCGCCTCCTACATATATTGCTTGTACAGTCATCTGATTTTCAGTTAGCGTACCAGTTTTGTCAGAGCAGATAACTGTAGCACCACCAAGGGTTTCCACTGCTGGCAATTTGCGAACAATGGCATGACGCCGCGCCATCCGGGAAACACCGATTGCCAGTGTAACTGTAACTACTGCTGGCAATCCTTCGGGAATAGCACTGACAGCAAAGGCGATCGCAGCTTCAAACATTTCTGTCCAGGAGTAGCCGTATCCCAGCCCAACTGCAAACATGAATGCTGCTATGCCTAAAATTATGTACAGCAAAGTCCGGCTAAATTTGTCAAATTTGCGGGTTAAGGGAGTTTTCAGGGTGGTTCCTTGCTCCATTAACTGGGAAATGCGTCCGGTTTCTGTGGCATCTCCAATGGCGACAACAATACCCCTACCAGTGCCAAAAGTCACGAAGCTACCAGCATAAGCCATATTGATGCGTTCTGCTAATGCTGCATCTAGACTTAGCGGTTCCGTGTTTTTCTCAATTGCAATTGATTCGCCCGTCAGTGCTGATTCATTCACTTGCAGAGTTCGTAGTTGCACCAAACGCAAATCTGCTGGTACTTTGTCTCCAGAAGTAAGTAGTACCAAATCCCCTGGTACTAACTCTGTGGAAGAAACTTGTACTTTTTCACCATTGCGAATGATGGTTGCATTGGTTTGCACTGAAGAAGCTAAGGCTGCGATCGCACTTTCAGCCTTAGATTCTTGCACAAAACCAATAATGGCGTTAATCAGAGTTACACCCCAAATCACCCCAGCATTCACCCACTGCCCCAAAAACGCCTTGATTGCACCCGCAATTAACAAGATGTACAGTAGCGGTTGGTTAAATTGCAACAAAAATCGTAGTAATGGACTTTTTCCAGGTTTGCTCTTGAGTTCGTTAGCACCAAAACGCTCCCGTCTTTTTGTCGTAATATCAGAGTTTAAACCCGTTTCTAAATTACTATCTAAATGCCGAATTACTTCTTGTACAGACAGATGATGCCATTGGCTTGACTGAATTATCTCTTTTGGTGTTGCTGTCATCTTATTCGCCCTAAAATTTAACACTGACAGGGTAAATCAAGACTATTAACTGTTATTTTAGTTTTTAGCTAATTATTAAACTTGACCTGTACATCCAGTATTAGAAACAAATGTGATTTAAAAGTGAGCGCAATGCGATCAGAAGGAGTCAGAATTCAGAATAACTCTATGAATTCAGGGATTTCTATAAAGCTGCTAATATTTCTTCTTTACGTGATCTCGTTGATTCAAGAATCCCCGTCCGTTCACGGCGGGGAGTGTCAAACTTCTCTCTGTATTAACCCAACGCGGACTTTAACTCACTTTCTGCTTGTTCCAACGCCTCTGGTAATTTACTCGCATCCCGTCCGCCGGCTTGGGCTAAATTCGGTCTCCCACCGCCGCCACCACCGCAAATTTTAGCGATCGCACCTACAAATTTACCAGCTTGCAAACCTTTTTTGTTCACTTCTGAACTAAAAGCTGCAACTATACTAACTTTCCCCTCTTCGGGAACCGAACCCAGCACCACTGCACCATTACCGATTTTTTGCAGTAAGCGTTCGGCTGCGGTTTTCAATGATTCTGGATCAACATCTTCTAATTGGGCGACGATAATTTTATAATCGCCTACCGTTTCGGCTGTTTGCAGCAAGCTGTCAGATTTGGCGATCGCTAACTGTACCTTTAAGCTTTCTAGTTCTTTCTGACTATTTCTAAGTTCGCTTTGCAGACTTGTAATTCTATCTGGTAATTCTTCGGGTTTAACTTTAAAGCGATCGCTCAAATCTTTAACTACTTTATCCCGAAGGTTGAGATAATCGAGTATTGCTGGCCCCGAAACAGCTTCAATGCGCCGTACCCCAGAAGCTACGCCAGCTTCTGAGATAATCTTGAACACGCCAATTTCAGCAGTATTACTGACATGAATTCCACCGCATAGTTCCATTGATACATTAGGAAAGTCAATCACCCGCACTTCCTCACCGTATTTTTCGCCGAACATCGCAACAGCACCCCTAGCTTTCGCCTCTGCTAAAGGTAATACTTCCACTTTTGCAGTATGTGCTTCGGCAATCCAAGTGTTTACCTGTTCCTCAATTTGTTGGAGTTCCTCGGCTGTCAACGCACGCGGACAGTTGAAATCAAAGCGCAATCTGTCAAAGGAAACTAGAGAACCAGCTTGAGATATGCTATCATCAACAATTTTTTTCAACGCTGCTTGTAACAGATGCGTTGCGGTATGGTTAGCTTGGGCGCGACGGCGACAAGCCGGATCAATTTGGGCGGTTACATTATCGCCTACGCGCAGTGTACCGCGTTCGATGCGTCCGAAGTGAACAAAGAAATCAGATTCTTTCTTCACATCTTCCACCCGAACTACGATCCCATCACCAGAGATATAACCGCGATCGCCGATTTGTCCCCCAGATTCAGCATAAAATGGCGTTTTGTCAAGGACAATTTGCACCTGTGTCCCCACTTCTGCTTCCTCTTGGGAAACACCTTCGACTAATATCGCTTCGACTTTTGCCGTCGTTGCAGGTTGGGTATAGCCTAAAAATTCGGTGACTTGGATGTGTTCTGCTAATTTGTCGAGGGAACCTTGTACAGTTAAATCGATGGTTTCGTGTGCTGCTTTGGCACGTTCCACCTGCTTTTGCATTTCGATACTGAATCCCGCTTCATCGACTGTGAGATGATTTTCCTCGGCAACTTCTTGAGTAAGTTCGAGAGGAAATCCGTAGGTGTCATAGAGGGTAAATGCGCTTTCACCGCTAATTTGGGTTTTTCCTTGCTGTTTCACCTCTTGGATGATTTCTTCTAGGAGTTTTTCGCCTCTATCCAGAGTTCTGAGGAAATTGGATTCTTCCCGTTGCAACTCAGCAATAATTGCTGCTTCCCGTTGGCGGACATTGGGGTAAGCTGATTCAGAAAGAGCGATCGCAGTTTCGGCGACTTGGGTAGTAAATTCGCCAGAAATCCCAATTAATCGCCCATGACGCACCACCCGCCGAATTAACCGCCGCAGCACATAACCCCGTCCCACGTTGGAAGCGCGAATTTCATCAGCGATCATGTGGACAACAGAACGAACGTGATCGCCAATCACTTTTAGGGAAACTTTGGTTTTTTCATCACTTTTGTGGTAATCAATGCCAGCAATTTGCGCTGCTGTTTGGATAATTGGGAAAATCAGGTCAGTTTCGTAGTTATTGGATACTTTTTGGAGAATTTGGGCCATTCTCTCCAAACCCATGCCGGTGTCGATGTTCTTGTTTTGCAGTGGTGTTAAATTACCTGACGCATCCCGGTTATATTGCATGAACACGAGGTTGTAAAACTCGATGAACCGGGAATCATCTTCTAAATCTATATTTTCGTCACCGCGTTCTGGGTGGAAGTCGTAATAAATTTCTGAACAAGGGCCACAAGGGCCAGTCGGCCCAGATACCCAAAAGTTATCGTCTTCGCCCAAGCGTTTAATTCTCGCTACCGGCACACCGATCTGATCGCGCCAAATTCCAAAGGCTTCATCATCATCTTCAAAAACGCTGACGACGAGATTTTGGGGGGAAAAGCCAAAGACTTGTGTAGAAATTTCCCAACCCCAAGCGATCGCTTGTTCTTTAAAATAATCACCAAAGCTGAAATTGCCCAACATCTCAAAAAAGGTGTGATGCCGTTTGGTGCGTCCGACATTTTCGATATCATTGGTACGGATACACTTTTGTGAAGTTGTAGCCCGCTTAAATTCTGGTGTACGCTGCCCTAAGAATATTGGCTTGAATGGTAGCATCCCCGCGATCGTCAGCAGCACGGTTGGATCTTCTGGCACGAGGGAGGCACTTGGGAGAATTTGGTGATTCCGTTGGGCAAAGAAGTCGAGAAATATGTTGCGAATTTCGTTACCGCTTAAATACTGAGGATTTGAAGACATAGGTAGGTATTTTTAACTTTAGACTTTAGACTTAGGCGTAGTGGCACTAAGTAGGTGTATTTTTATAAATAGCTTTATATATTCTTGCATTTTGTTTCATATTACTGCCAGCGAATTGTGCCACTCGGTGAGCTATATGCAGTGATGAGTATGCTTGTAGACCATTTTCTACCTCTAGCAGGATGTGCGATCGCATTTTGGTCGTTAAGATTAACTCTTATTTATTTTGGTAATTGCATCCGGAAAATAGCACTTAAGAAACTACACTAATAGTTTTTATACATCCAATATTATTCAGTAATATTACTGTTTTAAAAATATTCTGTAAAGAAGACATTAGTTGTCAGAAATGGAGATTTCATAAACTCTAGTAGTAAATATGAAGGCTTAAAAGGAGATTCAGCTTGGGAATTTATTGTAGATTCGGCGTAAAAAAAATAATATATCAATAAATATAACTCAGCCTAAAACATCATATTTAATATTAGGCGACAAAAGCAGCAACTTTTAGTAAGTTAATCTATTTAAAATTTAACTAGGAAAAAAAATAAAGCAATGAATATTTCTATTCTGGTCTTTGGAAAGAATAATTTTATCGCCACACTTCCAGATCAGATCCGTTACGCGACTGCTTTTAGTGTAGAAGTTATAGATAATCTTAATCACGCAGTGTCGCAGATTAAAATTACGCCTCCCGATATAATACTTGTGCAGGCTAGCCTGGATGGCAGTATGGAACTGTGCAGTTGGTTGAAAGACCAGACAAAGCTATCCTGGATATACTGTATTCTTTTCGAGGATCGTCCCCAGCAGCTTATTGATAGAAATAAGGGTTGGCATAGGGAATTAGAGATCAGTGCTGCGGCATTAAAGCAAGGAGCCGATGCTTATATTTGGCATTTTATTGAAGAAAAAACAGACCATAACTTGGCAGAGTTGACTGCAAATCATGGACTAATACTTGCTCAATTGACTGTTGGTTTGCGAAAAGCACAGAAATACCGAGATTTAATTCGGACAAATGATATGTTATCAGCGATCGCCTTGTCCGATTCCTTGACAGAATTAAATAATCGTCGTGCTTTAGAATGGAACTTGCCCAGGCAAATAAAAAAAGCTAGGACTCAAAAAACTTCCATGAGTTTGATTATTCTGGATGTAGATCATTTTAAGAAAGTTAATGATACTCACGGGCATTTAGTAGGCGATCGCATCTTGCAGCTGTTATGTAAGCGTCTGCGACACAATCTGCGCTGTCAAGACACAGCATTTCGCTATGGTGGCGAAGAATTTGTGATTCTTTTGGCTAACACCAACGATGAAGAAGCACTAGTTGTCGCCCGTCGTCTTAATCGGTTAGTCTGCGAGGAAGCATTTTCAGTCAGTAATAAATTGACAATCGATGTCACTATTAGTCTGGGCACAGCCTGTCTGCAAGCTGAGGATGACGATCAAGGAGTAAGCCTGTTGGATCGTGCCGATCAATGCTTGCTACAAGCTAAAACTGCTGGGCGTAATCGGGTTATTGCCTCGAACTATTTATCTCATGTCCCACATCTAAAAGCTGTTTCTTTTTAAAGGTATCAAGTTTGACGCACGCAGACTAACAGAAAAACTCACGCGCTTACAGTGGGATTGTATATATGGTTATAAGCGATTTGGAAACCAGACTTTTTGTAGTTATCTTGTTGAGCTACTACACCATCCAAGCCGATGTTACGATCAGCACCCAGATAGTCCATTGCTGTCTTCCAAATTTTCATACCCAACCCCTGCCCACGAAACTGGGGTTTCACAATGTAAAAACCTAGAAAGCCAAAGTGTGGATCGTAAGCAACAGCAGAAATGCACCCCACCGGCTCACCATTCAACTCACCCAAGAAAAAACCGCTCTCGTCAGTTTGATAAAAAGATTGAGCATCATACTTTCCTGGATTCCAACCTTCGATTGCTGCCCAACTAATCGCCAAATCCATTTCCGACCTGTTCATTGGGCGGACAACGAAATTCTCAGTGGTCATAATATCTTCTTACTGCTAGGCTGTTAACTATTTAACTTTGCTTTCGCAAACTGAGTGATAACTCTTAATATTACTTTTTTGTATAGCTGTGACTTCCAGTCGCTTGAGCTTCATTTACTTAAATACTACTGTTCTATTACCATATACTAATACACGATTTTGCAAGTGCGATCGCCATTTTTTTTAGCGGTGATTTAAGGATTTTAGGGAAATTCTCACAAATCAAGAGTAAGACCTTGTGCGACACAATTCTAAATAAATTAGTCATGCTTTTGTCACAATTTTGCAATAACTCTGTCAAGATAACGTGTGATGCTATAGCTCTGGGTTAAAAAATAGACTCCCTCTATATTAAACCCACACACCAGAGTTTACCCAGGAGAATCACTATAAGGCAATAATCCTTATTAGGACGACTCTTCTAATCAAAATTGTCAGAACTCTTATAGTTAGAAGGAACAAAAAGATGAATTGGAAAGTACTTGCTTTGCTCCCTGCCTTGGCTTTAGCTACTGCTGCGCCTGCTTATTCTTTAAGCAATAATAAAAGCCAGAATATGACTACTGCTACCCAGATTGCTCAAAATCCCGGCGGCACTATAAAAAAGCCTAATGCTGTCCAAAAGGTTAATGCCCATAAGAATAGTACAGCAAACCATAGTACCGCACTCACAGTAGGTAGCAGAGGAGAGAAAGTCAAAACTGCTCAGAATTTGTTAAAACAGCAAGGATTCTATACTGCAAGTGTGAATGGTGTTTTTGATAATAAGACACGTTCAGCCGTGATGAAATTTCAGAAGTCTAAAGGATTAAGAGCAGACGGAATAATTGGACGCCGGACTTTGGCATATCTTAAATAAAATGGTTTCAGCTTCGTAAAGAAAATTATTCGGCGTTGCATATTTACGGGATGATTTGGCAACTTCTAAAATTTCCCCCCTGCCTCAAGAGCTTGCTCCAATTCATCCCACTGTTTTGCAACGCCAATTATTCTTGCAGACGAGCAATTACACAGTGCATAACTTTAATTTCATTAACAATTCGATCCAGTTCTGTGGAGAGCGGAGTTTGTTCTCGAACGGCTTGTAATGTGGGAGTTAAAGTGTTGTGATTGGTAGCAATCTCTGATAACCGAGCAGTATGTAGCTGTTCAATTTGGTAGTGAATTGCTTCGAGATAGCTATCCAGCGCTGGTAATGGTTGGGGTGGCTGTCCCTGTCCAAGGGCATCTGCTAAATTTTCTAAAACTTGGACAATGGTATCAGCAAGTCGCTTTACTTCAGGAAATTGGTACTCACCGCTAAATTCTTGCAGATGTTCTGCCAAAGTTGTTACCGAACTGAAAAAGCCACGAATGTATATTATCAGCGTCATTACAGGTTCGATTTCTCCCTGAATGTGACGAGGTTCGCTGAACAATCGTTGAGCTGCGGCGTTGGCGTTGGCGTTCTCTAGTGCTGCTTGGTGGCGTAGCATGTTGATAGAATCAGCAAAGGCATTATATTCTGGATGGAGATAGTTAGCTATTACTTGCTGAAAGTAAGCAAGATTAGCTCGAATTGTCTTTTCCAGTTGTGCAGGAAGTTGCTGTCGTTCCCAACGGGGGAAAAGCAAATAGCTACCAAGCAGTGCTAAGACGCCCCCAGCCAAGCTATGGAAGATCCTTAATACTCCAACCTTCCAGCCACCTGCACTAATAATGTTGAGTAGCAATATGATGGCGGGAGTCAGCAGGATGATAAATAAGCTGTAGCTTAACGATCGCACCGACATCGCCACAAACACCAGCAGCAGGAAACAAACTGTACTCGCTAATGAATTCTTAACTAGTAAAACCAGAGCAATACCGATAATTCCACCCAAAATACTGCCAACGACTCTTTGGACTGTTGTCTGTGACGTTCCACCAAAGTTAGGTTTAAGTGCAACTAAAGCTGTTAGCGTGATCCAGTACCCTGTAGGTAGTTGGAATAGCGAAGCAAGTAATTCAGAAAGGGTTGTTATTAGTGCGAGGCGCAACGCGTGACGAAAGAGGACTGAATCAAAAGTGAAGTTATTTCGCAGCGTATCAATAATTGTAGAACGCTCTGGTTGGGCTGGCGGGGAAATATCTCGCTGGGCAAAGCTGTTGCGCTGTTTTCCCTGGCTTAAATCTGTAACAATCTCTGCATCAGTATGAATTTGCTCTACTAGCTTTGTCAGACTGGCTGTAATCTTCCCAAGGTTGAGGAGATCGGAATATTCATCTATCTGAGCATTGATGGTTTGATTAAGGACTTGAGAACGCAGAACTTGCCTTTGGTGTTCTAGTGCTTCAAGACTCCGATCTAGATCCCCTAAGTGAGGTGAGTTTTTTCCTTTAGCGTAGACGCGTTCGCGAAGCGTCTCGAAGAGAAGCGGCTTGTCGTTAGACATCGCTTGTGATAACATTTGCAGAGCAATTGCCGACTGTTCTATCACTTGCTGAATTTCTTTCTGTAATCGAGAAAATAATTGATGTTCGGATGCGATCGCTAATAGTTCGCTCAGTGCTACAACAGAATTGACAATTTGATTTATATCTTCGATTAATACGAGTAACTGATTTCCCCGGAGGTTAGCTCCTTTTTGCCTAGTCCAGATAGTTGTCCAGACGCTACGGGCAGAT
>Ga0136636_10002562_pt1 | contig 10841 bp, 10 predicted proteins | sample AntDrymUQ8522106_2_FD_104653 | JGI IMG/M metagenome (GOLD analysis project Ga0136636, IMG submission 104653) | Polar desert sand microbial communities from Dry Valleys, Antarctica - metaG UQ852 (21.06) | ecosystem: Environmental > Terrestrial > Soil > Desert | place: Antarctica: Dry Valley... | reverse complement strand
GCGCCGATGATAGTGAGCTTCCGCTCGCGAAAGTAGGTCACCGCCAGGCTCCCACATAACAAAGCCCCTTCTCTTCTCATGAGACGGGGCTTTGTCCGTCTACGAATGGATTTCATTCGTCCACTTATGAATCATTGACAATTCACTTGAATGGCTATGGTAGAATCAAGCTTGGCGGGTCTCCCCGCATTGCAGGGTGGTGAAACGGGTCAGGTCCGGAAGGAAGCAGCCACAGCCATTAATTGCAAGTGCCGGGGGTTAGGCTCGCCAATTTCATTTTCAGCTTTGGTCTGGGGCGCATGAGTTATCAAGTTCTTGCCCGTAAGTGGCGACCGCGAAATTTTTCGACGCTGATTGGTCAAGAGCACGTCGTTCGCGCCTTGACCCATGCCCTAACCGAGCAGCGTCTGCATCATGCCTATCTTTTTACCGGTACGCGTGGGGTTGGCAAGACTACAATCGCCCGGATACTGGCTAAGTCGCTAAATTGCGAATCTGGTATTACATCGACGCCGTGTGGGATTTGCTCTGCCTGCCAAGAGATTGATAGCGGTCGATTTGTTGATCTGCTTGAGGTTGATGCGGCAACCAATACCAAAGTTGATGAGATGCGGCAATTGCTTGAGAATGCCGTTTACGCGCCGACTCGCGGCCGATTTAAAGTGTATGTGATTGACGAAGTTCACATGCTTTCAAATTCAGCTTTTAACGCGATGCTGAAAACGCTTGAAGAGCCGCCAGATCATGTGAAATTTATTTTAGCGACAACTGACCCGCAAAAAATTCCGGTTACTGTCCTTTCCCGTTGCCTGCAATTCAATTTAAAGCAGATGCCGGCTGAGACGATTTCAGGGCATCTTGCTCATATATTGCAGGCGGAGGGGATTCCATTCGATACGCCCGCTTTGGGTTTGATTTCGCATTCGGCCTCGGGGAGTGTCCGGGATGCGCTTTCTCTCTTGGATCAGGCAATTGCCCACGGCGCTGGTAAGGTTGAGGTTTCTCAAGTCCGCAGCATGCTCGGATCGGTCGATCGGGACTACTTATTTGCCATCCTTGAGGCGTTAAAAGAAGGTGATGCATCGACATTGCTCCAAGTCGCGGCAGATATCGGCATGCGTAGCCTTTCCTTCTCTGCTGCACTGCAGGACTTGAGTGCGCTTTTGACGCGCGTGCAAATTGCCCAGATTGCCCCTGCTGCAATTGATGAAGATGAGCCTGAGCGTGACCGCCTTTTGGTTATTGCTGCTGCATTTACGCCCGGGTTCGTGCAGTTAGCGTATCAAATTGCCAATATTGGCCGAAAAGAGCTGTCGACCGCACCAGATGAATATGCTGGTTTTGTCATGACGCTGCTGCGATTGCATACCTTTCGGCCTAGCTCGGTTGCTGATGTTGTGTCGACAGTTGCTGCGCGTGTAAAGCCGTTTGTGCCGATTAAGCCGCCGGTACTATCTCCAGTAGAGTTGCCGGTTGAACCATTCGTGCCCTCCGTTCAGTCAGCACCTTTAGAAATTACTCAGGTTGTTGTACCAAAAGATCAGGATGCTGACTGGCATCAGATTGTCTCCTTGCTCCAGTTGTCAGGCTTGACCCGGACACTTGCCCAGCATTGCGAATTGCGTAGCATTGGCGAGAATGAATGCTTGCTGCGGCTTGCTCCTGCGCACTCACATCTACAAATGAAGCCTGCGCCAGAAAAGTTACAGCAAGCCTTGCGTGAATACTTTGGTCGCCCGCTGCAACTGCGCTTTGAATTAGCCCAGCAGGAAGCAGATACGCCAGCGGCAACGGCCGGTCGTGAAAAACAGGAGCGTCAGGCGGTTGCTATTGCCTCGATAGAACAAGATAACTTTGTGCGTGATGTGATTGAATCGTTTGATGCATCACTTATTGAAACGTCTATTAAACCCATAACCTAACGGAGAAATCGATATGATGAAGGGTGGTATTGCCGGCCTGATGAAACAGGCGCAGATGATGCAGGAAAATATGAAGAAGGGTCAGGAGCAACTGGCTCAGATCGAAGTGGAAGGTCAGGCGGGTGCGGGTATGGTCAAGATCGTAATGACCTGCGCGCATGATGTGCGCCGGGTCAGCATCGATCCATCTGTAATGGATGATCGTGAAATGCTGGAAGACTTGATTGCCGCTGCGATGAATGATGCCATGCGGCGGGGTGAAGCCCTGAGTCAGGAAAAGATGTCTGGCTTCACTGCAGGACTCAATTTGCCCCCAGGTTTCAAGCTGCCGTTTTAAGTGACCCCATCTGGTCTTGAGTCTCTGATTGAGGCGCTGCGATGTTTGCCCGGCATTGGGCCAAAGTCAGCGCAGCGAATGGCTTATCATCTTTTGCAGCACGACCGAGCGGGTGCGCAACGTCTTGGTGAGGCTGTTCAGCATGCTTTGCAGGCGATTCGGCATTGTCAGCGGTGCAATACGTTCACTGAAGTAGATGTTTGTGAGCGGTGTAACTCAAGTCGCCGTGACTCAAGCCTGTTGTGCGTTGTTGAAACCCCAGTCGATATGAATATGATGGAGCAAACCCTGGCTTACCAAGGGCTCTATTACGTATTGATGGGGCGAATATCACCACTGGATGGCATTGGTTCAAGAGAGCTGGGTCTTGAGCGTTTGATGGCGCGGGCTCAAGATGGTGTTGTGCAGGAGGTCATTCTGGCCACCAACTTCACCAATGAAGGCGAGGCAACGGCTCACTATGTGACCGCCATGTTGAAACAAAAAGGCATCAAGGTTTCTCGAATTGCTCGAGGTGTTCCGGTCGGCGGCGAGCTCGAATATGTTGATAGTGGCACATTGGCTCAGTCTTTACGCGAGCGAAAAACGTATCAAGAGTGACAACCGCTTTTAACGCGGCTTCCAATGTCGTATAATTTAGCGTTTATTTTTAATCCCATCCAATTCCTTTAGGGGTCAGCGTTATGAGCAAACAAGGAAAAATGGACTGCGGCAGACGGCGTTTGATCGTTGCGACCGCAGCCGTGGGCGGAGTGGGCGCAATCGCTGCGCTCGTGCCGTTCGTGTCCAGCTTGCTTCCATCCGAACGCGCCAAGGCAGCAGGCGCTCCGGTCGAAGTCGATATCAGTAAGCTCGAGCCGGGTCAGATGATGACCGTTGAGTGGCGTGGCAAGCCAGTGTGGATCATCAACCGCACTAAAGAAATGCTTGAAACGCTGACTAAGCTGGCTGATGCAGTGGCCGACCCCAAGTCGGAAAAGAACATGCAGCCGGCTTATGCCCAGAACGATACCCGTTCGATCAAGCCGGAAATGATGGTCGTTGTTGGTATTTGTACTCACCTCGGCTGTTCACCATCCTCCAAGTTCAAGTCGGGTGCCGATGAAGGCATGCCTGGCGATTGGCTGGGTGGTTTCCTTTGCCCCTGTCACGGTTCAACCTTCGATTTTGCCGGACGTGTTTATAAGTCGAAGCCTGCCCCGACCAACCTCGAAGTGCCGCCGCACGTGTATCTTTCCGATACACGTATCATGATCGGCGAAGACAAGAAGGGAGCATAGAAATGGCTGGTGGAAATTTCGAAAAATACAAATCCGACGGTTCTCTCCCCGGTAATTTGTTGGAATGGGTTGATGCCCGTTTCCCGGCAACGTCAATGTGGAAAGGCCATCTTTCCGAGTACTACTGCCCGAAGAATTTCAATTTCTGGTACTTCTTTGGCTCGCTCGCATTACTGGTGCTGGTCATTCAGATCGTTACCGGTATTTTCCTGACCATGCACTACAAACCAGATGCGGCTTTGAACGCAAGCGGTGTGCCGATTGCCTTTGCATCGGTCGAATACATCATGCGCGATGTGCCGGGTGGCTGGCTGATTCGTTATATGCACTCAACCGGTGCTTCGGCTTTCTTCATTGTGGTTTACCTCCACATGTTCCGTGGTTTGCTCTACGGTTCGTATCGGAAGCCGCGTGAGCTGACCTGGTTGTTCGGTGTTGGCATCTTCTTGGTGCTGATGGGTGAGGCGTTCTTCGGTTATCTGTTGCCGTGGGGTCAAATGTCTTATTGGGGTGCGCAGGTGATTGTTAACCTGTTCGGCGCTATCCCTGTGATTGGCAATGACTTGTCCATTCTGATTCGTGGCGATTTCGTCGTCGGTGATGCGACACTGAATCGTTTCTTCTCCTTCCACGTGATTGCTTTCCCGCTGGTGCTGGTTGGTCTGGTTGCCGCTCACGTGCTGGCTTTGCACGAGACTGGTTCGAATAACCCGGACGGTATTGAGATCAAGGCGAACAAGGACGCAAACGGAATTCCGCTCGATGGCATTCCTTTCCATCCGTACTACACGGTCAAGGATATCGTTGGCGTTGTTGTGTTCCTGATGGTGTTTTCCTTGGTGTTGTTCTTTGCACCAGAGGGCGCTGGTTATTTCCTGGAAACGCCAAATTTCTACCCGGCTGATCCGCTGAAAACACCAAATCATATTGCCCCGGTCTGGTATTTCACGCCTTATTACTCAATTCTTCGGGCAATTGTCTGGAACTTCTTCGGCCTTGATGCGAAATTCTGGGGCGTTGTTGCCATGGGTGCATCGGTTGTGATCTTTGCCTTCCTGCCGTGGCTGGATCGCAGTCCGGTCAAGTCGATTCGTTATCGTGGTCCGATCTACAAGACCATGCTGACATTGTTCGTGATTTGCTTTTTCATCCTTGGTTACCTTGGCACGCTGTCACCTTCACCGATGGGTGAACTGGTTTCACAAGTCTGCACGGTGTTCTACTTTGGCTTCTTTCTTGGTATGCCGTGGTGGTCCCGGATGGATAAGTTCAAGCCGGTTCCTGAACGCGTGACGATGAAGTGAGGATAGAAAAAATGAAAAAATTTCTGATCGCATTACTCTTCGCGCCGTTGATGGCATTTGCTAGTGGGGCAGACGTTCATCTCGATAAGTGGCCAGGTTCTGTCGGCGACAAGCCGGCGTTACAAAATGGTGCCAAGCTGTTCGTCAATTACTGCTTGAATTGTCACGGTGCATCCTACATTCGCTACCAAAAGTTACTCGACCTTGGTCTAACCGAAGGACAGGTCAAAGAGAGCCTGATGTTCACTTCTGACAAAATTGGCGAGCAGATGCGAGTTGCCGCCCGTTTTGATGAGCAGAAGCAGTGGTTTGGTGCTACGCCACCAGATCTGACCATCATTACTCGGGCCCGTGGTGAACTGGGCAATGCAGGTGCCGGTGCCGATTGGCTCTATACCTATCTGCGTTCCTTCTACCGAGACGAAAATCGTCCGACCGGTTGGAATAACGTGGTATTTGCCAATGTTGGTATGCCGCATATCCTGTACGGCCTGCAAGGCCAGCAAGTGCTGAATCATGAAACGCACAAGTTGGAACTTGCTGTTCCGGGTCAGATGGCTCCGGCCGAGTACGACAAGGCGGTTTCCGATCTGGTCGGCTTTATGGTGTGGATGTCGGAACCGCAACAGGAATTCCGCCAAAAAATCGGTTTCTTTGTTCTTGCCTTCTTGGGCTTGCTCTTCGTGTTGGCTTACGCACTGAAGAAGGAATACTGGAAAGATATTCACTGATCTGATCCTTTTCGGATCAGCTAGCGGCATCGCGGGTTTGGCTTCGGCCAGCCCCCGATGCCGAATCTCATTTTGAGGGTTACCACAAATGATGAACCTCTATTCGGGCACAACCTGCCCATTTAGTCATCGCTGCCGTATTGTCCTGTTTGAAAAGGGCATGGATTTTCAGGTGATCGATGTCGACCTGTTTAACAAGCCGGAAGAAATGGCTGCGATCAATCCGCACAATCGTGTGCCGGTTTTGGTTGAGCGTGATCTGGTTTTGTTTGAGCCAAACATCATCAACGAATATATTGATGAACGCTTCCCGCATCCGCAATTGATGCCGGCTGACCCGATTATGCGTGCCCGAGCTCGTCAGTTGTTGGTGGGTATGGAGCGCGAGATCTTTTCGTTCATGGAATTGATCGAAAAGAACGGCAAGACTGCCGATAAGGCGCGTCAGGAAATTCGGGCGCGTTTGACCGAAATTATTCCAATCTTCAACAAGCAAAAGTTCATGCTGGGTGATGAGTTTTCGATGCTCGACGTGGCGATTGCCCCATTGTTGTGGCGTCTTGATCATTACGGTATTGATCTTGGCAAGGCTGCTGCACCGTTGATGAAGTACGCCGAACGGATTTTCAGCCGTCAGGGATTCATCGATGCACTGACGCCGTCCGAAAAGGCGATGCGTAAGTAAAGCATGGGACTTCCATCGACCAAGCCTTACCTGTTACGGGCCATTTGGGAATGGTGCTGCGATAACGGCTTTACGCCGTATATCGCAGTCCAGGTCGATTTGCGCACCCGCGTGCCACGCGAGTTCATCAATGATGGGCAGATCGTGCTCAATATCGGGCCGGATGCAACCAGCCAATTTCAGATTGGTAACGATCTGATTGAGTTTCAGGCGCGATTTGGTGGTGTTTCGCGGAAGATTTCAGTGCCGGTTGAACAGGTTTCGGCGATTTATTCGCGGGAAAATGGCGCGGGCATGGCTTTTGATCTTGAGTCTGAGAATGCCTCTGGTGATGTCGAGGAGGCTGAGTTGGTGAGTGATGATGAAATTGTCGAGCCGCCACCGGAGCCGCCTCGCCCAGAAGGAGGGCGTCCCAAGTTGCAGCGCATCAAATAGGGACGTTTGCTGCGGTCGACGCACCAGAACAGGGATATTCCTTATGGGAATATCCCTGTTTTACTTTCAAGTCCATGATTTTTCTAGGTGGCATAGGTGTTGCTCAAGCCTTGCCGGAAGGAAAAAAATGAAAACTGAAGTCAAATCTACTTGTTGTTACTGCGGCGTCGGCTGCGGCGTCCTGATCGAAACCGAAAATGGGGCGATTGCAGGTGTCCGTGGGGATCCCGCACACCCCGCCAATCGTGGTCGGCTTTGTACTAAAGGCGCGACCTTGAATCTGACGGCGGATCTGACCTACCGTTTGCAATTTCCCGAGCAGCGGGTGTTGCGCGGTGAGGTGGGTGAGCAGGTGTCGTGGGATGTAGCGCTAGACGCGGCTGCAACGCGATTCGCCGAGACCATTCGTACTCACGGTCCGGATTCCGTCGCCTTTTATATTTCGGGTCAGCTAATGACTGAGGACTATTACGTCTTCAACAAGCTGGCCAAAGGTTTGATCGGGACCAATAACGTCGATACTAATTCCCGCCTTTGCATGTCGTCGGCTGTTTCCGGTTACAAGCAGACGTTGGGGGCTGATGCCCCACCATGCAGCTATGAAGATATTCTGCAGGCCAAGGTTATCTTTATTTCCGGCGCAAACCCGGCCGTCGCTCATCCGATCATTTTTCGCTACATCGAAGATGCCAAGGCGGCGAATCCTGAGCTCAAAATCATCGTTGCCGACCCGCGCTTCTCGGAAAGTGCCGAGATCGCCGACCTGCATTTGCCGCTCAAGCCGGGAACCGACATTGCCTTGTTCAACGGGATGTTGCACGTCCTGATCAATGAGGGTTTGGTTGATCAGGCTTACGTCGAGGCGCATACCAACGGTCTCGCCGCCTTGAGCGAGATCGTCAAAAATTATACGCCGGATACGGTCGCTGAAATCTGCGGCATACCGGTGGCCGATATTGTTCAGGCGGCGACCTGGTTTGGCACCGGCGGCGCCTCACTGTCGATGTACTGCCAAGGCTTGAATCAATCGGCGCATGGTACGCACAACAACGCCGGGATTATTCACCTGCACCTAGCGACCGGGCAGATCGGCAAACCCGGGGCTGGCCCTTTCTCACTGACTGGTCAGCCGAACGCCATGGGTGGGCGGGAAGTGGGCGGCTTATCGAATCTGATGTCAGCTCACCGTGATCTGGCTAATCCGGCGCACCGCGCTGAAATGGCTGAGTTCTGGGGTGTGCCCTTTGTGCCGAGCCAGCCGGGGAAGTCTGCGGTCGACCTCTTTAAAAGCTTGAAAACTGGTGAGATCAAGGCGGTATGGATCGCCTGTACCAATCCGGCGCAATCGCTACCGAATCAGGCCGCTGTTCGTGACGCGCTGCAAACTGCCGAATACGTGGTGTTGCAGGAAGCGTATAAAAATACCGACACGGCCGATTTCGCCGATCTCTTATTGCCGGCTAGTGGCTGGGGTGAGAAATACGGGACGGTAACCAATTCCGAGCGTTGCATTACGCGCGTCATGCCGGCAGTGCCGCCGCCGGGTGAAGCCCGGCACGACTGGGAAATTGTGGTTGATTTCGCCCGTCGTCTGGGCGAGAAGCTCGGGCATGGCGATGCCGAAAAGCTTTTCCCCTATGCCAATGCGGAAGCGATTTTTAACGAACATCGGGAAAGCACGCGTGGTCGTGATCTCGACATTACCGGTCTGAGTTACGCCCTGCTCGAAGCGAATGGTCCGCAGCAGTGGCCGTACCCGGAAGGGGCGACTGGCGGCAAAGTTCGTTTGTATGAAGATGGTCAATTTCCGACGGCGGATGGTAAGGCGAAGTTTATTGCCATTAAACACCAGCCGACGGCTGAGGCGACGACACTGGCTTTTCCGATCAGTCTGCTTTCCGGGCGCATGCGTGACCAATGGCACGGCATGAGCCGCACGGGAACTGTGCCGCGCCTGTTCAATCTGGAAGACGAGCCGCTGCTCGCCATGCACCCGTGCGACATGCGGCACCGCAATCTCGAGAGTGGCGATCTGGTCAAAGTGAGCAACGAGCGCGGTGAAATGATTGTGCGCATTGCTGAAACGTCGGGGCTGAAAAAAAGCCGGGCCTGGATGCCGATGCATTGGGGTAATCAGTTCATGAGTTCGGCCGGATACAACGCCGTGGCCTGTGATGCGATTGATCCTTACTCGATGCAACCGGAGCTGAAACATGCCGCGGTGCAGATCGCCAAATTACATCTGCCCTATCCGCTGGCGGTCGTCCGAAGCTGCGCTAGCCAGACCGAGGCGCTCGAACTGCTGCAGCGTGCCCGTGCCATCCTGAATCAATTCCCCTACGCCACAGTCAATCTCTATGGGCGCAAACGGCCACTAGTTGTTTTTCATGCAGCCACTGAAGCGCCGATTGCCGTCGATGCTATTTTCGAACTTGACCAGTTGTTCAACTTGGCTGGTGATGTCGGCGCCATCCTCTACATTGATGCCAAGCGCCATATCAGCAAAAAAGCCATTGCCCTCGATGGCCGCCTGCTCGGCGTCCGTTTGGTCGGTGAAACGCTGGCGCAGACCTGGCTGAAACGGGCAATGGCCGAAGATGAACTTGATGCCAGCATGATTCGCTTTGCCTTGGCGCCAACTGCCATGGCGCCCGGAAATATTGCGCTGCGCAATATCATCTGCAAGTGCGCCGATGTCAGCGATGTGCAGATTGCGCAAATGCTGGTGCAGGGTGCCGATCTGGCGCAATTGCAGGAAAAACTGAAATGTGGCACGTTCTGCGGTTCGTGCGTGCCGGAAATCAAGCGCATGGTGTCAGCCAGCGCGATAAAACAAGCTGAAGCAGCCTGACTGCGGCGATAGGAGACTATGAGCTACGGACATTACATCAAGGAGATTGGTCGCGGCGCGCAAGGGGCGCACGACCTGTCGCGGGACGACGCCTGCCAACTCTATGCCGCCATGCTGGATGGCGGGGTGCCCGATCTCGAACTGGGCGCGATGATTGTTGCCCTGCGGGTGAAAGGTGAATCGCGCGATGAGATGCTTGGTTTTCTCTCGGCGGTGGATGACCGGGTTAATCGGCTCGATATGCCCCAAGGTCGCGTCCGCCCGGTCGTCTTGCCAAGCTACAACGGCGCGCGCAAGGAAGCTAATTTGACGCCATTGCTGGCGCTGTTGCTGCAACGCTTTGGTGTGCCAGTGTTGGTGCATGGTCTTCTCGAAGGCTTTGGCCGCGTCACATCGGGCCTGATTTTTCGTGAATTGGGCATCATGCCGATGGCGTCGTCGATGCAGGCACAAGTCACTCTGGCGGAAAAGGGCCTGGCCTTCCTGCCCCTGTCGGCCCTTTGTCCGGGTCTTCACAGCCTGCTCAGTTTGCGCAGTCGGATGGGTGTCCGAAACTCGGCGCACAGCCTCGTCAAGCTGCTCAACCCTTTCGCTGGCGATGCTGTTTTGGTTGCGCCGGCAACGCATCCTGAATTCATTACGCTGATGCGCGAAGTGCTGGTTGATCGCGGTGATCGCGCTTTGTTGCTGCGCGGTACGGAAGGTGAGCCTTTCGCCAACCCAAAACGTCGCCCACGGCTGGAATATGTCAATGACGGCATGGTCGACGTGCTGTTTGAGGCGGAACACGAAAGCCTGCGGGCGCTGCCCGATTTGCCGGATGCTGCCGATGTAGTGAGTACCGCCAAATGGATTCGCCGGGTGCTCGACAAGCAGATTCCGATCCCCAAGCCGATTGCTAACCAGCTTGCCTGCTGCCTCTACGCCAGCGGTTACGCCGAAGGTTTTAACCAGGCAAAAGCCATCGTTGCGGTTGAGGCAACCGGGCTTGCCGGTGGCGGTAACTAAGGTTAAACCCGCACCGGCTTGGGAGGCAGTGCCCGGCTTTGGTGCGGCATTACTACGGTCGACCGTCTTAAAACACCAAAAATCAAAGAGATAGTCTGCTGGCACACTGATTGCAATATCTTTCATCAGAACAGCAAATCAACTGCCAACGGCGGCAGTTAAATGGCAACGACGTCACGCGCTGAAATAAATTTTGCACCCTTGGGTGCGCGCCACGTTGGAGTCAAAAATGAGCAATCCCGTTAAGCCCAAGTTGGTCCTGATCGGCAATGGCATGGCTGGTGTCCG
>Ga0136636_10002561_pt1 | contig 10842 bp, 9 predicted proteins | sample AntDrymUQ8522106_2_FD_104653 | JGI IMG/M metagenome (GOLD analysis project Ga0136636, IMG submission 104653) | Polar desert sand microbial communities from Dry Valleys, Antarctica - metaG UQ852 (21.06) | ecosystem: Environmental > Terrestrial > Soil > Desert | place: Antarctica: Dry Valley... | reverse complement strand
GCAATCAATTGCGTCGGATTTTCTGCTTTAAAAAAGAAACCGCCCATTCCTGTAACCCGCTGCTCTGGCTTTATTTCTTTGGCATGACCAAAATATTTTGCTTTTATTTTATCAACGATTACTTGTGCTAAGCGCTCGTGGCTTTCACATGTCCAGCCAGCAATATGTGGTGTCAGAATTACATTCTTTGCTTTAAGCAAGTACTGAAAAGCCTCAGGAGTATGTTTATCGTGAAAAAGGGTTTCAAAAGACAATTTTTCATATTCCAAAACATCCAAACCAGCGCCTAGAATTTTCCCAGTTTGCATGGCCGCTACTAAATCAGCAGTGACAATATTCTTACCGCGAGAGGTATTAATTATCCAAAAAGGCTTTTCAAACCCATTAATAAACTCGCTATCAACCATTTTATCCGTTTCTGGCGTCCAAGGTATGTGCAAACTAAGCACATCCACTTTTTGCTGCAATCCTTTCAAGGAAACCTGCTTTGCATTGACGTCACCTATATTTTGCTGAATATCATAACACAGCACTTCTACGTCAAATCCACGAAGTTTTTTAGCAAACGATTTTCCCATATTCCCATAACCAATAATTCCTATCGTTTTACCATCTAATTCGAGACCACGATTGCTTTCCCGGTTCCAATGCCCCGAGCGTATTTCGCTATCGGCTGCATTTAATTTGTTGAAAAGGGACAAAATCATGCCCAAGGTATGTTCCGCAACAGCATTTCGATTTCCTTCCGGCGCAGCGATAAGCGTAATTTTTTTTGAGGCTGCATAGTCACAATCAATACTTTCTAATCCAGCGCCTACCCGCGCTATAAATTGTAAATTAATAGCTTTATCCAAAAAAGTTTTGTCTATTTTGAAACGACTCCGAATAACAATTCCTTGATAATCCTGAATTTTAGTTTCAATTTCTTCTTTTGAAGACTTAAAATCACTGTGGTTTATAAATCCCGACTGCTGTAATTGATTCCAAAGCAGGGGGTGATTGCTATCGATGTGAAGGATTTTGATATCCATAATTATTCTTTTTTTTGATCCTTCAAATTAACAAAAAAAATACGATTTATTGCTTTAACAAAAGAAAATAGAGTGCAATTTTGTAAATTTGCTGCTTCAATTTTTTTTACAAATCGAACCATGGTAAAAAAAAAAAACATAATAATGAAATTAACTAAAACATTTAAAGCTTTTTTTGAAAGCGAAAAATCTGGTGGTCTTTTACTACTTTTTGTCACAATAGTCTCTCTTTTATTAGCTAACTCATCCATTCAAACTGAATATATTGCATTTTGGGCAGCCAAATTAGGCACCCATTCTCTAACGGAATGGATAAATGATGGTTTAATGACTATCTTCTTTCTTTTGATTGGTTTAGAATTGGAGCGAGAAATGTACCAAGGAGAATTATCCAGCATAAAAAATGCAGCTTTACCTATTTTTGGAGCCTTTGGAGGGATGATTATCCCAGCAGGTATCTTTTTAGTATTGAATTTTGGAACTATCACACAAAATGGTGCTGGAATCCCAATGGCAACTGATATCGCATTTGCTATTGGTATTTTATCATTATTAGGGAATCGCGTCCCTACCTCACTCAAAGTATTCCTGACCGCACTTGCTGTAATAGATGATTTAGGTGCCATTATGGTAATCGCTATATTTTATACAGAGTCCATTGCCTACCTGAATTTGTTTATTGCTTTGGCCATCATGGGCGGGCTGTTCATTCTCAATAGAAGAAAGGTTCACAATCTTATCCCCTATCTCATTGGCGGTGTTGCAATGTGGTATTTTATGCTAAATTCTGGAATACACGCTACGATAACCGGAGTATTACTGGCCTTTGTGATCCCGTTTGGTAATGGAGGTAAGAAAACCTCCTCCTATAAATTACAGCATTTTTTACACAATCCAGTTGCCTTTTTTATTCTTCCTCTATTTGCTATAGCCAACACAGGCATCGCTATTGGAAGTGAATGGTACGAAGGATTGAATCATCCCAACACAATTGGAATTATTCTTGGTCTAGTCATAGGAAAACCATTAGGGATTTGGTTATTTTCATTTATTGCTGTGAGTTTAGGAATTTGTACGCTTCCAAGAGATTTAAAATGGAGTGGCATCCTGGGTGCGGGGATGTTGGGCGGTATCGGTTTTACGATGTCTATTTTCATTACGCTGCTTGCCTTTAAAAATGATGGACAAGAAGTTATTACCTACTCTAAAATAGCGATTCTGATTGCTTCTTTTATTGCTGGTACAATTGGTTTTATATGGCTGAAGTTTAACTTAAGGCCCGCAAGAAAAAAAACGACTAAGTAACTTCCGCTATATTCACAAAAATGCCTCGTTTACAAAACTGTAAACGAGACATTTTTTTTGGTGAGAATTGCCGTTAACTTGATTGGGTTATTCCAAAACTGTTTTCAAAATTACTTTTCCTGACATAAAAAAGTGGTATTAAATTTAGTATCAGGAGTGGAGACAGTTTTTGAAGTATTGCGAACTGAATAACGATACCCGTCGCAACTATTCCTATCATTATTCCTCGTCCAAGGTTAAAAGTACAGCTGGAGTTGATGGTTAATACCTTTGTTTCTCCCGCTCTCAGGACTACTTCTTATTTTTTAAAAGAAATTTCATTACCAATTTCAAAACTGTGCTTTCCGGGTTGAACGAGAAATTCTTGTCGGTTGTTTTTGAAGTTCATTTCGCAAGCTGTCTCATCAGACACGCGCACTAAATACGTATTTGCCTTATTATAAATACCACTACTTTTAGACATCCTAACTATAATTGTACCTTGATTCATAGGTAAATGGAGTACCTGATTAGTCCGATGATAAGTACTTCATTATTAGTTTCCGTTACAATTTCAAAATGCTTTTTCTAAAAAGCATATCCAATTGCTAGCTGTAAATGAAGTATATACTGGTTTCTACTATGGTCCTCATCCACATTTGTCGCGTTACCATTAAAAGAATTCTCCTTTACATATACTACACGATAACCAACTCCTACAGCAGTTTCATAGGTAAAATGAGCTCCTATTTGACGTTTCAATCCCCAAGTAGGGACAATCGCTAAATCAGCCGTTTTAGTTATATTATCGTCTAAATTAAGAACAAACCAATCTGGATGATAACTAGTTCTAACCGAAACATAATTCCCGCTGTTATTATTTGTTTTTTTACCGTTTGAATTCCTTTTCTCCAAATTATAATAATATCTTGGTTCTAAGGATACTATGGGCTGCAAAATAAAACCAGCACCTTCATAATGAGTTCCTACTGTATAATCATTTTCAAGACCAATTTCACTTCTTAAGGCAATGCTATTGGTCAACTTCGTTTCATTGTTCAACCAAATCCCTGCACGTGTTCCAAAACCGACTTGGATTCCAAAAATGGATTTTTCAACACTTATTTCTTGAGCGTTTAGGTTTAGATTAAATACTAAGATCAGAATTACTGCTACTTTTTTCATTTACGATTCTATTGTTGTTGATTTTTCAAATTTACTAGTGACTTTCATTCTACTTATTAGTCCAATAATCCACCACGGTTGCTTTATCTGGAGCCGGATTCAAAAGAGCTAAAAAAGCTTTATGATCGGAATGTGTAAGATACGCATCTCTATCTGTTTCACTGTTGAATGTGATTGTAAAACAGTGCGTCAATCCGTTACTTAAGTTCTCAGGACTGTTATTTACTCCCCATTCAAAAGCCTGAATTAGTTCTATTTTATGTTCAAAATTCCTGAAAGCAGTCACCACCTTGTCAATAGTTGCTAGCTTCTTTCCATCCAAACAATACAACATGACGGAGTTGTGGTTTTTGCGATTCTTGTTACGCATGTACTTCATAGCTGCTTGATACTAAAATTAGCCACAGCAATACTACTTTTTTCATCGTTTTTTTTCCAAATATACTACATTAATTAATCTTTTTTCGTCCTCCCTTATTTGTCCCAATAATTGCTGTTAAAAATAAAAGACAACGGTACCTCATCGTTTCGCATAACCTGCCATAACTCTTAGGAAGGTAGCAGTACCAACCCCTCAAACCGGAACGGCGTGCACCACACCATATCAAAAAAAAGCCTTCTCAACAATTTCGCTAAGAAGGCCCTTTTTATGAGGGTGGTTTACTATATGTGGATTTTATCCCTTAATTTGTTTCAAAGAAGTTTTGATGCCACGTATCAAAGACGAACTAAATCCGTGCATCTCCATTTCATTCAAACCAGCAATCGTACCGCCTTGCGGTGTTGTAACACGGTCAATCAATTGTTCTGGATGAACTTTTTCCTCTAGCAGCATTTCGGCAGCACCTTTCACGGTTTGTGCAGAAATTGCCAAGGCAGTCTGCCAGTCGAATCCTATTTCGATTCCAGCTTGCATCGATGCTCTAATGTAACGCAATGCAAAAGCAGTTCCACTAGCTGCCAGAACAGTTGCTGCATCCATTAACTTTTCGTCAATAATGGGAGCAGTTCCTAAACTCTGAAAAAGAGCTACCACATCTTGAGCCTTTTCTTTGTCTTTTTCATTAAAGGCAATACAGGTAGCTGACGCGCCAAACTGAGCAGCGATATTGGGCATGATTCGAACTGCACTATTAGAAGTTCCAATCTTGTTTTGTAAATTTTCAATGGACAATCCACTCACTGCTGAAGCTATAATTTTATTGGTTATTGCTGGAAGGATTTCTGCTAAAACGGTATCTACTTGATACGGTTTTATAGTCAGAACAATGATATCAGCTTCCTGAATCTGGTGAATATTAATAGTGGAAACCGTCACGCCTAATTTTTCGAGATAGAGAATACTGGCTGTATTTCTTCTGGTTATCGTAACTTTACTATCTGGTGAAAATTTTGATAATCCAAGTGCGATGGAAACGCCTAGGTTTCCCCCGCCAATGATGTGTACTTTCATTTTTTATTTTTTTTCTGCCACAAAGAGGCTAAGGCACAAAGTTTTACTTAAACACTATTTTTATAAGCAATAAACATACAAGAAATCTTCTTAAAGTGCTTTGAACTCGTTTTTCTTTGCGAATTTGTGCCTCCATGGCATTTGTTTAAAATCCTAAAATCATTTTGGCAATCGAAAAATAAATCAAAATACCACAAATATCATTGCTTGTGGTAATAAAAGGCCCAGTGGCTAGCGCTGGATCAATACCAAATTTATCGAGCAGTAACGGAATAAATGTTCCTATCAAGGAAGCGATAATAATTACCGAAATCAAGGCAGTAGTAACGATTACACCGATAATAATTTCGACATTCAACAGAAAATGGCTTCCTAAAAACAATATCGTCGCTAGAATCACTCCATTTAACAAACTCAAGGACACTTCTTTAACCAATCTATTAAACAAGGACCCACTCAAGGTGTTGTTTGCTAAACCTTGCACAATAATTGCTGAGGATTGCACCCCAACATTTCCTGCCATAGCTGCAATAAGTGGCGTGAAAAAGAATAAATTACCATGTTCGAGCATCGCGCCTTCGAACAAACCCAACACTTTTACGGAGATAAAACCACCTAAAAGCGCCAAAACCAACCAAGGCAAGCGTGCTTTTGTGTGTTCAAATATGCTATCGTCGGCTTCAACGTCTTGTGAGATACCCGCTGCCAACTGGTAATCCTCATCGGCTTCATCCTTGATTACATCCACAATGTCATCAATTGTTATACGACCCACTAACCTTCCTAATTCATCTATTACCGGAATGGCTTCTAAATCGTATTTCTGCATAATTCGAGCTACCTCAACGTCCTCGGTATCCACCTTAACCGAATTTAATTTTCGGATATAAACGTCATTTATTGGCGTTCTGGACGAAGTAGTCAATAGATCCTTGAGCGACAAACGGCCTTTCAATCGGTCTTCGTCATCCACCACATAAATAGAATGAACTCTGGAGATGTTTTCTGCCTGAATGCGCATTTCTTTGACACAGGTCAGTACATTCCAATTTTCATTGACTTTAACTAATTCCTTGTGCATAATTCCACCAGCGGTGTCTTCGTCATAACGCAACAAATCCACAATATCTTTGGCGTGCTCTACATCCTGAAGCTCTGATATTACTTCTGCTTTCAAATCTTGTGAAAGCTCGGCAATAATATCGGCTGCATCATTCGTTTCCAACTCGTCTAACTCTTCCGCAATTTCCTTTGGCGAAAGCCTGCTCAATATATTTTCCCGTAAATCATCTTCCAGTTCCAGAAGAATTTCAGCGGTTTTTTCACTGTCTAAAACTTTAAAAATATAGGTCGCTTCATTAAAGTCGAGCTCATCGAGAATTTCGGCAATATCAGCGTGGTGCATATCATTCAATAAAACGCCCAATTGCTGGTCGTTTTTATTTTGAATAAGTTGCTCTAATTCTTGAATTAGTACTTTGCTGATTTTAAACTCCATCGGCTTCTATTTTTTGGGTAAGTGCAATGAACTCTGCTACATTTAATTGTTCTGGGCGAAGATCAAAGATTTTATCTTCTCGCAAACTATCTGTCAAATTTAAGGTTTTTAAACTGTTTCGTAATGTTTTACGACGCTGTTGAAAAGCAGTTTTGACTACAGTGAAAAATAATTTTTCGCCGCACGGCAAACTAAAGTCTTTCTTTCTACGCAAGCGCAAAACACCTGATTTCACTTTTGGTGGCGGAATAAAAACATGTTCATCTACCGTAAATAAATATTCAGCATCATAGAAAGCCTGCACTAAAACGGAAAGAATTCCGTAGGCCTTAGTTCCTTTTTTCTCACAAATACGCTGCGCTACTTCTTTCTGGAACATTCCTGCAAATTCAGCAATCTGATGGCGGTATTCCAAAGCTCTAAATACAATTTGCGTCGAGATATTATAAGGAAAATTCCCAATGATTGCGAATTGTTTCCCGTCGAAAATCTCATTTATATTGTACCGCAAGAAATCTTTAGAGATGATGCGGTCCTTTAATTTTGGATAATTTTCATCTAAATACGTCACTGATTCCGCATCAATTTCTATCACGTACGTATTTATTGGTTTATCCAATAAATATTTGGTCAAAACTCCCATTCCGGGACCTATTTCTAATATATCCTCATATCCTTCCAGATTCAAGGTGTCTGCAATATCTTTTGCAATACTTTCATCTTTCAAGAAATGTTGTCCGAGGTGTTTCTTGGCTTTTACTTTTTCCATTTTATTTTTTTCTCGCGAAGGCGCAAAGGCGCAAAGCAATTATTTTATCTTTTTTACTCCTAAAAGCGATCGAAAAGAGATTTCTACTAATAATCTGCAATCAATTCTAGCTCTGTTCTAAAAGCCAGCATTTTGTCTCCAAATAATTTTAATCCTTCTTCACGAAAACCCGGGGCGTCTTCTTGGTAATATTTTTCTAAGGTAGCCTTGCTATCTGTTGTGTATTGAACTGAGTAAGTCACTCCTCCCATTTCCTCTTCAATCAAAACACGCACCATTCTTGCTGCTGAGAATTTTCCTGTAGCCAAAATTTCAGGAATGTGTTTGTGTTGCATCCAGATCATCCATTGATCGTGAACGCTTTCATGTATGTTTGTTGTAACGTTGTATATGATCATTTTATGTTTTGTATTATGAATGTAAAATATATTGTAGAATTTTCTTTCTTAAAACTGAAATCTAAAATTGTTACTCATCGATCTAAAATCCTTTTTAAAGATTTGTATCCCCCCGTAATTGCCTGAATTTCTTCCTGGCTTCCACAAAATAAATACTGTCCTCGTGACCGAAAATTATCTTTTCGTATAGGGGTTTCGCCTTCTCCGGTACCGCTTGTTTGTTATAAATTTCTGCTGCAAAATACAAAGCTTCGTCTATGTAAACACCATCATTATGCTTTTCAATTATCGTCTGATATTGGCTTAAAGCCAAAGCAAAATCACCTTTATCTTCATATATTTTGCCTAATCGCAACAAGGTAACTGCCTCAATTTCTTTTCCTTTGTGATTTTTAAGTATGGTTAGAAATTGCGTTATAGCCTCCTCATTCCTATTTTGAAACAGCAGGTAATCTCCTTTAGCAAACTGTTTTAAAGCGGTTTGTGTCGAATCCGCAACGGTATTGTCATTGAGTAACAAAAAATACGCTAAGGCATCATTAGCAATCAATTGTGTATTAGCTGATTTTAATTCCTTGAACTGTTTCAAGGCCCACACAAAATCGGTTTTAAAATAACTCGTTTTGGCTGCTTTCAAACTGGCTTCATGCGCCATGACATCGTTCTTTACATCCATTTCAATCTGTGAATAATAAATCAAAGCTTGATTGAATTTCTCTTCGTACAGCAAAATATCTGCCAGTTCCATTTTGGCATTAGCCTTTTCATAATCATTCAGTTGCAGCTCTAATGCGCTCTTGACAATTGCCTTCCCTTCCTCGGGTTTTTTTAACTTAAAAGCCGTGAAATGTGCCTGAATCAGCTGCAAAGATAAGGTAAAAGGACTTATTTCAAATTGTTTCAACAAATCCTCTAATTCTTTGCTGATGGTTACATAGTCATTATGAGTTGCTTTTTCGATTTTCATTTCTATCAGATACGTATTGGCTTGGATAAGTAACTCTAAATCTTGAGTGTTTTCCAATACAAAACCAAGTATTTCCTTAGCCGCTACCTCATTTTCCTCTTCAATAGCCAGTTGCCCTAAATTCACAATATTAGCAAGTGATTCTGAGTTGCGTTTGTAAATGGCTTTCTCTTGAATAAAGGCTTTTTCGAACTCTTTTTGTTGTACATAAAACCAACTCAAATAATGGTTCCAGAAAACATCTTGATTTTTCTGGGTCCTTAAAATTAATGCCTTACGCAGGAGTCCATTAAAATTAGCATCGCCTTCGTCCACCATAAAACGAACCAATTGGTTCTGGATTCTAATTGAATTTTGAGGATTTGCAAACGCTTCGTCTAGAAAAGTAGCAATCATCATTTCCATATTAGCCATTTGACCGTACAGCAATCCTATTTGATAGTTAAAATTAAAATTCTGGTCTGATCCTGAAGCTGTTTGATAGGATTTTAGTGCGTATTCGAGCAGCACTTTTCTCTCAAAAGCGTTGGCGATTCCGTACACTTCATTTGGATTTTTTTTAATTCGTTCTACTGCCTGCTCGTAGTATATTTTAGCTGTGGCATCGTTTTTTTGTAGCTGAAAATTATACCCTAATTCCACCAGAAGATTGCCTTGCTGGTATTTCTCCAGTCGCTGTTGAATGGCTTTTTCGGCACTTTCAAATTGCAGTAATTGTTGCGCGCAGTCAATCGTTCTAAGGAAATACTGAGAGTTTTGAGGAATCTCTTTGAGCAGTTCTTCATAGCTAATTTTTGCTTTTTCAAAATCGCCTTTGTCGTAATAATACTGCGCTAATTGCTCGTTTTGGGAGAAAGCAAATAGTGAGAATGACAAAGTAATATAGAGAAAGAGCTTTTTCATTATCTGTTTTTTTAGTCGCAAATTACTACTTCATCACGCTTTTGTTTAACCACAAATTCGCCGATTTTTTGTTTTTTAAATAATAAAAATTAGGAAATTTGCAGTTAATAAAAAACAGATTGTAATTTAATCTATAATGTCAAATCCACAATACGGACGTAAAACTTCAGGAATTACAATTCCTTCTGGAGTTTGATAGTTTTCCAAAATTCCGGCCAACACTCTTGGCAAAGCCAATGCACTTCCGTTAAGGGTGTGTGCCAATTGGTTTTTTCCGTCTTTGTCTTTGAAACGCAATTTCAAACGATTGGCTTGAAAAGTTTCAAAATTAGAAACCGAACTAATCTCTAACCAACGGTCCTGCGCTGTAGAAAACAGTTCAAAATCGTATGTTAATGCTGCTGTAAATCCCATATCACCACCACAAAGGCGTAAAATACGATAAGGCAATTTTAGCTCTTGCAAAATACTTTTCACGTGTTCTACCATTCCGTCTAAAGCTTCATACGATTTATCAGGATGTTCTACACGTACAATTTCGACTTTGTCAAATTGATGCAAACGGTTTAATCCGCGAACATGCGCTCCATAAGAACCTGCTTCACGACGGAAACAAGGTGTGTATGCCGTAGTCAAAACGGGTAATTCACTTTCATTTAAGATCACATCACGAAACAAGTTGGTTACGGGAACCTCAGCCGTCGGAATCAAGTACAAATCATCGGTTTTGTCATGGTACATTTGCCCTTCTTTGTCTGGCAATTGTCCCGTTCCATAAGCCGAAGCTTCGTTTACCATGTGTGGCACCTGTACTTCGTTGTAGCCTGCTGCCGTATTTTTATCCAAAAAATAATTAATCAAGGCCCGTTGTAATTTGGCTCCTTTTCCTTTATAAACTGGAAATCCTGCTCCTGTAATTTTTACCCCCAATTCGAAATCGATGATGTCGTATTTTTTCACTAATTCCCAGTGTGGTTGTGCCCCTTCGTGCAAAACTGGAATATCCCCTTCTTCAAAAACGTTTAGGTTTTCCTCCGGTGTTTTCCCTACTGGAACAATAGCGGCAGGAAGATTGGGTAACGAATATAATTTTTCTAAAAGTGCTGCTGCAAGTGCATCTGCATTTTCAGCTAACTTTTTACTTTTCTCTTTTAATAAAACGGTTTTTTCCTTTAGAATAGCTGCTTTTGATTTCTCTCCGCTTTTCATCAATTCGCCAATATCTTTGGATAATTTATTAGATTCGGATAGAATTCCGTCTAGCTCAACTTGTGTTGCGCGCCGTTTTTCGTCCAGTTGTACCACTTCTTCGACAATACTTTTGGCATCCATATTTCTTTTTGCCAAAGCATTG
>Ga0136636_10002558_pt1 | contig 10845 bp, 6 predicted proteins | sample AntDrymUQ8522106_2_FD_104653 | JGI IMG/M metagenome (GOLD analysis project Ga0136636, IMG submission 104653) | Polar desert sand microbial communities from Dry Valleys, Antarctica - metaG UQ852 (21.06) | ecosystem: Environmental > Terrestrial > Soil > Desert | place: Antarctica: Dry Valley... | reverse complement strand
GGAATCTATAATCTGACACACCTGTTCCAACGTATCACCCTTGACTTGGAGGGGTATCGCCGGTTTCGCCCAGCGCCTACCCACTACATGTAGGGGTTACTCCGGGAAATCCTGGAGAGCCCGATTTTCTTCAGCAGTATCAGGATAGATAACTTTCGTGTAGATAATACCGCGCGTTACCCTGCCGCAGCGTGGCGCTCGATGGCGAACAGCAAAATAGTCACGTCGGCGGGGCTGATGCCAGCAAGGCGCCCCGCCTGGCCGAGGGTGGCGGGCCGGAAGCGCGTGAGCACCTGGCGGGCCTCGTTGCGCAGCCCCGGCAGGGCGGCGTAGTCCAGGCTGGCTGGGATGCGCCGATCTTCCATCCTGCGCACGCGCGCCACCTCGCGCTGCTGGCGCGCGATGTAGCCGCCGTACTTGCAGGCCACCTCCACCAGCTCGGCCACGTGGCCTGGTGTGGCGGGCAGCGCCAGTGCTGCGGCAAGCTGCGGGTAGCGTACCGCTGGGCGGGCGAGCAGCTCGGCCGCGCTCATCGGCTGGCTCAGCGCCTCGATACCTTGTGCCACCAGGGCGGCGTTGACGGCGGCGGAGGGGTGGATGCGGCGGCCCTCCAGCGCGGCATGGAGCGTGTCGGCAGCCTCGCGGCGGCGCTCCACGGCGGCTGCCCGCCCCGCGCCAACCAGGCCAAGCTCGTGGGCCAGGGGCGTAAGCCGTAGGTCGGCGTTGTCGCCGCGCAGCAGCAGGCGATACTCGGCCCGCGAGGTGAACATGCGGTAGGGCTCGTGGATCGCCTTTGTCACCAGGTCGTCGATCAGCACGCCGATGTAGGCCTGGTCGCGGCGCAGGATCACGGCGGGGGCGCCCTGCACGCGGCGCGCTGCGTTAAGGCCAGCCATCAGACCCTGGGCGGCGGCCTCCTCGTAGCCGGTGGTGCCGTTGATCTGCCCTGCCAGGAAGAGGCCGGGCATGCGGCGGGCCTGGAGATCGGCGCCGAGCTCGCCGGTGGCCACGGCGTCGTACTCGATCGCGTAGCCCACGCGCGTCAGCTCCACCTTGCGCAGGGCAGGGATGGCGCGCAGCATGGCCCACTGCACATCCTCGGGCAGCGAGGTGTTGCAGCCCTGGACATAGACCTCGTGGGTACCCCAGCCCTCGGGCTCCAGGAACAGCCCGTGGCGCTCCTTGTCCGCGAAGCGCACGATCTTGTCCTCGATGCTGGGGCAGTAGCGCGGCCCCACGCCCTCGATCACGCCGCTGAAGAGCGGCGCGCGCCCCAGGTTGTCGCGCACAATCTGGTGAAACTCCGGCGTGGTATGCACCAGGTAACACGGCAACTGCGGGCGCCATCCATCCAGGCTGGGGTGGGGGTAGAGCGGGGCGGGTGGGCCGGCGATAGCCGATAGCCGATAGCCGATAGCCGATAGCTGCGGGACGGTGGACGGTGGACGGTGGACGGTGGTGTCGTCGGGGTCGTCATAGTAGTGGCCGAAGTAGAGCGGCACGTCGCTGCCGTGCTGTGGCTCGGTGTGGGTGAAGTCGATGCTGCGGGCGTGGATGCGGGGTGGCGTGCCGGTTTTGAGGCGAATGAGCGGAAAGCCAAGCGCGGCCAGATCCTCGGCGAGGGCCACAGCAGGCGCCTCGCCCGCCCGCCCAGCGCCCCAGACAGCCTGCCCCGTGATCGCGCGGCCACGCAAAAACGTGCCGGTCGTAAGCACCAGCACCTTCGCATAATAGTTCCAACCAGTGTGCGTCACAACCGCAAACGCAGCCTGCACAGGCAACTCATCCTGCCCGACATTTTGCATTTTGCATTTTGCATTTTGCATTTGCAGCGGCACAATCCGCTCCACCATTGCCTGGCGCAGATCGAGCCCCGGCACGCGCTCCAGGGTCTCCTTCATCTCCTGGGCGTAGAGCCGCTTGTCGCACTGGGCGCGCAGAGCCTGCACGGCTGGCCCCTTGCTCTCGTTGAGCAGGCGGATCTGGATGGCGGTGCGGTCGGTGATGCGGCCGGTGAGCCCGCCCATGGCGTCGATCTCGCGCACCAGATGGCCCTTGGCAGGGCCGCCGATGCTGGGGTTGCAGGAGAGATGCGCCAGCTTGTCGAGGTCGATCGTGAGCAGCAGCGTGCGGCAGCCCATCAGGGCGGCGGCGTTGGCGGCCTCGCAGCCAGCGTGGCCGGCGCCCACCACAATCACGTCGTAAAGTGTCTGCATTGGCCGTGGTATAATCCGGGCCGACCCGGCCCGCAATCCTAAGTGCATGTCCGCTCATTCCGAGCCCTATCCCCTGTTCCCTTGACAAAAGGAGCTGCCCGGTGGCTTCCATCCTCATTATAGACGACGATGTGACACTGCTGGCCCGCCTGGGCGCCCAGCTTGAGGCGGCGGGCTTCGAGGTGGCGCGCAGCAGCGATCTGCGCCACGCCGAGGGGCTCTACGCCGAGCAGCGCCCCGACCTGGTGCTACTCGAGGTGCGCACGGGCAACGATGGCGGCTGGGAGCTGCTTGGGCGCCTGGCCGCCGAGACACCGGTGCTGGTGCTGAGCGCCGCCGCCCACGAGGAGGATGTGGTGCGCGGCATCGAGGCTGGCGCCGCCGACTATCTGCCCAAGCCCTACCGCACGGCGGAGCTGCTTGCCCGCCTGCGCGCCCGCCTTGCCGTGCCGGAGCCTGCCCTCGTAGCCCAATCCGCTGCGCTCCCAGAGTCACCGCCTGCCCACCCGGCCACGACGACCACCGCCCACCTAGCGCCGCGCCGCGCGCGCAAGCGCCCAGAGGAGGAGGAGCCGGTCTTTATGAGCGAGGCCGAGGAGATGGCACTGCTGCGTATGCCGCCCCCCGCCGACGCCAAGGCCGCACCGGCAGCGGCGGGTGACGAGCCCAGCCAAAGCTTCGGCCCACGGCTGCGCGCCGAGCGGCTGCGCCGCCACATCACCCTGGTGCAGATCGAGAACGACCTGCGCATCAGGATGTCGAACCTTCAGGCCCTGGAGGACGAGAAGTTTACGCTGCTGCCGCGCGGTCCGGCCGGGCTCCAGATGGTGCGCAGCTACGCCGAGTATCTTGGGCTGAACGCCACCGCCATGCTCGAGGAGTTCCGCTCCCAGCACTATGTCGAGAGCTCCGAGCCTCTGCCGGCCCTGGGCGGCTCGCGCATGCCCCGCAGCCTGCCACGCTGGCTCGTGCCCCTGCTGGCGGTGATCCTCGCCCTAGCCGTGGGCATCGGCGCCATCCTGCTGCTCGACCCGGCCTTCTTCCAGGCGCTCTGGGCGCAGCTCCTGGGGCTGTTGGGGTGACGGAGGACGGTGGACGGTGGACGACGGACGGTGGACGACGGACGGTGGACGGTACCGAAAACACGCCTCTACCGTCTACCGTCTACCGTCCAGTCAGTGCGTCAGCGGCACGAGCGACGGCTTGATGCCGATCACGGCGGCGTTGAACCAGAGCCAGAGGCCGAGCCAGGCGATCAGGCTAAACGCGGCGAGCACCACAAGGCGCCCCGCCGGCCTTTCCCAGAGGCGGCTCAGCACGGCCCCAAAGGCCACACAGCAGAGCGGCCCCAGGAAGTAGAGGTAGCGCACCTGGAGCAGGGTGGCGTACTCTACGGCGAAGAACAGCAGCGGAGTGAGCGCCCAGGCCGCCACGAGGCCGCGCCCAAAGGGCCGCGCCGCCGCGCGCCAGAGCAGCGCCAGGCCGGGAACGAGCAGTAGGAAGGGCAGCATGCCCATGCCGCGCCAGAGCGCCACGGGCAGAATGCGGGCGATGTAGGCCCGCTCCTCGGCCAGCTTTGCGGCCGCAAGGCGCCCGTCGTTCATCAGCACGCCCTGGGCCGAGCCGAGCATGGGCGCCGCCACAAAGCTTACATAGCTGAGCAGGAAGAGCAGCCCCGCAGCCGTGCAGGCGAGCAGCAGCCCGCGCCAGCCCTGCGCCGAGAGGCGCGGCCGCAGCAGCAGGCTGAGCCCGAAGGTGAGCGCAAGCGTACAGCTCGCCAGTAGCAGCACCCCCACATGCGAGACGAGCACCAGGCTCAGGCTTACGCAGAGCATCGCCGCGCCCGTGGCGCTCGGCAGCCGCGTGTAGCGCAGCAGCAGCCACACCAGCAGCAGCCAGAGCATCTGGCCGCTTATGTTGGTAAAAAAGCCCCACCAGATCGCGGTGAACTGCATGGGCAGCAGCGCCAGGGTGGCTGCGGCGATCAGCGCGGCGCGCCGCCCAAGGCCCAGCTCGCGGGCGATCAGCGCCAGCAGCGGCACGGCGAGCGCGTCGAGCATGGCGCCGCCAACATGCAGCGCGAAGGCAGGCGCCGTACGCAACAGCAGCAGCGGCAGAATAAACGTGTACGGTCCGGAGGGGTAGAAGGTCTGACCGCCGGCAAACTCGTGGGCCGTCTCGAACAGGTAGACCTCGCCGCGCAGCACGCGGAAGAACAAGATCGACTGAATATCGAGGTCGTGGAACTCGAAGCCAGGCATGGCGACCCCAGCCAGGCGCAGCCCTACCGCCGCCAGCGTGATCAGCCAGAGCCGCAGCACAAAGCGGCCCTGGGCGCCGCTGGCCCGTGGCAGCACCCGGCGCGCCGCGAGGCTGGCTGCGGCAAGGCTGGCCGCCACCGTCGCCAGGGGCCAGGCGCTCAGGCCCACCCAGAAGCGCTGCGTCAGGTTCAGGCCTGCGAAGAGCAGCGCCACCCCGCAGGCGCCTGCCACGGCCAGCGTGGGGCGCACGCCGATGCTCCAGAGCAGCAGCCCCGTGGCCGCCGCCGCCGCAAGCTGCACGAGGATCAGGGGCCAGGCGGGCGAGGGCGCCGCCAGACCGCTGGCAGGGCGCAGCGCCAGCCTGTCGACCGCCACGGCAAGCAGCCGGTCGTCGCCGGGCGGCGTCACGGTGGTGCTCGCGAAGCGCAGCGTGATCCGGCCCGCCTCGACGGCGGCGGCGGGGAGCAGCACCCGGTAGACGCGCTCGGTCTCGCGCACCGCGAAGCGCAGCTCGATGGGACCGGCGCGTATGGCGAAGGGCAGCGGGGCGCCATCGGGCTGGGGCGCGCTGTACATTTCGCCGCTGAAGATCGCAGGCCCCTCCTGGCCCACCGGCAGGAGCACCTGGGCGTCGCCACGGGCCCAGCGGTAGCTGCGCTCGCCCACCGCCTCGCGGTGGTAGAACCCGCGCAGGTAGATCAGGTCGCCCGCGCCCACGCTGCCAACATCAAGCTCGAAGGCGCGCGGCGGCAGCAGCGTAAGCCAGAGCGCCGCCGCAGCCAGCAGCGCTACGGCCACTGCGAGCAGCGGTGCGGGAACAGCGCCGCCCAAAGCTTGCGCGGAGCGGGCTCGGGCGGCCTGCACCGCTATGGCGCCTCGTTTGCGCATCTGCGAGAGCTGTGACATCGTGAGTCTTCGGCTGCGGCTTATACTATCTTGGATTGCTGATTTTGGATGGCCGAGCACGGCCACGGGGCGCACACCGCCGCGATGCAATGCGCTATCGGCTATCGGCTATCGGCTATCGGCTATTGACATCAGAGGCGTAGCAGCTCCCGTGCCTGGTCGGCGTCGCGGCGAATCTGGGCCACGAGGGCATCGACGCCGCTGAACTTCTGCTCGCCGCGCAGGCGTGCCACAAACTCCACCCGGATCGACTGGCCGTAGAGGTCGCCGCTCCAGTCGAGCAGGTGCGCCTCGACGGTATGGCGCAGGCCGTCGAAGGTGGGCCGCATGCCGACATTAGTGACGGCGGGGAGGCCCGCGCCATTAGCGAAGACCTGGCAGGCGTAGACGCCATCGGCGGGCAGGACGTGCGTCTCAGCGAGGCTCAGGTTGGCGGTAGGGAAGCCGATCGTGCGGCCGCGCTTGTCGCCCTCCACCACCGTACCGCGCAGGCCGAAGGGCCGCCCGAGCAGCGCGACGGCGCCGACAACATCGCCAGCGTGCAGCAGCTCACGCACGCGCGAGGCGCTCACGAGGGCATCGTCGACCACGACCCGCTGTACAGCTCCGACCGCGAAGCCAAGCTCGGCGCCGATCAGCATAAGGCTGGGGACATCGCCGGCGCGGCCGCGGCCCATGGCGAAGTTCTCACCGACCCAGAGCTCGCGCAGGGGCACGGCGGCGACGATCTGGCGCATGTAGGCGTCGGCGCTGGTGGCCTTGGTGGCCTCGGTGAAGGGCGCAACGATCAGGAGATCGGGGCCAAGGCGGGCGACCAGCTCGAGCTTCTCCTCCAGGCTGGTAAGCAGCTGGAGCGGCCGATCGGGGCGCAGCACGGCGTTGGGGTGAGGCTCCCAGGTGAGGACGGCGCTGGCGAAGCCGAGGGCGAGGGCGCGCTCCACCGTGGTGCTGATCAGCTGCTGATGGCCGAGGTGCAGCCCGTCGAATTTGCCGATCGTGAGCACGGTAGGGCGGGCCGAGATTGCAGGCTCAAGGGCGCGAACAACTTCCACAGGCGCTCTCCGACGGTCGCTCTCCCGCCAGTGAGTGTAACACAAGTTTTGTGGCACGCTCTGCTAGCAAGATCTGCGGGCCGGGCGTTTTATCCACAGATGCCACAGATTTCCAGACTATTGCTGGCCCGAACAATCTGGATCGCGAAGGGCGCGAAATGGCACGAACAGCGCGAACCCGCAACCGCAGCGGGCATACCGCCGCACGTGGGTGGCCGGGTTCGCGGTGGTTCGCAGCCATTCGCGCCGTTCGTGATCCAAAGGGCTCGGGCGTCACGGCATCAAGGACGTTGCCTCCCCGCTTACTTGCCCGCCAGCTTCTGCAGCTCGCTAAGCTTGATCAGCGCCTCCAGCGGCGTAAGCTCGTTGAGCTTGAGCCGCCGCAGATATTCCAGCACGGGGCTGGGCGCCACCTCGAAGAGCGAGAGCTGCGCCGTGGGCACCGAGGCGAGCGGCTTGGCTGGCTGCTCCGCCCTGGTCTCTGTGCCCTGTTCCCTGTTCCCTGCCTCCAGCTCGGCCAGCAGCTCGCTCGCTCGCGCGATCACGGGGCGCGGAATGCCGGCCAGTTCGGCCACGTGGATGCCGTAGGAGCGGTCGGCGCCGCCCCGACGCAGCTCGTGGAGGAAGACCACCTGGCCCTCCCGCTCCACCGCCGCCATGTGGTAGTTGCGCACCCGTGCAAGCTGCTCCTCCAGGGCGATCAGCTCGTGGTAGTGGGTGGCGAACATGGTGCGACACTGGAGCCGTGGCTCGCTGTGGATGTACTCCACCACGGCCCGCGCGATGGCCATGCCGTCGTAGGTGGAGGTGCCGCGCCCAACCTCGTCCAGGATGATCAGGCTGCGGCGGCTGCTCTGGAGCAGCAGCGCCGCGGTCTCCGTCATCTCCACCATAAACGTGCTCTGGCCGGTGGCGATGTCGTCCTGGGCGCCGATGCGCGTGAAGATCCGATCAACGAGGCCAACCTCGGCCTGCGCGGCGGGCACAAACGAGCCGATCTGCGCCATGAGCACGATTAGCGCCACCTGGCGCAGCACCGTGCTTTTTCCCGCCATGTTCGGGCCGGTGATGATCAGCAGCTGCTCGCCCTCGCTATCCAGCGTGGTGTCGTTGGGGACAAACTCCTCCGCGATCACGCGCTCCACAACGGGGTGGCGCCCGCCTACTATCTTCAGGCATGTGCTTGCGTTGAGGCTGGGGCGGCTGTAGCGCTCGCGCACGGCTGTCTCTGCAAGCGACGCCACCGTGTCGAGGTGGGCCATCGCCAGGGCTGCAAGGCGTAGCCGATCAATCTGGCCAGCCACAAGCTCGCAGAGCCGCAGGAAAGCCTCGCGCTCCAGATCGCCAAGCTGGAGCTTGGCACGGTCGATGATCTGCTCGTACTCCTTGAGCTCGGCGGTGATGTAGCGCTCGGCGCCGACCAGCGTCTGCTTGCGCTCGTAGTCGCGCGGGATGAGCTTCTCGTCGGCGCTGCGCGAGAGCTCGATGAAGTAGCCGAAGACGCTGTTGTAGCCCACCTTGAGCGCCTTGATGCCGGTGCGCTCACGCTCTTTGCCCTCTAGCTTGTCGATAAACTCTTGGGCGTGGCGGCTGGCCCGCACCAGCGCGTCGATGCGCGGCTCAAAGCCAGTGCGGATCACGCGGCGCGGCCGCTCGCCGCCCTGCTCGGCGGCGCGCAGGTAGTTCGAGGCCCCCAGCAGCGCCGGCGGGTCGTCGTCCAGGGCGCGCTCCAGCGTGTCGAGCATGTCGGCGCACGGGTCGAGCGCAGGGGACAGGGAACTGGGAACTGGGGACAGGGGCGCAGAGGGCTGGGCCTCGTCGAAGAGGTCGTCCTCCTCGTAGGACTCGTCTCCCGGTCTCCTTGTCTCCCGGTCTCCTTGTCTCCCGGTCTCCTTGTCTCCCTCGACCAACAGCAATGCCCCAAGCTCATCGCCCGCCGCCGCGAGCACGCTCGGGAGCGCCCGCAGGCTCGCGCGCAGCTGCACCAGATCACGCGGGGTAGCGACGCTGCTGCCCTGTGCGAGCCGGTTGACGGCGCGCTCCATATCGCCCACTTGGCCGAGCGCCTCGCGCAGCTCCGCGCGCAGGATGCTATCGTCTGCCAGGCAGGCCACGGCCGCCTGGCGCGCGTGCAGCGGCTCCAGCTCCAGCAGCGGCTGGGCGATCCAGCGGCGCAGCAGGCGGGCGCCCATCGGCGTGCGGGTGCGATCCAGCACGCTCACCAGGGCCGTCTTGCTGCCCTGCTTGTTCGGCTCCAGCAGCTCGAGGTTGCGGCGCGTCTGCGGGTCGAGGAACATGAAGCTGCCGGTGGAGTAGACGCGCAGGCTGTTGAGCTGCGGGGCATGGTGGCGCTGCGTGTCGTGGACATACTGGAGCAGGGCGCCGGCAGCGCGGGCGGCCAGGGGACGTCCATCCAGGCCGAAGGCTGCCAGGGAGCCCACCTTCAGCTGGCGCACCAGCGTCTCGCGGGCCTCGGCCAGATCCCAGCGCCAGGCGGGCCAGCCGGTAACGTGGCCCTGCGCCCAGCGGGCCTCACTCTGCTGATCGAGGCGGCGCGCCACCCGCTCGTGGGGCAGCAGCAGCTCGCGCTCGCCCTTCGTCATCGGGGCGAGATCCTGGGTGAGGCGGGCCTCGGCGGGGGCGAGGGCGGGGATGCGCAGGCTCTCGGCGTCGGGCACGAGCACCTCGGCCGCCTGGAGCCGCCCCAGTTCGCTCTGGAGCTGCATGAGCGCCCGCTCGCCGCTGAACTCGGCACAGGCAAACTCGCCCGTGCTCAGGTCGGCGTAGGCCAGGCCAACCACGCCCTCCTCAACGATGGTGGCGGCGAGATAGTTGTTTGTGGCGGCGGCCAGCATGGAGAGATCGACCACCGTGCCTGGCGTCACCACGCGCACAATCTCGCGGTGGACCATCTTGCGCTCGATCTCGCCAGGCTCGCTGTGCTGGATGGCGCCGGCATACACCGAGCGCGGCCTGGTGTCGGTGCGGGTGGACTCCGTGGCCGTAAGCTGCTCAGCGATCGCCACGCGGTAGCCCCGGCCCACCAGGTCGCTCACGTAGCGCTCGACGGCGTGGTAGGGCATGCCGGCCATTGGCGCATAAAGCTTCTGGGCCTCTTTGGGCTTGCTCTTGTCGACCGCGTAATCCTTGCGGGTGAGCGTCACATCCAGCAGCTCAGCGATCAGCTTGGCGTCGTCGTCGAAGGTCTCGTAGAAGTCTCCGAAGCGAAACAGCAGGATGGCGTCGGCGGCCTGATCCTTGAGCTTGCGGTACTGCCGATACCAGGGGTGGATCTCGAGCTTGGCCATGCGGACACACTCCGATTTGCACGTAAGTATTCGTACCAAGGGCCAGATTGCAGATTGCCGCCCTACCACCGTCCACCGTCCACCGTCCACCGTCAGCCTGAGCGCAGCCCAACGAATCATTATAGCACGTTTGTTCGATACGCGCCGTAGGCTGCGAGGATGCGCTCCACAAGCTCTGCGGGCGCCAGCCCGTCGGTGCGCAGCGCCAGGTTGGCCACCTGGGCGTAGAGCGAGGCGCGGGCGGCGCGCAGGGCGGCGAGGCGGGCGGCGGCATCGCCGGCAAGCAGGGGGCGCTGCTCGGCGTGGGCGCGCAGGCGGGCGAGCAGCGCGGCGTCGGGCGCGTCGAGCCAGACCACAAAGGCGCGCTCGCGCAGCAGCGCCCGATTCTGCTCGCACAGCACCACGCCACCGCCGGTTGCCACCACGCGCGGGCCGTCGGCTAGGGCCTCGGCGAGCGCGGCGGCCTCTAGCTCGCGGAAGTGGGCCTCGCCCAATGTGGCGAAGATCGCGGCCACCGGCATGCCCGCACGCTCGGCCAGATGCGCGTCGGTGTCGAGCGCGGGCACAGCGAGGCGGGCGGCGAGGGCGCGGGCGAGCGTAGACTTTCCGGCCCCGCTGAGCCCCACGAGCGCCAATGGGCGATTCTGCTGCACAATGCGTTGCATGATGGGCGCTATCCTACCATACGTCGCCTCTGGCGATGACAAGACCGCAATCGTGCGCGCCAGCCGCTCTAGCCCCTGTTCATCGGCGCCCGCTATAATCAGCGGACTAAGCAGCCACGCAGCTACCTGTGCGACATCTCTTCGGCTCCTCCGCGTCGGCCCGCGTGGGCGACCCATCGACGAAGAGATAGCACACATCCGGCCATTGTTGTACAACGAGATGGCCGACGACCGCAAAGCCCCCCGTATGCGCTCCGTGCCGCGACGATGCGACTGGACACGCGAATGAACATCCTGTTACTCACCGATGGGGTCCCGTATCCGCCCGACAGCGGGCCACGCGTAAAGACCTACCAGCTGCTCAGGCATCTGGCGACACGCCACCGCGTGACGCTGCTCTGCCTAGCGCACGACGAGAGCGCCCCGACGCGTGCCGC
>Ga0136636_10002557_pt1 | contig 10847 bp, 7 predicted proteins | sample AntDrymUQ8522106_2_FD_104653 | JGI IMG/M metagenome (GOLD analysis project Ga0136636, IMG submission 104653) | Polar desert sand microbial communities from Dry Valleys, Antarctica - metaG UQ852 (21.06) | ecosystem: Environmental > Terrestrial > Soil > Desert | place: Antarctica: Dry Valley... | reverse complement strand
ATGCTGTGGCGAAGTTGATGTCGCGCTCCGCAGGGGCGCGTGGATTGAAACCCTATTACGTGTTCTTCGGTGCAAATACCAACCTCGTCGCGCTCCGCAGGGGCGCGTGGATTGAAACTTTATTAGTTGGCAATGATCCGGCGCTGATTATAGTCGCGCTCCGCAGGGGCGCGTGGATTATAACGTTTTGAGTTAGTTTCTTTTTCGCCTAGCACCATGTCGCGCTCCGTTTCCGTTTCCACAGTGAAACAGACTACTCAATAAAACCACTTACCTTTGTAAACAAATTACTGCCCGAAGTTTCATGGAACACACACACAAAGATATTATTCAGCGTTCGCATAAAAGGAGCAAGGAATATGGACTTGAAAAAGAGGGCATATTCATTGATCAATTTCTTTCCCCATTGCAGATTAAGAAACTGCTGAAAGAGAATTCCGAACTTATTGATATTACCACGCCTATCATTGAAGAACTTTATGATTTCCTGAAGAGTACCGGATTTATAATTATACTATCCGATAAAAATGGCCGAATTATCGAAATAGCCGGTGACACTGAACCTCTTGGTGAAGCTAACAGGCAGAACCTTGTCCTTGGTGCTTATATGGACGAAAAAACTATAGGAACAAATTCCGTCGGCACTGCAATTTCCGAAAACTGTCCGGTTCAGATAACTGCCGATGAGCATTTCATTACAAGTTTTAATAAATGGACCTGTTCGGCTGCCCCGATTCATGATTCAACAAAGCAAATTATAGGTACTCTGAACCTTTCGGGAAAGAGCGAACTTGTGCATCCACATACACTTGGGCTGGTGGTGGCGGCAGTTTCAGCAATTGAATACAGAATTAACACTATCAATATCCAGAAGCAACTGCATAACTCGAACCAGTTTGCTTTTTCAATGATGAATAACCTCACGTACGGGCTTTTTGCCATGGATATGAACGATCATATCCTTTGGGTGAATGATACTGCATGTCGTTCTATTAATACCAGGCGTCTTGACCTGATCGACAAACCGATTGAACGCATTTTCCCCGACTGGCAGCACGTGAAGGAAACCATTCTTCATAATAAACCTTATTCAGATGAAGAAAACCGATTCAGCACTACCAGGATTAAAGAGCGCTATTTATTCAGCGCTTTTTTGATCAAAACAAAGGAGGACGAAATACTCGGATACATTCTTTCTTTCAGGGAATTCAGCGGAATCATGAAGATTTTCAATAAGTACAATGCGCATAGCACCCGGTACTCATTTGATGATTTTATCGGTGAAAGCCAGCAAACAAGGGAATTGATCCGGTATTGCAAAACAATTGCCAAAAATCCTTCTACAGTAATGATTTGCGGAGATTCGGGCACAGGGAAAGAGATTATTGCTCAATCCATTCATAGCACGAGTTCGCGGAAAAACCAGCCTTTTGTTGCCATCAACTGCGGCGCTATTTCCGAATCGCTGATCGAGAGTGAATTGTTCGGATATGCCGATGGCGCTTTTACCGGGGCTAAAAAAGGAGGAAAGCCAGGCAAATTCGAATTAGCAGATAAAGGAACTCTTTTCCTTGATGAAATTGGTGAAATGCCGCTCGAAATGCAGGTAAAACTCCTTCGTACCATACAGGAAAAAGCAGTTATCCGGGTTGGCGGAAACAGGCCAATCCCTGTGAATGTGCGGATTATAGCCGCTACCAACAAAAACCTGGAAGAACAGATAAAATCTGGAAAATTCCGACTTGACCTGTATTACAGGCTGAATGTATTCGAAGTACTGATTCCACCTTTGCGTGATCGCCGTGAGGATATACTTCCGTTGGTACACTTTTTCCTAAAACGAAATGCAACCCGCTTTGACATTCCAATTCCTGAATTGAAACCTGAATTACTCGATGCACTTTTTAAATATGATTGGCCGGGAAATATCCGTGAACTTGAAAACCTGATGGAACGTGCGGTTATACTGAAAGGGAACCTGGATGAAAAATATATTTCTCATTCCTCAGTTCCAGCAGCGCCTGTTCCGGTTCAAATGGATCAATCACAATCTGAATCGGATGAAATATGGAGCCTCGAAGAACACGAAAAGAACAATATACTCCGCACAATCAGGCATTTTCAGAATAATATCTCAAAATCAGCGGAATCTCTCGGAATCAGCAGGAATACCCTCTATCAGAAAATGAAGAAATACGACCTGCTTCATGTTTCTACATTCAACAGTTAGCATACTGTACTGAAACTGAACACTGTCCTGATTTCTAACAATATTTAATACCCAAAATTGTCCTGAGTCAGGACATTTTTTGTTTCTACATCTCCCATTTCTTTATTTGCATATCCTACTACTTCATTTAATCACCTGAATATAAATCAATTAAAATATTTTCAAAGCAGAAATTAAGATTTATTCTGATTTTATTTTTGCAAACTACGATTTCAAATACCGAATTATACTTTACAAATATCAGTCTTTCAGCTATTTAAAAACAGTGGCACATTCATTGCTTAGTTGTTAATCAAATAACAACAGATAGTCAGTATAAAATCTCAAAGCAATGAATAGCAATCCCCAACTTCTTCAGCAAACCATTGAAACAAATAATACCAGACACCGGATCAGGATTTGTCTCGGGAGTTCCTGCTTTTCGAAAGCAAAACAGAGTAATCTGGAATATATCGAACACTTTCTGAAACAGAATAAACTGACCGATGAAGTGGATTTTGCAGGCCACTTATGCATTGATCAATGTATGGTCGGACCTAATGTTGAGATTGATGGATTAATGTACAACGAAGTTGATACCGCTAAACTTGAAAAAGTTCTTCGCAATCATTTTGGAGTCTAATCGTCACTTCTTCATCTAAAAAAAGCTACTTCCATGAATCGTCTGCAACCTATCTACACTGAGAAAAACAATTGCCAGGATTGTTATAAATGCCTCCGCCAGTGTCCTGTAAAGGCTATCAAAATTGAAGGTGGAAGCGCGTCAATCATTTCTGATCAATGTATTTTTTGCGGCCATTGCGTACAGGTTTGCCCTGTTGGTGCAAAAAAAGTGCGCAAAGATATGCCGGAATTACTCACTTTGCTAGACAGAGGCGCAAAAGTAATCGCCTGCGTAGCGCCTTCGTGGGGGAGCGAATACCCAGGAATAAGCTCAGCCCGATTAGTAAGTATGTTCATAAAGCTTGGATTCTGGGGTGTTTCGGAAACGGCCTTGGGTGCCGAAATGGTTTCGAAGCAAACTGCCAAATGGATTGCAGATCAAACGAATGGAATATTCATTTCATCCTGCTGCCCTTCGGTAGTACAGCTTATCTGTCGACATTATCCCGAATTGAAATCACATCTTATCCCGATTTTATCACCCATGCAGGCTCATGCCAAAATGCTCAGTGAAATGTATGGTTCAGATGTTAAGATCGCATTTTTCGGTCCGTGCATTGCTAAAAAAACAGAACTAGACCTTGGTCCTACAGATTTTGCGCTCACTTTCCGCGATCTGAACGAATGGATTGGAACTGAACTTCCAGGCTGGGAAAGTGCCAATTATGCCAGTGGCAAATCCTTTATCCCCTTTTCTGCCGGAAAAGGAAACTTTTTCCCTGTGGATGGCGGCATGATCGCAAACCTTAAATCTAAGGCACAGATTACGGATTTGTCATACATGTCATTTTCAGGGATCAATCATATCAAAGAAGTGCTTAACGATTTGAAAGACTGGAAAACAGATGAAAAGGTTTTCCTTGAACTTTTAGTTTGCGAAGGCGGATGTATAAAAGGTCCCGGTACAATCAGCCCGGCTTCTGCTGCTGTAAAACGACAGAAAGTGCTTGTAAAAACCAGAAATTTAAAAACTGTAAAGCCTCTAATTAAAGATAAAACTGAAATTTCCACCTCTTTTGAACAGATTCACCAGATGAGACTGCAAAAAGTGAACAACGACGAAATTTCGGCAGCCATGCTTGCTGCAGGTAAATTCACCACGGCGGATGAACTCAATTGCGGCGGGTGCGGATACGATAGTTGCCGCGAGTTTGCAATAGCCATGGTCGAAGGTAAAGCGGAACGGATGATGTGTGTTTCTTATACCCGTAAAGTGGCGCAGGGCAAAGCATCGGTTCTGCTGAAAAAAATTCCGTACGGAGTTGTAATCGCTGATGAAAATCTACGGGTAATTGACTCAAACAAAAAATTTGCGGATATACTTGGCGGCGAAGTCGAATCCTTGTACGATATCGACAACAGTCTTGAAAAAGCGGATCTTCATAAACTGATCTCTTTTCATAAAATGTTTACATCCGTACTTCAAACCGGAGAGGAAATGATTGAACACACCATTCGTGATAACGGTATGATGCTGCATGTATCTATTGTAACCATTCAGCCGGGAAAAATTGTCTGCGGTGTGATCCAGAATATGCAGGAACCTGAAGTGAGGAACAACATTATAAAGAATTCGGTTAAGGAAGTGATTCACCAGAACATGGCAGTGGTGCAGAAAATTGCCTACCTGCTTGGCGAAAATGCTTCGTTTACTGAATCAATGCTCAATTCAATTATGGAATCGGAAGGTCCGGAACTTGTTAACGAAGATAACAATGTGAGCCATGATTGAAAATGATCTGATCATAGAAATCGGCGCATACCAGCAGAACAAAAGCGGAAAAGTGGTGTGCGGAGATACGTTTCTCTCGAAAAAAGTATCAGGAGAAAACCGTTATGTGGCGGTTCTTTCTGATGGATTGGGCAGCGGAATCAAGGCAAGTGTTCTTTCGTCACTCACGGCTTCGATGGCGTTAAATTTTCGTTTGCATCATGAGCCAATTCTGAATTCAGCCAAATGGATCATGGATACATTGCCTATCGATAGCATCAGGGGAATAAGCTATTCAACGTTTACCATTGTAGATGTGGATTTTGAAGGCGAAACCACTGTGATCGAATATGGGAATCCGTCATTCTTTATTGAGCGTGACGGGGAAATAGTTAATCCGAAACGCGAAACCTTGCAATTGAATCAATCAGGCAAACAAAAGGAACTTGAAGTTTCGACTTTTAACCTGTTGGAGAATGACCGTCTGGTAATGGTTAGCGACGGAATTACACAATCGGGAATTGGTAACGCGACCATGCCTTTCGGATGGGGTGAAAAGAATCTGCATGACTTTGTAATCCATAAACAAACAACCCACAAATTTATTTCAGCCAGCGAGCTGGCAATTAAAATAGTACAAAAGGCATCACAAAACGATATATACAAATTGCAGGATGATGCCAGCTGCGCCGTTTTCTTCCGCCGTAAACCCCGGCAGTTATTGATTTGTTCAGGCCCACCTTTCACAGCGACCAAGGATAAATACCTAGCAAATGCGGTCGACACTTTTAAAGGGAATAAGATACTCTGCGGAGGCACTACATCAAAAATAATTTCACGGGAGCTTAACAAAGAAATAGTCCCTGAATCTCTTGAAAAATTGAATTACGGATTACCACCCGCTTTTAAAATGGATGGAATTGATCTGGTTACCGAAGGAATCCTGACACTTGACCAGGTTTACCGTATGCTCAAATCCATCCAAAATCAGGATATTCCTGTGGATGGACCTGCCGCGGCTATTGTCCGCTATATGATGAATGCCGATGTAATTCATTTCCTGGTCGGTACCTGCGTAAATATTGCGCACCAGGATCCCAACCTGCCGGTTGAACTGGAAATTCGGCGCAATGTGATCAAAAAAATCATCAGGGTACTCGAAGAAAAATTTCTGAAACAAGTGAATGTTCAATACTTATAAAATCAAAAAAATGGAAAAGAAACTGAAGTTGAAAATCTGCGTTGGCACCCAATGCTATGTCATGGGAAACCATGAATTGAAAGACATCAAGGATCATCTGCCTGAAGATCTGAAAGATAAAGTGTATGTGGAAGCTGCTGTCTGCCTGGGGTGCGATATTCTTAAAACTAAACCTATGCCTCCTTATGTTGAGGTGAACGGCAAACTGATTTCTCAGGCCACACAGGAGAAAATAATCGATTATCTGTATTCGCTTGATAAACAAACAGTATAATAAATTTAATGGAGCATCACAATGAAGAAAGAAATGGAAAAGCAAATCGAAAAAAGCGTAATAATTGCAGAGTCAGTTGTTGAAAACAGGTTTTCGACTATCGAAGATACCATCCAGCAAGTGGTAAAGGCACAGAAAATATACCGCACATTCACACAGAAACAGGTTGATCATATTTTTCAGAAGGCTGCTTTTGCTGCAGCGCAGAACAGGATCAAACTGGCCAAAATGGCTGTTGAAGAAACCGGTATGGGAATAATTGAAGATAAGGTTATTAAGAATCAATTCGCCTCCGAATATATTTACAATAAATACAAAGACGAGAAAACGGTTGGATTGATTGAAGAAGACCTAACCTTTGGGATACGCAAATATGCCGAACCGATTGGTGTGATTGCCGGAATTGTACCAACTACAAATCCAACCTCAACCGCAATTTTCAAAGCGCTGATCACCTTAAAAACAAGAAATGGAATTATTTTCTCGCCACACCCCAGGGCAGCCAAATCGACTATTGAAGCAGCCCGGATTATACTAAACGCCGCCGTCGAAGCTGGTGCTCCAGAGGGAATCATTGGCTGGATTGATATGCCAACTGTCGAGGCTTCCCAATACCTTATGCATCACCGCGACCTGAACCTGATCCTGGCAACCGGTGGTCCGGGAATGGTGAAAGCCGCCTATTCGTCAGGTGTTCCTGCCATTGGTGTGGGTGCGGGAAATACGCCAGCTATTATCGATGAAACGGCTAACCTGAAAATGGCGGTCAGTTCGGTTCTGATGTCGAAAACATTCGACAACGGAATGATATGTGCATCCGAACAATCGCTGGTTGTTGTTGAAAGTGTTTACGATAAGGTGAAGCACCTTTTAAAAGAAAATAGTGCTTACATCCTTAACAGCGAAGAAAAACAGAAAGTCGGAAAAATAATGATTGTTGACGGGCATCTGAATCCGGCTATCGTTGGACAATCGGCATTTAAAATTGCTGTAATGTCAGGAATTTCGGTTCCTGAAAACACCAAAGTACTCATAGGTGAAGCTATTGAAATTGGGAAAGATGAACCTTTTACTTACGAAAAACTCTCCCCGATCCTGGCTTTGTATAAAGCTGAAAACTTCAGGGAAGCCGAATATATTGCCACCCAGCTTGTGAAATTCGGGGGAATCGGCCATACTTCGGTATTGTATACTAATCCAAATAATAAGGAACGCATCGAATCCTTCAGCTCGTTGATTAAAACCGGCCGTTTGCTAATCAATATGCCGGCATCGCAGGGAGCCATAGGCGATATTTATAACTTCAGGCTTGAACCTTCGCTAACATTAGGTTGCGGATCGTGGGGAGGTAATTCAGTGAGCGAAAATGTGGGAATAAAACATCTGATCAACATTAAAACAAACGCTGAAAGGAGAGAAAATATGCTTTGGTTGCGTGTACCCGAAAAAATCTATTTCAAAACCGGCTGCCTGCCTGTTGCGCTGCAAGACCTGGCTGGAAAGAAGAAAGCCTTTATCGTTACCGATAAACCCATTTACGACCTGGGATATTGTGATAAAGTGGTTCAGCATCTGAATAACCTGAATATCGAATCCAATGTATTTTACGAAGTTGAACCTGATCCGACGCTTGCCAACGTCCGGAAAGGCCTGGCCCGTATGGTTCCTTTTCAGCCTGATGTAATTATTGCGCTTGGTGGGGGGTCAGCCATGGATGCAGCGAAGATCATGTGGCTTATGTACGAACATCCCGAAATGGAATTCGAAGGGCTTGCGCTCCGCTTTATGGATATCCGTAAACGCATTTATGCTTTCCCTGCTTTGGGGAAGAAGGCAATTATGATTGCCATACCTACAACTTCAGGAACAGGCTCAGAAGTAACTCCTTTTGCCGTGGTTACCGATGAGAAAACCGGTATCAAATACCCGATTGCCGATTACTCACTTACTCCTAATATGGCTATTGTTGATCCCGAATTTGTGATGACAATGCCAGCCAAACTTGCTGCGTGGTCGGGAATTGATGCACTTACACATGCTGTTGAAGCACTGGCTTCGGTATTTGCGACTGAATTTACCAATCCATATGCCTTGGAATCCGCTCGTTTAATTTTCAAATACCTGGAGCAATCGGTTAAGGAAGGCAGTGAAAACCAGAAAGCCCGCGAAAAAATTCATTATGCAGCATCCATTGCAGGTATTGCATTTGCAAATGCTTTCCTTGGAGTTTGTCATTCGATGGCGCATAAGCTGGGATCCGAATTTCATGTTCCGCACGGACTTGCCAATGCGCTGCTGATCATCGAGGTAATACGTTTCAATGCAACTGATGCGCCTCGCAAACAGGCTACTTTCCCGCAGTACAAATACCCTGATGCTATTTATCGCTATGCCCGCATGGCCGATTACCTTGGAATACTGGGCAATACCCCCGAGGAAAAAGTAGAAGGTCTTATTTCTGCGATTGACAAACTGAAAACTGCGGTTGGAATTCCTTCCAGCATCAGGGAAGCAGGCGTGCCTGAAAAAGAATTTTACGCGAAACTTGACCAGCTTTCGGAAAACGCATTTGATGATCAATGCACCGGTGCTAATCCACGCTATCCATCCATCAATGAAATAAAAGAATTGTACACAAAAGCGTACGAAGGACGAAATTAATTCTCTCCGAAATCTAAATCCTTAATGAAACGATGGATTAATTTGTTTTGTAAAAAGTACCCTCCCCAACCCTCCCTGAAATCAGGGAGGGAGCAGAGAGTGCCTGACCCAGAATTTTACTTTTTAGGATAAATCCATCATAGCAAGTCCTCCCACTGGTTTCAGGGGGAAACAGAGAGGTTAAAAATCTCGTTAGAGCCTCTGTTTACTCAATAAACAGTGAACAGCTTGCAAATTTAATTTAGAGCATTGCCACCAATTCCATTCCTTTATTTTTTGTTAACTGTAAAGTAAGTAACAATAGGGATAGGCCTTGATTCTATCATCAATTTTAAAATCAAACTGCTTTATGGCATTTGTAAATAATGTAATGATAATTCGCCGTGATGTGATTTCACGCATGGCTGAATTATATAAGGAAGACCGGCTTTTTGAAAATATCGACCGTATTCCTATCGAAATCAGTAACCGCCTGAATGGAAATGAGCGTTGCTGTGTTCACAAAATGAGGGCTGTTGTAAAGTATAAAACAATGGCAATCTTGGGTTTTGGACGGGAAGATGAAAAAGACGAACTCGATAACCTTGCATTTTACGCTAAAAAAGCTCTGAAAAGAGAACAGATAGCCTCTGATTTCCTTATTGTTGCCGACGAAGCATGCACCTCGTGTGTAAAAGCAAATTATGTGGTTACCAATCTCTGTAAAGGATGTATTGCCCAGCCCTGTATGAATAACTGTCCTAAAAAAGCAATCACAAGATCAGCGGATGGAAAAGCTTTTATTCACCCGAAAGGATGCGTGAATTGTGGCATTTGCAAAGATTTGTGTCCGTATCACTCCATTATTTATATGCCGGTTCCCTGCGAAGAATCATGTCCGGTCGGGGCAATCACGAAAGATGAAAATGGGTTCGAAATTATTGATGAGGGAAAATGCATCCTTTGCGGAAAGTGTGTAAACGCCTGTCCTTTCGGTTCCATCCTGGAAACAACAGAGTTGTTTGAAATCATGAATTTGTTAAAACAGAAAATGCCGGTAACAGCAATTGTTGCGCCATCCATTTTCGGACAGTACAGGGCTGAGGCAGGAAATGTGATTGATGCTTTGTACAAACTTGGATTTACAAATGTAGTTGAAGCAGCCGAAGGCGCTATGTCAACTACTCAATTGGAATCGGAAGAACTTATTCACAACCTGGATTCAGGGAAAGAATTTATGACCACTTCCTGCTGTCCATCATGGGTATTGGCAGCTCAAAAGCATATCCCGGAAATTCTGCCTTTTGTTTCAAATACGCCATCCCCAATGGCTATTTCGGCAAGGAAATGTAAAGAGCAATTACCTGCCCAACCGTTAGTTTTCATCGGTCCTTGCCTTGCAAAAAGAAAAGAAGGACGCGATAATCCTGATATCGATTGGGTGATGACGTTTGAAGAACTTGCGTGCCTCCTGACCGGCTGGAATATTTCGGTTGTGGAATGCGACAATATTGAGGTCGACAAACAGGTTGATCAGCAATCAAGGAATTATTGTCTTTCCGGCGGAGTGGCAGCAGCTGTTCAGTCAAAGATCGGAGATGGAATTACGGCGCAGGTGATCAACGGGTTGGATAAAAAGCAGTTGAGGTTGCTTTCGTCCTATGCTAAATCTAAAAAATCGGCAGGACAATTAATCGAAGTCATGACTTGTGAAGGTGGCTGTATTTCAGGTCCTTGCAGTCATGAATTTCCTAAAGATGCAAAGCGGTTTTTTGTTCAGAATACGGAGAAAATTTGCAGTTGTTCTGATGAATAAGAATATTACAATCCAAGCAGTACACACTTGTTCGTTATTTTTCAGCAGAACCTAAATATTCATTGATTATGATCAAAACTAATTTTAGACTAATATCAATAGTTTAAATCTGTAAAATCTGTGGCTAAAAGTATCCACCCCAGCAACCCCATCTCAGGCGAGTAGATTTTTGTCAATAAATTGCGGCAGCAGTTCTTTGAGTTGAGCGGCTTTGGTATCGTTGATGTTGTTGATAACATATGTAATCCATTTCTGTGGATCAATTTCATTCTTCTTACATCTACCGAAGAAGCTATAAAACATGGCGATATT
>Ga0136636_10002555_pt1 | contig 10849 bp, 10 predicted proteins | sample AntDrymUQ8522106_2_FD_104653 | JGI IMG/M metagenome (GOLD analysis project Ga0136636, IMG submission 104653) | Polar desert sand microbial communities from Dry Valleys, Antarctica - metaG UQ852 (21.06) | ecosystem: Environmental > Terrestrial > Soil > Desert | place: Antarctica: Dry Valley... | reverse complement strand
TCACCCAATTAGTATTATAAAAAATAAAATAGTTTCTATTTTTAATAAACTTGGTTTTGCTGTAGCAGAAGGCCCGGAAATTGAAGATGATTTTCATAATTTTTCTGCGTTGAATTTACCCGAAAATCACCCTGCGAGAGATATGCAGGATACATTTTATATTAGCCAAAACCCAGATTGGTTATTGCGTACCCATACAAGCAGTGTACAGATAAGAGAAATGCAAAAAGGTAAACTGCCACTCCGCATTATTTGCCCCGGTCGTGTTTTTAGAAACGAAACCATTAGCGCAAGAGCTCATTGTTTTTTTAACCAGGTGGAAGGATTGTACGTAGCTGAAAATGTTTCGTTTGCTGATCTTAAACAAACATTGTATTTTTTTGTAACAGAAATGTTTGGAGCTGATGTAAAAGTGCGTTTTCGTCCATCGTATTTTCCGTTTACAGAGCCAAGTGCCGAAATGGATATAAGTTGCCTTATTTGTGGCGGTGAAGGATGCAACGTATGTAAAAAAACAGGCTGGGTAGAAATTTTAGGTTGTGGAATGGTTCACCCAAAAGTGTTGGAAAATTGTGGAATTGACAGTAATAAATTTACCGGTTTTGCCTTTGGGATGGGAATAGAAAGGATAACCATGCTTTCTTATCAAATAAAAGATTTGCGGTTATTCAGTGAAAATGATCTGCGGTTTTTAAAACAATTTGAATCTGCATAAACGGCTTTTGCAATTACATTTTATATCGTTAATAAAGTTTTTGCCATTTAATTTTTATGGCAACGTTAAATTATTATGTATTTTAAAAAATTCCCATCTATATAATATGCCGTGTTTGGCATTAAAATTGAAATTAGTTTAGCCTTAACCCTACAGAAAACTATTTTCTGTTTAGTCATCAACCATAAATTAACTACATGAAAAAATTAAGTTTGGTAGTAAGTGCATTTTTTATAGTACTTATTATTTCATCTTGCTCCTCATCCAAAGAAGCACGTACCTACGAAAAATCGATAAATGGTAACTGGCAATTACAAACTATTACCACAGAAGGAATAACAGGCAAAATAAAAACGCAGATACTAGATGAAGCAGATTTTAATTGTTTCGTAGGAAGCAGTTGGAACTTCAATAGAAACAACAGCCTTGGTTTTTATGAAATAAGTAAAAATGCTGGTGAATGTGTTGCCATTAAAAGAAATATTCGGTGGTCCATTTATGAAGAAGCAGGTGCACCAAAAATGCTTCAATATAAAAGACTGGATAATAAATATAAAGATTTGGATGAAGGAAAAGCAGGTTTTCGTTTCACTATTTTGTCAATAACAGATGCTCAAATGCAACTGAAAAGTGATATTACTTTTGAAGGAAAGCCGGCATCATTCACTTACAATTTTGTAAAAAATTAAAAATAATAAACTCCTTAATTAATCATTAAAAAAACAATTATGACGAAGAATACATTACAAAAAAGTTTATATAGCATTGTTGCATTGGCAATGCTGGCCGCCGGTTGCGATGCAACAAGAAGAGCGAGCAACAGAGATAAAGGTGTGGCAGTTGGCGCAACTAGTGGTGCAGTTATTGGTGGTATACTAGGTAACAATGTAGGTAATAAAAACAATACGGCATTAGGTGCTATAATTGGTGCTGCCGTTGGTGGAGTTGCAGGTGGTATTATTGGTAACAAAATGGATAAACAGGCAGAAAAAATAAAAACAGAAATCCCTGGAGCCAAAGTAGAAAGAGTGGGTGAAGGTATTAATGTAACTTTTGATGAGAATAATCCTGATGGATCGAAGGCAGGTGTGTATTTTGCTACGGGTAAGTATGACATTACATCAAATTCGCAATTAGCAATTGATAAATTAGTAAAAATTTTTACCGAATATCCTGAAACCAATATTTTGGTAGAAGGGCATACAGATAATGTGGGGACAGAATCATCTAACATGACTCTATCAGAAAGAAGAGCTAATTCAGTAGGAACTGAATTAAAAAGAGATGGTCTTGCTGCAAATAGACTTACCATAAAATGGTATGGCGAAACTCAACCAAAGTCTGATAACACAACAACAGAAGGACGTGCAGCAAACAGAAGAGTGGAGTTTTCTATTACGGCAAACGAAAAAATGAAAGCAGACGCAAAAATAGAAGCAGAAAAACAATAGTATTTACACTTACAAATATAGCCGCCGCTTATTAAAGTAAAATTTAACATGCGGCGGTTTTTTATTTAGTATAATGAAATAAATAAGGATTTAGCAAAGCAGTTCTTTTATTTTTGCACTATGATAAAAAAGATTTGTGTAGCTGGTGCCGGTACAATGGGGAGTGGAATAGCATTGGCAGCGGCTCAAAATAATTTTAAAACAATATTATTTGATACCAATGAAAAAGGTATTGAAAATGCTAAGAATTCTGTAAATAAAAATCTGGCATTTCTTTTAAACAAAGAAAAAATCACTGTTACGCAACAATATGATATTTATAACAGCATTTTATTTACAACCAGTATTGAAGATTGCACCTGCGATTTAATTATTGAAGCTATTATAGAAAATATTGACGTAAAGGAAAAGCTATACAAGGATTTAGCTTCGATAAATTCGCCTCAAACAATCTTTGCAAGCAATACATCTTCTCTTTCTATAACAGCTATTCAAAAAAATATTTTACACCCTGAAAGAATTTGCGGTATGCATTTTTTTAATCCTGCGCATATAATGAAACTGGTTGAAGTTGTAGCAGGAGAAGAAACTTCACAGGAAACTATTCAAACTGTTTACGATGTATGCCTAGCTTTAAAAAAACAACCGGTTATTTGCAAAGATGCACCTGGTTTTATAGTGAATAGAGTTGCCAGACATTTTTATTTAGAAGCAATGTACCTAGCTCACGAAAAGAAAATAAATTTTAAAGATATAGATATGTTGATGGAAAATGCAGGTTTTAAAATGGGTCCATTTAAATTGATGGATTTAATTGGCATGGATATAAACCTTGCAGTATCTCAATCCGTTTATCACGCTTTTAATGATAACCCACGTTTTAAACCATCGCCCATGCAGGAGCAAAAAGTGGCTGAAGGTAATTTAGGAAAGAAAACAGGGAAAGGTTTTTATGACTATACCTTAAATAATGTGCAATGATTTTAGTAACAGGCGGTGCAGGCTTATTGGGTAAATTTTTAATTAAAAAATTACTGGAAAATGATGAAAAAGTAATAGCCATTTTTAATAAAACAGCGTTACCTAATTTTAATAATCCCAACCTTATAACTGAACAATGCGACATTTTAGATGTGTATGCTTTGGAAGATGCCATGCAAAATATAACTGAGGTGTATCATTGTGCAGGCTTAGTTTCTTTTAACCCAAAAGATGAAAAAAAACTATTCAGTATTAATGTAGATGGTACCGCTAATGTGGTAAATGCGGCATTGAATGCGGGAGTAAAAAAGTTTGTACACGTAAGTTCAGTTGCTGCGATCGGTCGTATTCGCCCCGGCGAATTGATTAATGAAAAGATGGAATGGACACCCGAAACCAGCAACAGCAGATATGGCTACAGCAAATATTTGGGCGAAATGGAAGTATGGCGTGGCGTGGCAGAAGGACTAGATGCTGTGGTAATAAACCCATCAATTATTTTAGGCCCAGGCAACTGGAACGAAGGCTCTACAAAAATATTTAAATCAGTTTACGATGAATTTCCTTGGTACACTGAAGGTGTATCTGGCTTTGTAGATGTAGAAGATGTTGCCGCTGCAATGATAGCTTTAATGAAAAGTGATATTACCGCAGAAAAATTTATTGTGAGCGCAGAAAACATTTCTTACCAGCATCTTTTCAACATGATAGCAAAAGCATTTAATAAAAAAGAAGCATCAAAAAAAGTAACTCCTTTTATGGCCGCTCTTACCTGGCGGTTGGAAAGTATAAAAAGTAAATTTACTGGTTCTTCTCCCCTGCTTACCAAAGAAACAGTAAATACTGCATTAACTAAAGTGAAGTATGATAACAGTAAGTTGCTAAGCGCATTACCAAATTTCGAGTACCAATCACTTCAAAAAAGTATTGAGAAAATTTGCAGTGAGTTACAAAGAAATTAATTTATAAATTATTTTTTATAAATGTTATACTGCAACAAAAAGTTAACAGCTATTGTTTTACTTTCGGCTAATATTTATCTACCTATGAAATTATCATTTATATTATTACTTAGTATTATCTTTTTAAATATTGCTACTGCCCAAAATAATTTTATAGTATCCGGCAAAGTATTAAGTGAGGTAAATGGCTCACCAATGGGGGCGGCATCTGTATTTGCACAGAACACCACTTTAGGTACCGTAACAGATGAAAATGGAAATTTTAAATTCTCTTTGCCGCAGGGGGGATACGATTTGGTAATTACATATACAGGCTACCGTACAGAAAGCAGGCGCATCACCACTGCCGATGCCAATGAAAATATTATAATCAATTTAAAAGAAAAAGAAAAAGAATTGGAGACTGTTGCCATTGTATCCACAAATGAAGTGATGGATGGACTGGAAAAATATGGCACTTTTTTTAATGAAGAATTTATTGGTAAATCTGCAAATAGTGTAAGCACCAGTATTCAAAATAGGGAGGTGCTGCACTTCTTTTTTTCAAAGAAAAAAAACCGGTTAAAAATTACGGCAACGGAACCTTTGCTTATAAAAAACGAAGCATTGGGTTATAATATAAAGTATACGATTGATTCGTTTACGCATGAATACAATACCGGCACAAGTATCTACACAGGCTTTCCGTTGTACGAAGAAATGCAGGGAGACAGCGCACAAAAATTGATTTGGGAAATAAATAGAAAAACAGCTTACAATGGATCTTTATTGCATTTTATGCGCAGCGTTTACAGCAAATCTTTTATAGAGCAGCAATTTCAATTACAATTTATTATACAACAAACTGGTGCCGATAAAGCAATTAGAGTAAACGATGTTTATGCTGCTTTAAATTACACGAAAGATGACAGCACGCAAACAGTAGAAATTTTGCCTAACCAAAAAGATGTTGGAATTCTTTTTATGGGTGATAAGCCAAGTACTGCCTACTTAAACGAACGCCCCTCCGAACCAAAAGATTTTAAATTCTCGCTACTTAGCTTTCGTCCAAATGAAAGTATTATAATTGAACAGAATGGTTATTTTTATGACCAGAATGATATTTCCATCAGCGGATATTGGGCATGGGATAAAGTGGCAGAACAATTACCCTATGATTACAATAAATAAGTCAGCAGCATTAATCTTCCTTTTTCTTCATCACCTTTTCCCACAACTGAGGTATTCTTTTTGTCCATATTAAATCTCTTTTTACTGCACTTGCCTCCTGTGCAGGTGCGCCCCAGTAAGTTTTGTTGCCATCCAAATCTCCACCCACACCTGTACGGCCAAGCAGCACAGCATTCTCTCCAATGGTAAGTGTTTTATTTATTATGCAGCCACCCCAAATAGTAACACCGTCTTTAATATTCACATAACCTGCAATAACAACATTGGCAGCTACTAAACAATTTTCACCAAAAACGGTATCGTGTCCAATGTGAATTAGATTATCGAAACGGGTTCCTTTTCCTAAAATAGTGTCGTGTGTTACGCCTCTGTCAATGGTACAGCCCGAGCCAATTTCCACGTCATCTTCTATAACTACTCTGCCGCAACTTGGCATCTTTTTATACCACACATCTCTTTCTTTTTTTGTGTTGTAATAAAATGCATCGCTTCCAATTACAGTACCGGCCTGTATTACTACATTATTGCCAATGGTACAATAATCCATTATTGTTACATGCGGATGAATAATGCAGTTGCTGCCAATAGTTACGTTATTGCCTACAAAAGCCGTGGGATAAATGTAAGTGCCTTCGCCAATGTTTGATGTATTCACTGTACTATCAGCTATTGTAAATGGACGATAATGTGCTACAATTTTACAATAAGCTTCAAATGGATTTTCTGTTATTAACAACGATTTTCCTTCGGGCACTTTTACTTCTTTATTTATGATGATAAAAGTGGCATTGCTGTTTAAGCTTTTGTCATAATATTTCGGATGGTCTACAAATGCAAGATCTCCTGCTGATACTCTGTTTAATTCATTGATTCCTTTTGCTTCGCCTCTGTTATTGCCTACTATGGTTGCATTTATTAAAGAAGCTATTTTTTCTATACTAACGGGTGTCGGAAAATTCATTGGTGATAGTTTTATATAAAGATATGGTCGTTTTTTTAGGTACTTATTATTTGAAACATTTTCTGAGCAGCTTCGTTAGTATTGTATTTTTCAAGTAAAGAAGATGTTTGCTGAATGATTACATTTTTTTGTAACTCATCTTTATAAATCAATTGTATTTTTATTGCCAATTGGTCTTCTGAAATATCTGAATACATTACAGCATTTTTAAAAAGTAAATTGTTTACTCTATTATCTGCTGCTATAACAGGGATATTATTTTGAAAAGCCAAAAAAGCAACGTTTACATCTGTATAACTGCCAAAAAACACCATGGCAAATGATGATGCTACGATGGGTAAAACATTTTCATCGTTTTGAATTATAATAATTACATCACTTCTGTATTTATAATTTTTAAAATCATCTATCAAATTTTCTTCTCTAATATTCTCTAATAGAAATAATAATTTCATAGAAGATTTTTGCCATTTTTTAAACTGCGAAAAAGCTTTTAAAACAGTTATAATTTTTTTGGAAGAACTATCTGAAACCGGAAATAAAAAGTAATCAACCCCATTGGTATATGATTCTTTGGTCGCTTCTAATTCATTCCAACTAAAATTTGCTTTTTTGGTTGTCAAATCAAAATAAAGCGATTCTATTTTATTAGTATTTGCAGCATATCTATCAGTAAGCAAAGCAGCCATATAATCGTCCGTTACAAAAATATTTTCCGCAGCATTAATTGCAGCTATGGTTTTCTTTTTAAAAAAATGATTTTTATTTTTTTTTAAAAATATATCACTAACAAATAAAAATTGTTTAATGTTTAAAGATGGAGCAAGTATGGGTGCATCTGATACAAAAATATTAACTGCTTGTTTTAATAACAACTTTGGCAATTTGTAATTATACCAATAGTAGAGTATTAGTTTATTCTTAGGTTTTGGGGTAATAAGAAATTGCTTACAATTTGTGGGAAGTTCTTCTAATGTTCTTTCTATAAAAAGAATAAATGTATCATCAGCATTATTTTTACTTATGTTTTTTATGGCTGCCAGTAATAGGCTTTGTTCATTATTTTGTCCTGAAATATGAACGCCTGTTGTCATAATGCAAATGTAAAACAGAAAAAGCCGGGAGAATATATATTTAGAAGTTTATGAAGTATTTATGACCTTCTAAGCACTTTCATTTTTACTGTTTCAATTCTTGTGTCGCTCATACTCAAAATATTAAATTCATAATTGCCTATAATAATTTGTTCTTTTTCTTTAGGAATATCAGCATTGTGTTGCACTATAAAGCCTGAAAGTGTTTCAGCATTTTCATCTTCCGGAAATTCGATGCCGTATCTTTCTGTAATTAAATCCAATTCCATTCTGCCACTAAATAAATATTCATTTTCTGCCAGTTGTTTATCTACAAAATCTTCCACATCATCATATTCATCTTTTATTTCGCCAAATATTTCTTCCAATAAATCTTCCATAGTTACAATACCTGCAGTGCCGCCAAATTCATCTATTACCCATGCAATTGTTTTTCTTTCCTTGCTAAATTTTGTCATCAAATCTGTAGCGCTCATTGTTTCGGGCACGGTAGGTATTGGTAATAAAATTTCTTTGATGCTGGCAGGACTTTTAAATAAATCCAGTTGGTGAATGTAACCTGTAATATTATCAATATTCTTGTCATAAATAACCAGTTTGCTCAATCTTGTTTCTATAAATAGACTTTTAAGGTCTTCAATGGAACTGTTTTCGCTTACACCTATTATTTCTTTGCGTGGTACTAGGCATTCTCTCAGTCTTACATCACCGAGAGACAATGCGTTTTCGAAAAGTTCTTTGTTTATATCAGATGATTCTTCGTCGTTGTGCATTTTATTTTGTTGTAGATAATGCTCCAGATCTACCTTGCTGAAAACCTCTTTTCTATTGTTTATCTTTACATTAAATAAGTATTGCAAAATCCATTCTGCAATACTTACAAATAGAGAAGCTACAGATGAAAATATTGAATTGAAAAACTCTACAATGTAAGTAATGAATCCGTTGGAAAGTATGCTGTTGTTTCTTGCACGAAAAAGTGCTTTAGATAAAAACTCAACCAATAAAATAATTAAGGTAGATACTACTGTTTCAAACAGGAGTTTAATAAGATAAACATATTTTGCCAGTGATGGAGAAAGTCTCTCTCTTAGTTGGTCCCATAGTGGAGCCAATAATTGATCAATAAGCAAACCATACACTACCAGTAAGATGTTTACCACAACCAGCATAGTGCCAATAAACCTTGCAGGATGTTCAGCAAAATTTCCCCATATTTTGCCTGAGTAGGTGCCCTGCTTTTTTTTAAGTTCCAGAGACAATTTATTGGCAGATACAAACGCAATTTCAATGCCGGCAAAAAAACCGATAAACAGTAATGAAATTAAAATAGCTATAAGTGCAGAAATGGAAATTCCCATATCATAAAATTAAGTAAATGAAAACTATCCGTTTAAAAATTGAGCCACAATTTTTTCTGCTTCTCCACAGGCTGAATCAAGGTCTGAGTTTACAACAGTTTTGTCAAAATAATCTTTAAATGATAATTCGTATGATGCTTTGTTTACCCGAGCATTAAGCGATTCTTCTGTTTCTGTGCCTCTGCCTTCCAAACGCATTTTTAATTCATTTACAGATGGTGGCTCAATAAATAAACTTAATGTGCCTTCGTTAAATTGTTGTTGCACATGTATGGCACCTTTTACATCTATATCCAACACCGGTACTTTTCCCTCCTTCCAAATTCGTTCCAATTCATTCTTTAATGTTCCGTAATATTTTCCTTCATATACCATTTCCCACTCTACAAATTCGTGTTGTTGTATCTTCTGTTTAAATTCTTGGCCACTTATAAAATAATAGTCCACGCCGTCTACCTCTGTACCTCTTGGTTGCCTTGTAGCTGCTGAAACAGAAAAGGTAAGCACAGGGAATTTCTGCATCAAATATTTTGTAATAGATGTTTTTCCTGCTCCGGATGGCGCTGTTATAATTAAGATTTTATTCATGTATTAGTATTGAGATATTAGTATTGAGTATTGAGATATAAGATATGAGATGCAAGACACACAAGATATGAGATGCAAGACACAAGATTCAAGACAAGAGACACAAGATTCAAGACAAGAGACACAAGATTTGTGATGTAAGTATGGAAAAGAAGTTGAATACTATTTAAACTGCGTTTCCATTAGCAAATCAGCACATTAGCAAATCAGCATATTATCCCATTAGCTAATTCTAACAATATCCGCTCCCAACGCCCTTAACCTTCCATCAATATTTTCGTAACCTCTATCTATTTGCTCAATATTTTGAATAGTGCTTTTGCCTGATGCGCTTAATGCTGCAATTAAAAGTGCCACACCCGCTCTTATATCAGGACTGCTCATGGTTATTCCACGCAGTTGCTTTTCTCTTTCTAAACCAATGACGACTGCACGATGCGGATCGCAAAGAATTATTTGCGCACCCATTTCAATTAACTTATCTGTAAAAAACAAACGGCTTTCAAACATTTTTTGGTGAATGAGTACACTGCCGTGTGCCTGTATAGCGGTTACCAATACAATGCTTAATAGATCTGGCGTAAAGCCTGGCCATGGGTTATCGTAAATGGTCATAATACCACCATCTAAAAATTTATTTATTTCATATTTATGCTGAGATGGTACGTGAATATCATCACCTACAATATCTAATTGAATACCGAGTTGCCTAAATTTTTCAGGGATAATTCCAAGCTCTGATACCGCAGCATTTTTAATGGTAATAGCACCCTGCGTCATAGCAGCAAGACCAATAAAACTGCCAATCTCAATCATATCGGGCAGCATGGTATGCGTTGTACCATTCAATGTATCTACTCCCATTATTACAAGCATATTGCTTCCTATGCCTTGTATGTTTGCACCCATGCGCACAACCATTTTACAAAGCTGTTGTATGTATGGTTCGCATGCTGCATTGTAAATAGTGGTAGTGCCTTTTGCCAACACTGCAGCCATTAAAATATTTGCGGTGCCGGTTACACTCGGCTCATCCAGCAACATATAACATCCAATAAGTTCATCTGCCCGCAGGGCAAAAAAACCTGTATCGCTGTTGTAAGAAAATGTTGCCCCGAGTCTTTCAAAGCCAACTATGTGTGTATCCAGTCTGCGTCTGCCAATTTTATCGCCACCTGGTTTTGGCAGATATGCTTTTTTAAACCTTGCCAGCAGCGGTCCTGCAAGCATTACAGAACCTCTGAGCCGTCCACTTTTTTTAAAGTAAGCATCACTTTGCAAGTATTCAACATTTACATCATCTGCCTGAAAACGATAACTGTTTGCTCCTGTTTGTTCAACTTTTACATTCATCTCTTTTAATAATTCTATTAAAAGATTTACATCGATAATATTTGGAATATTGTTTATTTCTACAGCCTCTGCTGTAAGCAATACGGCACTCAAAATTTGCAGCGCTTCATTTTTTGCACCCTGAGGTGTTATTTCACCATGTAATTTATTGCCTCCTCTTACTTCAAAAATGGACATCGAAAAATGTTGTTTTAAAATAAATATTTACCTTTT
>Ga0136636_10002553_pt1 | contig 10851 bp, 10 predicted proteins | sample AntDrymUQ8522106_2_FD_104653 | JGI IMG/M metagenome (GOLD analysis project Ga0136636, IMG submission 104653) | Polar desert sand microbial communities from Dry Valleys, Antarctica - metaG UQ852 (21.06) | ecosystem: Environmental > Terrestrial > Soil > Desert | place: Antarctica: Dry Valley... | reverse complement strand
TTTTACTATCGTTCTCAAAAATTTCTACTGAAGCATTTATTTTAGTAGAATCGTTTTGCCATATATATTTAACTGCATTAGCAAGTTGTGCGTTTACATTATTACAAAACAACATTGATAATATAATTACAAAAAATAAGTTCACACTAAATTATTTTGTTGCAGATAGCTTTTTATCTGTCCGTGTAACTCATCACTTAGTGGCACACCGGGCAACCTTAACTTGTTTTGTATAATCCCCATTTCAGCCAAAAATCCTTTCACGCCGGAAGGATTATTTTCAGCAAATAATATTCTATACACCTCCAGCATATCATTATTAATTTTAACGGCAGCAGTAAATTCATTTTTTAAACAATAGTTTACCATGTTAGAAAAAGCCTTTGGAAAAGCATTTGCCACCACACTTATCACACCATCCATTCCACACGCCATTTCCGGTAATACCAAATCATCATCACCACTGGTTACAAAGAAATCTTCCGGTCTGCCTTTTAGTATTTCTATAGCTTGTTGTATATCATTACTCGCTTCTTTTACGCCTTCAATGTTATCAATCTTAGCCAGCCTGAGCGTTGTAGTGGCAGTCATATTTCTTCCTGTACGTCCAGGCACATTATATAATATAATAGGTTTGGGCGATGCTGCAGCCAATGCTTTGTAATGTTGATATATACCTTCCTGTGATGGCTTGTTGTAATATGGGCTTGCACTCAAAACTGCCACAGCTCCATTTAATGGATACGTTTCTAAATCTTTAATTACAGATGCAGTATCGTTGCCGCCAATGCCAATAACCATTGGCACACGCCCTGCAATATGTTTTTCAGTAAAATATATTATCTCTTTTTTTTCTTCAGTGCTGAGCACTGGAGTTTCGCCGGTGGTACCAAGTGTTACAATATAATTTACTCCGTTAGTAATTATATAATCAATTAAATTCCCAAGGGCTGTAAAGTCAATAGAAAGATCATGTGCAAATGGAGTAACAATGGCAACACCTGTGCCGGTTAGGGTTTTACGGAGACTCATCTAGTATTTATTTGTGCGAAGATAAGCTAAATAAAAAAAAAGTATATAGCTATAAGAATAAGCTAATAATGTTTAAGGTGCTGAAAACTTTTTTCGAAAAATAAAACCTCCGTTTCGGGGTGAAGGGGAGTAAATATTTTTTAAAGTTGCTTAACTATTTAAAATTCTTGAATTACTTAGATATTTTTCATTCTTACTGAAAATAAATAGACAAGTACCATTTTTTATTTTTTCGATAATAGGTTTATTTAATTTTTCAGGCACGGCCGGGCAACCCCAACTTCTGCCAAGAAATCCCTGGTTGTGAATAAAATTTTCGCTAACATAAGGTGCACCATGCATTACGATGGCTCTTTCATTTGCTTTATCATTTATGCCCCTTTCCATTCCTTCTAAATGCATTGAGTATCCATTTTTACCTATATAGGTATCAGACGTGGTATAAAAACCTAAACTGCTTTGGTAGCTTTCCGGAATATTAGAAAATGATGTAGCCATTGCTGCGCCACTACCCTGACCATGCGCTACGTAAGTATTAAACAAGATTTTAAAGTTTTTTATATCTATAACAAACAGTCTTTTTTGAGAAGATGGTTTAGAAAAATCTACTATCGATAAAATATTTTCATTACCAATTTTACCTTTCAATTTTAAATACTCATACCCTTTATATGCATAATTAAAAGCTTTCTCAGACAAACCAGAAATATCAAGTTTTAAACTATCGTATATTTTTGAAGATGTTAACGAATTTGTCGGTAAAGTAGTTGAGGAATCTGCACTAGGAATATTCTTTTTGAACGAAAATGTTTTTGTATTGGAAAATGCGAATGGTAAATGAAGCATAAAGGCTATGACCGCTGAAAAAAATATATACACTCTTTTTATTTTCAATATTCTCATACTAAAACTGGGGTTGAATTTATTAAATAAAACTAAAGTGTAATTCTAAGCTATAATGAAATTTTTTTTTAAAGAATTTTGATTGGGAGGCAAATATAGAAGATGAAATGTTTATGGGGAGTTAAGAGTTGTTAATGAAAAGATAAGTTTGAACTCATATATGGTAATTAAAATCTTACCTATTGTACTAATTCCGCATTTTTTAGTTACTAAAAAATCGTCAGGGATTGTCAATTAGCATGTACGATAAGGGATAAAAGTGTTACTTTAACAAAATATGAATAATCTGGATAGAGCCTTAATAATATTTGCACGGAAACCGGAACTAGGAAAAGTTAAAACACGATTAGCAAAAAGCATAGGAGAAGAAAAAGCTTTAAGTGTGTATATAAAACTCTTAAATCATACTCGTACCGTGGCAAAACAATTAGACTACTCCACATACGTTTTTTTAACAGAACCTACAAAAAATAACTTTTGGAAAGGATTTGTTTGTGAAATACAGCAAGGAAATTCACTCGGGGAGAAAATGAAATTTGCTTTTGAAGCGCTATTTAACAAAGGATATAAACAGTGCGTAATTATAGGCAGTGATTGCCCCGGCCTCACAAAAGAAATAATAGAGGAAGCATTTTTTAATTTGGTAGAAAATGATGTGGCAATTGGTCCTGCAGAAGATGGTGGTTATTATTTACTTGGAATGAACAAACTAATACAACCGTTTTTTTATAACAAAATTTGGAGTACCGATAGTGTTTTTAAACAAACCATAAAAGACATAGAAGACCTGCAATTAGCCTATAAAATATTGCCCGTGTTAAATGATGTGGATGAAGAAAAAGATATTCCTGTTGGTTGGTTAAAAGCTATGGAGTGATGTTATTTTACTTTACTTAAAGCAAGCATATTGATCATCCAGTCCGGCAAAGGTTTTTGTTTGTCTCGCTTTTGTAAATCTAAATACCAATTAAAATTTTTGAGAATAGGAATTCGATGTGTTTCTACCAATTCAATTAGCGTACTATCTGGGTCTTCGGCATAACAAAATCGTCCGGCTGCATTTTCCATTTCAAACGAGTTTTCGCTGTCCACCGTAAATTCAATGCCTAACGAAAGTGCATGGCCTTTTAAACCATCCATATTTAATACATCAAAACACAAATGAATGAAACCACAATCGCCCCAAAAACGATCCTTAAAAATAGCTGCGGGTATTCTGTCAAGTACCTGTATTAATTCTATATCAACATTCCCAAGCAATTTATTAAATGCCCCTTTGCCCGATGTTTTTTTTCTAAGTAAAACTCTTCTGCAATAAATAGCAGTATTTATATCATTGTCAGAAAATTCTCCGGTAGTATCATATACAATTTCTGTAATACCCAAAAAATCTTTATAAAAAATAATTGATTCGTCCATATTGGAAACGCCAATAACTGCACCTGTAACTGCTCCTGTTTTTTTAGAAGATTTTTTAAACCAATCTTTACTGCCTACAACATTAAAGCAATTTCCCTGTGAATCTTTAACCCAAAATTGTTTATTGCCTAATGGATCTTTTTGTAAAGTTGAAACGATGATTTCTTTGTGAGATTTAAAAAAATAATGCGCATCTTCCACATCATTACATTTTATTTTTGCAGCATAAATACCCAAGTCCCCATACTTAATATTTTGTAAAGGCTGTGTAGGCTCTCGGTTGTTAAATTGCCATATTTCAAAACCGCCGCCACCGTCAAGGTTCATAGTTAATACAGCTTGCCGGTTACAAACCTCTCCCCCGGTATATTGCTTCATTAAGGCAGCGTCCGATGTGTCATCAAATATCAATGCATCTAATCCAAAAAGTATTTTATATAAAAGCATACTTTCCCGTAGGTTTTTAACCCCAATACCAATTTGTTGTATTCCTGAAATATAATTGTGCATATAGAAACCTAATTACGAAAAAAGGTAGTTAACCGTTTTTTATTGCTGCTCCAATCCTTTTTTATTAGCTATTTTATAATATAGGTTAGGAAAGAAAAATTTTACCATCCACAATAAATATTCGCCACGGGCTATGATGATGTGTTTTTTATTTTTCTTAATGGCGGTTAAAATTTTTGCTGCGCATATATTTACAGGTATTCCATTTAATTGACCTTTATCTTTTTGTTGATGTGCAGCTCCATCTTTGGTAAGGGCTGCCAGTGAAATATCGGTATTAATTCTGCCTGGGCTTACAATAGTAATTTTTAATCCCTTTACAGGTTTTTCGGTTTGCAGTGTTTCAAAATAACCCATCAAAGCATGCTTTGAGGCAGCGTATCCGCTTCGTAGCGGAAAACCCATTAACCCTGCTACACTACTAATGGCTACTATATGTCCGCTTTGCTGCTGTTTAAAATATGGCAATAGCTTTTGGGTAATAATGAGCGGTGCAAAAAAATTAATACCCATTAATTGTTTGTACACTGTTATATTGGTTTCTATCGCTAATGATCGTTGTGTAACGCCGGCATTTAAAATAACAATATCTATATTTCCAAATTGTTGCAGTGCATTGCCTACTGCATTTTCTGCCATTTGTTCATCTGATAAATCTGCTTGAACAATTTTACAAAATGAAGTATTAACCAAACATTTTTCCTGTACTTTCAAAAGTCTTTCCAAATTTCTGGCGGTAACAATAAGTTTCGCTTCCTGCCTTGCAAGTTGTACTGCCAGTTCTTCTCCTATGCCGGATGATGCGCCCGTAATCCAAATTACTTTATCTTTAAAATGCATTTTTTCTGTAGTTAAGCAGATGTTTATATGTATCCAACATTTCCTGTTGTGAACACCCTTTTTTATACATTCTCACAATAGTGAGGTTTGCCTTTTGTACTTTTAACCAACTGTTATCATCGTATTTTCGGGCAGAAAAAACAGTGGCCTTATTAAACAATTTAAACTTACCCTCCTTTCTTATTCTAGCAAGAAAATCATAGTCTTCCATTATAAGCATGTCGTTTTTATACGGACCAACCTGTGTAAATAATTCCCTTGTTACAAAAATTGTCTGGTCTCCTCCCCTACAAAAAAGCACATTAAATCTCGTAAAAAAAGCATTTAGTTTCAGCATTAAACTTTTACTGTCAAATTGAGATCTGTAACAGCCACAATTAAATCCTTTATCTATTGCAAGCTTAATATCAGCGTAAAAAGTTAATGGAGGCCTACTATCTGCATGTACAAAATATAAAACATTTCCTGTGGCATGTTGTACCCCAAAATTCATTTGTCCAGCCCTGCCTTTATCGGGCGATAGCAAGGTAGTTACATCGAACTTTTGCGAAATAGCTACTGTTTCATCAGTGCTTCCACCATCCGCTATAATTATTTCTACATGTTCATTTTGAGGTGCTCCCATTAAATATGAAATAATGCTTTCAATATTTTCTGCCTCATTATAAGTAGGTATGATTATGCTTACTTTCATATATACACAAACGAAAAAAAGGTAATTTCCTATGTTACCGGAAAATTTTCAGGCAAAAAAGAAATAAAAAAACCTCCCCATAATAAGGAGGCATTAAAAAATCTATTTCTATTATTTAATCGAAAGAGCCTTCGTTTAAATAAACTTTTGTCATTTCATAAAAATGATTTTGAAAAGTGTGCAATGCCATTGGTGCTACAAAATGACGCTGTTCATCCCTATACCAAATTTCCATTCTGGAAAAATCTCCTTCCTTTGGTATCAGCATCCTAAATGCACCTTTAGAATATTTGATGGTACTATCATCTTTTACTTCTTTGTGAAATTTAAAGTTCATTAATTCTGCTTCTGTCAATTCTATTGCGCTTATCTGGTTCATTTCATACCAAAAACTTTGCGCACCGGTATTTACACACACCTGCTTTTCACCAGCCTTTAAATTTTCAATTTCTCCTCTTCTTTTATCTCCGTCAGAATCTGCTATTACATGGTCACCTTTTTTTAGATCACTAAATTTTATCATAATTAATGTTATTTTGTAAAAACAAATTAAGGAAAAAATAATTATTAGCGCATAATTTATTGTAGCAATAAAATATACTTCTAATTAAAGATTAATTTATTAATCCAAAACTTAGCAAAATTTTTACATTAAACTAAAATGTTTGAAATTTGTAAAGTCGCTTTATTTTTTATTCTCTTAAAAAAGGGATTCTACTATATGTTCTGTATATTTAGAAATTATATATGAGATCAGCAAAAAATCATATCATTTTTTCTACGTTTAGAAATACCAATAACTGCACTGACGGCGTTATTACTACAACTACAACCCGTTAAGGGTTGTTCTTTTCCATATAAAACTTTGGGCATAATGCTTTATCCACTAAAAGGATAATATTTTTCAATTTTATAATAAAATGGTATGCAGGTATTAAAATTTGGTGGTAGTTCTGTAGCAAACGCAGATAGTATAAACAAGGTTTTAGCCATCATTAAATCAAATAACAATAAAAAGGTAGTTGTAGTTTCCGCACTTGGGGGTATTACGGATATGCTGTTAAATAGCGCAACGCTTGCAGAAAAGGCTGACGAAGGTTATAAAACGCAATTAAAAGATTTAGAAGAGCGGCATTTAGAAGCGGTAAAAAAACTTATTCCGGTTCAGCAACAAAGTGGCATACTTAGTCTGGTAAAAAAAGCATGCAATGAAATAGAAGATATTTGCAACGGTATTTTTTTAATTGGCGACCTGTCTGCCCGTACTAAAGACAGGGTAGTGAGCTATGGCGAATTGTTATCATCTCAAATAATAAACGCTGCATTAAATAACCTAGCTATAAAAAGTGAATGGGTAGATGCAAGAAAGCTAATTGTTACCAACAATAATTACGGTATGGCAGCTGTTGATTTTATAGCAACAGATAAAAAAATACAAGAATATTTTTTAGACAATACTTCTAATCTATTTTTGGTACCGGGCTTTATAGCAGCAGATAAAAGTGATATTACCACAACGCTTGGTAGAGGTGGCTCTGACTACACAGCCGCTATTATTGCTGCAGCAATAGATGCTTCCTTTCTTGAAATATGGACAGACGTTTCCGGCATGATGACTGCCGACCCAAGAATCGTTTCCAACGTAAAACACATTCCTGAAATATCGTATCAGGAAGCAATGGAACTTTCACATTTTGGTGCGAAGGTTATTTACCCGCCCACCATACAACCGGTTATGAGTAAATCAATTCCGGTTTGGGTAAAAAATACTTTTGCGCCGCAGGCTGCAGGAACGGTTATTAAAAATAAAGTTGCAGAAAACGACTCTCCTATCAGGGGTATTTCCAGTATTAATAATTTGGTTTTAATTAGTTTGGAAGGCAGTGGCATGGTAGGTATTCCCGGGTTTTCTAAACGGCTTTTTGAGGCGTTGGCAAATGCCGCCATCAACGTGGTATTAATAACCCAGGCATCGTCAGAACATTCTATTTGTGTGGGTATTGAAGATGCGTTTTCTGACAAGGCAAAAACTGCTGTTGACAAAGCTTTTGAGTACGAAATAAATATTGGGCAGGTGCAACCGTTGCTATTGGAAAAATATTTATCCATTGTTGCTATTGTGGGCGACAGCATGAAAAATCATACAGGTATAAGTGGTAAAATGTTTGCTGCTTTGGGCAGAAACGGTATTAATATTCGTGCCATTGCACAAGGTTCATCTGAAAGAAATATATCCACCGTTATCAATACTGCCGATGTAAAAAAAGCCATCAACATTTTACATGAGGCATTTTTTGAAACAGCTTATAAGCAGGTAAATTTATTTATTGCGGGGCTGGGTAATGTGGGGCAAAAACTGTTACAACAGTTAAAATTACAAGAGCAGTTTCTATTACATCAATATAGGCTTCAGCTAAAAATTGTGGGCATAGCCAACAGCAAAAAAATGCTTTATAAAGAAGAAGGAATTGATGCAGAATCGTACAGAACGGAGTTGGAAAACGGAACAGCAATGGATATACAGGAACTCTCATTACTTATACAAAATAAAAATTTACGCAACAGTGTGTTTGTAGATGTAACAGCAAATGAAAGTATCACTTTTGTTTATAAAGACTTGTTGCAAAAAAGTGTATCTGTGGTTGCCTGCAATAAAGTTGCAGCTTCATCTGCGTACTTAAATTATAAGCTATTAAAAAATACTGCTACAGAATTTAACAGCCTTTATCTGTTTGAAACCAATGTAGGCGCAGGCTTGCCTATTATTGGCACACTAAACGATTTACTAAAGAGTGGAGATAAAATACAAAAAATAGAAGCAGTATTAAGCGGTACATTAAATTTTGTTTTTAATAATTATAATGGCGAAAAAAGTTTTGCATCGGTTGTTAGACAGGCACAAAAAGAAGGATATACAGAACCAGACCCAAGACTGGATTTAAGCGGAACAGATGTAATGCGGAAGATTATGATTTTGGCAAGAGAAGCGGGTGAAGTATTGGAAATGGAGGATATACAAAATAATTCTTTCATGCCCGAGAGTTGTATGACGGGCACGGTAGAAGATTTTTATGCATCCATGGAAAAAGAAGAAGCACATTTTAAAAAAATATTTGAAGCTGCAAAGTCAGCAGGTAAAAAATTAAAATTTGTTGCAAGTTATCTTGCTGAAAATGTAACACAAAAAGCTATGGTTGGTTTGCAACAGGTAGATGATAAAAGCGATTTTTATCATCTATACGGAAAAGACAATGCAGTGATGTTTTATACCGAGCGCTACCCTACACAACCATTAGTAATAAAGGGCGCAGGTGCAGGTGCAGCAGTTACTGCATCGGGTGTGTTTGCTGATATTATTAGAGCTGCAAGGGTTTAATAAAATATACCGCAAAGTCGCAAAGACGCAAAGGAAAAGTCTTATCTTTTTTATTTGCATCTTTTCACTCAAAAATTGGCTAACATAAATAAATTTTGTGCCTCCGCGACTTAGCGGTAAAATAAACCACATGAAAACAATTAAAATAACTGCTCCGGCCACTGTTGCCAATTTAGTTTGTGGTTTCGATATTTTGGGTATGGCACTCAACGATCCGCAAGATGTAATGGAACTTACTATACTGGATGAGCCAATCATCAGCATACAACATACAGATGGTTACGGCTTGTCAGAAATAACAGAGCAGAACGTGGCTGGTGTTGCTTTGCAAGCTTTACTGGAAGCTTACAATAAACCTGCAGGTTTTGAAGTAAAAATTCATAAAACAATTATGCCAGGCAGCGGTTTGGGCTCCAGCGCTGCAAGTTCTGCAGGTGCGGCAGTGGCTGCAAATAAATTGCTGGATAATTATTTTACCAACGAACAACTAGTGCAGTTTGCCATGAATGGCGAAAAATTAGCAAGTGGCGTTAAACATGCAGACAATATTTCGCCCTGCATTTATGGCGGCATTACGCTTATCCGTTCCATACATCCATTGGACATTATTCCGCTCAGTTCGCCACCACTTTTTGTAACTGTTGTGCATCCACAGATAGAAGTAAAAACATCAGACTCTAGACAAATTTTGCGGAAAGAAGTACAATTAAAAGATGCTATTAAACAATGGGGCAACATAGCATGTTTAGTTACAGGATTTTTAAAAGAAGATTACGATCTAATAAGCCGCTCACTGGAAGATGTAATTATAGAACCGGTACGCAGCATTTTAATACCCGGCTTTGATGATGTGAAAAAGCAATGCAAAGAAGCAGGTGCTTTGGGCGGAGGCATTTCGGGCTCAGGACCATCCATTTTTATGTTTAATAAAGATGAACAAACAGCTATTCAAATAAAAAATATTATGGAAGATGTGTACACAAAACTGGGAGTTGATTATCGGGTATATGTAACAACGGTTAATAAGGAAGGGGTGAAGGTTGTGGGGAGTGATGAATTATGAATGTTGAATTATGAATTATGAATGTTGAATTATGAATGATGAATGTTGAATTATGAATTATGAATTGTGTCCGTAATCTTTTGTCTTTAATCTAATATCTCAATACTAATATCTCAATACTCCTATCTCAATACTCATATCTAAATACTCAATACCAACCATGCTTTACTACAGTCTAAATAAAAATTCTCCCATAGTAGATTTTAAAACTGCCACCATTGCAGGGCAGGCGCCTGATAAGGGTTTGTACTTTCCCGAAACAATTCCTTTGGCAGATCAAAAATTGATACAAAATATTGAAGAATATTCAAATGCGGCAATTGCATACGAGGTAATAAAACCGTTTGTTGGTGATGTTATTCCGGACGATGTTTTAAAAAAGATTGTGGAAGAAACAGTAGATTTTGATATACCGCTGGTGCAGATTAATGAACATATTTCTTCGTTAGAATTGTTTCATGGCCCTACCCTTGCATTTAAAGATATTGGTGCAAGATTTATGAGTCGCTGCCTGGGTTATTTTGCAAAAGAAAAGAAAGATAAAATAGTGGTTCTGGTGGCAACATCCGGCGATACAGGAGGTGCAGTTGCTCATGGTTTTTATGATGTGCCTGGTATTGAAGTGGTAATATTGTACCCATCAGGAAAAGTGAGTAGCGTGCAGGAAAAACAATTGACAACGCTTGGCAAAAATATTCATGCCATTGAAGTAAACGGAAGTTTTGATGATTGCCAAAAAATGGTAAAAGAAGCATTTATGGATGAAGATTTAAAACAAAATGTTTTTCTCACCTCTGCTAACTCTATTAATGTTGCACGTTGGTTACCCCAACAGTTTTATTATTTCTTTTTATGGAAACAATGGCAGGACAAAAACAACCCACCAACTGTGGCAGTACCGAGTGGAAATTTTGGAAATATCTGTGCCGGTTTGCTTGCTCAAAAAAGTGGTTTGCCCATCAAGCATTTCATTGCAGCTTGTAATGCAAATGATACTGTACCACATTTTTTTAA
>Ga0136636_10002552_pt1 | contig 10852 bp, 7 predicted proteins | sample AntDrymUQ8522106_2_FD_104653 | JGI IMG/M metagenome (GOLD analysis project Ga0136636, IMG submission 104653) | Polar desert sand microbial communities from Dry Valleys, Antarctica - metaG UQ852 (21.06) | ecosystem: Environmental > Terrestrial > Soil > Desert | place: Antarctica: Dry Valley... | reverse complement strand
ATGGTCAAAGTATTTGACAAGCAACTCAAGGTGGCATTTGCACCTGCATCCGCCGAAGGTAACAGGGTATTTTGAGGGATAACGGCGGATACAACGGTCTCGCAGCCGTTTGTGATATTAAAACAGGTGAAGCTCACTACCCCTCCAATATCAATTACGGGCGTAAGTCCATTGGTGCCTGAAACAATATTTGCGCCCCCGGAGGCAGTCCAGCTGTAGGTGAAATTCCCGGGAAGCGAAAGGTTTTGACCTGTGATCGTTACGCTTGGGAAATCACAGGTAATCGTTTGCGGAGGGGCAATTAGGATGTTCGGCGCAGCAGTGTCTTGAGCAACGGTTATGCTCGCAGTAGTACTACATCCATTCAGGCCATTGGTTGCTGTGACGGTGTAATTTCCAGGCGCATCAATGATCGGGGTAGCCGTGTTTGACCCGGAAAGAATATTCCCGCTGAGGTTTTGCCAATCGTATTGCAAGTTTTGGCCAGTTGCCGCAGCATTAAGCGTAAGTGTATTAATTATACAGCTTAGGGTAGCTGGAGGCGATATGTTGAGACCAGGCACCTGTACATTTTCAAACACTTGAAGTGCTGCTTCGGCGGTGCATTCATTATTTGGGTCGGTTGTGGTAAACACATAATTCCCGGGAGCATTAATTTGGGCTACAAAACCTGAAGTGAAAATGATGTTTCCATCGGTGGTGGTCCAGACTCCTGTGCCAGTTCCGTCGCCCAATAATTCTAGCTGGGCCGTCAAACAAGTAAGCGTATCGGAGGGGCTGAGAATCAGCGCTTCAGGGGCCAAAGTGTCTTGCCAAACCTGAACCGTATCAGCTGTTGTACAGCCGTTTGCTGCGTTTGTAATTTGCAAGGTGTAGATCCCTGGCTCCGTAACCGTTGGGCTGGGTGTATTTGCGCCTGCGCTGATGTTGCCATTTGCGGTCGTCCAGTTATAAACGAAATTTGCTCCAATAGAGGAACCACTCGAACTTAAAATCTGGGTAAAACTGGCGCAGGTAAGCGGCCCCGGTACAGCAGTAGCGATTACCGGTAAGCTAGATTCCAGGACAACCGATACAGCCGACGAGGCGGTGCAACCAGTGCTCAGGTTGGTCGCGATAAGGGTATAAGTACCAGGTTGATTTATAGTTGGCGCGAGGCTGCTGTCGCCCGCACTGATGTTGCCACCACTATTTGCTGTCCAGAAGTAACTAAAATTTCCAGCAGGATTACTGTTTTGCCCCTGAATAGTTAGAGATAATACTACACAAGTGAGCGTATCTGGTGGATTGATGGAAATCGCTGGCGGGGCAGTGTTTTGTTCTACCGTGGCGAAGTCAATGGCTGAACATCCGTTGGAGATATTCGTGAGTAGCAGTTGATAGGTGCCAGCTGAGCTTACCGTTGGATTTGGCGTGCCCTGACCACCAGAAATCATACCATTAATGGTCGTCCAAACATAGCTCAAACTGCCACTACTGCTAGAGCCATTGGCGTTTAAGGTCACATCGTTGACCACACAACTGAGCGTATCTGGCGCATTGGCAACAGCCACCACCACATTGGTATCCGCCAGTACACTGACCATGGCAGTATCTGCGCAAAGGCTCACACTATCCCGCAAAATGAGCAGATAATCACCAGCAGAATTGACCGTTGGTGTCAGGGTGTTTCCGCCAGAGACAATGTTGCCACCGTTGTTGGATGTCCATACAATGGAAAAATTAGCCCCAACCGTGGAACCACTTCCTTCCAATTGGATGCTGGGCGACTGGCAAGTCACCGTATCGGCAGGCAGGATGTCTGCAAGCGGTACCGTGAAATTGGCCAGGACTTGGGAGGTGTCATAGTTGTAACAACCATTGGCTGGATTAAACACCGATACGGTGTAAGTACCTGGTAAATCAGCTTGTGGGCCAGGGGTATATTGTCCAGAAACGATGTTACCATTGGCTGTCGTCCAATTGATAAGCACAAACGGTGGCGGCCCCACATTAATAAAAATAGCAATGGTATCCTGGTTAGGATCGCAAGAGAGCACGGAGGGCAAAGTGCCGATTACTGTGGGTAAGGTCAGGTTGGCTGGTACATTTACCGTATCGTTTGAGGTGCAATTGTTGGAAGTATTGGTGACGTGGAGGATGTAAAGGCCGCCTGCGCTGGCGGAGGTATTCAGGGTATTGATGGGCCCGGTGATCTGGCCAACAATGGTTGTCCAGGAGTAGGCAAAATTGAGGCCGGTGCTGCTGCCAGTCCCCAAAAGCGGCACAGTGTCATTGGCACAAGTGATTAGGCCAGTAGAACTTGCATTGGCTGCGGGGACGTTATTGGTTAGGGTTACTATTACATTTTCAGTATCGGTACAGCCCGTATTAACGTTAGTAACCAGCAAGGTATAAGTCCCCACTTGGTTTACTGTGCAGTTTTTCAGGTCAGCACCACTAATAATGTTGCCGTTGAGTGTGGTCCATTCGTAAGTGGAAAGCGCCGCTTGGCTGGAATTTCCGATAAGAAATGTTGTCGGCGAACCGCAGCCGAGCGGCTGGGGAGGGATTATCCAGGCATTCAAGGGGTTTTGGTTCAGAATGACGTTGACGGTGGCCGTTTTGGTGCAGTAGATGTCTCCGTTTATGGTGTAGGACACAGAAAGGGTGTATTCTCCAACTGCATCAATGCTTGGGTTGATCGTATTGGCTCCGGAAACAATATTGCCATCGCCTGTAGTCCATTCATAACTGATATCTGGTCCAGTGCTTGAGCCAATACCCGAAAGTTGTACTGTAGCACCCTCGCAGGGAAGCACGACCAAGTTTGGGGCAGCCACAGCATTAATATTTAGCACAAATACCTTGACGGTATCGGTAACCGTGCATAACGGAGAAAAAACAATATCGTCGAGGGCAAAGTCATTGCCGCCAAGTACAGTGTTTTGATTTACAATGCAAATGGTGGCACTAGAATTCCCGCCGCTGTTCCAGATTTGGAAATAGTTTTGCCAGGTACAAGTACCTCCGGGAGCGTTAAAAACTCCGCCTAAGGTTACGCCGTTGATGCTGAATTGCAATATTGCCGGAGAGCCAGACACCACTGAAGTAACCCATGCGGATAGTACATATTGTGAATTTGGGGTTACCGATATGGTTTGGCACCATACGTTTTGGTTGGGTGTGCCCGCGCCATTTACGACCATCATATTGCCTGAGCCAGAGGTATGGTCATTGCAGGGTGCAAAACCAGGGTGATCGTTCTGCGGGTTGTCAAGTACGTCATACAACCCTTCTGGTACGAGGTTGCCGGGGCTAAAGGTGTAATCACTGTCAAATCCAGATGCACCGCCTTCAAAATCTCCATTACCGACTAAATTATTATTCAAATCTAATGCAGATGCGGAAAGTACATAGCTGGTCGTTTGGCTAACCGTTACGGTTGGACTGAGCGTTGTTGCACCCGTCATGCCAGCTGTTGGGCTCCAGTTAAAATTCATGTAATCGCCTGAAATATCCCCATTCAAATCGGTAGGAGGTGCTGGTGCGCATAAATAAATGTCATCGCCGGCGTTTACTGAAATGGGGCATTGTGCCGAAAGGCAAAAACTTGCGAATAAAAAGAAACTGGCAACTAAGGTTATGCGAAGAAAAAGCATGGCAAACGCGAGTTTAAACAAACGAATCAAACAAAGGAGGATGAGCAAATGTACAGATCTTGACTGGCTTGCTGTACCTTCCCTAAATGCCACAAATCTGTACTTTAATTCTACCAGTATTCCAAAGCATGACTTGCGCTTGCTAATTTTGCCGCACTTTCACACCCACGCATGACTAACGACGATTTCAAAGCCTTCTGCCCGGGCATACCCACCGAACCTGGTATCTACAAGTATGTGGATGAGAAAGGCACTATTCTCTATGTCGGGAAAGCCAAAAACCTGCGCAATCGCCTGGGCTCTTACTTCGGTGAAAAAAAGTACCAACTTGCTAAGACCAAGGTGCTCGTGCGCAATGCACACCACATCGAATTCATGATTGTGGAAACGGAACACGATGCGCTTTTGCTCGAAAATACCCTCATCAAAAAGCATCAGCCGCGGTACAATGTTATGTTGAAGGACGAGAAATCGCCGCTTATTTACATCTGTATTAAGCAAGAGCGGTTTCCTAGGGTGTTTCTTACGCGCAAATCCTTCAAAGATGGTTCTATCTATTTTGGGCCGTATTTGCAAAGGTTTCGGGTAGAGCAAATTGCGGAGCTGATTCGCAAACTGTTTCAACTCCGCACCTGCCAGCTGAATCTTTCGGTGGATAATATTGCCAAAAAAAAGTTCAAACCCTGCCTGGAATACCATATCAAAAACTGTGCAGCACCTTGTGTTGCGTATGAATCAGAGGAAACCTACCTCCGCAAAATTGAGCAAATCAAGAATATACTGAAGGGCAATTTTGCTGCGGTTAAAAACCACCTGAAAGAGGAAATGGCTCGGGCTGCCGAGGAAATGAAATTCGAGCAAGCGCAGGTTTTGAAAGAAAAACTAGCGCTTTTTGAAGATTATCAAGGCAAAAGCACGGTGGTGAATCCCAATATACGCGACGTGGACGTGTTCTCGATTGCCGACGATGAAAAGGAGGCTTTTGTCAATTACCTCAAAGTGGTGAACGGTGCCATTATCCATACCTATACCCTCACGCTCACGAAAAATCTGGATGAAGATCGGGAGATAATGCTTGCCCTGGCGATTCAGTCTATGCGCGAACGATTCAACAGCATAACGCAAGAACTCATCGTTCCCTTCGAGGTCGTTTTGCCTGAAAATGACTTGATTATCACCGTTCCCAAAATCGGCGATAAAAAGAAACTCCTCGAGCTTTCTGAGAAAAACGTGCAATATCACCTGTTGCAAAAGCGGAAGCAGGCCATGAATGCAACCGGCAAACAGACCAGTGCCGAACGCATCCTTCGTACCCTTCAAGACGATTTGCACATGGAAGCCGCACCGCTTTGGATCGAGTGTTTTGACAACTCAAACCTGCACGGAACCAATCCGGTATCCAGTTGCGTGGTGTTCAAAAATGCCAAGCCATCGAAACGCGATTACCGTCATTTCAACGTCAAAACGGTAGAAGGCCCCAATGACTTTGCCAGCATGGAAGAAGTGGTGCTTCGGCGTTACCAACGACTAATTGGGGAGGGCGCAGGGCTTCCGCAACTGGTTATTATTGACGGGGGCAAAGGCCAACTCAGCGCGGCGATGAAAAGTATTCGAGCCCTTGGGCTGGAAGGTCAAATGACGGTGGTGGGTATTGCCAAGCGACTGGAGGAAATCTATTTCCCTGATGATCCAGTGGCCGCGCACATCAACAAAAAGTCCGAATCCCTCAAACTCATCCAGCAGGCTCGGGACGAAGCCCACCGTTTTGGCATTACGTTTCACCGGAATCAGCGGAGCAAGAATTTTATCAAAACTGGGTTGACGGAGATTTCTGGTATTGGGACAAAAACGGCGGAGAAACTGTTGAGCCATTTTGGCTCGCTGGCACGGGTACGTGAAGCGGCTACAGAAGAAGTCGTGAATTTGATTGGCAAGTCAGCTGCCGCTAAATTGACAGCTTTTTTTGCTGAAAGCACTGAAGGAATCGCTCAAAAAGAAACCTAGTATCCTCCTTTTTGGATTGATCGCAATTGCTTGCAACGCGCCTAGCCGGCCTGAGCAGGTTTCCAATGCCGCTATCCCTACCGTGTCAACCGCTCTTTGTGATGGCACGGATTGGTCAAGTGATACCCTATTTACATCACCTGAGCAATCTTTTATTTACGAACCACTTAGAGGTGCAGGAGGAGGCTTTTCCCAAAAAATAGCCTGGAGGAATGGTTTTATCGAAATCATTGCGGCAGCTGACTCGCCCCAGGGCACCCTTGCCCTTTTTCAGACGGACGCTCTTTTGCGTTGGACTCAGGTTTATTGTAGACCATTGGAGGACGCCATGTCTTACGACACCCATATGCCCGATTTGAATTTTGATGGCCACAAGGATTTGCTCATTGATGCCCATTCTGGTGGAAACTTCGGCAAGTCTTCCATCTGCTTTTTGTTCCATCCCCAAAGTCAGACTTTCCAGCGTAACATGGCTTTGGACCTGGAAAACATGTCCATAGATACCAGAACCAAACGCTTGCGTTCCCGACATTACAGTTCCATTTATGGCGGAAATTGCAAATGGTTGTATGGCTGGAAAGCCGATTTTTTGGTGCTGTTTGGAGCGGCTGTTTACCATGCGGAGGTGGATTCTGCAACTATTACTTTGAAAACGAGACAGAAAAATGGAAGCCTGAAACCTACCTTTTTCGAGGGTGAAAAAGATGCAGTTTGAGATATTTTCAATCTGAACTGTTTGTGGAAAGGTGATTTTATAATTGATTAAGCGCCCACCTGAAACGTCCGCATATTCATTCCCCCATATTCCACCGAATTATATACTTGCTTGCTTTTTCTTCATAACTAACTTGCCTTTTTCACAGCCTCCCGGATGGTATCCTTAATATTTTGCCATGAAACGGACTCTTCAAATATCATTGGATCATCTTGCCGCTCGGCATCCTCGAAGTAAGTCAGACTCTTGTGGACATGGAAAATCTCATGCTGCTTGAATTTATCGAGAAATAACCGCAGCATATCTTCCAAAGGCATTAGCCGGAGCAAAAAATAAATGTCGTAAAAATCCTTCTTGCTGCCTCTTCCGGTAATAGCGCTCAGTTTCATCGGCGCAATATCAGCGACTTGGAGCATCCGGAGTCCTTCAACTTCCAGCACAGGGTAAAGCGTCGGGTACGCCACTTTCACAAAATCAACTTTCACGTTGTTGATGTAGGTGATGAAAATGTTTTTACTCTCGGATTCAACGGAAACCGTAAAGTCTTGATTGAGTATCTCAAGCAGTTCTGCTTTGTCAAATGGCTCTGTTGTGAATAAATCAAGGTCAACCGAAAATCGATGACCCAATTGAAGTGCCAATGCCGTTCCGCCGACCAGAAAAAACTGTTCGAGCCCAGGTAGCAGCATCAAGGACTTCAATAGTCCCAGTGTCCCGGGTTCAACTGTGCGAGTTTGTAACATCGAAATTCAGTAAGGGGTATATCAAATATGGTGCTGCAAAATGCCATCGTGTATTTGTCAAGATACCGGGCGTTCAATACAACATCGCGCACCGTATCGCTACCGTAAAATTTCATCATGTCGCGATACTCCTCTAGTCGCCCGCGCATAAGTATGCGCTCAATGACTTGCGTTTTGTGCTTTTGTAGGTCAAGTGTCTGCACATTAGCATCCCAAAATAGCGAAGGGCGAAGTTCTAAGCTCATGAACATAGATTTTTCTAAGTGGCAAATTTACGATTTTTACACGTTTCTATTCGTTCCCATTTTTTACATTTCAATAGGCTGGTTACAATCACCCCACTTGAAACGTCCGCATACTCAAGCCCCCGTACTCCACCGATTCGTATACTTGTTTGATCTCCTCCTTTCCGTCTGCAAGCCCGAGCGTGTGCTTGTATTAATTTGCACAAATTTGTGCAATTAGTGGCAAAAGTCAAACGGCCTAAGCAGTTACGATTCCAGAAGGAATTCTATCACAAAAAGGCACACTAAATGTTAAAGTTTCATCATCTACGACATTTGTCGTAAAAAAATTTGTGCTTACGACAAATGTCGTACACCTTTGTCGTTATAAAGCGGAAACGAACTAAAATCCCCCAATAATCAAATCACCAAATCACCATCTCACCATGATTTACCAACCCTCCGAAGCAGAACTAGAAATCCTCAAAGTCCTTTGGGAGATTGAACCTGCCACCGTACGAAGTATTCACGAACGCATTGCAGCTGCTGGCAAAGATGTGGGCTACACCACCGTGCTGAAGCAAATCCAGCGGCTCACAGAAAAAGGAGCCCTCGAAAAGGAGATCGTAGAAGGCTCACATCTATATCGTGCCATCGTCAAAGAAACGGAGGTGAAACAACAACTCGCAGGCAAGGTGATGCGCACTGCCTTTGGTGGTTCTGCGTTTCAAATGGTGATGCACGCGCTTGGCAATGATAAAGCCAGCCCCGAAGAATTGCAGGAACTCAAAACTTGGCTAGACCAACAACTTTCTGAAAAATGAACCCTTTTGCATCTTTCGTCCCGCTAGCCCAGGCTTTTGGCCTGACCGTAGCCCATTCGCTCTGGCAAATTACGCTTATTTGGGTAGTTTTCAAACTGCTGGAGTGGCGGCTAAATCATCGGCATCAAACGATATATCTGCTCTCGTTGACTGCTATGCTGGTTTCGGTAGCTTGTGCAATCGCAACCTTCGCCATAAATTGGGAGCGGCTAAAACCCTTGGGTCAAGTTTCCTCTCTTATTGAAAACAATACCGTATTCGATCCACCAGCTATCCTGCAGGATGGAGGATCAGTGACCCTAACTTTTTGGGAATCCGCACAATTTTGGCTCGAAAACTATGCGGCTCAAATTGGATGGGCTTGGCTCTGCTGCGTCGGATTGTTGTGGCTGCGGCTTATTGGGGGCTGGTGGCTGGCGCAAAGACTGCGTCGGCATGAGGTATCCCCAGCTACAACTGCTTTTCAAAATTTATGCAAAAACTGGGCAAAACGCCTGCACATAAACACAAAAGTTCAACTGCTCGAATCCCCCCACATTTCCGAACCACTCACCCTGGGCTTTTGGAAACCCGTGGTGCTGTTCCCCGTGGGCATGTTGTTGCAACTTTCGCCCGCTCAGGTGGAAGTCCTGCTCTTGCACGAACTGGCGCATATCCGCCGCCACGATTATCTCGTAAACCTCTTTCAACTGGGTCTGGAAGTGTGTTTTTTCTACCATCCCTTGTTCTGGCTGCTTTCGCGGGAAGCGCGCTCCCGCCGCGAGTTTTGCTGTGACGAGGTGGTATTGCGGCATACATCCGACCCAATATTGTACGCCAAAACCCTGACAGACCTTCAACTCTCTTTCCTTCACCCTTCAACACAATTCGTTATGAATGCTACTGGAAAAAGCCGCTTCTCTGAACGCATATTGCATATTGTGGGCATATCGCCCAAACGCTCCGCACGTCCTAATTTGTTGTTTACACTGATGTTGCCAGCCGTAATAGCCCTCTGTTCCTGGTGGCCACCGGCTCAAAAATTGCCTACCGAGCCTGTTAAAGCTTTTACCTCCTATCCTACAGACTCTTTGCCACCCAAACAAACAGCCAGGCCCATATTGAAAGTGGCCAGACCTGGTGACAATAATCAATCCCTGCATCCAACGGATAAGTCTGCTGCCCAAACAACAGACTCAGGAGAGAAAGCTCAGCTTCCCTTCCGTCCAAATGTAGCTGTTGAAGTGGTGAATATGAATGTATTTTATATTGGGGTAGACAATCCCCTGCGTATTGCTGTGGCCGATTATCCAAGTGACGAAATCCAGGCCAGCCTCAAAGGGGCAGGTAGTATAACAGGTAGTAAAGGCGAGTATATCGTTCGGGTAACACAACCTGGGGAGGTCGAAATAGTAGTTAAGCATCAAGTAGGGGACAAAATTGACTTTATTGTGGTCAACAAATACCGGGTAAAAAGGATCCCTAACCCAACACCTAAACTGGATGGGGAATACCAGAGTGGATCAGTCGTCGCCGATCTAATGCAACAGACCAAGGGGATCCAACTAATACTTGAAAATTTTGACTTTGATGTGGTGTGCGAAATAGTTGGCTTTGAGGCTACGTATTTGCCCATAGGTGAGGATCCGATTATGCGGGTAAATAGTGGAGGATCATGGAATAGCGGAGTCTTGGAATGGATCAAAAAAGCAAAGCCTGGAGACGCATATTTCTTCGACGATATCCAGATAAAGTGCCCTGGAGATGCAGAGCCCCGCAATGTTGGTGGGCTGGCGTTCAAGATAAAAGCGCAATAAATGAGGCTCAGATCTTGCCGAGCTATTAAGCCGACCGCGTATTAGTCAGTTTTAGCAGCTCGGAAAGATGAGCCTCACTTTTGATGGTTAAGTTTAGGGCAACGCTTATTTTTACCTACTAATCTCCCTGCTCCTTTTTTTTCTCCTTCCGCACACCAAAATCCAAGGCAATAGAGAGCCCAGTGTTTAGGCGATTAAAATTCCAGCTGCTGGTATTTGGAAAAATTGAAGCGATATTCAGACTAATGACCAATGGTTTGAGCCGCATCCCGATCTGCAAACCAAGTTCAGGTAAAAAAATCGGCGAATTTTTTTCAATATTCTGAATGTATTGAATGTCTGGTGCCTCAATGGAGTACGACACCACACCACTTTTATAAGTCAGGTGCGAGAGTCGAAGTGCAAGTCCAGCTTGAAAAAAATTGCTTCGATAGCTAAAGCCGGGTTGCACAAACCAGCGATTTAGGTCAAAATTTGCAACACGGTCAAACCCATAGTTATTGAATAAACGCCCTGAGCCAAAGCCAGCAAACAGACTTGCAGCGCCTTTAGGTATTTTCTCATAAATCCCAATTGCGCCCTCCCATAAATAGAAATCGGTGCCAATTGCTGAGCGATTGCGCACATATTTTTCTCGAGGGGCGAAATAATTGACCATCACCGCCAGATGCGGTATTGGGCTGTAAGCAGCCTGAATTTCCAAGGCCTGAAAAACAACTCCTCGTCCCCAGCCAAGGCCAACAGTTGCATCCCCTTTTTGCGCGAAGCAAGGGATGTTCAGCATATTTGGCGCGTAGTTGTAGGTTTGCCCCATTGCCCCAAAAGGCAGTGCTAAAATAGCTACAAATGAAAGAAGGCTTGGTCTCATAAAAAATTTATTTTACGATCATTCGTCATTCGTCATT
>Ga0136636_10002551_pt1 | contig 10857 bp, 8 predicted proteins | sample AntDrymUQ8522106_2_FD_104653 | JGI IMG/M metagenome (GOLD analysis project Ga0136636, IMG submission 104653) | Polar desert sand microbial communities from Dry Valleys, Antarctica - metaG UQ852 (21.06) | ecosystem: Environmental > Terrestrial > Soil > Desert | place: Antarctica: Dry Valley... | reverse complement strand
TGGTGGGCGGCGGTTCGGTGCGGCGGTGGCGCCAGTATCCCGGCGACCCGACAACCCCGATCGCAGCAGGAGCATCGGCACGCCGTGCCATTTCAGGCGTCGCAACCCAGACTGGGGCGGTCTCGGGTTCTGACGCGCTGCGGCAGGTCTGGGGCGCTGTCATGAGGAAACGCCGGGCCGCTCCCAAGTTTCCTCATTCCCCCTCGGGGGGCCTGACGCGAAGCGGCAGGTCTGGGGGCGATCTCAGGCTACCCGGCCCTGCAGCGGTACGTCGCGCCGCGCCCGCAGCCCCAGCCACTCGTTGCACAACAGGGCGCCGATCACCAGCGCACCGCCGGCCAGGGCGTTGTTGCCCGGCTCCTCGCCGGCCCCTAGCCAGGCCAGCAACACGCCGAAGACCACCTCCAGCAGGCACAGCAGCGAGATCTCGGGCGCCGGCAGCACCCGGGTCAGCGCCACGGCCAACAGGCAGGGAATGGCCAGCTGGAACACGCCCAGTCCGGCAAGCAGGGTCAGGTCGTGCCCGGTGGCCGAGAACGGCAGCGCCAGCGGCAGCGTGACGGCGGCCGACAGCACCGCGCCGATCAGCACTGCGGGCAGCATGTCGGGTGCTCGCACCGTCGGGTCGGCGGCATGGCGCTGGTGCAGGTGCTGCAACAGCACCCAGTTCGTCGCCCCTGCAATCGGCACACCCAGCGCCACCAGCGCCCCGGTCATCGACGCCCCCGGCGCCAGTGCCTGCTGGCCGAACATCCAGGAAATCCCCAGCCCGGCCACGCCGATGGCCGCCCAGGTGCGCCCTGGCAGCACATGGCGCAGGAACACCCGCGCGAACAGCGCAGTGAGCAAGGGCGCGATCGCCATCGTGATCAGCACCATGGCCACGCTGGTCATGGTGATGGCCAGCATGAAGTTGGTGTACATCACCATCCAGCACAGGCCCGACACCCACAGCGCCGCACCGCCGGTGCGCAGGTCGGCCCACAGCCGTAGCCCGCGCAGCCACAGCAGTGCAGCCACCAACGCCAGCGCGTTGAAGGCACTGCGCCAGAAGGTGACCTCGAAGCTGCGCGCCGACTCCAGGTGGCGCGTGACCACCCCCGCCGTGCTCCACATCAGCGTAACCAGCAGCATCAACAGCACGGCGCGGGAATGGCTCAACTGCATGCGACACCATAATTGAAGAGGGCCGCAACGCGGCCCGGGCAATCATCGACCTGGAACCTCCGCCTGGCGGGGGCAGGCCGAGCCCAACGCACGGCCGCCAGGCGGCACGTGCAGCGGCTCACGCCGCTTCGCGCGACGCCTTGCGACGTTCGTGTTCAGACAGGTGCCGCTTGCGCACCCGCACCGACTTGGGTGTGATCTCGACCAGCTCGTCGTCCTCGATGAACTCGACGCCGTACTCCAGCGTCAGCTCGATCGGCGGGGTGACCTTGATCGCGTCTTCCTTGCCGCTGACGCGGAAGTTGGTCAACTGCTTGGTGCGGGTGGCGTTGACCACCAGGTCGTTCTCGCGGTTGTGGATGCCGACGATCATGCCTTCGTACACCGGATCATTGGCCCTGACGAACATGCGGCCGCGGTCGTCGAGCTTGCCCAGCGCGTAGGTGAAGATCTCGCCTGCGTCCATGCTGATGAGCACGCCGTTCTTGCGGCTGGCGATGTCGCCCTTGTGCGGCTCGTAGCCGTCGAAGATGTTGCTGATCAGGCCCGAGCCGCGGGTCAGGTTCATGAACTCGTTGGTGAAGCCGATCAGCCCGCGCGCCGGGATGCGGTATTCCAGGCGCACGCGGCCGCGGCCATCGGGCTCCATGCTCACCAGCTCGCCCTTGCGCTCGCCCAGGGCCTTCATCACACCGCCCTGGTGGATCTCTTCCACGTCGACGGTCACCAGTTCGATCGGCTCGCACTTCTCGCCGTCGATGTCGCGGAACACCACGCGCGGCTTGCTCACCGCCAGCTCGTAGCCCTCGCGGCGCATGTTCTCCAGCAGGATGGTCAGGTGCAGTTCACCGCGGCCCATCACCTCGAAGATGCCGTCCTCGCTGGTCTCGGACACACGCAGCGCCACGTTGCTCTGCAGTTCCTTCTGCAGCCGGTCCCAGATCTGGCGGCTGGTGACGTACTTGCCTTCGCGGCCGGCCAGCGGGCTGGTGTTGACGCAGAAGTTCATCGTCAGCGTCGGTTCGTCGACCTTCAGCATCGGCAACGGCTGCGGGTTGACCGGGTCGGTGACGGTGACGCCGATGCCGATCTCTTCGATGCCGTTGATCAGCACGATCTCGCCCGGCCCGGCTTCGGTCACCTGCACCCGGTCCAGGCCCTGGAAGGTCAGCACCTGGTTGACACGGCCGCTGACGGCCTTGCCGTCGGTGCCTTCCATCACGGCGACAGCCATGCCCGGCTTGATGGTGCCCTGGCTGATGCGGCCCACGCCGATGCGGCCGACGAAGGTGGAGTAGTCCAGCGCCGAAATCTGCAATTGCAGCGGCGCTTCCGGGTCGCCGCTCTGCGCCGGCACATGCTTGAGGATGGTTTCGAACAAGGCCGACATGTCCGGGCCCCACTGCTCTCCCCGCTCACCTTCGACCAGCGACGACCAGCCGTTGATGCCCGAGGCGTAGACCACCGGGAAGTCCAGCTGCTCGTCGGTGGCGCCGAGCTTGTCGAACAGGTCGAACGCGGCGTTGATCACGGCATCGGGCTTGGCACCCGGCTTGTCGACCTTGTTCACCACCACGATCGGCTTCAGGCCCAGGGCCAGCGCCTTCTTGGTGACGAAGCGGGTCTGCGGCATCGGGCCCTCTTGCGCGTCGATCAGCAGCACCACGCCGTCCACCATCGACAGCGCGCGTTCCACCTCGCCGCCGAAGTCGGCGTGGCCCGGGGTGTCGACGATGTTGATGTGGGTGCCTTGCCAGCTGACGGCGCAGTTCTTGGCCAGGATGGTGATGCCGCGTTCACGCTCGATGGCATTGCTGTCCATCACGGTGTCGACCACCTTTTCGTGGTCGGCGAAGGTGCCGCTCTGGCGCAGCAACTGGTCGACCATCGTGGTCTTGCCGTGGTCGACGTGCGCAATGATGGCGATGTTGCGGATTTGCAGGGTCATGGTGGTTCTCGTGAAGATTCTTCAGGCGGCTGCGGCCAGTTCGGTTGGCGCAGCGTTCAGGATGGATTGCACCTCGGCGGGGCTGAGCAGGCGGTCGGCGATCAGCTCGCCGGCCGTGAGGTGGGCGCTGCCCAGGAAGGCGCCGGGTTCGGGCCCGTAGACGCGCAGCGCCGGTGCGTCGGCCTGCTGCAGGCGGCGGCGCAGGCCGGCCAGAAAGCGGCCGGCCTCATCAGCTGGCAGGGCAATGCGGGGCCAATCGACCAGCAGCGTGTCCACCGGCTGCAGCAACTCCAGGCGGGCAGTCTCGTCCATGGCTTCCAGGTCTGTCAGCTTCACTGCGCCTGCCAGCGTGAGCGGGCCGCTGGCGGTGCGGCGAAGCCCGCTCAGATGCGCGCCGCAACCCAATGCCTCGCCGATGTCTTCGGCCAGGGTGCGGATATAGGTGCCTTTGCTGCAACGCACATCGATCACCAGCTCGGTATCCTGCCAGCTGACGATGTCGATGGCGTGAATGCACACTTGCCGCGGCGTGCGTTCCACCTGCAACCCGGCGCGGGCGTATTCGTACAAGGCCTTGCCGTCTTTCTTCAGCGCCGAATGCATCGGCGGCAACTGGGCGATGGGGCCGTTGAAGCGGGCGATGGCAGCGCGCAGGCTGTCCGCCGTGACATGCACCGGCCGGGTGGCGGTCACCGCGCCTTCGCGGTCGCCGGTACTGGTGCACTCGCCCAGGCGCAGCGTGGCGCGGTAGGCCTTGTCGGCGTCCAGGCTGACCTGGCTGAACTTGGTGGCCGCACCAAAACACAGCGGCAGCAGGCCGGTGGCCAGCGGGTCGAGCGTGCCGGTGTGGCCGGCCTTCTCGGCACGCAACAGCCACTTGGCCTTCTGCAAGGCGTCGTTGCTCGACCAGCCCAGCGGCTTGTCGAGCAGCAGCACGCCATGCACCGCACGGCGTGTGATCTTCTGGCGCGCAGGCTGGGCCATGGTGCTCAGTCGTCCTTCGCGCGGGTCGCGTTGGCCGTGCGGATCAGCGCCGACAGTTCAGCCGCATGTTCGGTGGTGCGGTCGAACAGGAAATGCAGCGTGGGCACGGTGTGGATCTGCAGACGCTTGAACAGGCCGTTGCGCAGGAAGCCAGCCGCCTCGTTCAGCCCGGCCTCGCACTCGGCCGTGTCGCCCAGCAGCACCGAAAAGTACACCTTGGCATGGGCGTAATCGGGCGTCACCTGCACGCTGTTGAGGGTGACCATGCCGACGCGCGGGTCCTTCAGGTCGCGGATCAACTCGGCCAGATCGCGCTGGATCTGGTCGGACACACGCAAGCTGCGGTTGGGGATGGCACGTTTGTGGCGCATCGTGGGTTCCTGGTTGGTACCTGAAGCACAAACCCCGCCAGCGGCGGGGCTTGAACCAAGGTCATGCGCAGATCCGGCTCTGCCGGGCTGCTGCATGCGCCCCCTTCGGAGCGCAGCGACCGAAGGGAGCGTGGGGGCAGACAGTTACAGCGTCCGTGCGACTTCCTTGACCTCGAAGAACTCCAGCTGGTCGCCCTCGGCGATGTCGTTGTAGTTCTTCAACTTGATGCCGCACTCGAAGCCTTCGGCCACTTCGCGCACATCGTCCTTCATGCGTTTGACCGAATCGATCTCGCCGGTGTAGATCACCACGTTCTGGCGCAGCAGGCGGAACTTGGCGTTGCGCCGCGCCACACCTGATGTGACCATGCAACCGGCCACCGTGCCGATCTTGCTGGCCACGAACACCGTGCGGATCTCGGCCGAACCGATGATCTCTTCACGCTGCTCGGGTGCCAGCATTCCGGTCATCGCCGCCTTCACATCGTCGACCGCGTCGTAGATGATGTTGTAGTAGCGCAAGTCGACACCGTTGCCTTCGGCCAGCTTGCGGGCGCTGGCGTCCGCGCGCACGTTGAAGCCGATGATCACCGCCTTGCTGGCGATCGCCAGGTTGATGTCGCTCTCGCTGATACCGCCCACCGCAGCATGCACCACCTGCACCTTGACCTCGGCGGTGCTGAGCTTGAGCAGCGATTGCGCAAGCGCTTCCTGCGAGCCCTGCACATCGGCCTTGATGATCAGCGCCAGGGTCTGCGCCGCACCTTCGCCGACGTTCTCGAAGATGTTCTCCAGCTTGGCGGCCTGGCGGCGGTTCAGCGTCACCTCGCGGTACTTGCCCTGGCGGAAGGTGGCGATCTCGCGGGCCCGGCGCTCGTCGGTGAGCACCATGAACTCGTCACCGGCCTGCGGCACTTCGGTCAGGCCCTGGATCTCCACCGGGATCGACGGGCCGGCTTCCTGGCAGGCCTTGCCGTCTTCGTCCAGCATGGCGCGCACCCGGCCGAAGCTGCTGCCCGCCAGCACCACGTCGCCCCGCTTGAGCGTGCCGCTCTGCACCAGCACCGTGGCCACCGGGCCGCGGCCCTTGTCGAGCTTGGCTTCGATCACCAGGCCCTTGGCCAAGGCCGCCTTGGGCGCCCTCAGCTCCAGCACCTCAGCCTGCAGCAGCACCTGCTCGAGCAGGTTGTCGATGCCCTCGCCGGTCTTGGCCGACACTGGAACGAACGGCGTCTCACCGCCGAAGTCTTCCGGCACCACCGATTCGGACACCAGTTCGCCCTTCAGGCGCTCGAGGTTGGCGCCCGGTTTGTCGATCTTGTTCATCGCCACCACCATCGGCACCTTGGCGGCCTTGGCGTGCGAGATGGCTTCCTTGGTCTGCGGCATCACGCCGTCGTCGGCTGCCACCACCAGGATCACCAGGTCGGTGGCATTGGCACCACGGGCACGCATGGCGGTGAACGCCGCGTGGCCCGGGGTGTCGAGGAAGGTGATCATGCCGCGCGGGGTCTGCACGTGGTAGGCACCGATGTGCTGGGTGATGCCACCGGCCTCGCCCGCAGCCACGCGGGTGGTGCGGATGTAGTCCAGCAGCGAGGTCTTGCCGTGGTCGACGTGGCCCATGATGGTGACCACCGGCGCCCGCGGCAGGGCCTCGCCCTCGGTGGCGTTGTGCTCTTCCTCGAGGAAGGCGTCCGGGTCGTCCAGCTTGGCGGGGAAGGCCTTGTGGCCCATCTCCTCGACCAGGATCATCGCTGTCTCCTGATCGAGCTGCTGGTTGATCGTGACCATCTGGCCCAGCTTCATCAGCTGCTTGATCACCTCGGCCGCCTTGACCGACATCTTGTGCGCCAGGTCGGCCACGCTGATGGTCTCGGGCACGTGCACTTCCTGGATCACCAGCTCGGCGGGGGCCTGGAAGTTGCTGGCGCCCTGGTCGCGCTCGCCACGGCGGCCGCCGCGCGGCGCACGCCAACCCGGGCGGTTGGCACCGCCGCCGTCGCTGCGGCCCTTGCCAGCCAGCGCCCGCTTCTTGGCCGCGTCATCGGCCCAGCTCGACGACAGCTTCTCGCTCTTGACCGACTTCTTGTCACCCGGCTTGGCTGCCGTGGTGGTGGCCGCGCCCGGTGCGCCGGGCACGGCCTTGGGCTTGTGGATGGTGCCGGCAATGGCTTCCTTGCCGGGGACCGGCTTCGGCTCCTCGGGCTTCTTCGCGAACTGCGGCCCCTTGGGCTTGTTCATCATTTCGCGAATCGCAGCGGCTTCGGCCTCGGCAGCCTTGCGGCGGCGGGACACGGCGTCCAGCGCAGCCTTCTCGGCGGCTTCTGCCTCGACGGCCTTGACGATGCGGATGCCGGGTTTGGGCACGTCCACCGGCGCGGCAACGGGTGCTGCAGGTACGGCAGCCACTGGTGCAGCGGCTGCCGGCGGGGCGGCAGCAGGCGTGGCCTTGCCGGCATTGGCCTTGCCGGCAGTGACCTTGCCGACCGGCCCGGCGGGCGACGGGCCGGCAGCCTTCTCGATGGCCGCAGCCGCCGCAGCCTTGGCGGCGGCCTGGGCCGCCTCACGCGCGGCCTCGGCCTCGGCTACAGCGCGCGCCTCGGCGTCGGCCCGGGCGGCGGCCTCGGCCGCTTCGCGTTCCTGGCGCTCGCGCTCGGCACGCTGGCGTGCCTGTTCGGCCAGCACTTCCTCCTGCTGGCGCAGCAACTCGGCCTGGGCATTGGCCTCGCCTTCACGGCGCTGCAGCTCGGCCTCTTCGGCCTGCGCCACGGCAGGCGAGTCAACGCCGACCGGGGCATCGTCACGCCTGACGAACACCCGCTTCTTGCGCACTTCCACCTGGATGGTGCGTGCCTTGCCGGAGGCATCGGCCTGCTTGATCTCGCTGGTGCTCTTGCGCACGATGGAGATCTTCTTGCGCTCGGTGCTGTCGGTGCCGTGCGCGCGGCGCAGGTGCTCCAGCAGGCGCTCCTTGTCTGACTCGGTCAGCGCGTCGTCGGGCGACTTCTTCGCGACACCGGCAGACTGCAGCTGCTCGAGCAGCGTCCCGGCAGGACGGTTGAGCTCGGCTGCGAACTGGGCGACGGTCGTCACGGCCATGGGTGAATTTCCTTGCGAATCTTGCGAATCTAGCGAGCGGTGGTGCAAAAAGCGTGGGTGGATGGTGATCCCGAGGACAGGCACGGCCGTCAGGCCGTGAACCAGTGCTCCCGCGCTTGCATGATCAGGGCCTTGGCCGCCTCGTCGTCGATGGCGGTCATCTCGACCAGTTCATCGACGGCCAGGTCGGCCAGGTCGTCGCGGCTGTTGATGCCGCCGTCGGCCAGCTTGGCGATCAGGTCGGGCGTCAGGCCGTCCAGATCACGCAGGTCTTGCGACACCGCCTCGACATTCTCTTCCCGGGCGATTTCCATCGTCAGCAGCGCGTCTTTGGCCCGGGCGCGCAACTCGGTGACAGTGTCCTCGTCGAAGGCGTCCATCTCCAGCATTTCCTGCAGCGGCACGTAGGCCACTTCTTCCAGGCTGGAGAAGCCTTCGGCGATCAGCATGTCGGCCACTTCCTCGTCGACATCGAGCTTCTCGACGAACAGCTTGCGGATCGAGTCACTCTCGACCGCCTGCTTGGCATTCGATTCCTCGGCCGTCATGATGTTGATGCGCCAGCCGGTCAATTCACTGGCCAGCCGCACATTCTGGCCGCCGCGGCCGATGGCGATGGCGAGGTTTTCCTCGTCGACCACCACGTCCATCGCATGCCGCTCCTCGTCGACGACGATCGACTGCACATTGGCCGGGGCCAGCGCGCCGATGACGAACTGCGCCGGGTCATCGCTCCACAACACGATGTCCACCCGCTCACCCGCCAGTTCATTGGTGACAGCGTTGACGCGCGAGCCACGAACGCCCACACAGGTGCCGATCGGGTCGACCCGCTTGTCGTGCGAGACCACGGCGATCTTGGCGCGGCTGCCGCTGTCGCGGGCGCAGCTCTTGATCTCGAGCAGGCCCTGCTCCATCTCGGGCACTTCCTGAGCGAACAGCTCCATCATGAAGCCCGGCGCCGAGCGCGACAGCATGATCTGCGGGCCGCGCGCGGCGGTGTCGATGCCGGCGATGTAGGCGCGCACCCGGTCGCCGGTGCGCAGGTTCTCTTTCGGGATCATCTCGCTGCGCTTGAGGCGGCCTTCCACCCGGCCGCTCTCGACGATGATGTCGCCCTTGTCCAGGCGCTTGACGGTGCCCACGAAGACCTTGTCGCCGCGCGACAGGAAGTCGTTCAGCAGGGTTTCGCGCTCGGCGTCGCGGATCTTCTGCAGGATCACCTGCTTGGCCGCCATGGCGCCGATGCGGCCGATCGGCACCGACACCACCGGCTCCTCGATGTAGTCGCCCACCTCGATCTCGGCAATGCGGTCCAGCGCGTCCGAGAGCATCTCCTCGGCGTCGGGGTTCTGCAGCCCGGCTTCGTTGGGCACCACCAGCCAGCGGCGGAAGGTCTCGTAGTCGCCGGTGTCACGGTCGACCGCCACGCGGATGTCGACCTCACCACCGTCGAGCTTCTTGGTGGCCTGCGCCAGCGCCGACTCGACCGCGCCGAACACCACATCCCGGTCCACGCTCTTCTCGCGCGAGATCGCGTCGACCAGCATCAACATTTCGCGGTTCATCAGTCCTGACCTCCGTCTACCTTGTCCGCCATACGGCTTGCGTGCCCGCCCATTCCGGCGTCGTCCATCCCGGCGTCGTCCACCAGGCCGTCGCGGCGGCCCTTGAAGTCGACCACCGGCACCAGTCGGGCTTCACGCACTTCATCCAGATTGAAATCCAGCGTCTGCTGCGCTGCTGGTTCTGCCTGCCCGGCCACTGCCGCCTTGGCCAGCTTCTTGGCTGCGGTGCGCGACAACGGCTTGTCATCGGGCAGCACCAGCCGCCAGGCATTGCCGTCCACGTCACCCACGCCGGCAACGAGCACGCCGCGCCATTTCTTGCGGTTCTGAAAGGCCTCGCACAGCGTCACTTCGACCTCTTCACCCTCGAAGCGGCGCCAGTCGGCGATCTTCTTCAACGGCCGGTCCAGGCCTGGCGACGACACTTCCAGCCGGGCGTAATCCACCGCTTCCACTTCCAGCACATACTGCAACTGCCGGGTGACGATCTCGCAATCTTCCACCAGCACGAACCCACCGGGCCCGGTGGCATAGACCAGCCCGGGCAGCCGGTCGATGGTGACGCGCAGCAATCCCCCCGCCGATCGCTCGACGTCCACGAGGTCGTAATGCAACCCGGTGACGGTGCGCTCTAGCGCTTCGCTCCAACTCATCGTGCCCAGTGCGGTTCCTGCCGTTGTCTCTGCCAAAGGGGTGCGTACGCACATCCGCACCCATCAAGGGTGCGCCATGCCTCCGCGAGCGCCATGCATTTCGTTCAAGCAAAAAAAATGGGCTGGAAAGTCCGCCCACTTTGCTCTTCAGCGAAAAGCGGATTATAGCCAGCAGGCGGCCTGCCGGCAATACCCGAAGGCCTGTGCGGGCCTTGGCGTGCGAGAATCCAGGGCTTGATTCGGTGCCCTCAGGGCCCACAACCACAGGATCCGGACCCATGGGCTTTCTTGCCGGCAAGCGCCTGCTGATCACGGGCGTGCTCAACAACCGCTCCATCGCCTATGGCATCGCCCGGGCCTGCCACCGAGAAGGTGCAGAGCTGGCCTTCAGCTACCAGGGCGAACGGTTCAAGGACCGCATCACCGAGTTCGCCGCCGAGTTCGGCTCCAGCCTGGTGTTCGACTGCGATGTGTCGGACGACGCGCAGATCGACCGCCTGTTTGCCGACCTGGGCCAGCACTGGGACCAGTTCGACGGCTTCGTGCACGCCATCGCCTTCGCGCCACGCGAGGCCATCGCCGGTGACTTTCTCGACGGCATGACGCGCGAGAACTTCCGCATCGCGCACGACATCTCCAGCTACAGCTTTCCCGCACTGGCCAAGGCCGCCCTGCCCCGGCTGCGTGCCGGCGGCGCGCTGCTGACGCTGAGCTACCTGGGCGCGATGCGCTACGTGCCCAACTACAACACCATGGGCCTGGCCAAGGCCAGCCTGGAGGCCGGCGTGCGCTTTCTGGCGCAGAGCCTGGGCAGCAAGGGCATTCGGGTCAACGGCATTTCGGCCGGGCCGATCAAGACGCTGGCCGCCTCCGGCATCAAGGATTTCGGCAAACTGCTGGCCGAGTTTGCCGCCACCACGCCGATCCGCCGCACCATCACCATCGACGACGTCGGCAACACCGCCGCCTTCCTGTTGAGCGACCTGGCTGGCGGCATCAGCGCCGAGATCATCTATGTCGACGGCGGCTTCAGCCACGTCGCCATCAGCAACCCGGCAGGCTGA
>Ga0136636_10002549_pt1 | contig 10858 bp, 9 predicted proteins | sample AntDrymUQ8522106_2_FD_104653 | JGI IMG/M metagenome (GOLD analysis project Ga0136636, IMG submission 104653) | Polar desert sand microbial communities from Dry Valleys, Antarctica - metaG UQ852 (21.06) | ecosystem: Environmental > Terrestrial > Soil > Desert | place: Antarctica: Dry Valley... | reverse complement strand
CTGCCGTGATTCATAATTACGACCTTATCAGCGACTTCCATCGCTTCTTCTTGGTCATGGGTTACAAAGATGGTAGTTACATGGACTTCGCTATGCAATTCACGAAGCCATGTGCGGAGTTCTTTGCGAACCTTGGCATCTAATGCTCCGAAAGGTTCGTCAAGTAATAAAGTTTTGGGTTGAGCCGCTAGCGATCGCGCAAGGGCTACACGTTGACGCTGACCACCTGATAGTTGTGAAGGATAGCGATCGCCTAGCCCTCTAAGTTGAATCAGGTCTAGCAATTCATCGACTTTTTGTTTAACTATACTTTTAGATGCTTTACGGATGTTTAAGCCAAAGGCAATATTGTCACGTACGGTTAAATGCTTAAACAAAGCGTAGTGCTGAAATACGAAACCAATCTGGCGTTCCTGTACCGATCTAAAAGTTGCATCTTCGTCTTCGATCCAGACTTGACCATGATCAGGATTTTCTAGTCCAGCCATAATTCTTAAGAGCGTTGACTTACCTGAACCCGATGGACCAAGCAGAGCCACCAACGAGTCACTCTCTACTTTCAAATTAACATTATCAACTGCAAGGAAATCGCCAAACTGCTTGGTAATATTTTGAACTAGAATGCTCATCGTGACTCACTACATCAAAAAAAATTTTGTGACCTGATGTACTTTTACCATTAAAAACACATTATGTCTACGTATTTGCCGTAGATTATGCTATTAGGGATATCGCTACTCCCTTCCCAGTATAAGAATAGATATTAAAACCCAAGAATTAGTAGTGCGGCGCGAAGCGCCGCACCACTAATCTTTCACTGGGAAAGGAGTATCAAAATTAACACTTTCATAAAATGCTAAGCTTTAACTGAATTTATCGACAGTTATCCACTACCAAATCCACAATCCTATGTTTACCGAAGTTCAAATCGAGAACTATAAGTCTATCCAAAGCCTCAAGATAAATTTGGGTCGGGTTAATGTGTTCATCGGTGAAAATGGTTGTGGTAAGAGCAATATTTTAGAAGCGATCGCTTTAGCGGCTGCTGCTGCGAATGACAGGCTAGATAATGAGTTTTTAGCTCCAAGGGGAATCAGGGTTACCGAACCAGAATTTATGCGATCAGCTTTTGATAAAGAAAATATTACACAAACGATCAAAATAATTTTGCGAAATCCAAAAAAACCTACACTGGTATTCGTAATACAAAATGAGAATAAACCTTACTCTAAATGGAATTGTGGAATCAATGTAACTAACTCTTACGAAGAAATTTTAGGTATGTTAGATGGAGAGAAGGATGAATATACTTTAGATTCATCTACTGACGATAGTATTTTGGAGGAATGGAGTATGGAGAAAACAGTTTTAAATTCTATAATAGAAATAGCGAAAGAAAATCTTAGAAAATCACTCGAAGAGGGGATAACTAGCGTTGAAGATAAACCTTTATCAAATTTAGATAATGAACTAATTACACAAGTCCTATATAATATCACTAAAAATATTTTAAATGTGGTATCAAACGAAGTAAAAAAAAGCAATTCATCCTTAAAAAACTTTCTGATTTATTCGCCTGAAAACTCTTCATTGCGTACTTTTGAAGAGGAAGGGCAAATTCAACCTTTGGGAAGTAAAGGGCAAGGTTTACATAAGCTTCTAAGAGTTTTAAGCATGAGTCCATATAAAATCAATGAGATTAAAGAAAGGCTTGAACTCATTGATTGGTTTGATGATTTTAAAGTACCTAATTCAGATTTAGAAAGAATTATTGAAATTAAAGATCGTTACTTAGATAAGGAACTTCCTTACTTTAATCAAAGAAGCTCTAATGAAGGATTTTTATTTTTGATGTTTTATTTTGCCTTGTTTGTTAGTGATGACACACCAAAGTTTTTTGCAATAGATAATATTGAAAATGCACTAAATCCAAAGCTATGCACAAGACTAATCCAAGAATTAGTTGAACTAGCAAAAAAATACGATAAACAAGTTATATTTACCACTCATAATCCTGCAATTCTAGATGGACTAGATTTAAGTGATGATGAGCAAAGACTTTTCACTATTTATCGGAATGTTCATGGTCACACGAAGGCAGAACGAATATTTGCACCGCAACCATTAGGTGATGAGGAACCTGTATTATTATCAGAAGCATTTATGAATGGTTATATTGGGGGCTTACCAGATAATTTCTAACATGACAAAACGTACTTTTGCTGGAGTTGTCGAGGGTGTAACCGATAAGAGAGTAATTACTAATATCTTGGCTGGATATTTCAACAACCCTGACATTAACGTTACTTGGCTGCAACCAAGAGATCGAGAACCTATTGCCAATACTAAAGAGCCTCCAGCAGGTTGGACAAGAGTTCTTAAATATTGCAAGACAAAACAGTTTAAAAATGCATTTCAAGAGAATGAATATGTCATTATTCATATCGATACTGATGTCTCCCCGAAAGAAACTTTTGATATTCCTCATCATGACGAAAGTGGAGAACCACTGACAACTGAGGATTTAATTGCAAAAGTAATAGATAAATTTAGATCATTAATTGGTGAAGATTTTTATGATCAGTATGCAGACAAAATTATTTTCGCGATCGCAGTTCACTCTATAGAATGTTGGCTACTGCCTCTCTGTCTACCAAATAAAAAAGCAGAAATTGATGATTGCATCAATATTTTAAAAAGAGATTTGCCAGATTTTAAATCCAAAGATTATCGATACTATCAAAGGATTTCTATGGAATATACCAATCACATTTCCTTACTCAAGCTTTATGCAGAAAATCCTAGCTTAAAAATTTTCATTGAAGGACTTGCAAGTAGAAATATTGAAATTCCTGAAGAATCATACTCCCTTCCCAGCTAAAGATTAGACGGTGTGGTGCTTCACGTCGCACCGCTAATTATTGGGCTTTAATGTCTATTTTTTCACTGGGAAGGGAGCAGGCATTGCAAAATAGAATCTAAATCAGAAAGAAAATGGAATGGTAACAGTGCTATGCCCTATTACATAACCCAGATAAACTTTTGAAAGTTTATCTGTACATCTTAAAACCTCAATAGTCTGTGTAAAAATTTGAGATTTAATCGAAGAAAGGGCTAAGTCTAACAGTGCATTGCAATCGATGGATATGGTAAAACAACTGCCAAAAATACTTCTCAGTCAATCCACAAGTAGAAGCACCACGCAGCACCACATTGGAATACCAGTCATTAGGAGCCAGCTCGCAAGGTAGCTTATTGATCACGCTATAAGTTCGGACATTGTTATAGGTTGTGTTGTCCACCTTCACGGTCACAAATTCATGCTGATAGCCCCCCATCGACACATCTTCACGAACATCTAAGCGATCGCTGAGGCGCATTGGTAGACGGTACAAAACTCCTTCAACATAGGAATTAGCATCTTTAACAATGTCAAGGCAGCCGCAATCACGATGGGGCGATCGATAGTAAAAGCCTAGTTTGTAACCACTCAGACGAGCCACCCCGACCACATAATCATAGGTTGACTCACCCAGAGTGCGCTTAAGATCGACAGGACACATACATGAACCGTAGGCAAAGTAGTAAAACATCTGCCCATCGTAGTCATTCGTCTTACTGACAGATAGTTGCGAATCTTGAAACTCCCCTATTTGCTGTGACTTGAGCGAATCTACCATCTTAGTAAAATCTAGGCAAAAGCTGCTTGGTGTTGAACGATACTTACAGAAAGTATAGTCCCTTATGTATGCTTGAGGAGGTTAGATACTACACAAAAAAGCCATACATAGCAATCTACACTCCAAATCTTTAGGGTTATGACAAGAACACCATCAGACAACTCGGAACAAAGCCCAGCAATTTTGTCAGAGAAACAGGAAGAGCTATTAAGTCCCAAGCCCGAATTATGGGAGTTGGCTTTAGTCTTTGCTAAGTTGGGAACGATCGCGTTTGGAGGACCAGCCGCCCATATTGCTCAGATTGAGCAGGAAGTTGTGCAACGGCGGCAGTGGATGAGTCGAGAAAAACTATTGGATTTATTAGGGATTACTAATCTAATCCCAGGACCAAACTCTACAGAATTGACGATTCACATTGGGCTAGAACAACGCGGATGGCAAGGAGCAATCGTTGCTGGCGCTTCTTTTATAGTGCCTGCAATGCTCTTGGTATGGGGATTAGCAATTGTTTATGTGCAATATCAGACAGTTCCCACAGTTGGCTGGCTGTTGTATGGAGTCAAACCTGTCATCATTGCTATCATTGCTCAAGCTCTATGGAAACTAGGTAAATCTGCCCTCAAAAATCCGATCACTTGGGTGGCAGGAGTTTTAGTTTTAGCTCTATATTTTTTTAAAATCAATGAGGTTGCGCTCATGCTAGGCGCGGGGATCGTGGTTAGCCTAGTTCGCAATTTGACTGCTAAAAGTCATCAAACCTTACCAAGCATTCTAATTCCTTTCTCTTTCTTGCCATCAACTTTACCTCTAGGCGCGATCGCAGTTGAAGCAATTCCCAAAACATGGACTGCCGTATTTTTTAGCTTTCTTAAAATTGGTTCAGTTCTTTATGGTGGCGGCTATGTGCTACTGGCTTTTGTGCAGCAAGAGTTTGTCGATCGCACCCAATGGCTGACTTCATCACAGTTGCTAGATGCTGTGGCGATCGGGCAGTTTACTCCGGGACCATTGTTTACAACGGCAACATTTATTGGTTACTTAGTTGCAGGTAATATGGGGGCGATCGCAGGGACAATTGGCATATTTTTACCAGCATTTGTCCTAGTTCCCTTAGTCAATCCCTTTGTTTCTCAATTACGCAAATCCTCTTGGACTTCAGGATTCTTAGATGGCGTTAATGCAGCTTCTATCGGACTAATGGCGGCTGTAGCTTGGCAGTTGGGACAGAGTACACTAATTGATATTTGGACAGTTATTGTCGCTGCGATTAGTTTAGGGATTTTGCTTAAGTTCCCTAAAATTAATTCTGCTTGGCTAGTCATCGCAGGTGCAGCGATCGGTTATTTACTTAGGAGCACAAATTAAATAAAACCCAAATAAGATTCGGCGGGATTCGCCCGCCGAATCTTATTCGCTTCCCAGTGAGAGGTTAGCGCCGCACCGTCTAATTCTTGGGTTTTGACGATCATTAGAACTCAATAATATTATTCTCACTTGAGCTATTCCCAGTACCAGAAAGGTCAAGGTAGTTTACTTCAATTAATTTGCGAATTTCGGCTTTGCGTTGTCGCGCTCCCTTGATCTTGGCTTGGCACTCATAACCAAAACTTGGATTAGCAATTACATCCATACTCTGATATTTGCTCAGCCAATCTTTCTCATGCTTCTCGCACATGATGTACTGAATCTTAGCGATCGCCGTTCTCACCACAATTTGTGGGCGTAGTAGTCCGATACGGGAGTTCTCATCAAGCCATAGTAAATGTTGCAATTGCTGGGCGACTTCTGATTGCTCAGCACAGAGAATCTGCAATTGCTGCACTAAATGATCGGAATATGGCTCTTCTGATGCTAGGGAAGTCTTCTGTTCTTGAAGTAAATTGAGAATTACTTGCCACAGATAGCGATGATTTGACTGCGTAAATTCAATTTCTTCTTCTTCGGCTATTTCTTGATATAGGAAAGCGCGATGTTGAGGAAAATGTAGATAAATTTGCAAAAGTTGCGTTTCCGCAGTGTGTAAGGCATTAGTAGTCGGTAGCAGCGATGGCGCAGGCTTGTTACTATTCCATCGGGTATTGCGTAGCTGACGGCGAAGGTCTTGCTCTAAGCGGAGCGCTAAGTAAGAATCTCCTTGAGACAAGCGCTGTGCTGAAGTATGAATGTAATGAGTCCGAAAGAAAGAATCAACGGGCAGATTGTTTAATAATTGCGCGATCGCTTGACTACACTTTTGAAAGCGATCAGCTTGATTTAAGTCCTGTCCTGTCAGGATTTGATTAATTTGCCAATCGAGAAATAGAGGTGCATTCTCGATTAAATTATTATACGCACTGGCGCTATGTTGTTTAAGATATTCATCGGCATCTTTACCATCGGGAATGGTCAGCACGCGCAACTGCACAGTTCCATTAAATACTAGTTCCTTAAAACCCGCGATCGCTTTCTCTGCTGCGGTAATTCCTGCTTTATCCGCATCAAAATTTAAAATTACATTTTTAGAATCGGTATAGCGTAATAGTTGCTTCATTTGATCAGCATTTAGCGCCACGCCCATAGTGGCGATCGCCTGCTCGATACCAGCTTGATGCAAAGCGATCGCGTCAAAATAGCCCTCTACCACAATCGCCCGATCTTGCTTGGAAATGGAATCCCTAGCCTTATCCATCCCAAACAAAACTGTACCTTTACTGAATAGTTCTGTCTCAGGCGAATTTAAGTATTTAGGTTCTTCGTCTCCAAGCGATCGTCCACCAAAAGCAATCACTCTTCCCCTAGTATCATGAATAGGAATCATTAAGCGATCGCGAAATCGATCATAAAAGCCGTGACCAGTCTTGCGCGGAACGATCAAGCCTGCTTGTTCTACGAGACTTACAGGAATCTGTTTTTGCTGAACCAGATAACCCATTAGAGTTTCCCAACCCGCAGGAGCATAGCCCAATTGAAATCTTTGGACTGTCTCTTTGCTCATCTGACGTTTTTCAGAGAGATAAACCAATGCCGATGTTCCTTGATGCGCGTATAGAGCGTGCTGATAAAAACTAGTAGTTAGAGCCATCACTTCATAGAGGCGATCGCGATGGGAGATTTGACGCTGAATTTCCTTAGCTTTTTCAGGCTCGACCGTCTGAATCGCGACATTGTAGCGTTTCGCTAAATCCACCACTACATCAGAAAAAGATCGCTTATCAATTTCCATCAAAAACTTAACTGCCCCACCTGCTGCCCCACAGTTAAAGCAGCGATACATCTGACGCGATGGATTGACAGTCAGAGCTGAGGCATTTGTCCCATTATGAAAAGGGCAAGCTCCTCGAAAATTAGCCCCACTTTTTCGCAGCACAACCCGTTCAGACACGATATCAACGATATCGGCTTTTTGACTTACCTGATCTATGGTGTCTTTATGGATTTGGAAGTGTGCAGACATAGTAGTAAAGCCCAAAGAAGCTGATTCGCCCGCGAAGCGGACAAATCAGCTTCTTTGGGCTTTATATTTAGTTGCGCTATTAGAGTATCTGTGGCTTCGGTTTCGTTCAGCCAACGAGGTTATGCATCTACTCTATATCAATTTCCACAGTATGAGTAGATAGGCATAATTAAAAAATAGCTTTAAGCCCTGTCGCGCACGCGCAGCAAGCACTACAGGGCTTAAAGCTAAAGTCCAAGAGGGAGTTCCGACGTAAAGCACCACAACTAAGCAAAAAGAACCCAGAACCCAAAAAGCTGAGGCACACGCGCAGCGTGCGCCTCAGCTTTTTGGGTTCTAAGTTCTTTTTAGTTATGCATTGGCTATAAGATTATTTTTGTAACTTGCGGATCAACTTGCTAAACAAACGTGAACCCTGCTCGAACAATTTGTCTTGGCTTCCTTGCTGTCATACTTTTTGGTGCATTTTTATTAATGTTGCCGATATCATCTAGTAGTGGTGTCTGGTCAAATCCGATCACCGCATTATTTACATCCACCTCAGCAGTTTGCGTCACTGGTCTATCGGTGGTGGATGTAGGTAGATTTTATTCAATCTGGGGGCAAATATTTTTGATGCTCCTGTTCCAGATTGGCGGCTTGGGTTATATGACTGCCACATCAGTTTTGTTGATATTAATTGGTCGCAAATTCAGCTTGCGCGACAAGATTACTTTGCAGCAGTCCCTAGATACCAGAGGGATTCGCGGCGGATTGCAGCTAGTTAAGTCAATTTTTGCGGTAACGATGCTGCTGGAGCTAACAGGAGCGATCGCCTTAATTCCGATTTTCAATCAAAAAATGAGCTTTCAGGAAAGTGTGTGGCAAGCAATTTTTCATAGCGTTAGTGCCTTTAACAACGCAGGATTTAGCTTGTTTCCTGACAATCTCATGGGCTACGCGAACAGTCCCGGTGTGAACATTATTATTGGCTTACTGATTATCTTTGGCGGCCTTGGCTATCAGGTGATCTTTGAGGGATATCTTTGGTTGAGGACTAAGTTTTCGCGCGATCGCGAATATATCTCGTTCAGCTTGACTTTCTGCGTGGTGACAACAACGACAATTGCCTTAATTGTGTCAGGTACGTTCCTATTCTGGCTCACGGAATATAGCAACAAAGACACCTTGGGATCAATGTCCTTCTTTAACCAGATCGTTGCGGCTTGGTTTCAGTCTGTTAGTACGCGCACCGCAGGGTTCAACTCGATCGACAATGGCAAAATGACAATCACAGGTATCTTCGTTACGATCGCATTTATGTTTATCGGTGCTAGCCCTGGTAGTACAGGTGGCGGCATCAAAACTACGACTGCCAGAATTTTAGCCAGTTGCACGGGTGCAGCTTTGCGAGGGCATGATGAGGTTACTTTATATCAGTTACAAGTACCTCAAGGGCTAATTATTAAGGCGATCGGTGTGGCTGTTGGTTCACTTTTTACTGTGATTTTTGCGACAGGGATTTTATCTCTAACTGAGAGTAAAATTAGCTTTATCAACATTTTGTTTGAAGTTACCTCAGCCTTTGCTACGGTTGGTTTATCGACAGGAATCACCGCCTCTCTGAGCGCGACGGGACAACTAGTAATCATCGCTACTATGTATATCGGACGTGTTGGCGTGTTGCTTTTGATGTCGTCTATTTTTACAGATACTCGTCCAAGCTTGATTAAATACCCTCAAGAATCGATGCTGGTAGGATGAATCTTAAAGCAAGTTTTGCTTAACTCAATAAGCGAGATACGACGCAAAGCGCCGTATCTCGCTTATTGAGGCTTTCAAAAATCTCTCTGGGGTTTACAAAAGCGCTATAACTTTATAAAAACAGGAAAACTTTGTGGATATATCTTCTTTGAGCTTCTTTCGGAGTCTGCGTAATGATAACAAGCAGTTTGCAGTGATTGGTTTAGGGCGATTTGGGCGTTCCGTTTGCTCGACCCTCGATCGCTTAGGGCATGAAGTTTTGGCTGCTGATAAGGAAGAAGATAGTGTCAGCTATGTCCGTTCTCACAATTTAGCGGCACACTGCATTCAACTGGACTCAACCAATCCCCTTGCTTTAAAAGAATCAGGCATTTTGGAAATTGATACTGTAATTGTGGCGATCGGCAATTTTTTGGAAGAAAGCATTATTACTACCCTCAACGTTAAAGAAGCTGGAGTCAAGCACGTCATCGCGAAAGCCTCCTCAGAAGTGCATGGCACGTTACTCAAAAAAGTAGGCGCAGATCTAGTGGTTTATCCTGAAGCAGAAATGGGTCGAGCCTTAGCGCGATCGCTTACTCAGAGAGGGATTTTAGAACGGTTTGAACTTGATCCCGACAACAGCATTGTCGAAGTGATGGTTCCTGAAGAATTTGATGGTAGGACTATTTTGGACTTAGAACTTCGCGCCCATTACGGTGTAAATGTGATTGCGGTTAGTCATGATCACAAGTTTGAGATCAATCCTGATCCTAATCAAAAGCTTCTCAAAGGATCGGCGATCGTGGTAATTGGAAGTAATAGAAATATCAGTCGCCTGCCTATTTCCTGCGATTTGCTTAATAATGATGACAGATCAGTGACAACTCAGCTACCATTCCACCAATCATCGGAAGTAAAGCTAAAATGATGACGACCATTGCCCAAAAGCTAGATGAGAACTTTTGGAGCGAATACAACATTCGCCTAGAGCCTTGGAATATTGGCTATGATGCACCTGTCAGTATCAATCCCGAAGAGATTCCCACTAGTGACAAGGTAAATACAGAATTTGAATTTAATAATTCTGAATGGCAGCCGATTCGTAGCGCGATCGCACCTGAGTTACCCAATCAAATTCTATTTATTGATGGCAGGTTGCGGATTGATGCCAACTTTTTAGGTCGCCGCGATGACGAAATTTTGTATGGAGCCTTTGCCACAATCTCTGTCGGCGCAGTCTTAGTTGATCGCTCTATTAAAAAAGCCAAATGTGTTGCCACGGAAGTAACCAGAATTATTGCTCTCGGCGGCAATCTCACCCCGCCAGTAACTGAGATTCCATGTCCTGTCAGTGGTCGAGGCGATCTCAAGTACGATCGCTGTCTGACGGCGAGTACTAATCAACCTGATACACCTTCTCAAATCGTACAGGGAGCGATGCTTGATGAAGAATTGCGAATTGCCAATGCGCTCTCTTTGAACAAAGAAATCATTACAGGCAACGCCTTGATTGTTCGGGATGGTCCCTTGCTTTATCGGGTTTATCAAACTCCCTACGAGACGATTGGCTATGTCAAGACTATGGGTAAAGCTTATCTCAAGGGTGACAATGCTAAGGTTTTGCGATCGCTGAAGGTGGGAGAACGCACCCCAATCTTTAGGATTTCTAATTCTAACGGCTCTAATCTGAGTTGGTACTTGCGATCGGGCAGTCAAGATCTGAACTATAAAAAACTGGGCTACCACGATCTACACGGGATTATTCGGATCGACCTAGATGGAGGTCTAGATCTAGTCCGTGCCAAAGAAATTGCCGATCAAAGCACATATCTGATTCCGCAGTATGCTTCCCATCCTACTCGCGACCCTCGTGCGCCACAAAACCTTACTCCAGTCGGAGCCTTAGAAAAAGAATTGGGTCGGAGAATGGGAAGCCGCGAATTGATTGCCCGCAGATTACGCAATTTTTTGGCAACTTCAGAAGTTTAAGGCAAGAGGCTTCGGCTTCGCTCAGCCATCG
>Ga0136636_10002548_pt1 | contig 10862 bp, 4 predicted proteins | sample AntDrymUQ8522106_2_FD_104653 | JGI IMG/M metagenome (GOLD analysis project Ga0136636, IMG submission 104653) | Polar desert sand microbial communities from Dry Valleys, Antarctica - metaG UQ852 (21.06) | ecosystem: Environmental > Terrestrial > Soil > Desert | place: Antarctica: Dry Valley... | reverse complement strand
GGAGACCGGGAGCGCCTATCGGAGTACGATGGGGTCTCCGTGTCTCCTAACTACGCCCCGCGCCGCAACGCAGCGTGGTTAGAGCGCAGTTGGAAGAACGTGTTTACAAATCAATAAAGCTTAACGCTGTTAAGAAACAGCAAAACGTCTACGTCGTGTGATTCTTGTAGTGTCTACCGGTCGCATACACCGTACGATTGTCGGGCTTACCATAATTACGTTCTACCAAACCTACTCCTCTTATGGGTATTCTGTTTGTACAATAGCTCGCATTTGTTGCTCAAGCAGTGGTATTTTTGTTATCAACACGTCCCACACGATATCGTAATCGATACCGAAATACCCGTGGATCAGCCGGTCACGCATTGCTGCTATTTGTCTCCATGCGACGTCTGGATATTTTACCTTGAGGTTTTCAGGCAATTGTTTGATTGCTTCGCCAATAATCTCGATACTGCGGATAACTGCACGCTTCAATACCTCATCGTGAAGTAGCTGCGCTTTCGTTATGAGTGGAATATGTGCTTGAAGAAACGCGATTTCATCAAGCATATGTTGCACATATTCACGTGTTGAGCGCGACATATTCCGCCTCTTGAAGAATACGAGGCCCGATATACGGGCTTAAGGACTCTTTTGTCACAAGGTCAACGTTTCGACCGAGAATATCCTCAAGAAAAAAGGCGAGGTTCATGAAATTATCGAATGTTTTCTTGCCTGGCTCAAATTCAACAAGCATATCGACATCGCTGTTCTGCCTCGGCTCATTACGAACGAATGACCCAAAGAGACCATACTGCTGCACGCCGTAGTGTCGCATGGTCGCGTGATGCTGTTGTAAGACCGTAAATAGCTCTTCCTTACTTGTTATCGCCATACAATTACTCCCTTCGGGCCTCTTCCTCCTTCTTTCCGCCTGCCAAACGAGTATAGCATATGTGAACTCGGCGTGCGTAGAAAAGTTACTCAGAACTTCTGAGCTAATCGACGCCATACCGTCGGACTCCCCTTGACGAAGGGGTTAGGTTTCAATGAGCGATCTGGCCGTTGCCGCGAGTTCGCCACAGAACTGCGTGTTTGAACGAACCCATAGCGTTAAAAAAGCGCCACGGACTATCGCCTCGGGAATAAAGCCGATCTTGATGCCCACTTGATTGAAGAGCAGATGGGGATCGCGGTTCGTTCGAGCAACTTCCTGGATTGTGCGTTGGACAAGCGCCTGTGCTTCGGGTGCCCGCTGACATGAAACGGTGAGGATCGCGAGATCTTGGTCCAGGCGATCTCTAACGCCCTCAAAGACGGCAAGCTCTGGCTGCGCACCCGGCAAACGGATTACGCCCGCGTCTGAGTCCTCGAGTTGTTGTGAGTCTCCGTCGATGACGCAGAGAGACTTGAACCGGACCGCTGGATTCGCTAAGTGCCCGCAATGCGTAGCGACTGCATTGCCATCGCCATGAACGGCGTGAACTTCCACTTGGTCGTAGTGACGCTCTGCGTGGGCTAAAGCCCAGCAGCTTCTTGGACAACGCATATGGTAGCCCATTACGTTAGCGCCCAAAGGCTCCGTCCGAGCCTGAAGTGTTGCACCATACGAAGGAACACCTGACATGTTTTACGCCACGCAGGAGTTCGGCGTGGCAACCGGCAACATATCCGCTTGTTCAGGTGCGCCCGTCGAAAAGGGAACTGTGCAGGCCGAAGCCCCACATTGTTGACAGTATAGCACATTTGTTCACTGTCTGCAATGCCGCACGTCGGCTTCACAGGGCGAATGCAACGTCCCGAGCCAAGGCCAGTTGGGGTCGAAAATAGGCCGGAAATCTGCGTCATCTGCGGATAAAACGCCCGGCGGTCGGACTTTGCATCAGCCCTGGTCGGCTTCAGCCAAGACGACGAGAAACCCGCCTAACCGCACGCGCTCAAGCGCGGCGGCTTGCGGCGGGTTCCGCCCGGTCAGCGCCCAATTTTTCACGAAGGATGGTGTCTACCCAAGCCTTTGCGAATTCGTCTTCTACAAAGACGGTAAGCTTCTTGTCGACCCGACCTGCAACCGCACGTAGAGCCTCTACCGAGAGCTTTCCCTGTCGTAGCGTCCCCGCGATGCTTGCCCAGATCGCCTCATTCGGTAGCGGCGCTAGCGCGTAGTCGCTGTGGGTTGTGAAGACCGACTGAATAGATTTCCGTTCCGCCACATCAATGAGGTATTCGACCATTCGGCGCGTGGCTACTGGATGAAGTCCATTCTCAATCTCTTCAATGAGAATGAGACTATTTTGCGGAGCCTGTTCGATCTTGGTTATCATGCGAATGATTGAGGACTCACCGGCCCCGAAGTGGAACTCTGAGAACTGATTGGCACGTAATCGTTCAGGGGGCGCGGCGAAGGCGGGATTCCCCACACGCCAGGCGCAAATCCTATGTGGTTCACTGCGGTTTGGCAGCTCGCCACGCCCAAAGTGTTGCCAGCCGAGTGGAAATCTAGCTCCAGTCAGGGTGCTTGTCTCCGTGTCTCCGTGTCTCCTGACTACGCCGCCCGCGCCGCAACCTTCGGCTCCTCGGTGCCCTCGGCGGCGGCCTCGATCTTCGCCACGGCGTCACGGGGGGTGACGAGCTTGAACAGGCTTTTGTAGACGTCCCAGTGGGCCAGCACCTCGGCGCCGCGCGGGCTGCCCGTGAGCGCCACGTGGCGGCGGATCAGCGCCTGCGCCGTGGCCTCGTCGCGGGCGCCGAGGGGCCGCAGCTCCACTAGCTGCGGGTTGTAGCGCTGCCCCAGCGTGCCGGCCTCGTCGAGCACATACGCGGCCCCGCCCGTCATGCCGGCGCCGAAGTTGCGCCCGGTGGCCCCCAGGATCACCACAGTGCCGCCGGTCATATACTCGCAGCCGTGGTCGCCCACGCCCTCCACCACCGCCGTGGCGCCGCTGTTGCGCACTGCGAAGCGCTCGCCCACCTGGCCGGCGGCATAGAGCTCGCCGCCGGTGGCGCCGTACAGCAGCGTGTTGCCCGCGATCACATTCTCGTGCCAGGCATAGCGGGCCTTGCTGGGGGGCGCCACGCTGATCAGGCCGCCAGCCATGCCCTTGCCCAGGTAGTCGTTTGCCTCGCCGGTAAGCCGCAGCTCCACGCCGGGGGCGTTGAAGGCGCCGAGGCTCTGGCCGGCGCTGCCGCACAGGTTGACGGTGATCGTTCCGGCGGGCAGCCCCTTGTCGCCATAGATCTGGCCGATCGCTCCGGCGAGCCGCGCGCCCACGCTGCGGTCGCGGTTGCGGATCGTGTAGCTCAGGCTGGCCGGGCCGCGCGCCGCGAGCGCGCCCCGCGTGTCGTGCAGCATGCGCTCGTTCAGGCTCTCCTCGGGGGGCAGCGCGTTGCGCTCGCCGCCATGGCGAATGGCGTTCCCGGCGATCATGCGCGCCGCGCCGAGCAACGGGGTGAGATCGAGCTGATCCGCACCCCTGTTGCCCGTGATGCGCTGGCGCAGCAGGTCGGTGCGGCCCACGGCCTCCTCCACCGAGCGCAGGCCAAGCGAGGCGAGGATGCCGCGCACCTCGTGGGCCAGGTAGCGGAAGAAGGCCATCACCATCTCGGGCTTGCCAGGGAACTTGGCCCGCAGGTCCTGGCGCTGCGTGGCGATGCCCACGGGACAAGTGTTGTTGTGGCAGGCGCGGGCCATAATACAGCCCTCGGCCACCAGGGCCGCGGTGCCAAACGAGAACTCGTCGGCGCCGAGCAGCGCGGCCATCACCACATCGCGCCCCGTCTTCAGGCCGCCGTCCGCGCGCAGGCGCACCCGCTCGCGCAGCCCGTTCAGCACCAGCGTCTGCTGCGTCTCGGCCAGGCCAAGCTCCCACGGCACGCCCACATTCTTGATGCTGGTGAGCGGCGCGGCGCCTGTGCCGCCGGTGTGCCCGCTGATCAGGATGGTGTCGGCGTAGCCCTTGACCACGCCCGCCGCGATTGTGCCCACGCCCGCCGTGGCCACCAGCTTTACGCTCACGCGGGCAGTTGGGTTCACCTGTTTGAGATCATAGATCAGCTGGGCGAGATCCTCGATGCTGTAGATATCGTGGTGCGGCGGCGGCGAGATCAGGGCCACGCCGGGCACCGTGTGGCGGATGCGGGCGATCTCATCGTTCACCTTGTGGCCCGGCAGCTGCCCGCCCTCGCCGGGCTTGGCGCCCTGAGCCATCTTGATCTGAAGCTCGCTCGCGCTCGCCAGGTAGGCCGGGGTGACGCCGAAGCGGCCCGAGGCCACCTGCTTGATACGGCTGTTGCGCTCGTCCTTGTAGCGCTCGGCGTCCTCGCCACCCTCGCCGCTGTTGGCCATGGCGCCCAGGCGGTTCATCGCCACCGAGAGCGTGGAGTGAGCCTCGCTGCTGGTGGAGCCGTGGCTCATGGCGGCGGTGCTGAAGCGCCGCAGAATCGCCTCGATCGGCTCCACCTCGTCCAGCGGCACCGGCGCTCCGGCGGGCATCAGCTCCAGCAGATCGCGCGGCTCGGTGGCGGGGCGACTCTGCACCAGCTCGGCGTAGGTGCTATAGGCCGCGTAGCCCTCCGCGCTCACGCCCGGGCCGTGGCTATCGCCGGTAAGCGCGTGGGGGCCTTGCACCGCCTTGTGCAGCGCGTGAACTACAGCAGGGCTGAAGCTGTGGTACTCGCCGTCCTTCTTGAACTTGTAGAAGCCGGGGTGAGGAAGTGCTGAGTGCTGAGTGCTGAGTGCTGAGTAAGCCCGCCCGTGGCGCGCGCGCACGTCGGCCTCTAGCTTGGTAAAGCCAACCCCGCCGATGCGCGAGGGCGTGCCGGTGAAGCAGGCCTCCACCAGCGCCTGGTCGAGGCCAAGCGCCTCGAAGATCTGGGCGCCGCAGTAGCTATCGAGCGACGAGATGCCCATCTTCGACATCACCTTGAGCAGGCCCTTCTCCAGCGCGTGTACCAGATGATGCTCGGCTTCATCGGCCAGGGTGAGCGAGCGCGGATCGTTTGTGGTCGGGCTCAGCTCTTTTGCGCTGTCTCTGGCGCCGTTCACAAGCCCGCGCTGCTTCACCGCGTCGCGATCCACGGCGAGCTGCCGCACGCTGGCGAGGGCCAGGTAGGGGTTCACCGCCTCGGCGCCGTAGCCGATCATGCATGCAAGATGGTGTACCTCGCGCACGTCGCCCGTCTCGGCGAGCAGCGAGCAGAGCGTGCGCAGGCCGGTGCGGATCATGTGGTGGTGAACGGCGCTCACCGCCAGCAGGGCAGGCATCGGCGCATGCTCCGCGTCCACGCCCCGGTCGCTCACGATCAGCACCGTGGCCCCGGCGCGCACGGCCACCTCGGCTGCCGCACACAGGCGCGCAACGGCAGCCTCCAGGCGCTCGCCGTTGGAGAGCAGCGCCGCAACTGTGGCCGTGGCGATCAGCGGATCAGCGTTGGCGCGCAGGGCGGCGAGCTGGGTATCGGTGAGCACGGGCGAGCTAAGCTGGAGCAGATGGGCGTGCTCGGGCGTCTCGGCGAGCAGGTTGCGGCGCCGGCCCACAGCCACGCTCAGCGACATCACCAGATCCTCGCGCAGCGAGTCGATCGGCGGGTTCGTCACCTCGGCGAAGCGCTGCTTGAAGTACTGAAACAGCGGACGCCCAAGCTCCAGCTCGGAGAGCACGGCGGGCGGCGTGTCGTCGCCCATCGAGCCCGTGGGCTCCTGGCCGGTTGAGGCCATGGGCTTTAGCACCACGTTCAACTCCTCCGAGGTGTAGCCGAAGGCCATCTGCTGAGTGCTGAGTGCGCCGGGCATAGTGCTGAGTGCTGAGTGCTGAGTGCTGAGTACGCCGGGCATAGTGCTGAGTGCTTGGGCGCTCGACTCAGCACTCAGCACTTTCGACTCAGCACTGCCGAGCGGAGCGAGGCTCTTGAGGTGCTGGGCCAACCAGGCCTCGTACGGTCGCAGATCGGCCAGGTACTCCTTCACGTCCTCGTCGGTGTAGAAGCGGCCAGCTTGCGTATCCACGGCGATCATCTGGCCGGGGCCGAGCTTGCCCTTATGGACAATGCGGGCCTCGTCGATCTGCACGGCGCCGACCTCGGAGCCGCAAATCACCAGGCCGTCATCGGTGACAACATAGCGCGCCGGGCGCAGGCCGTTGCGGTCGAGCGCGGTGCCCACCACGCGACCATCCGAGAAGGTGAGGGCGGCTGGGCCGTCCCATGGCTCCATCAGGCAGGCGTGATATTTGTAGAAGGCCTTGAGGGCCGGGCTAATGTCGGGCACCTTCTCCCAGGCCTCGGGCACGAGCATGGCCAGGGCGTGGCGAATATCGCGCCCGCTCATCACCAGCAGCTCCAGAGCGTTGTCGAGCATGGCCGAGTCGGAGCCGCTTTCGTCCAGCACGGGGGTAAGCGCCGGGGGTGCGCCTGGAGTGTTGGGCGGCAGGAAATCTGCGGGCAGCACGAGGTTGGTGTGGCGGGCGCGCATCCAGTTAGCATTGCCCTGCACCGTGTTGATCTCGCCGTTGTGCGAGAGCATGCGGAAGGGCTGGGCGCGCTCCCAGGTGGGGAAGGTGTTGGTGGAGTAGCGCTGGTGATACACGGCGAGTGCCGTGCTGAAGGCGGGATCGCGCAGGTCGGTGTAGAAGTCCGCAAGGTTTGTGCCGAGCAACAGGCCTTTGTAGACCACGGTACGAGCGGAGAGCGAGGGCACGTAGGCGGCGAGCTGCTGCGCACTGAAGGCGGCCTCGATAGCCTTGCGGGCCACAAATAGCGTTCGCTCGAAGGCGACCTCGTCGAGGCTGGCGGGGCGCACGAGGATGGCCTGGCAGATGAAGGGCATCGCGTCGCGGGCGCGCTGGCCAAGGGCCTCCAGGTTCACAGGTACGTCGCGCCAGGCCAGAAGCGGCAGCCCGCGCTCGCCGAGCTGCTGGGCGACAATCGCGCAGGCCTGCTCACGCTCGTCGGCGGCCTGGGGCAGGAAGAACATGCCCAGGGCGAGCGCGTCGGGGCTGGGGGCGGCGACCCCTTGGGCGGCCAGCTTGCGCAGCAGCAGCGCATACGGAAGCTGGGCCAGCACCCCGGCCCCATCGCCCGTCTTAGCGTCGTCGGCCACAGCACCGCGATGCTCCAGATTACTGAGGGCCTCAAGCGCCATCGCGAGGATCGCGTGGCTGGGGCGCCCATCGATGCGGGCGACAAAGCCGATCCCGCAGGCATCATGCTCGAAGCGGGGGTCGTAGAGGCCGAGGGCGTCACGCGCTGGGAGTTGCATCGCTAATCACCTTACACAACTTTAAGAGAAATGGCAGGCGCCCGCCGCGCCCTCAGAGCGCTGAGGGAGGGGCGAGCGCCATTGTCGCGTGTTGGCCGCCGGGGCAGCGTATGTAAAGACGGCCCCCAGAGCGCAACGGCGCGCCGATGGAGGCGAGACAGATAGAGCGAGGGCCGTGAGGGCTACCCTGATGGGGCAGTTTGAGCCGAGGTGGTGCGAAAAAAGCGCCCCTGTGCTCATCCATTGAGCGTCAGGCGGCGCCGCTGCGCACCGTGTACAAAAGGTTAAGACGTAATGAGTATTACCCCGCACTATACTATGCTGCCCAACTTCTGTCAAGGCATTTTGTGCATATGATCCAAGGGCAGGCGCCCGTGGTAGAATAGCGGCCCATGAAACCGCCCCGCATCGCCTACTGCTCGCCCGTCAACCCGGCGCCCTCGGGCATCGCCGACTACTCCGAGGAGCTGCTGCCCTATCTGGGGCAGTACGCCGAGCTCACTCTGTTTGTGGAGGATGGGCTGCGCCCCAGCAACCCGCAGCTGGCGGCGCACATGGAGGTGCTGCCCCTGCGTCGGCTGCCGCGTGAGCTACGGCGCCGCCCGTACGACGGGATCGTCTACCACATGGGCAACAGCCCCGCCCACGCTGGGATCTGGCGGGCGGCGCAGCGCATCCCCGGCGTGATCGTGCTGCATGAGTTTGTGCTGCACCACTTTATGCTCTGGTACGCCGCAAACGCCCAGCGCGACATCCAGATCTATGTGCGGGCCATGGGCGAGCGCTATGGCGCGCCCGGCGCCCACATGGCCCAGCTGATGATCCGCTCGCGCTTCACCGATGCCGCCTTCGACTTCGCCTGCTGCGAGCCGGTGCTCGCCGCCGCCCGCGGCCTGATCGCCCACAGCCGCTATGTGGCTGGGCGCGCCGCTACAATTCGCCCCGCGCTCCCTGCCGCCGTGGTGCCCATGGGCGTGCCGCTGCCGCCACCTATCCCCCGCGCCGCCGCCCGCGCCCGCCTCGGCCTGCCCTCTGGCGCCTTCCTGCTCGCCAGCTTCGGCCATATCAATGCCTGGAAGCGCGTGGAGCCAACGCTGCGCGCCGTCGCGGCCCTGCGCGCCGAAGGCGTAGACGCGCGCTACACCCTGGTGGGCAGCGTCTCGCCCAACTACGATCTTGGCGGCCTGATCGCCCGCAGCCGCCTCGGCGACGCCGTGAGCGTCACTGGCTACGTGCCACGCGCCGCCTTCGAGGATCACGTGGCCGCAGCCGACCTCTGCGTGAACCTGCGCCACCCCACCGGCGGCGAGACAAGCGCGAGCCTGCTGCGGCTGCTCGGCGCCGGGCGCCCCACCCTGGTGAGCGCCGTGGGCGCATTTGCCGAACTGCCCCCTGGCGTGGTCGCCCAGGTAGACCCTGGCCCCGCCGAGGGCGACCAGATCCTCGCCTACTGCCAGCTGCTGCTGGCCCGCCCCGAGCTCGCCGCAGCCCTCGGCGCACAGGCGCGCGCCTTCGTAGCCGCCGAGCACAGCCTCGACCAGGCGGCCCAGGGCTACGCGCGCTTCCTCGCACAGCTCTACGGCTGGCCCGCCGTGCGCCGCTACCGCGACACGCCACTCTGGGCTGTGGAGGCGGAGCAGCTCTCCGCTCCACCCTCGTCCACCGTCCACCGTCCACCGTCCACCGTCCACCGTCCACCGTCCACCGTCGTGACCGCCGCCGCACGCGCCGCCGCCGAGATCGGGCTCACCGAGGACGATGCGAGCGTGATGCAGAGCGTCGCGCAGCGGCTCGCCGAGCTGAGCTAGCCCAGCGTTCATGTTCACCAATTCTCTACCTCATTACCCCTTTCCGGACCGTTCTATAACTACCAATGGGCTACATGCCTTTACAGGCTTCGGGTAGCCCAGCGCCACAACCCCGGAAGGGAGCCCGCGATGAAGCTGGAGCTAACTGTCAACTTCGAGGAAAAGCCTGAGCAGCCCGTGGAGCTGAGCGCCTACGTCTTCGACCGCCGCGGCAACCTGCTTATGCAGGCGCCTGTGAGCGATGGCCGCACCGTCATCGACACCGGCGACGCCAAGGGTGAGCAGCCGCGCCTGTTGATTGCCCCAACTCTGCCCACGGAGAAGGCGCCGAGCCTGGCCGCCCTGCTCAAGCGTGATGCCTACGAGCCGGTCTGGAAGCTCGATCCGAAGCAGCGGCTGCAGGAGCTGCTGCCCATCCCGGCGGAGCTTTCACGGCGCTGGATCATCTGCCTCTGCCGCGTGCGTGGCCGGGTCGTGCGCCCGATCACACTGCTCGGCATCTCGCTCGAGATCCCTGTCTGCCACGCCAGAGTGCACATCTGCGAGGTCGACCGCCTGCCCATCCTGATCCGGCGCCTCCCCGATCACCTGATTTACCGGCTGCGCGACGAGCTGCTGCCGCTGCTCGAGCGTCCCTTTGTGCCACCGATCCCCCGGCCCGACCCGCCGCCCGAGCGTGTGCTGCTCTCGTCGCTCGCCCAAACGCCTGCCGCCGCGCTGATGTTCGACCCGCAGCCCGAACCGCCGCTGATCCGCGCTCGCCACGACGAAGTGCAGCTCAACCCGCAGCCCGAACCGCCGCACGAGCTTGCCGCCATCCAACTGCCCCTGGAGCTGCGTGTGGGGCTGCGCTCGCAGGCCCCTGCGCTGCTGCGCGCCACCCTGGTCAACCATGTGCAGCTCCTCTGGCCCCTGATCTGCGCCTGGCCCTGGTTCTGGCCCTGGCTCACCTGCGACGAGATCGCCGTCGTCGAGACCGACGATCAGGGCCGCTTCGACCGCTTCATCGCCTACCCGTGCGGCGGCGACAAGCCCGACCTCTACTTCTGGGTCGAGTACTACATCAACGGTAGCTGGGTTACCGTCTACCACCCGCCGCTCCAGTGCAACACCTACTGGAACTACGTCTGCGGCAGCGAGGTCAAAATCCGCGTCTACGACCGGCGCGTCGGCTGCCGGCCGCGCCCGCTCGGCCCGCTGGTCTCGGTCTACGGCGTCGGCACCCAGGTGGCCGTCGAGGCGATCAGCGGCGCGGGGTACGCCCCTGGCATCACGATCAACAACGTTGCGGTGCCGCAGCGGCCCTTCGGTGGCCTGCTCGGCCTCTGGGCCGACTTCGCAACCGACCCGCTGGCCGCAGCTGGCGTGACCCATTTCCTCTGGTCCTACCGCGTCGCCGGCATCTCCGCCGACCCAGAGGCGGGGTGGCTCCCCCTGACCACACCCTTCGGCCGCCGCTACCGGGCCGACTTCCCGCCGGCCAACTCAGTCTCGAAGATCTACCAGTTCGCGATCGACCCGGCCAACAGTAAGTTCCCCATCCCCCCCGAAATGCCCTGGCTGGCCGACGGCGCGAGCGGCGGCGACTGGGACGACTGGACGCTCAACGGCTTTGCCACCGCGCTCTTCGACACCACGGCGCTGCCAACAACCCCAGCCACCGACGCCGAGGGCAACCCTGCCGCAGATCGCTCGGGCGACTACGAGGTCAAGCTCGAGCTGTTCAAGCCCGATGGCAGCCGGGTGAATCTGAACACAGCCGGGATCGACATCCAGGTGCAGAATATGGCGACTGCCGCCTGGGACGACTGGCACAACAT
>Ga0136636_10002547_pt1 | contig 10863 bp, 4 predicted proteins | sample AntDrymUQ8522106_2_FD_104653 | JGI IMG/M metagenome (GOLD analysis project Ga0136636, IMG submission 104653) | Polar desert sand microbial communities from Dry Valleys, Antarctica - metaG UQ852 (21.06) | ecosystem: Environmental > Terrestrial > Soil > Desert | place: Antarctica: Dry Valley... | reverse complement strand
TTTATACCATCAAGCACACAAAAATTACAATTGTTCATGGTAATGGTAGAAGCGAAAATGTGAATGTTCTTTACCGTGATATATGACTTCCCATTCATATTGAAAGCCAGGGTGCGGCGTTTGGCTTTTACCAAATTATTGGGGTCAACTCCACCTTTAACCCAAAGGTAAAGACTGTCTTTTACCGGATCAAGAAACCATTCATTCGGGGCATCAAGCAATTCGTATTTCCCGGCCAGAAAATACATTTCTCGATCTGTAGCTAACAATGGCGAATAGGGCGCTGCAAAAGGCCGATGAGCATCATCGCCACCTGAATAGGTAAGCTGATTTCCTGTTGAACTCAAAACGCGAGTACCAAAAGCAGTCCATTTAACACCGAAATTGCCCCAAAGCACACAATTTTTATAAAAATTATCAGGCATTTTAGGTAAAGTATTGTCAACAATTTTTCCCTTTATGCTGCCATAGCCAGCTTTGCTGTAACTTGCAAAAGTGAAGAAGGGATCCTCTTCACTAACCACATTGGGCCAGCGAGCCAAATGAGCCATTGAATTGTTAACAAAAACCTGATTCTCTCCAGCCAAATCCCAATTCATTGCAGCTTTATATATCTGGCCGTTATGAACTGTCCACCCGGTAATCGGATCGGAACCATCAATAACAACCGAATCATTGTTAAATGGCATATAGGTTATGCGAGCCTCAGCAGTTCCTGAAAAAGTTGGGATAACTGTTTCACGATATGTACCGGCATGTATAATTACCTTATCGCCAGGTTTTGCTAATGAAGAAGCAGCCTGAATTGTTGTAAAGGGCATTTCCAAAGTTCCGTTTCCTCCGGGTAATGCTTGAATTGAAACATGAATTTCGTTGCCATAAACCCTATTTTGCAGAGAAATGAAAACAATAAAGGATAGCGTGATGTAAAGTATTTTCTTCATTTTTGTATTATTATTTTTTTTGAAATGGAATAGCTACCAGCTCTGTTTTCAATAAGATACAGTCCATTTTTTAGATTATTAATATCGATTACTAAATTGTTGGAAGCGATTATCTCCTGATGAAAAACCCTTTCACCTGCAATTGAATAAATAGAAATTGCCGAATTAGAAAGAATATTAGCAATAGCAACTTGGTTAACAGCGGGGTTCGGATACAATAAAAATTCATCTTCCATTTGCTGAAAGCCAGTAGAAGTTGACAAGGCATTGCCATAAATTTCCAGTTCTTTAAGAAATACACCTGCATTTGCTACAGAACGAGAAGTCACCATAATTCGCAAATACCTACCGGCAACTGCCAAACCTGAAATCTCATCGTAGGCACCATTCTGGTTAGAGAGTGATTTTGCAACTAAAAAAGTTAAGCCATCGTCAGAAACCTGAACCTGATAATTCTTCCCAAAGTTCGTCCCCCAATCCAAAAAAAGGTTTGTTACAGTGTATCTACCTCCTAAATCAATGGTTATTGTTGGTTTTGCATCATCGTTACTACTGCGCCATTGTGTTGATGTGTTGCCATCAACAGCCTTATTCCCCTGATAAGTTGTAGAACTTACCGAACTGGTTGTGACAGTTTTATTCAATGCAATGTTCTGTTGGGTCTTGATGTCTAAAATCTCACTTTCTTTGCTCCAGTTTCCTGCTAAATCGCGAGCTTTTAAGGTAACTAGGTAACTGGTTTCGGTTAACAGTCCACTTAAGGTATATGTGTTAAATGCCGTTTTTCCAAGCGATTTTCCATCAATAAAAATTTCATACCCTAGCACACCCTTATTATCTGTTGGAATTTTCCAAGAAATATTAGCCCGTGTAGCGTTTATTGAGTTCAATTTTAATTCGCTTGGGGCATTGGGAGAAATGATATCTTTTTCGCCCAAATTATCACTTTCCCAATACCAACCACGATTCAAAGCGTCAGAAAGCATCAGTGGCCAATTGGCATACCAACCTTCATAACAATTGCAATCGTTTGTAATTGCCCAATGAAACCAGCCAATGCCAAGTTTTTCGCATGTTTGCGAGGTATAGTAATCACCATCAAGGCTCACTCCACCCCATGGATCTTTGTTTGCTCCTGAATTTGCAGGAAAATTATTTTCAGAAGGCAACGCAGGGTATTTTTTATGTAAATTTCTAATTGAAATTAAAGAACCGCCATAAAGATGATAAGCTACAACAGTATTAGTCCAATCTATCGATGCTAAAGTTGATAGTTTAGCAGCCAAATCAATTGCCGTTGGATACGAATCGGGCAAGCGATTGGGTGTAAGTACAAATTGCATCGAATTAGGGGCAACGCTTTTTACCAGATTATAGATGTTTGCATATTTCTGCATTTCAGTATTACCAATCCATGTATTAAAATTGTTGCTTGGCTCATTAGCAGTTTCAAAAGCCACATGAGTTCTGTTTTTAAAATAAGCGGCCACAATTGTCCACATTTGAGTAGCATAGGTTTCATCATAAACCTTATCAAATGCACTGTGAAAGTTTATAATGCAATACATTTCGTATTTTGAACAAAGGTTGACATAGGTTTCAAGCATGGCTAAACAATGTTCCACTTCTGCCGGATTACTAAAATCAGTAAAAGCATCATAACCAGCAGCTTTTTGCCATGCTTCGAACCAAATAAGTCTAATCGAGTTCATTCCGGCATCGTGTTGATCTTTGATGAAATTTTCCCTGATAGCCGAAAGCTGTACTTGCTTTTTTTCAATATTTGGGGAGGCTCCCCGAAGAGGTGTGTTTGCATCTGTTCTAACAACATACAATGAATCACCACCTTTAATATCATTAATCTTTATAATTTTTAAGCGTCCCCGGTCAGTTGGTAAAGAAACCGACTGAGCAATTGCACTTCCACTTAAAAGAAAGAAGATGAAAGTAAAGCTGATTAATTTCGAAAAATTTGTATTCATAGTTAATTCGTTTTTTTTAGTTAAAATCGTTGTTACCAAGGCCTACAACCGTAAGCCCTCTTTCGGGCGAAGTGGCAGGAAAAAACAGTTCATTGTTTGCAGAAGTGGTTCCTTTTATAAAGTATTCGATGTCTTTCCCGGCCATTTCGGCTGCAGGAAGCTGAATAATAAAATGATTTCGTTGCTGTCTGACCGCATTCAGCATCTTGTATTTCTTTTCGCCAAGCGGTTTCCAATACAGTTCCACCTTTTGGGGATTGCCACTTTCGACAAAAAACACATCGAGATTCAGGTTTTCGCTGGAAAGCAAATTGGTTCGGGGAGTTAAAACAATCAGGTGTGGATTACCAGTGTAATCGAGCGGCATGTTTTTCCCAAACTGGCGTGTGATGCAAACCATATTGCCAATTTCTCCAACCGACGATGCCGATTCTATCAAGGCTGTCATGGCTTCGCGCAAACAATTTTTTTCTTCCAATTTGCCGGTTGCCGATTTAAATTTGGCCAATCCGCGCAAGTATTTATACTGATTCAAATAATAGTCGAAACGTTCGAGGTTTCCTTTTCCAACAATTTTCGGACGCTGGCTTTCGAGCTGAGCTACAAAATCATATTTTTCCTTGTTCTGTTTCCAATAGGTTGAATCTTTCTTAATTCCGCCCGGCCACATGTCTAACCATTGTGAGGCTTCTGGAAGATTACTGTCGATTTGCTGAAAAATAGTTGAAATCTGATCAGCAGCTTCAGAACCAAATTGCGAATGCGAGAAATCATCATAAAATGATTTGACATTCATTTGATTGTTCCATCCCAGTTCGGCCAACGCCATGGTTTGAGGAGTGATAGTTTTTGTGCGCCAATGCACACCTATCAGCCCTTCACAACCGTATTTTTTGGCATCGTCAGCATTATGAGTGGTTCGATTGACCCACAATTGAGGCGACAGCAAATTAAAATCATCTTCCATCCATGGAATGTCCCATTTTCTGCGACCGGTAATCTGCGCCCATTCAGGTTGAACAGGACCTTTCCCAACGTTCAGGTTTTGCGTGCTGATAATGATTTCCTTCGGAAGGTTCCGATCCAAAACCAATGGATCGTTTTGTGGTCCCAATGACCAACCCATGGTGGCAATTTCGAACGACGCTTTTATTGCATTTCGAGCAGAAAAGGCTGCTTTGTAAGAACTAATAAGCTCGTCGGTTGTATTTTGAGGCGGAGAAGAGTATGACCATGTTTCAGGAGAACTGATCCAGAAAAAATCAGGCTTAACCGTTTTGCCAAGCTCTTTGAACAGCGTTTCAAAATACTCCTGATTACCTCGATTCTCAGCGCCAATGGCACATTTTATACCGAATAGATGAGCAAACGAAAAAACTTCGCCCATGAACTTCATGTTTGCCTGTTTCATGTATGCCGATTGCTCTTCGGGTGTAGGTAATTTGCGTGCTTCCAGCCATCGGTCGCTCCCATAAAGGTTGCTTTTGAAAACCTGATCAGCGCCAAACGGAGGTGTATCTATCCAATAATCGCCCGAACCCCAGTGTTGTTTTTCGGGAGGAAAAACATAGGTTCTCCGGTCGCTGTTGGTGAAATCGTAGATCAGACCCATAAAATTCAATCCCATCTTAATCTGTTGCGATAAAAATGATTTGTAAGCATCTTCAGTCCAATTTTCCGGCCCTTCAGGATTCCAGCTATGGTAAGGCAGCATGCCCCGAATGGCAAATTGCGGTTGGTAAATCGTGTCAATTTCCGGAAGTTCCATTGGCAAGATTCCGTCAGGAATAACATCGCCGTTCAATGTGTACCTGATTCCATAGCTTTCCATCAATTTGTAGGCAGCGTGCAAAGTCGAAACTTCATCGTTCCCGCTCACAAGTACTATTTTACGGTTCTTTAGGGTGACGGTTTTCAGCCAGAATTCTTCGTTTTTCAAGGCAGTTGACGGGTCTGAAATCTTAGCCAAATCAGAAAAATCGGTGATCATTTTTGAATGGCTTGATCCAATGATAATTACATTCTCAGAATTTGGCAGTTTGTTCCAGTCGGTTTTTACGATTTGAACCAATTTTCCGGTTCTCAAATACAGATACCGGCGCGCTTCTTTGGCAGCAAATTTCTCAAGATTACTGGCCTCAGGAGCAATAACAATACTTACCGATTTGGTTTTCGATGCAGCATGAATAGAAATGTTATTCAGAAAAATATGAAATAAGAATGCTAAGGCTAATATTTTTAACAGTTGCTTCATAGTTCTATTTTTTGGTTGAGATTGGTTTTTCAGGAGCTTCCACGAAGCCGTTTTCCATTAGCGATATAAAACCAAGCAATGCGCCCCAGTAATATGATTTTTGGCTACTTCCCACATCGAAACCTTCTCCTGTGGTGGCACTATAATTCTCATAAACGTCATGTTTCAGATTCCAGGTTTTGAGCAGTATCTGTTTCGATTTTTCGGCCATATCAGAAGTCGAATTTCCAATGTTGTATTTCCGAAGTCCCAGATAAACCAGAAAATTCATGGGTCCCCAAATTCGCCCCCGGAAGTAATGATTGTCTTTAAAAGCTGTCTCATTGCGGGCAGTACAAGGCATGATGTATTCGCCCCAGAATTCGTCGGGATTGTAAAAATGTTCCTGAATCATCCGTTCAGCTTGTTTTTGAGTGGCAACTCCCGCCAAAAGCGGATAAAAAAGCGTTGGCGAAAGGTATTCACTGAAAATTCCCGTGTCGAGATGCTTATTCTGAAAAATACCTGTTTTTTCATTCCACAATTTTTGAAGACTGGCGGCGTATTTTGCTGCTCTTTCATTCAGTTCTGATGCAATTTCAGGTTTTCCTATTTCCATGGCAATCTCGGCCAGCGACTTGCAATCGAGCACATAAAAACTCATCAAACCCACGTCGGCCAGGAGCATCACATGTTTCTCCTTGTCAAACTGAACGCCGTCGTACATGGATGAATTATCAAGACCGGATTCGTACAATGCACCCTGCAATTCATTTACACCATAAGCCAGTTGCTGATTCCCTTTTGAAGTATCATAAGGTGTCGAACCCCAGCAGAGGAAACCATCGAGATTCCGGTTTTTGTCCCACCAACGGTTCCACGCAAGCAATTCATTGAAGGTTTCGTGCAACATCCATTTTTCGCGGTATTTGCGGTAAAGTTCTTTCATCACAAACGAACCAACAGGTGGCTGCGAACGGTCTTCGGTCTTGCCAAATCCGGTTGAAACATTCGGAACAAAACCTCCTGCCGTAATTGATTTGGTGATTGCCAACGCATTGCTGTAAGCCAAATCCTTGTTGTCGAATGAGAGCATATAAGCAGCAAAATAGGTATCCCAGACTGGCAGCATAAATCCACCCCAGATTTCACTCCATGCCTGCGAAACCAGCGATATTACGCGATTTCCGGAGGGTTCATAAATGGTATTCCAGGCCAAAACGTTTTGCATCGGTTCATACAAATCGGCATACGATCGATGCTTCTGATTTTCGGTTTGAAGCTTTTTATGAGCCTCGTTAATAGCGCGTTCAATCGTTTCGATTGTGGCTCTTTTATCCGTAGAAAAACCGATTTTACCCGAAAGCGACAAATTCAGACATGAATCGCTGATAGTTGAGATTGCGGATTGTTCCTGAAAAATTGCATAAATATTGATTTTGAAATCAACACTTCTGGCCGTAATTTCCTTGTTCGAAATTTGAACTGAACCATCTCTTTTCCACAAAAATTCAGGTTTTACTTTCAGAATCGAGTGTTTATCGGTTTTGACCGGAGTAAGCAGTAAATTCAAGTTATTTTCTGATGCAGTGCTTTGAATCCGAAGCTTTATACCTTGCCATTCGATGATCAGATCAGTATATTCACCATTATAAGTCCGGCTCCCCTGATCAATCTTTTCAATCAGATCTTTGTCATTTCCCTGTCTTCCAATCAACGCATTTTCCAGCGTTTTTCCGGTTTCAGAATTATGTAGTTGAAGATTGAGCGAAAAACATTCCGGCAATAAAACATGCGACAACACGCTTTTGGTGTTCCATGTATTCCAACCTTTGGCCAGGTTTTTCTGCAACTGCGGATATTCGTTACCTGAATAAGTTTCATTTCCCGGCTTATTAGTTTGTGAAAATCCAATTGAAGGAATACAAAGTACAAGTACAAGAAATACAAAGCCCCCTCTAAATCTCCCCCTGGGGGGAGACTTCAAGAAGCCGTCCCTTTCGTGGGAGGTTTGGAGGTGGCTTAATCTTTTTAAGCCTCCCCTTTTTCGGGGGAGGTTTGGATGAGGCTTATTCATAATTTGTCTGGCTTAAAAAACTACAAAATTTATTCTATCGAGTTGAACTCCACTTTTAACTGAAACCATGTACATACCTTTTTTGAATTTGCTGACATTTACACTGAACGAATCAGAATTTTTTGTTGATTGTTCGTAAATAAGTTTCCCATCAATTGAACGAATTGAAATAATTGCGCTATTGGTTATATTCGAAATGGTAATTGACTCGGACGCAGGATTAGGATATAGAATTAATTTGTTATTTTTAGTATTTTGTAAAACACCAGTAGTATTGGCCTTTACCGTAATATAATCAACATTAATATATCCGGTATTGCCAGTATCGTACTGATATTTAATCGTATTATTTCCTGCATTCAGGGTAACATTATCAACTTTACTAGCCCAATTATCCCATCCTGAGGTTGTTGGGAAAGTAACGGTTCTTATTTTTATTCCGTTCACATACAAATTCATTGTTTTATTTGAGTCTCCACTACTGAACCTGCATGTAATATCGGTACTTCCTCCAGTTTCGGAATAAACCGTGAATTCAAGATAATTACCTGCTGTACCAACATTTCCCCAAAAGCCAGCACCTGTATACCCGGGATGGTCAGTTGCAATTAAGCCTCCACTTATTGTGGCATTTTCAGCTTCATAATTAATAAAAACACCTGTATTTGCTGCAAGAACTGTACTTTTATCCGACCAGTTATTTGCTGCATCACAGGCTTTTACAGTAAAACTGTATTCGGTATTTGGTATTACTGAGCTTAATATGAACGAATTGGTAGTAGTTTTTCCAAGGGAAACCTCCTTATTGAACACCTCGTAAGATGCCACACCTATATTGTCAGTGGATGCAGTCCAGGACAAGACGAAACTTTTCGAAAAAACCAGGCCGGTTGGTATTGAAGGCGCTGTCCGGTCAATGTATGAAAACTGAAGTTCAGATAATTCGATGCCAGAACCTCCATTGTTAGCTGTAATGTCTAATTTGTAATATTTGTAAGCCGTCGAATTGTTAAAAGCATAAGTATAAGCGGTGCTTATGGCTGCAAATGCCTGATTCGTTTGAGTATCCAGTGTTGTCCATGTTGTCCCGTCGTTCGAGGCCAATAAAGTCCAATCTTTTGGATTTCGGTTGGTATTTTGCGCGTCAATCCCTGAACCCAATTGGTAAGTATTCCACAATTGAGCCTTTTCGTAAGCAAATTGCACCCATGAAGTGGTCGATAAATCAAGCCAATTGGTGGTTAAAATCCCATCATTTATTTTAGCAACACCTTCATTTGGAAGATTTTCACCATGTGCAGTAACTATACTTACAGGAATGATATTGTCTTTCGTCCATGCCCAGCCATTGGTGACAGCGTCAGCCCACATAAGAGGCCAGTTATGATTAAATTGAGTCTGTCCGTTAATATTCCACATACACCAGCCAATGCCGAGCTTTTCGCAGGTTTGGTTGGTATAACTATCCTTATCGAAGGTTGCTGAACGCCACGAGTCTGTAACTCCAATTGTTGCATTTGAAACTGAAGCCGGAAAATTGTTTTCGGTTGGCAAACCCGGATATCGGGAATGAAGATTTCGGAGGTTAGCTGCGTTGGTTGCGGCACCATAAGCAGCATCGTTGTTGTAAAGATGGTAACCAACCCCGGTTTTTGTCCAATCGACTGCACCGGGCAACTGTGAAAAACTGTCGGCCAAATTTCCCATTCCGGTACCCATGTTGTAATCGTTAATGCCCGGAGGCGTCAAAACCAAAATAAAGGTATTTGGGGCGGCTTCGCGAATAATGTTGTAGGTTCGTTTAAGGGCTTGTAAACGAGGACTAGCCTTGGCTTCGGCAGTGCCCATATCCATATCTCCATTTCTTCCGATGCCACTCATCGGCTCATTTGCCCCTTCATAAATGACGTGTGTGCGATTGGCAAAATAGGGAGCCACATATTTCCACAAGGCATTGCAATAATCCTCCTTATAACTTGGAATGTGATTATGAGCATTGATTATGACATACATGCCATTTGCAGAAGCGTAATTGACACTTCGTTCCATTCTTGCCAATTGTCTGGTACGGTAAGCCAGGTCATTCCAATCAGCCAAAGTGAAGGTAGGGCCCGGAGTGTAAGTTTCAGCTTCCCATACATCGAAAAGTATCATTCTCACTGCATTTAACCCCTTTGAACTCATGGAAACGTAATACGATTCAGGTTCTTCCTTTCCGCCCTTCTCCCAAATCCAGGCCGTTCCCGCGCGTAGTGGAGTATTGGAATCGGTACGGATTACTTTTAGTGGTTTCGAACCACCATAAGGGTCGGTAATAGGGACAACAGTAACCCTGGCGCGGTCGGTAGGTAACGATGCTGACTGTGCAAATACAAACATCTGACTGAAAAGCAACAAGCAAAGAGTCAAAATACTGGCAACCAATTTCTTACTTTTCTTTCTGTGAATCACCATGGTTATGATTTTTTCTTTTAAATATTATTGAATAACTGTTTCGCAAACAATCCTGAACCCAATTCCCCGAAAATCGGAGTACCACCAAATACTTTTGGGTTGTTGCGGGTCGGTTTTCAACCAGAATTCATTTCGTGTAAAATCGCGAGATGCACAACGTAAATCAGCAGCATCAGAGGCATAATTTCCTCCACGAACCACATATTCATCACCTTTGGTTGCCAATGGATTTTTCACCTGATTGCCCGATGTTGAATATGCATCGGCAGCATATTTATCGGCACAATATTCCATCACATTGCCCAGCATATTTTTCAACCCAAAAGGATTGGCTTTTACTGTGCCAGGTTCCTGAGTTTTGTACGTGCTGTTCTTGCTGTAAATTATATAGTTGCCTATACTATCAGTTGAAGCACTGATGAACTTACGCCAGAAACCTTTGTCAGAGAATTTGCCCGGGTCACCCTTGAAAAAGTAAGGCGATTCAGTTCCTCCACGGGCAGCATATTCCCACTCAGCTTCGGTAGGTAAACGGTATTTCTTACCTGTTTTTTTTGAAAGCCACAAGCAAAAAACTTCAGCACCATAGTGGGTCATGGTAATGGCCGGGCGATTTCCTCCGCCCCAACCTTGTTCCGGATTTCCATAAGGCGGAGTTGCTCCTGAAATAGCATCGACATTCGGATTGCTGTTATTGGCATAGACTTTTGATGGCGGAATTCGCCCTTCGGCCATGGTGTTTTCGAAAAACGACCAATACTGTTCCCAGGTAACTTCAACTTCAGACATGAAAAACGGACTAATAGTAACCGTTCGAACCGGCGATTCATCTTCCTTGTGAAAAGCTTCTTTTTCTGAACTTCCCATTTTAAATGAACCACCGGGAATGGCTTTCATGCTTACCGAAACCATTGTTCCGGGAATCGTTTCTGTAAAATCAGAGAATGAAGTAATCTTTGCCGGTTCTTTGAAAAATTTGGTGGTATCGACCGGTACTTTTCTTTTTGCCCCTATCCCTTCGAACTTCCCATGTTTGTAATTGGGGTTTGCATGACCGGCATCCAAGTGGCAACTGATACATTGCAAATCCAGTTTTTTTTCATTGTTTTCGTAATAAAGATGGGCTGTTACCCCATCTGTCGACACGCCTTTGGGGAAAAGATTCTGGTGACA
>Ga0136636_10002546_pt1 | contig 10863 bp, 10 predicted proteins | sample AntDrymUQ8522106_2_FD_104653 | JGI IMG/M metagenome (GOLD analysis project Ga0136636, IMG submission 104653) | Polar desert sand microbial communities from Dry Valleys, Antarctica - metaG UQ852 (21.06) | ecosystem: Environmental > Terrestrial > Soil > Desert | place: Antarctica: Dry Valley... | reverse complement strand
TGTCCCCGGCTTTCCTGACTCGCTTTTTCTGCGAGACAGCCTTTTGATCATCGGTATTCAAGGGAATGATGCTGAAGCGTCTCGCAGTAAGTCAGGGTATGAATTCTATAAAACGGCTGTTTGAAAAGTAAGCGGGAATCTTTGAAGTTGACTCCGAATCCTCGCTTGAGGATGTTCACCCACTCCTTCAAAACGCCTTGGACTTCGACAACGATCACATGTATGAGTTCTTTGTCGCACGAACAGAGACTAGCCGAGACAAGCTCACATTTGACGATGAAAATGGAGGTATTGATGACACGATTTCCAGCGTCTTCCATCGTTCGGAAAAGAAACAGCTCTACTACCTGTTCGACTACGGTGACCACTGGCTCTTCAAGATCGCGCGGGCCACGAGAACCGCAGCGGTGCCAGCCCCGAAAGTAAAGTACCCAAGGCTACTTCGTGAATCAGGTACGAGGCCTCAGCAGTACTCGTACGATGACGACGACGCCTGATTCAGACGTGGCTTGGGCAGTGATGACGACGGCTTGAACGGCTGTTTTTCCAATGTGCCTACGTCGGCGACCGCAGCATTGAAGTCACAAGGCGCGTGGCTATACGAACCCGCGATGGATCAAGCTATGGCGTTGCAAAAACGGACTGTTTGCTCAACAACTTCTGATCATTGCGGCATGAATTTCTAGGTGACATCTCTTGAAAATGCCGACTTCTTGCAGATCATGGAGTTTGTTCGCAGCGGCTCAATACGGGTTGTCAAACCCCAGGCGCGCCATGATGTCGCTTTCGCGCAGTTCCATGACTTGGGCGTCTTCGTCTTCCTCATGGTCCCAGCCCTGGGCGTGCAGGGTGCCGTGGATGAGCAAGTGTGCGTAATGCGCTTCCAGCGTTTTGCCGTGTTCCTTGGCCTCAGCAGCCACCACCGGGGCGCACAGCACCAAGTCGGCCGTTACCAGCGGTTCCACGGCGTAGTCAAAAGTCAGCACATTGGTGGCGTAATCCTTTTGGCGGTATTCGCGGTTCAGCGCTTGGCCTTCTTCGGCGTCGACGATGCGCACGGTGATTTCGGCGTCGTCTTGCAGCGCGTGGCGAATCCAGCGCGCGACTTTATGGCGCGGCAGTGCGGCGCGGTGTACAGCGGCGTCGGCCAATTTGCCAAATTGCAGGGACAAGGTTAGTTGGTTCATATTTATGTGCGTTTGTTTGAGTTTTGACCGCCCCGCGGTGCGTTGCACGCCTTGTGTTATTTGGGGAGGGCGCGAAACTTGACTGATCAAATGTTCAAAGATGGTTCAAATTGACAACGTCAAAGTTGCTACAGGTGTTGATGTTGTTTGCTTTGCTGATGCTGAGGGCGACATCAACTTTTTAGCTCGGGGACTTGCGCACCCGGCTGCTGCGGGTGACGGCTGGTTCGGTGGCGGCGTCGCGCGGGTGCGGGTTGTAGCGGCCGGGCGCATCATAAGCGTCCACAATGCGCGCCACCAGCGGGTGGCGCACCACGTCTGCACTGGTCAGACGGCATATAGAGATGCCGTCCACACTGCGCAACACGCGCTCGGCGTCAATCAGGCCGCTGAGCTGGTCGGTTGCCAAATCGATCTGGCTCACGTCACCCGTTACCACGGCTTTCGAGCCAAAACCGATGCGCGTCAGAAACATCTTCATCTGCTCGGGCGTGGTGTTTTGCGCTTCGTCCAGAATCACAAACGCGGTGTTGAGTGTGCGCCCGCGCATGAAAGCCAGCGGCGCAATCTCAATGGTTTGGCGCTCAAAGGCTTTCTGCACTTGCTCGAAACCCATCAGGTCGTAGAGCGCGTCATACAGCGGGCGCAGGTAAGGGTCTATTTTTTGCGTCAGGTCGCCGGGCAGGTACCCCAGTCGCTCACCGGCTTCTACCGCCGGGCGCGTCAGCACAATGCGCTGCACGGTGCTGCGTTGCAGCGCGTCCACCGCCATGGCCACGGCCAGATAGGTTTTGCCGGTGCCTGCAGGCCCAATGCCAAAGGTGATGTCGCTGCTGGCAATGCAGTCCAAGTAGTGCGCCTGGTTGATGGAGCGCGGTTTGAGGTCGGCGCGCTTGGTTTTCAGGCTGGGGCCATCTTCGCCGTTGATGTCACCTTCGCCCGAGAGCATCAGCTGAACCGTGCGCGGCTCGATCGGGCGTGAGGCCATTTCGTACATGGCCTGCAACATCACCACAGCGCGTTGGGCGTGAATCTTGAGCCCGTCCACCTTGAATTGCTCATGGCGGTGGGCGATCTTGACTTGCAAAGCGACCTCAATGGTGCGCAGGTGCTCGTCCATCGGGCCGCACAAGTGACTCAGGCGGGTGTTGTTGGGCGGGGAAAAAGTGTGGCGCAGGATCAAGTTGATAATTCCTTAAATATTTCTTGATGATAGGCAGAAAATGATTGGCAAGCTCACTGGCACCTTGGATACCAAAAATCCACCCGAAGTCATCATCGACTGCAACGGCGTGGGCTACGAAGTGCTGGTGCCGATGAGCACGTTTTACAACTTGCCCGAACTCGGCGGCAAAGTCAGCCTGCTGACCCATTTTGTGGTGCGAGAAGACGCGCAGATTCTGTACGGCTTTGCCAACGCCGCCGAGCGCGAAGCCTTTCGTCAGCTTATCAAAATCACCGGCGTGGGGCCGCGCACGGCGCTGTCGGTGTTGTCGGGCATGAGCGTGGCCGAACTCGCGCAAGCCATCACCTTGCAAGAAGGCGGGCGGCTCATCAAGGTGCCCGGCATCGGCAAAAAAACCGCCGACCGCCTGCTGCTCGAACTCAAAGGCAAGATGGGGCCGGACATCGGCGTGGTGGCCACCGCCGTCAGCGACAACCAGGGCGACATCTTGCAAGCCCTGCTGGCGCTGGGCTACAGCGACCGCGAAGCCGCTCTGGCCCTCAAAGCCCTGCCACCCGAGGTGGGCGTCAGCGAAGGCATCAAGCTGGCACTGCGGGCTTTGGCCAAGTAGCGCCCTGGGACCTGATCGCGCCAGAGCGGCTCAGGTTCTGGCATACCGCATCAACTTCTCCATTGTCCATAGCCGATTCGCCAGGGTGATGAACAGGGCGGTAATGAGTAGCAGGGTCAAGAGGTAGCTTGTGTCAAAGGCAACAGGCAACAGGCAACAGGCAACAGGCAACAGGCAACAGGCAAGAAGGCCCGAACATGGTCGACAAGCGGCGAAAAGGCGAGCCCCGCCTTGAACACGACCCACGCACTCCAAAGGACATGGATCCACCGAGATGTCAACGAGCCGACCACAACAGCCAGACTCAACAGGCATCCCAGTTCTACGGCAGCGGTGACGCTCAGCGGCAATATGGCCAAAACGCCCCCTTGCGGTGGTCTGAGATATCACCACAGCGCAAGCACCACCACAGTAGGGATGGCATGCACCGACGCAAAGCGCAGAGTGCTTAGGAAAATGTGACTGCCTAAGCGGCTTGGTCGAACCCCGCCCGGTGTCAGTCGCCTGCGCCAATGCAGGTCTTTAACGACGAGAACCATCGACATCGCGAGGATTAACCACGCTGGCATCGTTAATGAAAGGAATCGTGCCATCAGGCTTAGGGCAGGTTGCGCCACGTCCCATTTTGCGGGTGGATGTTCTCGATTCATCATGTATACCAGCACCATCGGGATGAATACCCATTTGAAGCTGATGTTGGGTGCGGGAAGTAGAAGCGCATTGACGATCTGACTCCACTTCGGGAGGTCATCCCGTTTCACCCGCGTATAGCGTCGCCACCAGCCCTGCGCCCGGCGCAGCAGACCGCTTGCGGGCTCCCAACTTGCTTGCTGCACCCTCGGCGGTTGCGGCCAAACGCGCCACAGCGTCCCCATTGCGCCCGGCCATTCCCGCGCCAAGCCCGCGTGCAACAGGGCAGGCCATGCGGCAAAGGTGCTCAAAACCGCCACCCATCCCGCGCCCAGCATCACATCCCCCAGCCCAGCCCAGCCCAGCCAAGCAGGCCAGCCAAGCAGGCCAGCCCAATGCCCCAAGACCAGCCCCTATGCAATACGCCGCGCGCCGACAGCGACCACAACAGCGCCACGCCCATGACCAGCGACACCAAAGCCGGCAAAGCCACCCCGCTCCAACGCAATGCGCCCTGTGACGGCCAAGCCCAGTCCAGCAACGCAATGCAGGTCACCGTCGAGACCAGCCACCCCTTCAAACCAGAGAGCAGTGCTTGGCGCAACCACGCACGCCACAACACATGCGGCACGCAATACCCGCGCAATACCCGCGCCCCGTCCGTCAACACGCCAGATACCTTTATCGCCATGCCCATACCCAAGGGAATGCACAGATACAACAACAGCCAGATGACAAAGAAGCGTGCGTTGTAGATCGACTGTCTCAACGCCACCCCGAGCAATCCGAGCAACACCAACGCGCCTATGGGTAGCGTCACTTTCCAACGTGATTGATGAAACGGCGAGTTCCAAACCCGGAAACGGTAAGACGCTAGTCCGTTCGTCGTCTGTCCTGCCACCAAAGGAATTTTGATTTTCATGAATGTGCTCCTTCAAGCCCGCGCAAACCGCATCAACTTTTCCACCGTCCACAGCCGATTTGCAAGGGTGATGCACAGGGCGGTGCCTAGCAGCAGGGCGGTGATGTAGCCGGGGCCGGGGGTGAAAACAGGAACTTGCGCTGGCCATGCTTTCCAAGCCCAACACAGTGCAAGAAGCCCAAGGGCAAACAGGCCCCGCGCAGTCCACGCCCTCACCCCTTGCAATACCGTGGCTAAGCTGATGGCGAAAGTCATTTTCAGTGCCATCACTGCGTAGACCTGTGTCAATAGGGCGAGGGTGCGAAGCAATTCACTGTATTCCGTCCACCCGACACAGAACGAGAGATTGCAGTTCCGAAATGGCCCCCAACCCATCGTTATGTGGGGGAGCCAGACACTACAAACCACCAGTGTCGTCTGCGTCAGCGTCAGGAAGACCATGGCCTGAATGGCCGTGCTGCGCACAATGCGCCAACCCAAATGCCCCTTGGGCATGCCGCGGGGAGTCAGTGCTGTTCGCCACGACAAATCCTGGTACACCAGACTGCCGGTATAGAGCACCGTTAACGCCGCAAGCATGCTCAGGTCGAAAACCAGATGAAGCCCACCGCTGTTCACAAATAGCAGTGCTGGTGAGGCAATGCCCCACAGGATGGCCTGCCCAATGCCAACCGTCCTGAATTTCTGTAACACGGGGTGCGGCCCCCACGGCATGGTGAATCTCGTCGCGGGCGTAAGGAGCAGGGTGAAGCGCAGTCGGTACCGGTTAAGCCTGCGCCACAACCACGGGGGCAGGCGGGCATCGTCCTGCGTTGACTCCGCAACTCCGGGCGGCTGTTGCCAACGCAACCACAGCACGGCAGCCAGCATGGGCCAGACGGCGGTGGTCAGCAAAAGGATAGATTCGGGCAACGTGGAGACAACCAGCATGAGCTGCCCCGACAACCCCATCCACGCCAAGGCAACGAACCCCACAACGCCCCAACCCCGGTGCAGCAGTCTTTGGTAGGACACGCCGCACAACAGCGTCAAACTGAGCACCACCGAAAACACCGCTGCGATAAAACTGCCCGACCATGGCTGAACGGCATGTGCCGCCGTGCCACGGGGCAGCACGCTGCAAGCCAGCATCAAAAGCATCCACACGGTTGTGGTTTGCGTCAGTGCCTTTGCCAGCCAGCGACGCCAAAGCCCTATGGGTGCGCAGGCTTGTCGAAACACCCGCGCTCCGCCGGACAACGCTTGCGCTTGCTGAACGGAAAAACCCAGGAGAAATATCACGGCTGCAATGACGAAAAACTGCACCTTGCCGGAGCTGAGGGTGGCAGTAGGGGTCATTGACGATGAAGTTAACGCCTCCAGCCAGATAAAGAACAGCGCCAGGCCAGCCCAGAAAAAAAGCACTCGGCCAGTCAACGCTGACCGCAAACGCAAACGATGTTTGGCGGTCATACATTCAATTCCACAAACAACTCATCCAGCGCCATGGCGCGCCCGGCGTGGGCGTGTTGGGGGCTTAAGCGGCAATCTAAGACGCAGGTTTGGGTTTGGGGGTTGGTGCACAGCACGCCGAGGGTGTGGGCTGTCACTTGGGTTAAGGGCAGCAGGCGCAGGTGCTCTAGCAGGGCGTCCCATGCGTCAAAGAGTTGGATGCGGCCTTGGCGCATGAAGGCGACGTGGGTGACGACGCGCTCCAAATCGGCCAGCAGGTGGCTGGAGATGATGATGGTGCGTTCTCGCTCGGGCTGGCCCGGGGCGTTGTCGCGTGCCAGTGGGCTGGTGAACAGGGCGCGCATGAATTCCCGCCGGGTCATGGGGTCTAGGCTGGAAACGGGTTCGTCCAGCAAGAGCACATCAGGGTCGTGCGCCAGTGCCAGCACGACGGAGAGTTTTTGCTGGTCGCCGCCAGAGAGTTTGCCCACATTGCCCAGCAGGGGCAGATCCAACTGGCTGGCCAGCGCCAAGGCGCGGTCTTCACGCCAGCGCGGGTAGGCGCTGCCGATAGTTTGCAGCATCTCCACCACGCCCATCCACTCGAACAAATCAGGCGTTTGCGCCACAAAGCCTAGGCGTTCACGCACGGGGTCGGTCAAATCGTTGGAGGGGCAACCCAGCAGCGCAGCGTTGCCACTGCTGGGGGCGGTCAGGCCGACCAAGCAGCGCAGCAGGCTGGATTTGCCCGCGCCGTTGCGCCCTACCAGTCCGACCACGGAGCCGCTGGGAATTTGCAGCGTGATGTCTTGCAAAACGTTGGCTTTGCCATAACGCAGGCTCAGCTTGTGGATGGATACAGCAGCATCAGACGTGGCATGGGGCGTGGCAAGGGTGTTCATGGGAACTCCATCAAGGTGAATGAGGTAAACAAATGGGGTAACTACTCAGGTCTTATGAATCAATGGCTTACGCACGACGGAAGCAGTAAATTGCTTAAAAATACAGCATATTTCATGAAAATTCGATGCATTACCCTTGGCAGTCAACCTGTGGTGTCGCGTAAGTTATTGATTCATATAAGTCCGGCCACTATTAATCGACCTGAGTAGTTCCCAAATGGGGCAATAGCCGGCACCCGTGGTGCTGCTTAGACGGGGTCGTCCGCCCCGGAGGGTTTGTCCGCTGTGTCGTCCAGACAGCGCTGGAACAGTGCCAGTGCGGCGGCGGGCGCAATGCCCAGTTGCCTGGCCACCTGCGCGGCGGTTTGCAGCGATGGCGTGAGTAGCGCCAGCCGGTCGGGCGGTGGTGCGGTGCGAGTGTCGGGCTGCGCCACCACCATGCCCACGCCGCGCAAGCGCACCAGCAAGCCCTCGGCTTCGAGCTGGCTGTAGGCCTTGCTCACCGTCATGGGGTTGATGGCGTAGTGCAGCGCCACCGCCCGCACCGATGGCATGTCCGCACCCGGCGCCAACTGGCCGCTGGCGATCAGCCGGTGCACCTGCTCCACGATCTGCCGATAGATCGGGGTGGCTGCCGTGGGGACGATGTCAAAGAGCATGGCGGCGTGGGCGCTCAGAGCTTGGGTGCCTCGGCTGCGGCGGCTGTGGCGCCTGGACTGGCCGGGAGCAAGACGACCTGCACATGCTTGTCGCGGCGCAGGTAGCGCTTGGCGGCGGCTTGCACGTCGGCAGCGGTGATGGCGGCCACGCGTGCTTCATAGCGCAACAGGTTCTCCGTCGGGTCGTCGCCCCAAACGGTGGCATCTTGAAGAATGTTGAGCCAGTGGCCGTTTTCACGCAGCCTCTTGCGGTGTTCCACCAGCCAGTTTTGCTTGACTTTGTCCAATTCGGCAGCGTCGGGGCCGTTGTTTTGCAGCTTCTCAATTTCGCCCCACGCAGCGGCAATCACCTTGTCCACATTCTCTGGTGCGCATGGCAACCCCATGGTCAACTGGTAGCTGGCAAACGGCGCACGTTGCAAGCCCCCGCCGATGCCACCGGTGTAAATCAGGGTGAGCTTTTGGCGCAGCACGTCGTAGATTTTGAGGTTCAGCACGTCATTCATCGCCTGTACTCGCAAATTCTCATCATTGGAATAGTCCGCCGCCCCCGCAAAGGTGAGGGTCACCACGCTTTTTTGCTCTTGTCCCGCACGCACTTCTTTTTTGACCACACCAGCCACCGGACGCACGCCCAGATCGACCACCTTGCTGGTGATGTCGCCCGCGGGCAGGCTGCCCAAGTAAGTGGCCAACAGGGGTTTGAGTGTGGTCAAGTCCAGGTTGCCCACCAGCACAAAGGTGAACCCCTTGGCGCTGGAGAAGCGCTCATCAAGAATGTCGCTGACGCGGTTCAGATCGACTTTGGCGAAGTCTTCAGGACGCGGTGTCAGTGCCACGCGAGGGTGGTTGCTGAACAGCGTGGCGCGCAGGGCGTTACCAAACTGAACTTGCGGGTTGGACAATGCGTTTTTAGAGGCATCTTGGCTGCGGCTGATAAATGACTGGTACAGGTCAGCATCACGCCGCTGCTTGCCAAAGCGCAGGTGCAGCAGTTGCAACATGGTTTCCACATCGGCCGGGCTGGCCGATCCGCTGACCCACTCTGTCGTCTCACTTAAACCGACCGTGAGGCTGGCCGTTTTTCCGGCCAACACTTTGCTCAAGTCCAGCGGTGCAAAGGCACCGATTCCCATCGATTTGGCAAGTTGGGTGGCGTAGCGGGCGTTGAACAGGTCAGCCTCGCCGTACAGGTTTTGCCCCCCCAGGCGCGGTGAGCCCAGCAAAATTTGGTCGTTTTTGAAGTCGGTGGGTTTGAGGATGGCTTTCACGCCGTTGGAGAAAGTCAGCTCGGTGGTACCCAGTGTCGCGTTGTGTTGCTCGGCCACGATGCTGCCGCCCTTGGGGGGCTGTGCCATCAGGGTTTTGGCGATGGCTTTTTCCTCGTGCGCCGTGACTTTGCGCTGCTGGGCTTGCTCGACGGCCTCTAGCAGGGTGGCTTGCGTGGGTGGTGGGGTGTCGGCGTTGTCGGTGCCCAAGTAGGCCACCAGTTTGCTGGACTGGTGCGGGATGATGGCGGCGGCGGTTTGGTTCACGTCAGCCACCGTGATGGTGGGCAACAGCTCACGCAAATACGCCAGTTCAGCGTCGATGCCGGGAATGTATTCCTGCACCAAAAAGTTGCGTATGTATTCAGCAGCATAGGTGCCGGAGTTGGTTTTGTCCCGCTCTAGCGCTTGTCGCTCCATCCCGCGCAAAATCATCGTCTTGACGCGATTCAGCTCAGCTTGGGTAAAGCCGAATTGACGCGCGCGCTCGTTTTCTTGAATCAGGGCATCCACGGCTGGGGTCACTCCGCCACGCCCCAACACCACCGACGTATTCAGGATGCGGTAGCCCGGAGCCATCGTATTGAATCCCACCCCGCCGTCCAAAAACGGTGGTGCAGCCTGTTGGGTCAGCTCTATCAAACGCAGGTTGAGCATGGAACGGGTCAGGCGTTCCGCCAATTCCTTGCGGTAGTCGCTCAGCGTCTTAGGGGGCGGAAACGCTTGTGTAGGGTAAGCCAATCGCACGATGTTGTTGGTGGCCTCTTTGTCGGTGAGCACCACGGCTTCGCTGTTCGTGCGGGCTTGCAGGGCCGGGTAGGTGCGTGGCCGCTCTGGCTGCGGGTTTTGCAAGGCGGAAAAGTGGGCCTGGATGCGAGCTTTGGCCTCAGCAGGTGCCATGTTGCCTACCACTACCACGGCCATCAGGTTGGGGCGGTACCAGTCTTTGTAAAAGCGTTTGACGGCATCGGTTTTGAATTCTTTGATGCTGTCTTCCGTGCCGATGGGCAGGCGCTGCGCATATTGGCCCCCCAGTAATTTTGGAAGCAGTACCTTTTGGAAGCGGTCTTGCACGCCTTTGCGCCGACGCATTTCCTCCAGCACCACAGCGCGCTCGGCGTTGATGGCTTCATCGTCCAGCGTCAGCCCGCCCGCCCAGTCTTGCAGCACCAAGAAGGCTTTGTCGATGGTCTCGGGCTGGTTGGTGGGCACGGTCAGGGTGTAGACCGTTTCATTGAAGCTGGTGTACGCATTCAAATCCGCACCAAACTTCATGCCCATGGATTGCAGGGCGGATATCAGTTCGTTTTTCTTGAAGTGTTTGGAGCCGTTGAAGGCCATGTGCTCCAGCAAATGCGCCAAGCCGCGTTGGTCGTCGTCTTCCAGGATCGACCCGGCTTTAACCACCAAGCGCAACTCAATGCTGTTCTCTGGGCGGTTGTTTTTTTGCAGGTAATAAGTCAGCCCATTGGCCAACTGCCCTTTTTCAACCTGCGGCCCTATCGGAATCGGGTCGGCGAGATTCAGCGCCGCCTGGGCACCTACGCTGATAAATAAGAAACCGAAAACCACCGCACTGCGGCGGACTAAGCTCAAGGACATGAAAGGCTCCCAAAACGTGGATGGATGGTGGGTACGGTGTTCTGATACTCAGCACCACGAACCTGCTGTGTATTAGTGTATCACTTCAATAATACACATAGACGAAGTTTTTTGATTCTTTCCCGAATAGGTCGTTGTCATGTGGTTTTGGGAATGGGTGAAAGTGCCTGCTTTGGCTCAAGGTCCGTGTGCGGTAGCAAGCGGATACCGGTGGCTCTCAATGCCCCTCATGGCAAGCGAAGCGCGGTAGTCCATCGGCATGGTCATTGCGAGCGAGGCGACGCAATTTATCGGTATCGTCATTGCGAGCGAAGCGTGGCAAGCCATGACAGCCGGACTTCGTGGGTTGCCACGTCGCTGCGCTCCTCGCAATGACGGTGTCGCACCCGCAGCGTCTTCTACCGTGGCGGCTGCCAGCGCCCCTCATGGCAAGCGAAGCGCGGTAGTCCATCGGCATGGTCATTGC
>Ga0136636_10002545_pt1 | contig 10866 bp, 3 predicted proteins | sample AntDrymUQ8522106_2_FD_104653 | JGI IMG/M metagenome (GOLD analysis project Ga0136636, IMG submission 104653) | Polar desert sand microbial communities from Dry Valleys, Antarctica - metaG UQ852 (21.06) | ecosystem: Environmental > Terrestrial > Soil > Desert | place: Antarctica: Dry Valley... | reverse complement strand
CAGCTTGTTCTGCGAAACTATCTTTCCATCGCGCTCTAAGCTTGTTATAAATACTACTTCATTCTTATCAAAACCTTTCAATAATTCATTTACATTTTTTGAAAAGAAAACCTTGTTTGAGAGGGATTCCACTTTAACCGGCACTTCTTTGCTGAATAGTATTTTCCCTGTAAAGTCGGTGAGTTTCAATGCCAGCTTACCATTAAACGACCTGGTACTGTCGGAATTGATATACACATTTAAATCAGTTGCCGGGGTAATGGTGGTATCGCTCAAAGCCGGAATTACCAGCACATTTCCGAACGCTTTTTTAGCAGAATAATATGCCGCTTTTTTCTTGCCCAAATAATCAATCACCGACCAGCCAATGTTGGGCCATGCATCGCCAAACTGCCAGTACATACTGCCCATGCAGCGGGGTTTGTTAATACGGTGGGCTTCACTGGCTATTTTAATGGCATTGGCCTGGAAAAGCTGGCTCAGGTAAACCAAACTCCTGAAATCTTTTGGTTCGTTGTAATCTTCGCGAATGTATCGCATAAGCATTTTGTTGCCTTCCATATCGGGCGTAATCCATGGCATTACACTTTTCTGGCGGTGCATCATTACAGGCGAAAAAAGGTTTTCATCTTCAGGTAATAAATATTTCTGCAAGGTGTAATAGCTGGGTAGCGACTGCACCCCATACTCGCTCATAAAGCGAGGGATTACTTTTTTGTAATATTGAATGGAAAACCCGCCATACCAGACAAAGTAGTAATGCAGATCGCCCGATTCGAGTGAGGAAGGTACTCCCGGTTCGGAACCCGGCGAAGATGGCCAGTAAAAGGTTTGAGGATTGTAGTGCTTAATAACCCCGGGAATTATTTCATTAAATATTTTTAAATAATCCTGAAATATTTTAGCCGAATCGGTCTTGGTAATATTATTTTTAGGGTCGCGCGACCAGCCCCAATCGTGCCAGCCCGAAATAAGCTCGTTGTTTCCGCACCAAATAGCCAGTGAAGCATGGTTGCGAATCCTTTTCACATTTTCGATGGTTTCCTGTTTTATGTTTTCGAGAAAGTCCGGATCGCCGGGATACATAGAGCAGGCATACATAAAATCCTGCCACACCAGAATGCCATTTGCATCGCATTGATTGTAAAACTCGTCATTCTCGTAAATTGCGCCACCCCATACGCGGAGTAAATTCAGGTTAGCATCAACGGCATTGCTTATTAAATTTTCGTATTGTCCGTTAGTAACTCTGGTTAAAAGGGCGTCTTGCGGTACATAATTACTACCCTTGATAAATAAAGGCAATCCATTTACTCTAAAATAAAAACTCCGGCCAATGGAGTCTTTGTCGCGCACCACTTCAATAGTCCGCACGCCCAGTTTTTGGTTTTGCTCGTCAACAATTCCTGTTTTGTCGGAGAGAACAATACGAAGCGAATACAGGTTTGGTTTTCCCATTCCATTGGGCCACCATAGCTCCGGATTTTTAATAACAAGCTGTAAACTATCATTATTAATACCTTTTTTAAGGCTGATGGCTTTCTCGTTTACCGGGTTTGCCGAATTGTTTAAATAAACCGAAAGTTTACAGCTTTTTCCGGCGTTTGCAGAAATTGAAGTGGTGATAGTATAAACAGCCTTTTTGGTTTCAATTTTAACGGGCTTTACGAAATTATCGTTGAATTTTGCATCATTCCAACCGGTAATAAACACTGGTCGCCACACACCGCAGGTTACAAGACGAGGATGTGTATCCCAGCCAAACTGGTATGGCGATTTGCGGGTTTGACTGCCGCATTTACGGTCATCCGCAGTTTTTTCGTTATGATTGGGCAAACGGTAGGTGCAAAGTGCTGCCCTTCGCAAGCCTTCGTTTACAGCCGAATGAAATAAAATCCGCAAGGCATTGTTTCGGGGTTTCAGCATTTTTTTACAATCCACTGTCCACGAGCGGTACATGTTGTTTGCCTGAAGAATTAACGAATCGTTGAGGTAAACATCTGCATAAGTATCTAGCCCTTTAAATGTAAGTTCGATATTGGGTTTTGAAAACAAGTCAGGCAATATATCGAACGATGTACGGTATTCCCAGTCCTCGGTTTCAATCCATTGCACCAGCTTTTCGTTATCACGGTAATAAGGATCAGGAATTACCTTGTTTTCCAACAAATCGGTATGAACACAGCCAGGCACCTGAGCCGGATACCATTCAGTTTTACCAATTTGGTGGAATTGCCAGTTTTGGTTGATGGGTTGTTCAAACTTTCCGGTTTGAGCGTAGGTTATGATAAATCCAAAACAACACGCTATGGCAATAAGTGCTTTCATTTACTTAACGTTACTTTAAATAATTGTATTTGTCCGGTTATTTCAAATCTTTCAAAATCCTTTCAATCCTGCGGATCGATTCTATAACCGCTATTCCGGTATTGTACGAAACCTTCCAGACACTGTCTGCATTTGAGACAACAGGTTTGCCATCGCGGGTAAGTAATATGTTCCATTCGTCCTATTCGTGGTTTGTCATTTTGGTATGTAAAATGCTCTAAACCATGTTATATGCATCTTTGTAACCAGTGTCTTTAGTAGTTTAGTAAATTTCTTAAATATTTGCACACCTGCGGATAATAATGTTGCCGATAGCAGGTACAAATGAACCTGACCCACCTGCCCATGGTTTATTACTGATCTTCGCTTTAACTCCTCAAAGCCAAATAAAACACACATGGTGCGAAAGGAATTTAACTGATGCAAACAATTGAATTAATGTGATTTAGCACAAAGTGCCGCCCTTCGCAAGCCTTCGTTTACAGCCGAATGAAATAAAATCCGCAAGGCTGTTCTCATTAAGCTTTAGCATTTTTTTACAACCGTCAAGCCCACAAGCGGTAAATGCCAGTGTCACTAAGCAGAAGTCAATCGTTCAAGTGCACATCTGCGTAGGTATCGAGCCCTTTAAAAGTGAGTTCGATATTGGGTTTTGAAAACAAGTGAGGCTCTATATCGAACGATGTACGGTACTCCCAGTCTTCAGTTTCAATCCTTTGCACCAGCTTTTCGTTATCAAGGTAATAAGGATCAGGAATTACCTTATTTTCCAATAAATCGGTATGCACACAACCGGGTACCTGAGCCGGATGCCATTCAGTTTTACCAATTTGGTGGAATTGCCAGTTCTGGTGTATGATTTGTTGTTGCTTAGGCGTTTGGGCACTAAGTTTATTTACAAAAAGAATGAGAATTAAACATCCCAAAAGCAGTTGCACTTTTCGCATTGGAGAATTTTTAATTTTAATAATTCTGGAATACAGCATTTTACTGATTATTTGTTCTCTTCGGATTTAAACATAGCATTCTTGTCCATTTTCTCTTTTAATTTACCAGGAGCCCTGTAATTAATGCTGATATTTCCAGCATACAAAGCATTAAAATAGGGAACATATACTTTATGAAACCCTTTTTTCAAACCAACCTGAAAGTTTTTTTCAACCGTGCCATGACAACCGTCGTTATTGATCAATTCTTTGTTATCTATGAAAAATTTTGCCCCATCGTCAGAGCTCATCCAAAACGTATATACCCCGTCTTTAAAGGCATAGAACCAGGCATCAAATTCAAAACCATAATATTGGGTAATTTTAGCTTTGTCAACATCAAAAGAATTTATGGTGCCTTTTTCAATAACATTTAATTTTGTGAAATCCGGTATCATCTCCCATTTGCCTTCGTAATATTTATAGCTTATTCCGGGCTCCATCTTACTACCTGTTTTCGCCGATGGCAAAAGCTCTAATTTGGTAACAAAAGAGGCCGCTACTACTTCACTCTTTTTACCATCTGTTGTTAAAATCATACATTTTAGTTTAAAATCTTTACTTACAGGAATAAATGATTTGTAAACTTCCGATTTTTCGGTAGGTATAGTTCCATCGGTTGTGTAAACAATCTTATCGAAGCGTTTTTGCAAATCCGGATTAATAGTTATAAAAATGCTGTCGCCCAATAATATATCACCACTTTCGCTCATGATAACCGGGGGTGCAACGGATACATTGTTCCATTCGTTAATAGTAAAAATGTTCAAATCATTTTCAATATCCCCGACTGATTCGATTGGCTTAAACACCACATTAACTGATTGTCCTGGCAAAATATCGAAAAAGTTGTCGGAAAAATGGCCATTAATATGTTTAGTTGTCAGATAAACACTTTTCACTAACTCATTTGATGACAATTGAATTGTAAAATCATTACCCTTTTTAGATATTTTCATTTCTGGCTTAACAGCAGTCAATTTAAGGTTCTTAGGCTTATCGAAATAATAATTTGAAGAGGCAATTTCTTTACCGTTCTCTGTAACAAAGGCATTTAATACCACTTCATCTTTATTCAAGCCTTTCAGCAATTCAGTTTCACCTATTTCAAAGAAATTACGACTGGAATTTGCAGGAATGTCTAATGACAAAGTTTTAGAATACAGTTGTTTGCCTTTGAAATTTTTCAACAAAATAGTCATTTCGGCCTTTATAGGTTTTAACCTGTCGGAAACTACATAAAATTGGATTTTCCCATCCTTATTATAAATAGATAGCAGTTGTTCCGAAAAAGCTTTTTTGGCAAAGTAATGTAAGCCCTTCCAGTTGCCATAATAGTCGATGCTTGCCCATGAAATTCCTGGCCATACGTCATTAAGCTGCCAGTAGAGAGAACCCATGCAATAAGGCATGTTTCGGCGATGAGCCTCAATGCCTGTTTTAACAGCTTCGGCCTGTATCAGTTGGCTTAAGTATGAAGATGTTTCCATATTTAAGGGGAAGTGGTAATAATCCTCAATTATGTTTTTGATCTTCAAATTACCCTCAGGGCTTTTCTGATGTGCTGAAACCTCATCGGAAAAGTAGTCTGGGTTTTCGAGCCCGGTAAACCGTTGTATGGTTTTCATTTCGGGAAAACCAACGAAACCATATTCTGAGAAAAACCTTGATTTGATTTCATTGTACATAGTAAAATCATTATTAGTGAACCAAACATCCCAATAGTGACGGTCGCCGGAGCCTTCATTTTGTTCAACATAAGGTGCTGCCATTGGGGAAGAACCCCAATACAAACGTTGACTGTCGTATTTTTCGACAGCATTTTTCAAAACGCCATAAAATAAATCGTCATAGCCCTTGCGCAGCTCACTTATTATTCGTTGATCTTTGTATAAATTTTGCAGTTTGGTTGTATCGGCTATCCAAAAAAATTCCGATTCATTGTTCCCACACCACATGGCAATACTTGGATGGTTTCTTAAGCGTTTGATATTTTCTTCGGCCTCAACCTTTACATTGTTCAGAAATTCCTGGTCGCCGGGATATAAAGAACAAGCAAACATAAAATCCTGCCAAACCAATATTCCATTTTTATCGCAAAGGTCATACAGCAGGTCGTTTTCGTAAAAACCGCCGCCCCAAACCCTAATCATATTCATATTGGCTTCTGCAGCGCTGCTTATAATATTTTCGTATTGCGTAGTGGTTACCCGTGCCGGAAACTGGTCGTTGGGTACATAATTAGAACCTTTCATGAACACGGGAACACCATTTAATTCAATATAAAAAGTATGACCAGCTGAATCCGGCTTTCTAATTAGGTTTAGAGTACGGATACCAATATTTTCGGTTTTGCTGTCGAGAATTTGTTTTTCGAGTCTGATTTGCGATTTCAGGTTATACAAATAGGGTTCGCCTAATCCATTGGTCCACCATAGTTTTGGCTCTTTTATAACGAAATCGACTGAAATTTGGTTGATACCTTTAACAACATTGGTTTTTTTAGCAGCCAGCAGCTGATTGGCTTTGCTATCGTAGATTTCGAAACTCATTACTTTTGCAGTATTCGAATTTATCTCGAAAACTGCCGATAATTTTGCTTCCTTCTTATTTACTTCCTTCTGTACATATTGTACATTTTCAATCCTTGCCTGGTTCCATACTTTTAAAACTACAGGTCGCCAAATACCGATGGTAACAATTCTAGGAGTTAAATCCCATCCGAAATGGTAGCCAGGCTTTCTTTCATAAATACTTACCTGGTTGTTACCGGCACCACCAAACTGCGATTTGTCGTTGCCCGAAACAGGAATGTAGTAACCTACGCTTTTATATTTCTCAATCCCAACCTTTATAGGAGAATGAAAATAAACAAGTAATTCGTTTTTTCCATTTTTCAAAAGGCTTTTACAATCGGCATTCCACTGGCGAAACATGTTTGAAGCATTGATAATTTTCTCCCCGTTCAAATATACATCTGCATAAGTATCGAGGCCATCAAACCCGATTTCAATATTTTGAAATGCAAGTTGTTCTTTTGTAACATCAAATTCAGTCTTATATTCCCAGTCTTCTTTATCAATCCACTGGATATCTTTTTCATTGGTACCAATAAAAGGGTCAGCTATCAGTTTGTTTTCCAACAAATCGGTTTGCACACAGCCTGGCACCTGTGCCGGATACCATTCGGTTTTGCCAATTTGATGGAATTGCCAGTTTTGGTTTATGGATTGTTGCTTCATGTTGGTTTGCGCGCTTGCAAGTGAAGCCCAGATCAAAAAAGCAAGTATCGAAATATTCTTCAAATTCTTCATTTTCAAAGTCTTATTTTAATGAAAGTAAGTTTAGCACATCAAATTAATTCACAATTAATTTTGTATTATTGGTAAATAAATTACTTTGGACATTCACCATATACAATCCTGATTTTAAAACGTTGTGCGGAATTTTAATTAGTTGCTCACTGGTTTGTGAGCTAAAAATTAATTGTCCTTCAATTGTATAAATTGAAATGATTTTATTGCCAATTGAATTCATTTCAAGTGTTAAACTGCCATTATTTAAAGGATTAGGATAAATAGTTACAAATCCGGGATTTGCATTTTTTAACTCCTCATTGTTACTTAAATTAAGCGTCCCTGAAATAGACGCGGCCTGCAATCCGATATAACCGTTTCCGGTTGACTGCAACCAGGTAATTGTAACCTTTTCGCCGTTACTTTTCGAATCGTATATAATGGTGTAAACGGCATCCCACTTACCTGGTTGTGTTTCAATTGAGCCGACATAATCCTCATCGGCAAAATTTGCTAATTGAGCAATTAAAGTACCACCTGAATTATTACCGCTTACATAAATTTTTAATGTATCAATATCATTATTAGCTATTGAGCTAAATGAGAACCCGTTACCAATGCCAGTGGCTGAAATTCCTGTCCTGTCATTTATGTTAGACAGTGCAGGCTTTCCATCGAACCATGAAAAGCTTCGAAGGTCATCGGAGTAATAAGAAGTTGATCCGCCAAATAATTTGTAATTGCTGATGTAGTTAATTTTTAAGCCATTAGCCTTATGGTTATTCTTGTTGAAGTGTTTCCAATCGTCGGTTTTAGCAGAAAGGTTCACGCTGGAGGTGTCAAGTGCAACTTCTCCTTTTAAAAAACCGACGGGAGGCGAAAAAGGTGACTGGTAATTGATGTAATCAATTCCGGTCCATTCGGTACTTGTTGAAACTATTTTAATGGTATGTTCTTCATTAGTCAAACCAGGTATTGATGCAAACTTCATAGCACCACCAAAAGGTTTGACTGTTTGCGAAAACAAACCCTTCGAAACGCCATCAATAAATACCTCAACCTTACCTCCTCCATCCCAGGTTTCGCAATAAAGTTCAACACCTGTTCCTGTGAACTTTGTTTGGCCCGAGGCATTTCCAACATTGGTTGAATGTGACGAGCCATTATAACAGCTACTACATGGATCCAGGGTATATCCGTTCCATATCCACCTGGTATCTTTATCGTCGATAATGTTCCAGGTTGATGGTTGCTGCTTGCTTACACTGATTCTACAACCTGCTGTTTTACCTCCATCTTCTGTAATAAGAGTAATAGTTGCAGAACCAGCTCCAACTCCGGTAACCAAACCATTTTCATTCACTATTGCAATCGTAGTATTTTCTGAACTCCATCTTACATTTTTATTGGATGCATTTTCGGGAATAAAGTTCACCATTATTTCCTTAGTCGATAAAACACTTATTGTATCAGTTACAGGAGTTAAGCTTACGTCGGTAACCGGAACACTTTTTACGGTTAATGATTGGGTAATCATTTGATTCCCATCGTATGTAATGGCCGATATTATAACATTGCCGGCAGTCAGACCTGTTACCAATCCATTGTAACCCATGCTGGCGATCGATGAATTACTGCTTGTCCATCTTACTCTATTAACACTTGCATTATCGGGAGATACTTTTGCTTCAAACTGGAAACTTTCACCAATCTGAATTTCTGCTTTTTTTTTAATCATTAAAACGCCTGTTGCTGGAACCGCTCCTGGCTTCTCAAAAATTTCAATTACTAACGGGTGATCAAAAACCTTAAGTGTTATAGCTGTTACATTTGAAGTATCAGCAACAGGCTTTGAATTATCGGTAGTTGCAGGTAAAAAAGCTTTTAAATGTGAAATGGAACTGTTAAAATTAATGGATACATCAACCGCAGGCACATTGATACCTCTGCCGCCGGAGTTCGTGCTGGTTGCTTCCTGCCACAAAATCAAATAATAGGTGCTATCGGACTTTTGAAGCAAAGTTTGATGTATTTCATTTGTAGTGGCATTATGATCATCGGTAAAACTTAATCCACCCCCACCGCTTAAAGTAAAATCAAGTGCCGAAGTTGTAATGCCAGTATTGCCATTGTCTTCAAGCAACTCAATCATTCGCTTAAGGGCTAAGCCATTCTTTTTCAGATTGCCATTGTAGTCGGCCAATCCAAAATTACCTTCAACTTTGGTGCTGTTTTCTTCTTCATCCAAAAGCTCATAAGTGCATGAATAGACTATGCCGGCATTAAAATGTTCCAAAAAACCTCTCAGTAAATATTTTGCAGCAATAGAATCATCTACTCCCCAGGCATTATCGGTACAGATTGGAGAAGGATAACCCCATTCCGTAAAAATCATTGGTTGGTCGGATCGAACTCTTTGTTTACGCGTAGCTTCCAAATACCCGACAGTACCGCCATTATTATCGGGAGCTGTCCATAGCGAAATGGTTGGCGGGGCACAAGTGCCATTAAAATTGCAATGTGCCGTTTTTCCCCATGGTTTAAAAGGAGGCCAAAAGTGATAAGGGTGGGCATTGCCAAAATGAACATAATCACCAATATATCCGCTTTGCATTATTTCACAAGCACTGGTAGGTCCGGTGTTCGATGCAATTTTAAGGTCAGGAAGGCTGGGTAAAATATTATTCCACCAATTCCGTATCTGGGCATAAGCCTGCACATCGCCACTGGTTCCCATATTCTCGTTGGCACCTTCTAAAACAATAACCTTTTTGCCTAAGGGAATAAGATAACTGTCCCTAAGTCTTTGCCAGTTATCTGTATTATCTGTTAAAATCCATGTAAGTCCACCTGGAATGCCTGCATCAATACCTGCCTGATGAATATCAGAAAAACGGGTAACAACCCCTCGGTTTTTTACATCGAAATCTTCAGTACCGCCAGTCCAGCCATAAATCCCATCTCTTAAATGCCTTAATCTGATATTTGTAGCTACCCCGATTGCAATTTGTTCTCTGTTTGGATTCGAAGCAGAATTGGTATAAGCTCCCGAAGAGCGTGCAAAATGAACACAAGCGCCCATCATATCAACAAATCTATCAGCAGGTTTTGCCTGAATCTGAGTGTATTGTTGCTTTAGTTGAATGATTTGTTGCTGCTTTTGAGTTTGGGCGCATGCCATAATAACCCCAAAAAGTAACACAATGGTTATATAGTTTTTCATGTTTAACAAATTTAATTTTCTACTACTTTATCGCATTCATTCTTTTGTAAATAATCGGATTTTCTCTGGTGGCAGGGTTTACCATAATAGTAGGGGGCAAATAATAAGTCTGAACTATTTTTGATACCTCGTTCTTATACAACCCTTTATTTTTCCAAAACAAATCGAACTGGAAGGTCATTTCGCCCGGATAGTTGTCCTGATAGTTCACGTGCCACAAGTTGTTGTAAATCATTGCTGCTATTATGTTCATGTTGGCAGGCGGTGTTGCGCTTTTTACGGCAAATTGCTGCGAACCAAATGAAATATTTGGCATGTCGCGACTCGACCAAACCCAACTGCCAGCTTTGGATGCGTAATTTACCCAGCCATCAATAGCAAATTGATCGGTGCTAGAACCCGGAATTTGTCCTTTGTAAGGCATAAACTCAACGCCGCCATTACTAACTGTGGGGAAAGCATCAGTCTTTGGCATTGCAAACGTTAAATAAAAAATTTCAGGATTATTAGATGAGATTCTATCTATCTTAAATGTTATTTGGGTACGGGGTTCATTTTTCCAAATTTCCAATTTCCTGACAGCCCAATTTAGACGAGGGTGTGCAACTTTTTGTTCGTAAATAATTGAGTAAGCCGATTCAGTAACCTTTGTTTTTTCAATGGCCGTGGCCCAAAGTTCTTTGGTATTTTCTTTTACCTTTTTTGCACGTAGTTCAGCATTGGTTTCAGTCCAGCATTTTGATTGCAAATCGCGGCCTACCGTTGACTCAAGGGATGAAAAACCTGCCATTTCGCCTACAAACAATGGCTTATCCATTCCTTTCCACTGTGCCGATACCGGCCAACCATTGTTGTCGGTTTTTATATCGGGCATTGTAATGGCTTTTTCTGCAGGAATGGAATCAAGACCTGGCATAAACCGGGTTATCTTGCTGGCAGGCAATTGTTCAACCCAAAATTTTGCAGCTTCAGTTGGGAACATATAACCTGAATTGTCTTCGAAAAACAAAGGTGCTTTTTTATTATTTTCGGT
>Ga0136636_10002543_pt1 | contig 10867 bp, 7 predicted proteins | sample AntDrymUQ8522106_2_FD_104653 | JGI IMG/M metagenome (GOLD analysis project Ga0136636, IMG submission 104653) | Polar desert sand microbial communities from Dry Valleys, Antarctica - metaG UQ852 (21.06) | ecosystem: Environmental > Terrestrial > Soil > Desert | place: Antarctica: Dry Valley... | reverse complement strand
GGCGAGTGGACCTATTCCACTGATCTTGAGAGTGACGATACACCTGTTCTCCGGGCAAGGAACGCATACCGTGGCGGCGTCGCGCGCATTCGAGCGGTGAGCGATGGTGACACCACAAAGGCCGAAACAGTGGTCTACATGGAGACGGTCCAAGCCCAATAGCGTTCTTCTAAGGATCTGTCGCCAAGCTGCCTCGGATCTTCGATCCGTGCGCTCACTAAGCCCTTGTTTGGTCCAATGATCTTGGCCAATGTTCAAAGACTCCGCAGCGCTCTGCCGTCTTCTACGGCCCTAAGGCCTTAAAACCATGATAGCAAGATCGATCTTAAAAAAAGAACCCTGCACTTGGCAAGGCTCTTCAAGGTGCTCAATGCGCCGTTTAGAACACGATCTTCTGACGGCGGATACGGGTGCGATACTTTTTCGATCCGCTCTTGTACTTGATCAGCTTGTAGTGTACCTGTGCTTTCAGGAACAAATAAGCGTCCAGATCTTTGGAGTCGCCGCGTTGTTGGCCGGTGGCAGTGGGGTTCAAACCCTGATCGTACAATTCGCCCTCGCCCAAGCTAGGATCCGCCAAGAACGCGGCCACCTCACCGCGAGCATCCAGTATAGCCTGATTGTCGTAGTAGCTGGTGCTTACATCATCAATGTAATCGGTGAAGGTCTTGGTGTATTGGAACTCCAAGCCAATGCTCAACTGTTTGGTAAGGGCTTTACGAAGACCAACACCAACTGGAACGCAGAGCTGCAGGTTACTGTATTCTTCAGCCCCACCGGGCAGTCCTTGACCTTCGGTTCCCAGAGGTTTCAGGCGCACCAGAGCATTCTCGAACTGAGCTTTGGGGTCGAAATAGAAACCGCCAATGCCGGCGAAAAAGTAGAAACCGACACGGGATGATTTGGTGCCTTTTACACCGCGCAGGTCATACACATGCCCCAACTCTTCCTTGTAGAGATGCAACTCGTAAACCAAGGAGAACTCATATACGTCCGTTTTGAAACTCAAGTTCCGATTCTCGCGGAACGGTTCCTCGGTCAAGTTGTCGTTACCGGCCAGAATGCCGTAGGTAAACCGGGCCCGAATGGCCATTTTTTGGGCCACGTAGTAACGATAATCCAAATGGGCCGCTGGCCGTGTTTGGCTCAGTTCCAGATCCCAGACGAACGGCGAGCCAATTTGGTTGCGACCACCCAATTCGCCCAAGAAATTGGAGATCCCAAAGCCAAGACTGATCTCTTGCCGTTGTGTTTTCCAATAACTCGATTGCCTGAAATACTGCGCAGATAGGGGACCCACCGCTAGGAGCGATAGAAGGGCGAACAGTAAATGGGAAAGGCGGGAGTAGCGTTCCTTCATAGGCGCGGGGCCGGTCGCAGTCAAATATAGAAGCTTTGCTCGGAACACCGCGCGTTGGGTTGAAGATCCCTATTCAACAAGACCTGTTAGCGGTTGAATGGTTGCCTTTGTACGCGATCTGTGTGAAAAGTTGCGCTCAGTGATCGTTCGGGCTAAAGTTGGAAAGTCTAAAGAGTACCACGCCCGCGCAAACCGAAACATTCAGCGAATGCTTGCTCCCGTGCTGCGGTATCACCACGCATTCATCGCAGGCGGCTACAACTTCCTCTGAAACACCATGAAGCTCATTGCCGAAGATCACTGCCACGGGGCCGGTCTGGCCTACAGGGACCCGGTCCAAGGGAACGGCGTTCACGGTCTGTTCCACAGCCAATACCCGATAGCCTTGTGCTTTCAATTGCTTTAAGGCATCCAGCGCACTGGGCATGGCCGTCCATGGCACCGATGTGGTGGCACCCAAGGCGGTTTTCTCGATCTCGCGGTGCGGTGGTTGGGGGGTGAAGCCGCACAAAATGATCCCTTCTGCACCAAAGGCATCGGCGGTGCGAAAAATGGAACCCACATTGTGTCGGCTGCGCACATCATCCAAGATGATACGGATCGGCAGCTTGCTGGCTGCCCGATGGGCAGTGGGGCTTGGGCGGTCCAATTCCTCCATGGTGAGCTTCCTGTCCGTGGTTGGCATGGGCTGTTGGGAAAATGTGCAGAATGCTAGGTGTTCGGAACGGTAGCGCAGGCTGGCTCGATCGTACCTTTCCGGCTTGGCCGAAGAAGTTCCGTTCGCAATGATCCGGAGCGAAAGTAGGCCTGCCCGTTGAGCATGGCCAAGTCCGCTACCACCGAAACGCCCTTGATGCAGCAATATGGAAGCATCAAGGCGCAGTACCCCGATGCGCTGTTGCTCTTTCGAGTAGGTGACTTTTACGAAACCTTCGGTAGCGATGCGATCAAAGCATCCCGGGTGCTTGGTATCACATTGACCAAACGCAACAACGGGGGCAATGCAGAAATGGAGTTGGCCGGCTTCCCGTATCATGCCTTGGACACGTACCTGCCCAAGTTGGTGCGCGCCGGTTTTCGTGTGGCGATCTGTGATCAGTTAGAGGACCCCAAGGCCACCAAGACCATTGTCAAACGCGGGGTTACCGAGGTGGTAACGCCCGGTGTGGCCTACAGCGATCAGGTATTGGATCATCGAGCCAACAATTGGCTGGCGGCCGTTTGCGGTAACCAAGGGCGCTATGGCGCAGCCTTTCTCGACGTTTCTACCGGGGAGTTCCTTGTGGCTGAGGATGAGATGGAGGAGATCGAACGGTTGGTTGACCGGCATGCTCCCAGCGAATTGCTCGTTCCCAAAGGAGCCAAGGATCCGCTGGTTCAACGAATGGCCGCCCGGTCTTTTGCCTTTTTATTGGATGATTGGGCGTACACGGATGATTTTGCACGGGAGCGTCTGCTTCGCCAATTCTCCACAGCCTCGTTGAAAGGGTTCGGGATCGAAGAGCTGCGTTTAGGCCAGCGCGCTGCTGGCGCGATCTTGCATTACCTGGGCGAAACCCGCCACGATAGGCTGGCGCACGTGGACCGGATCGGTTGGATACGCCCGGATGCCCACGTTGGATTGGACCGATTCACCGTGCGTAACCTGGAGCTTGTTGCGCCCGTGAACGAAGGGGGGCGCACCCTACTTAGTGCCATGGACCGTTGCACCACGCCAATGGGTTCGCGGTTGCTGAAGCGGTGGGTCATGTTCCCGCTGGTGGATACCGTCGCTATCGGTTCGCGCTTGGATCGGGTCCAAGCCTTGCTGGCCGATGCATCCTTGTCGGATCTGCTTGGCGAAGAGTTGGGCCGGATCGGCGACCTAGAACGTATGGCTGGTAAAGCAGCAGCTGGTCGGATCAATCCGAGGGAGCTCTTGCACGTTCATCACGCCTTGGAAGCAGCGGTGCGGGTGCGGGTAGCACTCCAGTCGCGCAGCGGTATGCTGGCCGAAGCATCGTTATCGATCGATCCGCCCAAGGGCATTTCAGCACGCATCGCATCCACCATAGAAGCCGAACCACCTGTTGACCCTGCAAAGGGCGGTGTGATACGACCTGGTGTAAGCGCAGAGTTGGATGAACTTCGGCACGTGAGCAGCCATGCCAAGGAATTGCTCTTGGAAGCACAGCGGCGCGAGAGTGAACGCACTGGTATTCCTTCGTTGAAGGTGGGTTTCAACAACGTGTTCGGCTATTACCTGGAGGTGCGCAATACCCACAAGGATAAGGTGCCAGCGGAATGGGTGCGCAAGCAGACGTTGGTTGGAGCGGAGCGTTACATAACCGATGAGTTGAAGACCCTGGAGGAAAAGATCCTGGGTGCAGAAGAGCGGATCCTTGCGTTGGAACGCGAACATTTCGGCGCGGTGGTAGAGGAGGTCGTGCAAGTCGTTGGATCCATCCGATCCACTGCGCTCGCGCTGGCCGAGTGGGATGTCCTGCGCACGTTCGCTTGCAATGCAAAGGCATGGAATTACGGCAGACCTACCCTTACCGAAGGGCGGGAACTTGAGCTGCGCGATGGACGTCATCCGGTGATCGAGCAGCAGATACCTCCCGGCACCACTTATGTGCCGAATGACCTGCTTCTGGATCCCGATACGCGCCAACTGGTGATGATCACCGGCCCTAACATGAGCGGCAAGTCGGCGCTGCTGCGGCAAACAGCCTTGATCACCGTGATGGCACAGATCGGCAGTTTTGTGCCAGCCAGCTCAGCCACCATCGGTGTAGTAGACCGCATTTTCACACGCGTTGGTGCCTCGGATAACTTGTCCACTGGCGAATCCACCTTCATGGTGGAAATGAACGAAACGGCAAGTATCCTCAATAACTTGAGCGACCGAAGCTTGGTCCTTTTGGACGAGATCGGTAGGGGAACAAGTACCTACGACGGCATATCCATCGCTTGGGCCATTGCCGAGTTCTTGCACGATCATCCGGGCCGTCCCAAGACACTGTTCGCAACGCATTACCACGAGTTGAACGAGATGGCGGCCAGCTTTCCGCGCATCCAGAACGCCAATGTGGCCGTTCGGGAAGCGGATGGCAAAGTGCTGTTCTTGCGGAAATTGGTGCCGGGCGGGAGCGATCGCAGTTTCGGGATCCACGTGGCGCAAATGGCGGGTATGCCAAGCAAGGTGCTGCAAAGGGCGAAGAAGGTGCTCGCCCACCTCGAAGCCAGTCACGGTGGTGATCTCGGCCAGGCGCCGACTGTTCAAGGTCCACAACGGCCGCCGCAGGTTTCTTTAGAAGGGCTGAGCCGTGAATTGCAGTTGAGCTTTTTTCAACTGGATGATCCAGCCTTGGAGCGCATCCGGCAAGAGCTGACCGATCTGGATATCGATACCCTGACACCGGTTGAGGCGCTGTTCAAGCTCAACGAGATCAAGCGCATGGTGGACCCGGCGAAGACCCGGTTAAAGAAGGCATGAGTCGGGCGAACCCGGAAGGACTGCTACCTGACCCCGCCGGGCACCAAGCGTGGTGCAGCCGATGGGGCTGGTTGGCCATTGCACTGGCGGTGGTGATCACCTATTGGCCGCTGAGCTCCTTCCAGTTCGCTGTCACTCATGGCGATACCCTGAACTGTTGGCTCCCTTGGCGCTGGTTCATCGCCAGCTGTTTACAGAATGATCAACTGCCGTTGTGGAACCCGCATCAACAATTCGGGTATCCGATCCATGCGGATCTGCAAGGGCCTACTTGGTATGTGGAAGCACTTGCACTTGGCGGCACTGTGGGTCATGGCCTATACACCTTACAATTACTTTTTCTGCTCTACGTAATGATCGGTGGATGGGGCATGATGCGCTTGATCAGGACTTTATTCAATGATGCTCGGATCGCGCTGATCATGGGCATGGCCTACGCACTTGGTGGCTTCTTCACCGGACATCAGATGCACTTTTATAGCATCATCAGTGCGGCTTGGCTGCCGTGGTCATTGGATGCAGCCATACGGTTGTTCCGTAAACCAGGCTGGTCCAATGCGGCCTATTTTGCGCTTGTTCAAGGGCTGCTTCTAACGGGCGGGAACCACACCTTCACGATCATCGCCAGCTATGTACTGTTCGCTTTGTTCATCGGTCATGCTTTTCCAAGGTTGAGGCGGGATGGTTGGGGTGGAATACGTTCGTTGATCTTCTGGTGCTTTGGCGCCCTTGTATGTGCCATGGCGATCGGGGCCGGTGTGCTGCATGCGTGGTGGGAAGTGTCTCCATACATCGCTCGTTCTGCAGGCTTGTCATTGGAAGCCGCGTCTGTGCATCCGCTAACGTTCCGAGCGCTCGTTTCGTTGCTCTTTCCATTCGGTACCGGCACCGATGCAAGCTGGTTGGGGACCGATGCGCCCATGGCCAATGCGTTCATGGGTGCTATCACCCTTCCATTTGCCATAGCCGCGCTCTTCCGCTCGCGAAGCCTGGTCGAGAACATCCTACTGGTCTTGGGTTGCGTCGCTACCATAGCCGCCTTTGGCACAGCTACACCAGTATATGGCTGGCTCTGGGCACACGCACCCGGTATGGACCTGTTCCGCTTTCCATCATATTTCCGTTGGTTCGCTTGGCTGGCGCTGTTGGTCCTAGCCGCCGGTTCGCTCAACGCATATTGGTCTGGTGGGCTTGGCCGGCGCGTGCTTGCCGTTCTCGTGTCAATAACCGCAGCCATAGCCTTGGTGATCGGGGTAAAGGCGTTGGTCGGTTTGGAGCCTCAAGGACAGGGCCTGGACCTATATGAACGAATGCGGGCAATGGGTCTCCATCGGCGGCTCCTATACAGCGCCGCTGCTACGGTTCCGGTTCTTATCTATTTAAGCTGGTGTGCCTGGCGCGGCAAGTTGGGGTCTATCACCCTTGTCTTTGGCGTATTGCTCGAAATGGGTTGGAATACCTCCCTGGCCCAATGGAATACGGCAACATCTGCTATCGAACCAGTGTGGTTGGAGGATCGCTTATCCGCGTTGAGTGCCGGTCCGGTCCTGCCTCTTGAAGGGCCCACCAAGCGTGATGATGATAACGGCCAACGTTTGCACTACCTCATGCACAACACCCAGGACTTTCTGGGTGGTTTTTCCCGGCTAGGGTTCAATAGCTTCTGGTTGAAGAACGCGATGGCGTTGGAGTTGGACCATGCTGGCCTCTGGAACGCTATGTCGGGGCAGCCCGTGGCCTATCATGCTGATCGCGTCTCTGTGCAGAAAGATGATCAGCAGCAAGAGTACGTTATGGAGCGCGACAGTGCCCTTGTTTTGCTCGCCATTGGCGTGCCGTTGCCCAAGCTGGGTCCCAAGAACCCTTTGGATCGGCTTCAGCTCACGGGCTTCGATAACACGGAGTTCAACCTGAAGAGCCATACCGAAGGAGATGCCTTGGTCGTGCTACAGCAAAGCCACTACCCCGGATGGGAAGTTCTAGTGGATCATGAGCCACGTGTTTTGCTGAAAGCGAACATAGCCGCCATGGCAGTTGCAGTGCCTGCAGGCGACCATGTGGTGACCTTCCGCTATCGCAAACCGATCGTTCCGTGGTTGATGGGACTTTCGTTAACCGTTTTCCTTGTGCTATGTGGAGCTTTGGCGTTCCAAGCTCCCAGCTCTTGGGCAGCCCGGCTTGGGTTCGTTGGGCTTGCTGGCATGTTGGCATTCTCGTTGTTCGGTCATTCTCCCAAAAGAGCGCGCGTAGACAACGCCTTACACCAGTTGATCAAGGAGACCTCCCCCAAGGATCTCGTGGTGCTGAATACGGATGGTGGGTCCACTTCATCTGGTGCGATAACGGGCGAGCAGGTCCTTCACATTCGAGCTGATCACCCGCAACATGTGGGTGACGTTTCCGAGGCCTTGGGATCTGCAATTGGTCGATCGATCGTCTGGGTGGAAGCAGGTATCCGTGCCGACCCTACCGTGCGGGCCTTTCTCCTGGATCATTACGAAGTCGACCGGGTTCGCGAGCTGGGTGGTGTCGAAAGGGTATACCTTAAGCCGAGTACCCAACAACAGGCCCGGCGCACGTTGCATCTGGGGTCCGGTCCACTACAATGGATCTGCGCAGCTCAGCAGTATGGACAAGAAGTGACTATTCCCCTTGATCTAGAAGGCGAAGAACGCACGGGTTCCCTCGTTATCGACATGGCCGTCACCTCACCAATGGATGCGCGTATTGCAGTGGTGGTGGAACGAAAAGAAGGCGGCCAAACAACCGACTACCGCACCTTCCCGATCTTCAGCAAGGCCTGCACGGATGGACCAAGGCCAGCGTATGCCGTGCTCCCGGTGGGTGAAGTCCATCGACCTGGTGCGTCTCTGAAGATCTACTTGTGGTCCTTCCAAGGCGATAGCGTGGGGGTGGAACACGTTCGGGTGGGACTGGCCCCTTTCTCTCTTGGTAGTTGGTGAGTGTTTGGTGCGAATAGGAATAAGGCTATATTTGCCGCCTCTAATTCGCCAAAGTGGGAACACCAAGGCGAACCATTGCGAGAGTAGCTCAGTTGGTAGAGCACGACCTTGCCAAGGTCGGGGTCGCGGGTTCGAGTCCCGTTTCTCGCTCGAAGATGCCTCCGTCCTACAGCGGAGGCATCCTTATTTTAGGCCGGTCCTGTTCCTGGTCGTATGGACGATCGTGAATTGGGCCGGTGAATGCCCGGGTGGTGAAATGGTAGACACGAGGGACTTAAAATCCCTTGGTCCGTAAGGGCTGTGCGGGTTCAAGTCCCGCCCCGGGCACCCCATCGCCGATCGTGTTCAACCGACGTTCCTTGGCCGCGAACCCAGTGATCCCGAACGGCCGCACGCGGATAGCGCCCACGCCAAGTGGTTATCTCCATGCGGGGAACGCATTCAATTTCTTGCTGACCGAACGTTTGGCAAGGGCCACTGGCAGTGCGCTGCTCTTGCGGATCGATGACCTGGATGCAGAGCGTGTTCGGCCTGAGTACGTAGAGGACATCTTCGTGTCGCTGGAGTGGTTGGGTATCCGGATAGATGAGGGGCCATCAGGGCCTGAAGATCTCCAACGGAACTGGTCGCAAGCCTTGCGCATACCCCGCTACAAGTCGCTCGCGCAGGATCTTCGCGCAGCAGGGCATAGCTACGCTTGCCGGTGTTCGCGAGCAGCACTGGAGGTCTTCACTGCATCCGGCGGTCATCACCCCTGTCGTTCGATCCGTGATCAGGTCATCGGCTCCGACATGGCCTGGAGGTTGCGTATCCCTGACGTTTGCCCGGTGCAGATCCGAGATCTGAAGGGAGTGGGCCATGAGCGGGACCTCAGGAGCCTGATGCAGGACCCTGTATTGGAGCAACGGGAAACCGGCCGTCCGGCTTATCAGCTGGCCTCGCTTGCCGATGATGTGGATATGGGGGTCACCTTTCTGGCACGGGGCGAGGATCTGCTGCCCTCGACCGCCTGCCAGATCCATCTAGCCACGGTGCTGGGCTTGACCAGCTTTACAGCGATCCGAACCGTGCATCATCCCCTCATGCTAGGAGCCGATGGTCGCAAGCTATCCAAGTCTGAAGGCGCATCCTCGTTGCGGGCGATGCGTCTGTCCGGTTCCGGGCCTAAGGAGATCATTGCCGCCGTAGAGGGCCATTGGCATGCCTTGTCAAAAGAGCTTAGTCTTTGAATGCCAGCATGTTGTTCCGGTCCACCCAGAGGCCCTCTTCCGATCGGTGCAGAACACCGAAAGTGACCAAGGCATCCACATCGCGGCGCAAGGTCTTATCAGAAACCCCGGCATAAAGTCTGGCCGAGGCTGTAGAAAGGCTGCTTAATTGGTTCAACGGCACGGGTTGTTGTTGGTCCCCTAGATCCAATAGCAAGCGGCGCTGGCGGCGGGTGGGTTCGTCTTCAGCGTCGCTGAAAAGATCCAGGAGTTGTGCCCGCCATTGGCCCTGTCGTTGCAACTCGCGCACCCTGATATGCAGATCACGTAGCCCTTCGGCGATCCCACTTAAGCCGAAAGCCAGGAAGGGGATGGGGTCGGCCGTGCCTTCTGCCGCTTGGGCCATGGAGCGCTGGAATTCGCGCCCATGCGCATGGAAGTGGACCGAGGCCAAGTGACCGGCTGTACTGCCCAGACCGCTTCTACGCAACAGATACTGCCCGACCAGGCCTGTGAGGCTAGCATGCGCGGTGGGGAAAGGCCTTATCCACCAGAGGTAGAGTTCGGCGATCAAACAATGGATCAGGCCGTAAGCCTCCAATTCTTGTGGGGACGGCGGAGCCAGCTGTGCCCCATTGAGCCACTCGCAAAGCTCCTCGGTAAATACGCCAATGACATCCGGCGGCACACCATCCAGAGCCTTGTTGCCAGAGGAGGTTGAACGCCACGACCCAGGCCGCCCTTCGTCGGAGGAGGTACCTGAGGTCAAAGCTACATGCCAGCCCTTCAGGTGGTCCGGGGTCAAGGCCTGATCTGTCCCCGCTGTATCGGCGATGATCTGTTGTCCAGTTCCCAAAAGCGCATCCAGTTCGGGTTGCCCGGCCAAGCTGCCAACAGATCGTTTTGGTCGCTTGATGAGGTGGGTGGCAATGCGGTCTTTGGGGAGCGTTATCCCATCCAACGCCAACCGTGCATGGCTTGCGCTGGCCAGCAGGTCATGTTCCAATTCCCGTGCTGCAACGGCAGGTAACGGAATGCTGTTCAAATGCCTGATGCCGGCCACACATTCGCCTAAAAGAAGCCAGAACGATGGAGGAGCCTGACGCAGGTCCAGGCTAAAGCGTAGCCAAGTGATAGTCTCTTCGTATGAACGCATGAGTGTCCAAAGGTCTGCCGATATTAATCATATGATAATGAGTTAAATGACGTAGAAATGAACAAGTGCTTGTCCACATTGATGTCCCACGATATGTCTTTAGCGGTGTCCCACAATATGTCCAATTAGAAAATGGGATCCACTGGACCCTCAGGCTCCTCCGCTCAGCAGCGCGATCAACGTGATCAGGGCGGCGAGCGAACCTAGGATCATGGCGGTAATGGCGAAGCCCTTGCCCGACCATTCGTTCATGCGCCCCTTCTTCAAAGCAATGATGGCAAGCACCAGTGTAAGGACCACCGCTCCGATCAAGATCAGGTTACTGGTGCCCCAAATACCGTAAGTGATCGTCGCCAAGGCCGCAGCAAAGGCTGGTAGCGCCCAAGGGTTCCAAGTCCGCGCTTCGGGCTGTTCTTCGGAGGGGGTCCGAGCGGGTGTGGTGTCGGCGCGTTGCTCCAATGTGGAAAAGACTGCGACGGGGCTGGGGCCGACTAGTGTGCCGCTGGGCCCTGTCATGATCGGCCTGCTTAGAAGTGAGGCCGGGCTGCCCCGTTCGAGCCGAATAGCGAGGTCTGTTGAGCCCCTGGGATAGTGGTTCTGGCGAAGTGCCACGCGCCTTTGTGTGGCTACCCGACTAACTGGTCGGTTCTCAGCACGGCCTCCCAGATCCAGGTGCCAACCGGGTTGGAGTTGCCGTTTTTG
>Ga0136636_10002541_pt1 | contig 10873 bp, 8 predicted proteins | sample AntDrymUQ8522106_2_FD_104653 | JGI IMG/M metagenome (GOLD analysis project Ga0136636, IMG submission 104653) | Polar desert sand microbial communities from Dry Valleys, Antarctica - metaG UQ852 (21.06) | ecosystem: Environmental > Terrestrial > Soil > Desert | place: Antarctica: Dry Valley... | reverse complement strand
CGCTGATTGAAGAGTTGGTGGAAGAAAAAGTAAGAGCCATCATTTGCCTGGGAATGGACAACAATAAAATTCATGAGGCGCTGAAACAAACCGGTAAGGAACTTATAGATGTAACAACCATGAATGATGCAGTAAAAGTTGCCTATAAAATTGCTGAAAAGGGTGATGTGGTGTTGCTTTCACCTGCCTGTGCAAGTTTCGATTTATTTAAAAACTATGAAGACCGCGGCAAACAATTTAAAAATGCAGTAATAGAATTATAAGAATTGGAATCCTGGAAAAAAATATCAGAAGAGCTCCGCCTGAATGGATCGGATGAAGCTAGAATCGCTTTGCTGCGACAGAATACCCGGGGCGACCGGGTTATCTGGAGCATTGTAGCCTTTCTTGTCATCTTTAGTCTGTTGGCTGTTTATAGCTCAACGGGTACTCTTGCCTATGCTCAATTTCAGGGGAATACATCTTATTTTTTATTCAAGCAAGTGTGCTTTATCATCATTGGTGTGGCCATAATTTATTTTACACATCTTGCCGATTATCGCTTATTTAGCAAAGTGGCATTATGGTTATATATTATTTCTATACCGCTACTAATTTATACTTTATTTTTTGGGGCAAATCTAAACGAAGCAAGTCGCTGGATTAAATTACCCGTAATCAATCTGACCTTTCAAACGTCCGATTTTGCAAGGCTTGCTTTATTTATGTATCTGGCAAGACAGTTGAGCCGTAAGCAAAAAATGATCCGGGATTTTAAAACTGGTTTTCTTCCACTCATTATCCCTATTGCCATTACGTGTTTACTCATAGCTCCGGCTAATCTGTCAACAGCATTGCTTACAGGTGCTGCCGGATTATTGTTGTTGTTTCTGGGAAGGGTTTCTATGAAACATTTGCTGATAACCATTGGTATTTGTGCTTTACCTGTTTTGCTGCTGGTGATTATGGCTGCTGCCACCTATCATCCGGGTGTGCATGAAGGCATGGCAAAGACCTCAGAATCACGTATTTCAAATAATATCCAATCTACAGGTAGAATGGGAACATGGATGAAGCGGATACAGGACTTCAGGTATGCTGAAGGGGATGCTGTTCCCTATCAGTTACAACAGGCAAAAATTGCTATTGCCAAGGGTAGTTGGTTGGGTCTTGGTCCTGGTAATAGTGAGCAAAGAAACTATTTACCTCACCCATACAGCGATTTTATTTTTAGTATTATAATTGAAGAATATGGTATAGCTGGTGGTATGCTGGTGATGATGCTATACCTTATTTTTTTATACCGTTGTATTCTTTTGTTGCGAAAAGCTCCAAGAGCCTTTGGGGCTTTTCTAGCGTTGGCACTTAGCATTACGCTGGTTATACAGGCTGCCACAAATATGGCAGTAAATGTAGGACTGTTTCCCATTACGGGGGTCACCTTGCCGCTGATAAGCATGGGAGGAACATCCTTTCTCTTTACCTGCTTTGCAATAGGTATTATATTAAGTGTAAGCCGCCATATACAACAAGCCGAAGGACAGGAGGAAGTACCTGTAATGGCTGCAATTAGTGAAACTGAAAAACAAAACGAAAAGCATAATCAGGATGCATAAGCGTATTATCATAGCAGGCGGGGGTACCGGGGGGCATATCTTTCCGGCGGTTGCTGTGGCCAATGCGCTCAGGCAAATGCATCCTCATATTGAAATACTATTTGTAGGAGCCCAAGGCAAAATGGAAATGGAAAAAGTACCCAAAGCCGGATATAAAATTATTGGTTTGGATATTGCCGGATTGGATCGCGGTAAATGGTGGAGAAATATATTTTTACCGTTTAAACTGATAAGTAGCTTTTTGAAGGTACGCAGCATTTTCCGAACCTTTAAACCGGAGGCCGTCTTTGGAGTAGGAGGGTACAGCAGTTTCCCTGTACTTCGCTTTGCCCAAAATGTTGGTGTTCCTACCTATATACACGAAGCAAATGCCTTAGGCGGAAAAAGCAATCAATTACTTGCAAAAAGAGCTCGAAAGATTTTTGTAGGAACAGCGGGCATGGAACGCTTTTTCCCAGCTTCCAAAATACTATATACGGGAAATCCTGTTCGACAGGAAATTTTGGCGGTGGATAAAAGCCAGGATGAAGCACTAGCTGTTTTTAGGCTGTCTCCCGGTAAGGTTACTCTACTGGTTATTGGGGGAAGTCTTGGAGCCTTGTCAATAAATATGGCTGTAGCAAGTCGTGTGGGATTCTGGCTTGAAGAAGGTTTTCAATTGATCTGGCAAACCGGAAAATCTTTTGAAGCAGAAGCACTCAGTTTGGTTGATTCAATATCGGGTGTATATGTTAGCGCATTTATATCTGATATGAATGCAGCGTATCGGGCAGCAGATATGGTCATTAGCCGGTCTGGTGCTATGAGTGTCACCGAACTTTGCCTTACCCATAAGCCGGTCATATTTGTACCTTACCCGTTTGCCGCCGAAGACCATCAAACAGCAAATGCCATGGCATTGGTGAAAAAGAATGCAGCGATTTTGGTTTCGGATAAAGACGCATCCCGGCGCTTGATGTCTGAGGCATTGGATCTGGCATTGAATAAAAGATTGCGAAAGGAATTGAGTAAAAATATACAATACCTGGCAGCATCCGATGCTGACAAAGTAATTGCAAGGGAAATCTTAAACGATATTGAAACTACATGATGAAAATTGACGATATTAAAAGAGTTTTTTTCATAGGAATCGGAGGCATTGGTATGAGTGCACTCGCCCGTTTTTTTAACCACAAAGGGGTAAAGGTTTCGGGCTATGATAAAACGGCTACTGCTTTGTCCCGTCAGCTTGAGGCGGAAGGGATTGCAGTACACTATTTTGATGATGTATCCTTGCTTGATAAGTCCGCTCAGTTGGTGGTTTATACCCCGGCAATACCTGCCACACAATCGCAATTAAAATGGTATCAGGCACGTGACTACGAAATTGTAAAGCGAAGCGATGTGTTGGGGCTGATTACCCAAACTGGATTTAATATATGTGTGGCTGGTACACATGGCAAAACTAGTATCAGCACCATGGTAGCGCATTTGCTACGTCATTCCGGCTATGGTTGTAATGCTTTTTTAGGTGGAGTTTCGGTAAACTATGGAACCAATTTCTGGTCTTCGGCCAATCAGGTTTCAGTAATCGAAGCCGACGAATTTGACCGGAGCTTTTTAAAATTAAGTCCGGATATTTCTGTTGTTACATCAATGGATTCCGACCACCTTGATATCTATAAAACGGACGATGCCATGCAACAGGCTTTCGTAAGTTTTGCTTCAAAAACAAAACCATCTGGAGTGCTTATCCGCAAGCACGAATTGGTACGATTGAATGAAGCCATGGTACGCAGGCAATTGACCTATCAATTGGTTGGTGTAATAGAAAAAGTTGTTTCCGGACAGCATCATTATCATGAGGAAGAAGACGAACCGGATGTGTATGCGGAAAATATTATGGTGCAGGGAAATGGTTACCGTTTTGATGCCATAATATCTGGTGTGGGTTTTAAAGGAATACAATTACACACCGGTGGGCTGCACAATATCGAAAATATGCTAGTGGCCATTACAGTGGCAAAGTTGCTCGATATTAAGGCAGACACTATAAAAGATGCTGTTGCGGCTTATAAAGGAGTAAAGCGGCGGTTTGAATATATACTCGATGGTAGTAAAGGTTTTCCCATATTTATTGATGATTATGCACATCATCCTGCCGAAATTGATGCCCTACTTAATAGTGTAAAAAATATGTATCCCGGAAAAAAAATCACAGTGATTTTTCAACCACATCTTTTTTCTCGCACTAAGGATTTTGCAGAAGGGTTTGCAACATCGCTTTCTATTGCTGATGAGACTGTTTTATTACCTATTTACCCGGCAAGAGAGTTGCCTGTAGAGGGGGTAACAAGTGAACTGATTGGAAAGAAAATGAATAGGGTGACCCTATTGGATAAGAATGGATTGTATGCATGGCTTCAATTGCATACAACTGATATATTGGTAACTGCCGGTGCCGGGGATATTGATAATATGATTGTAAAGATGAAGGAAATAATGATGGAAAAAATATCATGAAAAATTATAATGTATAAAGGAATCAACATACAATCTATGCTGCTGAAGCTGCTGCTGATGGGAATAGCCATAGGGGGTGGGTTGCTGTTGTTGAGTGCCGTAAAAACCAAGGATGCTAAACCTTGCCACGATATAGAAATTGATTATGCCAAAGGAAAGGAAGGTGGTTTTGTAAATAACAAATCCGTTAATATAATTATTGCGAATTTGATGCAGCGCAAACCTCAAGGAACGCCTTTGCATTTATTTAATCTCAAAGCTATTGAAAAAGCACTCGAAGAAAATCCCTGGGTGGCAGATGCACAATTGTATTTTGATAACAATCAGGTGCTGCACGTTTATATTGATGAGCCACATCCTATAGCCCGTTGTATAGATAAAAACGGCAAACAATTTTATCTTGATGTTGATTTACTTGAAATGCCCTTGAGTCCGGATTACCATTTAAACGTACCGGTTTTTACAGGTCTTCCCGTTAAACGTGGAACTGAAAAAAGCAAAGAATTACTTGGGAAAATTACCGGTATAGGTAAATGGATTGTGCAAGATTCCTTTTGGCTGGCACAGGTTGCCCAAATTGATGTATCATACGAGGATAAGATTGTTATGATCCCAACACTTGGACATCATGTGGTGGAACTAGGGGATGGTTCAGATCCCGATGGTATGTTTATAAGATTAGGTATTTTTTACAAAATGCTGGCGGCTGCCGGTTCTATAGATATATACGAACGTATCAATGCATCTTTTTCAAACCAGATTGTAGCTTCCAAAAGTATTCTGGAAGTATCGAAAGAGGATAGAACTGCAGCTATGAATACTTTCAACCGGATTGTAAACGAAAATAAAAAAATCGTCAATGAGAGCTCCGTTACCAGCTCACTTGGAGTGGGCCGTATTGTAGAGGATATACCGGTTTCAGGTGAAAGCGAAAGAACAAAAAAGGCTTATGATAAAAATAAGCAATCTACAGATAAAGAAAATAATCCTTCTGATAAAATTGATACTAAACTGGTTTTACCAGATGGGAAAACAAACCAGGAAAAGGGGGCTGAAAAAGAAGAAAAAAGCAAAACAGAAACTATTGAAAAAAAGGAGTTAATAAAACCAAAGGCTATAATGCCCAAAACACAAAATAATTAAAACATACAACTATGAATACCAGCAACACCAATCAGAGACCGGTTGAATTTCCCCCAACCCCAGAAAACAAAAGCAATGTAAATAAGAATCCGGTTATTGTGGGTCTTGACATAGGCACCACCAAGATTGCGGCCATAGCCGGAAGAAAAAATGAATATGGCAAACTGGAGATTCTTGGATTTGGCCGTGCCGGCAGCAACAATTCTGTGCAGCACGGACAAGTGCTGAATATTGAAAACGCAGTGAAGGCCATTAATGAAGCTATGACAAGCTGCCGCGAAAGCAACCCCAATCTCAATATAATGGAAGTGTATGTAGGGATTGCGGGTCACCATATAAAAAGTCTGCAAACGCGGGGCGACCTTGTAAGGCAAAGCCTTGAAGATGAAATTTCCCAACTAGATGTTGACAGGCTGATTGCGGATCAAAGAAAAACTTACATCCCCGCAGGAGATCAGATTATTGACGTGATTCCTCAGGAGTTTACAGTTGATAATTTCCAGCACATTAAATACCCTATAGGATATAGCGGTGTGAAAGTGGGAGCTAATTTCCACATCATTACCGGTGATCGTCATGCCATTCGTAATATCACCCGGGCAGTCAATAAAAGCCAGTTGTCTATTAAAGACATTGTACTGCAACCTTTGGCAAGCGCCGATGCCGTGATGTGTGAACATGATCTTGAGGCCGGTGTGGCCATCCTCGATATTGGTGGTGGTACCAGCGACCTTGCGGTTTTCCAGGAAGGAATATTAAGGCACACCGCAGTGATACCTTTTGGAGGGGAAAATATTACCAACGACATTAAAACAGGACTCAGTGTTCTGAGAAGCCAGGCCGAAGCTATGAAGGTTCAGTTTGGCAGTGCATTGGCGCAGGAAGCCAAAAGCAATGCCATCATTACCATCCCGGGCATAAGGGGTATGTCACCTAAGCAGGTAAGTGTAAAAACGCTGGCACAAATAGTACAGGCGCGTATGAGCGAAATATTGGATTTTGTTACTTATCATCTTAAACAGGTAGGAATGGAAAACAGGATGCTCAACGGTGGAATTATTCTTACAGGTGGTGGCTCCCAATTAAAACACCTGTTACAACTTACAGAATATCAGACCGGGCTGAATGCACGGATCGGATTCCCTAATGAGCATCTTGCCAGTGGACATATTTCAGAGCTTACCAAGCCTATGTACAGCACTTGTATAGGTTTAATACTAAAAGGATACAATGACTATGAAAGAAATTTGAAGGAATTTTCAACGGTAAATACCGAGGTAATTATGCCGAAGGAATTTATTCGTCCGCTTTCTGCCGAAGAATTGCAGCAGCAGGCAGTACAGCGCGAAACACCGCCAGTTTCTCCAAAAGTCAGAAAACCTTCTATATGGTCTAAAGTGAAAGATTCCATTTATGATATTTTTCGGGAAGACGATGTAGATGCAGAATTAAAATAAGTAACTCAATATATATAGCTGAAAAAAAAATCTATTTACAAATTAATTATCTAAACCATTTTTTATGATTCATTTTGATATGCCCCCGCAGAAATCAAATATCATCAAGGTATTAGGCTTTGGCGGCGGCGGCGGAAACGCTGTGAATTTTATGTATGGACAAAACATACAAAACGTTGATTTTATAGTGTGTAATACCGATGCACAGGCACTTGCATTAAGCGATGTTCCCAATAAAATACAGCTTGGTCCGCACCTTACAAGCGGACTGGGAGCTGGAGCCAATCCAAACATTGGCAAACAGGCTACCGAAGAAAGTCTGGAAGAAATTCGTAAAATGCTGGAGGTCAATACAAAAATGGCCTTTATTACTGCGGGTATGGGTGGTGGAACCGGTACGGGTGGCGCACCTATTGTAGCCAAAATATGCCGTGATCTTGGTATTCTTACAGTAGGTATTGTAACCACACCATTTGGTTACGAAGGGCCTCGCAGGATGGCTCAGGCGCAGGCTGGTGTTGCCGAACTAAAAGAACAGGTAGATACTTTGCTGGTAATCAGCAACGATAAATTACGCCATCAGTTTGGTAATCTTAAAATGAAGGAAGCCTTTGCCAAAGCAGATGATGTATTGTGTACAGCCGCTAAATGTATTACTGACGTAATCAATTCCACAGGGCAGATAAATGTTGATTTTTCCGATGTATGTACCGTAATGCGGGATGGTGGTGTAGCCATCCTGGGCAGTGCACAGGTGGGCGGAGAAAACAGGGCTCAGGAAGCTATAGAAGCGGCTACTAATTCTCCCTTACTGAATGATAATGACATAGCAGGTGCCAAATGGATACTGCTCAATATTACTTCGGCAAATGGTGAATATGAGTACACCATGGATGAGGTGGAAGTAATACAAAACTACCTGCGGCAGCAAACCGGTGAAGAATCCGATATTATTCTGGGAATGGGTTACGATGATACTCTTGGCGATAAAATTGGTATTACCTTGATAGCAACAGGTTTTGATCACAAGGATCCATTTGTGAAACCCCAAGCTAAAAAGAAGGCGGAACCGGCACCCATTATGATGACCCTGGGAATAGCTGGCGAAGAGAAGAAGATGGAATTACCAGTTCCCGGGTCAGTACCTGAAATGAATACTATTGAATTGGTGATGCCTTTGCTAAAAATGGACTCAACAGATCAGGATGATCAAAGATTTGTTTACCCAAGGTTACATTCTCAAATTCAACCAACACTTAATAACCCTGACGAAGAAGACGTGATGGCAGAGGATAAGCCGGTTGTATTTGAACTCTCCATTGATACGCCTGCCACCGCCATTGATACCAGCATAACCGAAGAGGCGGAATTAGATACTATGCCTGAATTACTGCCAAGGCAGAATATTCCGATACAGAAAGAGCTTTTCGATTTCTTGAATAAACCTGCTAATGTGTACGAAAAGGAGCAGAAGCAAAAAAGAAATCCTGCTTTGGAAAAAGAAACGCCCAGAAAAACCGAAGCATCCGAGGAAGAAATGCTAAAGCTTACATTACAATTTGAACCTCCTAAAGAAGATAAATTCGGTGAAGGATTAATATTATCTTTTGATGAAACGGAAGAAAAAATTCCAGATGTGCGGAATTCTGGAAAAGCTGCGGTTGTAATAGAAGATGAAAATTTGGAAGCTGATTTTTCGGAAGAAGAGATGCAGAAAAAGAGGGCGCAAGAGCGGATTGCAAGGCTGAGAAATCTTTCTTACTCCTCCAATTTAGATGGGAGCAATGCATTTGAGGATACCCCTGCCTATGTTCGTCATAATTTGGAGCTGCACAATACCATTGCCAATGTGGAAGATTTTTATAGCAGGGCAACGGTTAAGGGAGATGGTGAAAACAAAGGTGTTATCAGTACACTGAATAATTTTTTACACGGCGAAAAACCAGATTGATCTTAGAATTTCAGCTTATAAATATCCCCGCTTACTTTGGTAGGTGGGGATATTTTTTTCAACAACCTCTTAGGCTTTCTGTTGTAAGCAGGACAATAAAATGCATATCTTTCCATGATGAATATTTTAATATCGGGCGGCACTGGTATGGTAGGCACGGCCTTAACCAATATGCTGGTAAAAGCTGGACATCGGATAACCATTCTTACCCGAAATCCAGCTACGGCAAAAATGAAAAAGGGCTGGGAAGATCAGGTATCTTTTGCAGGTTGGGATGTAAAAGGGGGTAAAATTGATGATGGTGCTGTAGCGGCTGCCGACGGGATAGTACATCTTGCAGGAGCCGGGGTGGTTGCCGAACCATGGACTGATGCCTATAAAAAGGAAATTCTTGATAGCAGGATCAACAGCAGCAGATTACTTTTGGATTCTTTAGCCCGATGTAAGGGATCGGTTAAAACCTTTGTAAGTGCCTCGGCCATTGGATGGTATGGAGCCGATGGAGAAGATGGTAAACCTCCTTTTACGGAAAATGCACCTTTTGCCCCTGGCTTTTTAGGCGATACTTGTCACTTATGGGAGGAAAGCGTAAAACCAATTACTGATATGGGGTTGCGTTTGGTTATTTGCCGCATAGGTATTGTATTGAGCACCGAAGGCGGGGCTTTACCTGAATTTAATAAACCATTAAATTTTAGAGTAGCTGGAGTTCTCGGTCATGGCCGTCAGGTGGTAAGTTGGATTCATGTGCAGGATTTGTGTGAAATTTTTCAATTTGCGCTGGAGAATGAAACAATGAGCGGCATTTACAATGCCGTGGCACCCAATCCCGTTACCAATAAAGAACTTACGCTTGCCTTGGCTGGTACCCGCTATGGAAGGGCTTTTATCACCTTGCCGGTTCCACCTTTTGTACTGCATATAATGATGGGCGAACGCAGTGAGGAAGTTTTGAAAAGTACCACTGTGAGTGCGGAAAAAATACGTGGTAAAGGGTTTAAGTTTACCTACCCGGAAATAAATATGGCATTGTCGCAACTGATTTCACCTTGACCTGATTACAGATCCTCATTTTCAAATTTCTTGATAGGAAAGATGCAATAAAATATAATCCACACAAGGCTTATCAGCAGGGCAATCTGTCGGTTTGTGTCCACAGCCATTGCCTTAATCGTTTCAAATACGGGATTTATTTCATCGGCTACTTGCAGCGGCATCAAATAAAATCCTAGCGCATTGCCTGTGGTTTTGCTGATCCACCCGGCCAGCATAATGTCAAAAATAAGCCCGTAAATAAAGAAGATTCCAATAGCCAAAGCTGCTCGTCTTAAAAGCATTCCAAGGGTAAAGGCAAACAAAATATAAACACAACTTTGCACAAAAAAGTAGCCCAGGTAAGCAAGCCCTTCTATGGTAATGGTGCCACCGCCCGATACCAACCCAAAGCCAATAGCAGTGATTGTAACCAATAGAGTACAAAAGATGGCCAATAAAAATGAGACACCCAATTTTGCCAAAACAAACTGACGCCGGCTTAATCCGTCAATAATATTTTGCCGATGGGTTTTAAAACTAAATTCGTTTGAAATATGAAATATAATAATGAAGCCTGGAAAGTAAAGAAGCCAACTACTCATTTGAGTTACCGTTTTAAATACACCCGGAAAGCTAAAGTCTCCAAAAATAAATGACCCCGCAGTTTTAGTGAGTACATCCCCCGAATTGCTTACTTGTTGTTTTATTTCCCAATAAATATAATTGATGCCAACCACACTTACTACAAACAATCCCATAAGAATCCAGAAAGTTCTGTATCCTTTTACCTTCATCCATTCTAATTGTAACAGTTGTTTCATTATAATCTTTTAAGCTTTCTTTTAATATTAAATTTCATTCGGGCATTTTATTGATCTTGAAAGAATAGAACATTTTTCTCGTTGGCCGTCTCACCTCTACCTCACACCTCTCCGTTTGGCATTTCACGCCTTCTTACCCTTTTCTTGTTTTAACTTTCACGTTTCACGTCTCTCACCTCTCTCACGTTCGCCTATCCTCTGCTCCATACTATTATGTGTCATCCCTACGGGATTCTGCTTCCGTCTTTTTTTATAGGATCCACCGGCTTCAACGGCGGCTACCAATATGCCGCTCCTAACGGAGCTTTTATTTACCAGCAATCATCCGTCATGAGCCTTTCGGCTCGGAAATCTTTATTATCCTGTCTT
>Ga0136636_10002540_pt1 | contig 10876 bp, 12 predicted proteins | sample AntDrymUQ8522106_2_FD_104653 | JGI IMG/M metagenome (GOLD analysis project Ga0136636, IMG submission 104653) | Polar desert sand microbial communities from Dry Valleys, Antarctica - metaG UQ852 (21.06) | ecosystem: Environmental > Terrestrial > Soil > Desert | place: Antarctica: Dry Valley... | reverse complement strand
CCCTGTAGTCGCCACGGGTTAAGGGACCCTTCTGGCGTCAAGTTCACAGCGTGGAAAAGCCCTGCAATGCGCTCTCACGCGAAGTGGTCAAACGAGGTGTAGGGGTTGGGTAAGGCTTGACCTTGTGCATCCAGCAAACGCAAGCCGGGCTTGGCGTCGATGTGCCCAATGCAGCGCACCGGGGTCTGGCTGGCCAGGGCCGCAGTTTGCACTGCGTCACGCTGAGACGGTGGGGCCGTGAATAGCAACTCGTAATCGTCGCCGCCAGCCAGCGCCAGGGTACGCCAGTTTTCCAATGACAAATTTATGGATAATTGGCCTATAGCCCTTTTGTAATAAGCGTATGCAGCTATTGATTGAATAGCGATATCGGCATGCACTGTTGCCCCTGAATGGGAGCATTCCAGTAGGTGACCGAGGTCGCCCAGCAGGCCGTCGCTGACATCAATGGCGCAAGATGCGATGCCGCGCAGTGCCAAGCCCAGTGCCACACGCGGGGTGGGGGTGTCCAGCCGGGCGCGGGCAAAGGCCATCACATCGATCAATTCGTCTGACAGCGGGGCTGGGGCCGCGACGTTTGTGGTCATGACCTTTGCGTTTGAAGTCGCTGGTGCCTGCGCAGGCAGGCTCAGCTTGCCCAGTGCCACATCCAGCGCCAGCCGCGCATCGCCGATGGTGCCGCTTACATACAGGTCATCACCCGGTTGCGCGCCTGAACGCAACAGCGCCAGAGACCTTCCGCCCAGCACTGGCACCTCGCCAAACACGGTGATGCAAATGTTGAGCGGGCCCGCAGTGGTGTCGCCGCCGATCAGTTCGCAGTGGTGGGCGTCGGCCAAGGCAAACAGGCCTTGTGCAAACGCCTCCAGCCAGGGCTCGTTCACTTCGGGCAGGGAAAGCGCCAGCGTGAAGGCCAGTGGTTTTGCACCACAAGCGGCCAGGTCGCTCAGGTTGACTGCCAGCGCTTTGTGGCCCAGGGTGCGCGGGTCAACGTCGGCAAAAAAGTGTCGACCCTGCACCAGCATGTCGCTGGAGATGGCCAATTGGCATCCGGGCGTGGGTTGCAGCAGAGCACAGTCGTCCCCAATGCCCAGCGCCGCATGGCGTGTCGGGCGTTTGAAGAAGCGTGCAATCAGGTCGAACTCACCCACTAGATGGAGGCCCTTTTGAATCAGGGATGGGCAGTGGACTGGTCTCAGGCAGCAAGTTGAAATCGACCGGCTTGGTCAGAAAGATGGCGGGCAACATGGTGGACATGCCGGCATAGATCAGGAGCGCGCCGTAGAGGGCATCGTCAATATGAAAGCGCTCGCGCAAAATGGTGGCAAGCACCAGGGTAAAAATCAGGGTTGGCGTCAGCGCTGCTGCCACTCTCAAGCTGCCTATGGCTGTTTCGCCCTTGATGAATCGCCGCTGCAACCAGACCGCGCCAACGCGGGCAGGCAATGCGACCAAGGTCAGTGCTGCTCCGATCGCCAGCGATTCAAGGGTGAATGCACCGCTGGGCACGCTCATGCCTTTGTAAAAAAAGTAAAACGGTACAAAAAACGATGCAAACATTTGAATGGCGTGAAGGTTTTCATTGGATGCCAACAACGGCATTCGTTTTCTTAGCAGCTTGGCTATAAAGCCGGCCAGAAAGGCCCCGACTAAGTAGTAGACGCCCAGCTTGTAGGTAAAAAACGCGGCAATCACACCAACCATCAGCAGCAGTGAAAACTCTGAGCCTTTGGCATGGGGAATCACAATGCGACCCAGGCCAATGAAAAGCAGTGGCAGGCCGATGATCATCGCCAGCAGCGCGGCGGACGACCAGGCCATTGTCGAAATGGAGCCAGATTGCAGAACCACAAAGAGCATGATCAGTGCGAACAGCTCACCACTGATGGCCTTCATCCGGACCCAGTAGCGTTCGTTGTCGTCGATGTTGAGCATGGGCAAAGTGTCCAGAATAAACCCTGTCGACGGCGTCAGAACGGCCAGTGCAAACAAGGCAGCGATTTGCCAGCTGACGTCGAAAAATTGCGTCGCCAGCAAGATCAGCGCTCCCAGCGTGATTGCCCGCAAGGCGACGTGTCCCAGCAGCGTCCACTTTCCTCGTCCGAAATCGTCGATGTCGACTTCTAGCCCGGCAAACAAAAACAGCGAAGAAATGCCAAGAGTGGCGAGCAGGGACAGGGTGACATCCTGATTGAAACTTCCAAAAAAGACCACGGCAACCATACCTAGTCCAAAGCTGGTCAGTGGCGCGGGTATGCGAAAACGCTGCATCATGCGAGGCACCAGCATCAATCCAAAGATCAATATCAGGTACGCAATCTCATGCGTCATCACTGGCATGGTGTTCGGCATCGCTTGTTTCGATGAGCTTGAAAACCGGTGCTTGTATTCAGTGCAGGGTGCGCCTGCCACCACTTTCGCTCAGAGCGTCCAACACAAACATGGGCACGTCCACGTCAAATTTTTCTCCGTCTTCGCTCACGCAGAAATAGCTGCCGTGCATGGTGCCGGTGGGCGTGCGCAGGCGCGTGCCGCTGGTGTATTCAAACGCTTCGCCCGGCTGTAACAATGGTTGGTGGCCAACCACGCCCAGGCCTTTCACCTTTTCAGTGTGGCCGTTGGCGTCGTTGACATTCCAAGTGCGGGAAATCAACTGCGCGGCAATGTCGCCGGTGTTGCGGATGGTGATGGTGTAAGCAAAGAAGTAAAGGTGTTGGGCGGGGTCTGACTGGTCAGCCAGGTAACGCGGTTTCACCTGCACAAGTAGTTGGTGTTTTGGCTTTGAACTCATGGTGTGATGCTAACTGTGAAGTCTGCTGGGCATGGGGTACCGGTTTTGTGTCCACAGCAACCATGCGCTCCCGTGTCGTGCAAGGTGCCGGGCAAACGACGTTGCTTACTGCGCACCCGGCATAAGCGGCAGTTCCAGGATGATGCCTTCCTTGCTGTTGCGGTCGGCGGCCAGTGTCGCACTGCGGCCGTTGACGGCCTGCAGCATCAGGTCATCGGCCAGGTGTTCCCCCACCCGGAACGGCTTGGCCGGTTGGCCATCTACGGCGATCAGGGCGCTGCCGTTGTGGTAGCCCAAGGCAATCACACCTACCAATTGGTACCTGGACGCAGCGCTCAAGGCGGGTGTTTGCCCGACGACGAGCCCAGTGTCGGCGGCGGCCCCAAGCAGCTGGGCGACTTTGGTGGTATCCACCTGTGCTGTCTGAGGCGCTGGCACGTCAGTGAGGGAAGGGCTGGTCGGCGTTGGCCACTTCAGTACCCAATAACCGACGCTGGCAGCGGTCAAGGTGGCCAGCAGCAAGGTGACCAGTCGTGGCAACCAGGGGTTGATGGATGAAGGATTACTCAGGCTCGGCATGGGCGCGATTATCATCGCAACACTTACAGGTCTTTTCCGTTTCCCCATGAAAATCAATCTTTCCCCATTTCATCACCGCATCCAGAGGGGTTTTACCCTGATCGAACTGATGGTGGTGCTGCTCATCATTGGCGTACTGGCTGCACTCATCGTGCCCAATGTGCTGAACCGTGCCGACGATGCCCGAGTCACCGCTGCCAGGACCGATGTCACCAACCTGATGCAGGCACTGAAGTTGTACAAGCTGGACAACCAGCGTTATCCCACCGCCGAGCAAGGCTTGCAGGCGCTGCTGGCCAAACCGACCTCGCCGCCGGTGCCCAGCAATTGGAAAACCTACCTGGACCAGTTGCCCAAAGATCCTTGGGGCACGCCCTATGTGTATCTAAATCCCGGCATCAAGGGCGAAGTGGACGTGATGTCCTACGGCGCTGACGGCCAGGCCGGTGGTGAAGGCAACAATGCCGACGTTGGCAGCTGGCAACCCTGACAGCTGTGTGACCAAGGCTTGTCAGGCGGGCTTCACGCTGCTGGAACTGCTGGTGGTACTGGCGATAGTGGCGATTGGCTCGGCCGGTGTGGGCTTTGCCATGCGCGACGGCACGCAGAACCAGCTTGAACGCGAGGCCTTGCGTTTGTCAGCCTTGCTGGAATCGGCGCGTGCGCGCTCACAACTCAGCGGGGTGCCGGTGCGCTGGCAGCCCACCGCTGAGGGGTTTCGTTTTGAAGGCCTGGACAATCCGACGGGCGCCCCGCCAGATCCGGCGCGCACCTGGCTTGACACCGACATCCGCGCCGACATTGACCTGGACCGCAGGGCTGGTCAATCGGGTCAGCCCGACGCCCTGCTGTTGGGTCCCGAGCCGATCATCGCGCCGCAAGGCGTCACCCTGGTGTCGCGCAGCCAACCCGACAAGCGATTGCGTCTGGCCACCGACGGTGTTCGGCCTTTTGCCGTGCAGGCGCAGCCATGACCGCCGCGCCTTTGGCTGCCATCAAAACCGGGCCCGACCGCCTGGCGTCGGCCAGGCCAGGCCGGCCAGGCCATGGATTCACGCTGGTCGAGGTGCTGGTGGCGCTGGGCATTGTGGCCATTGCACTGACCGCAGGCCTGCAGGCCACCGGGGCCATCACGCGCCATGCACAGCGCCAGTCGGACATGTTGCTGGCCCAGTTGTGCGCAGAAAACGCGCTGACCCAGGTGCGTCTGGCACGCCAATTCCCTAGCGTGGGCGATAACCAGACAGCGTGTGCTCAGGGTGGACGCAACCTGCAGGTGATTCTGGCCGTGCGACCCACGCCAAACGGGAATTTTCGGCGCGTGGATGCCCAGGTCCAGGACGGTGAGGTGTCGATCTGGCGCGTCAGCACCGTGGTGGGGCGTTACTGATGGCACGGTCACCCGTGCGACCATTACGTCGGGGCTTTACCCTGATTGAATTGCTGATTGCGATCAGCCTGATGGCGCTGATGGCGGTGTTGAGCTGGCGCGGGTTGGACGGCATCAGCCGAGCCCAAACGCAGTTGCAGCAGCGCAGCGACGACGTGTTGGCACTGCAGGCCACCTTGGGTCAGTGGGCGGCTGACCTGGATGCCATGGCCGAGCAGCCCAACATGCCCAGCCTGGACTGGGATGGCCGTGCCATGCGCATCTTGCGCCGTGGCAGCGCCGCCCCGGGTGAAGGTTTGCATGTGGTGGCCTGGGCGCTGCGCAATGTGGATGGCGCCGGCCAATGGATGCGCTGGCAGTCGCCTGAGTTGCGCACCCGTGCGGCACTGGACCTGGCTTGGCAAAAGGCGCAACTTTGGGCGCAAACCCCAAGCGACGAAGACCGTCTGCGCGAGGTGCGCACAGTGGCGCTGGACGCCTGGCAGATATTTTATTTCCGCGGCAACGCCTGGACCAACCCGCTTTCCAGCGCAGGCGCGCCCGACAGCACCACTCAGGCCAACCCAGACGGCACACCGGTTGCCCCGGTGGCGGCGGTGGCCACTGACAGCACGCCGGATGGGGTGCGGTTGGTGCTCAATCTTTCAGGTGGCCAAGCCATCAACGGTACCCTGACGCGCGACTGGGCGCGCCCGGTGCTCGGAGGTGGCAAATGAGCGCGCGCCAAGGCACGCCGCCCATGGCCGCTGGCCGGACCCAGCGTGGCGCGGCCATCCTGATGGCCATGCTGACCGTGGTGCTGGTCACCACCCTGGCCTCGGCGATGATGTGGCAGCAGTGGCGTGGTGTGGAACTGGAATCGGCGCAGCGCGCCCGCGTGCAGTCAGCCTGGATATTGACTGGGGCGCTCGATTGGGCCCGCCTGATCCTGCGCGAAGATGCCCGCGAAGGGGGTGCTGACCATTTGTCCGAGCCTTGGGCGGTGCCACTGGCATCTGCCCGCTTGTCCACTTTTTTGGCGGCCGAGCGCGGTCAGGTGCAAGTGGGTGATGACACCGACTCTGACAGCGATGCGTTTCTGGCGGGCAACATCGAAGACCTGCAGGGGCGCCTGAATGTGGCCAACCTGATCGAAGGCGGCAAACTGGATGTGCCCACCCTGGCGGCCTGGTCCAGGCTGTTCAAACAATTCAATCTGCCCAACTCTGAACTTGAAATAATGTCACAGCGCCTGCTGCTGGCCAGCACGGCGACGGCCGTTGGCAAGCCAGACCCACTGGCGTCCCTGTGGCCAGGCGGCGCGGCTGATTTGGTGTGGCTGGGCCTGTCTGCCGCCACCTTTCAGACCATTTCACCGTTTGTGACGCTGTTGCCGGTGGCCACGCCTATCAACCTCAACACCGCCCCAGTGGAAGTGCTGATGGCCAGTGTTGAGGGGCTGACGTTGGCGCAGGCACGCCAGATGGCGCAATCCCGTGCCGTCACCCCGATTGCGACCCTGATGGACGCCTTGCTGCTGGTGAGCGGCCCGGATGTGAAGTTTGATGCCGCCCTGCACGGTGTGGCGTCACGTTTTTTCAGCGTCACCGGGCAGTTGCGCCTGGGACAGAGTACGCTGCAAGAGCGCTCCGTGTTGCAGCGCGATGGCATGACTGTGAAAGTCTTGAATCGCGCGCGCGAGGTTCTGACCACGCCAGTGTCGCCCCTACAATGAATTGATACTGACACCATGACCACCCTGATCATCACTTTACCCCTGGGCAGCCCTGACGCGGCAGCGCTGTTTGACTACTTGCTCAGCGCCGACGGCGCTGCTGTCGGTGCCCAAGGCAGTGTGCCGTTGGCCCTGTTGCCCGCCGCCCATGACGAGGTGGTGGCGCTGGTGCCTGCACATGCGCTCTCATGGCACCAGGTGAGGCTGCCCGCGGGCAGTGTGCCGCGGGCGTTGTCAGGCGAACGCGCCAGCAGCCGCCTGCGGGCCATTCTTGAGGGCGCGCTGGAAGACCAGTTGCTGGACGACCCGGCCCAGTTGCACCTGGCGTTGCAGCCGCAGGCCACAGCGCAATCTTTGGTCTGGGTCGCTGCGTGTGACCGGGCCTGGCTGAAAGCCGCACTGAGCGCCTTGACCGAGGCGGGTCATGCTGTTGACCGTGTGGTGCCAGAGTTCACGCCAGAGGCCCTTGCCGATTCCGTGTGGGTGACCGGTGATGCGGATCAACCGCGCGTGGCCGGTTTGCAGCGTGTGCCGGTGCTTGAGGGTGGCATGTCAGCCGGCAGAGTGGCAAACGGCGGTGTGCTGGCCTGCGAACTCAGCGCAGCTGCGCTGCAGTGGCTGGGTGACACGCAGGCACAGGCTGACACACACATGCTGCCACAAGTGGTGGCCGAGCCGGTTGTGGCAGCGCTGGCAGAAGTCTGGTTCAAGCGCCCTGTGACCTTGCAACAGCGTGCCGAGCGACTGCTGCAGGCCGCACAAACTTCCTGGGACTTGGCTCAGTTTGATCTGGCGAACGCGCACCGCGACCGGCGTTGGGCCAGTGTGACCCAGGTCTTTGGCAACTTCTTGAGCGCGCCTCATTGGCGCGTTGCGCGGGTGGCGCTGGTGCTGGGTGTGTTCGTTAACCTTTTTGGCCTGAACGCCTGGGCCTTGCGTGAGCAGGCCCTGCTGAATGCCAAACGCGATGTGGTTCGCACCGTGTTGCTTGAGACTTTCCCGAAGCTGCCGGTGGTGGTGGATGCACCCCTGCAAATGGCGCGTGAGGTGGCCGCCCTGCAACGCGCCAGTGGCGCCGCAGCGGGCACCGACATGGAGAGCATGTTGGCTTCATTTTCATCGACCGTGCCGCCAGGGTATTCGTTGACAGCAATAGAGTTTGTCTCCAATGAGCTGCGCCTGAAGGGGACTGAGCTGACTGACGCCGCCTCTGTCCCGGTCAGCCTCAAGGCCGCAGGTTTGCGTGCCGTGAAGCAGGCCGATCAGTGGCTGATCTCCGCCGCAGGCCAGCCATGAGCGCCGTGACCGATTTGCAGGGCCGTTGGCGCAGTGTGTCGCCCCGTGAACAACGGCTGGTCTTGCTGGCCTTGGGTGTCTTGCTGCTGGCGCTGCTCTGGTGGGTGGCGCTGGCACCGGCGCTGAAAGTGCTCACAACCGCACCGCAACAGCATTTGGCGCTGGATGCGCAAAACCAGCAGATGCAGCGCCTGCAAGCCCAGGCGCTGGCCTTGCGCGCGCAGCCAGCAATGACCGCAGATGTGGCTCGCAGCGCGCTGGAAGCTTCCCTCAAACCGCTGGGTGCGAGTGCGCAAATGGTGGTGCAGGTTGAACGCATCACCGTCACGCTCAAGGCGGTCGCCCCGGATGTGCTGGCCCAATGGCTGGCCACGGCGCGCCAAAATGCCCGCATGGCGCCCACCGAGGCGCGTCTGACGCGCAACCCGGCGGGCGACTGGGATGGCACCGTGGTGCTGCAATTGCCAGCGCCATGATGAACCAGGTGGCTTTGCCGTGAGTTTGTTGGCCCGAACCCCCCGCCTGCAAAAGCCTGTCCATACGGGCAGGTTGGTCCGATCAACGACGTCAGCACCTTGGGGTTGGGGGCTGAGTGGGGTCTTGCTGGGAGCGCTGCTGAGTGTGTTGTGGTTTGCCCCGGCGCGTTGGCTGGCTGGCGCTGTGCGCCAGGCAAGCGCTGGTCAGGTGTTGTTGCAGGACGCACGTGGCTCGGTGTGGTCGGGCTCGGCACAACTCACGCTCACGGGTGGTGCTGGCAGCGTGGCATCGGCCAGCTTGCCCTCGCGTCTGAGCTGGCGCATCCGGCCTGGTCTGACCGGTTTGGAACTGCAACTGGAAGCCAGTTGCTGCCTGGTGCAGCCCTGGCAGCTTTGGCTGGCACCGTCCTGGAATGGCGCAGAGTTGCGGGTGTCAGACAGCCCATCGGCCTGGCCTGCCGAGATTCTGATGGGGCTGGGCACGCCCTTCAATACGATTGCACCGCAGGGCCAACTGGCCCTGACAACCCGGGGCTTGACCCTCACCTGGGCGGCTGGGCGCCTGCAGGTTGCGGGACAAGCCCAACTGGATGCGCAAGGTATTTCGTCCAGATTGTCGACCCTGCGCCCCATGGGCAGCTACCGGTTGACAGTCAACGGCGGTGCGGCACCCGAACTGCTGTTGGCCACCTTGCAAGGGGGCTTGCAACTCTCCGGGCGCGGCCAGTGGGTGGGTGGCAGGCTGCGCTTTGTGGGTGAGGCCAGCAGTGCACCCGAGCACCAGGCGGCGCTGTCGAATTTACTGAACATCATCGGGAGGCGCGAGGGCGCGCGCTCCGTCATCAAACTTGGGTAGTTACATTGGGTCAGCACATGCCACAACACACTTACATCCCTTTCAAGAATGCTACTATTTCAATAGTTGTCTGCGCTTTATTGACGGGGGCTACAGGTCTATTTTCTTTAAATTCTTTGGCGCAATCTGCACCGGCTGCCAGAGGCAATGAAGGCGTCACACTGAATTTTCAGGAGGCCGAAATAGAGGCAGTGGCGCGCACCTTTGCCAGCATCACCGGGCGCAATGTGGTGGTGGACCCGCGCGTCAAGGGCACCCTGACACTGGTCACGGATCGGCCGGTGAGTCGGACCGTGGCGCTGGGCCAGTTTGTGGCGGCGCTGCGACTGCAGGGCTTTACGTTGGTGGAGTCTGGTGGGCTCTACAAAGTGGTGCCTGAGGCCGAGGCCAAGCTGCAAAGCGCCGGCGTGACGATTCAAGACGGTGACACGGGCAAGCTGCCGAGCAGCAACCAGATTGCCACACAAATTTTCAAACTCAATTTTGAGTCTGCCAACAACCTGGTGCCGGTGCTGCGGCCCCTGATCAGCCCCAACAACACGATCAACGCCAACCCTGGCAACAATTCGCTGGTGATCACCGATTACGGTGACAACCTGCGCCGCCTGTCGCTCATCATTGCCGCGCTCGATGTGGCCAGCGCCACCGATGTAGAAGTGATTCCGCTGAAGCACGCCTTAGCCTCTGACCTGGCACCGCTGGTGCTCAGACTGGTCGGCGCCAACGCGGTCGCGGCACCGGCTGGTGCGGGTGGCGCTTCCTTTACAACGACGGTGGTGGCCGAGCCAAGGTCCAACGCGCTGATTGCCCGCGCCGCCAACGGGGCGCAAATGGCGCTGTTGCGCTCGCTGGTGGCCAAGCTGGACCAGCCTGAGGCTGACAGCCAGAACGGTGTCGCCGGCAACATCCATGTGGTGTACCTGAAAAATGCCGACGCCACCAAACTTGCAACCACCTTGCGCGCGGCCATGAGCGGCAGCCCGGCGGCGGCGCCAGCACCCCTCGCGACTGCTGGTGCACCAGCACAAGCGGTCACCACCGGCGGCCAAATTCAGGCCGACGCCGCCACCAATTCGCTCATCATCACCGCGCCTGAGCCGCAGTACCGCCAGCTGCGCGCCGTCATTGACAAGCTCGATGCCCGGCGCGCCCAGGTCTTTGTGGAAAGCCTGATTGCCGAGGTCAGTGTGGAAAAAGCGGCCGAGTTTGGCATCCAGTGGCAGGGGCCCCTGGGCAAAGCGGGTGACGGTGTGATTGGCCTGTTGGGCACCAACTTTGGCAGTGGGGGTAAAAACATCATCAACCTGGCCACCGGCGCGGCGACCGGTGCCGTGGCGCCGGCTCGCGGACTGAATTTTGGGGCTGTGCAGCAAACCAACGGAGTTTATGTGCTGGGCTTTCTGGCGCGATTTCTCGAAGACTCAGGCAGCGGCAATGTGCTCTCGACCCCTAATCTGCTGACGCTGGACAACGAAGAAGCCAAAATCGTGATTGGTCAGAATGTGCCCTTTGTCACTGGCCAGTTCACCAACACCGGCAACAACAACAGCAGCGGCAGCGTCAACCCGTTTCAGACCATTGAGCGCAAAGACGTGGGCTTAACGCTCAAGGTCAGACCACAAATCAGTGAAAACGGCACCGTCAAGATGGCGATTTACCAGGAAGTGTCCAACGTGCTGGCCTCCAGCGTGAACGCGCCCAATGGCCCGACCACCAACAAACGCACGATTGAGTCCAATGTGCTGGTGGAAGACGGCGCCATTGTGGTGCTGGG
>Ga0136636_10002538_pt1 | contig 10879 bp, 12 predicted proteins | sample AntDrymUQ8522106_2_FD_104653 | JGI IMG/M metagenome (GOLD analysis project Ga0136636, IMG submission 104653) | Polar desert sand microbial communities from Dry Valleys, Antarctica - metaG UQ852 (21.06) | ecosystem: Environmental > Terrestrial > Soil > Desert | place: Antarctica: Dry Valley... | reverse complement strand
GGTGAGGGCATGCCGACGCGGGCTTTTGTGGTCGACGCCTCGGTCAACGATGTGATGGATGAAGGTCCGTTGATGTTTACCGGTCGTAATCTTGATGTGGCGGTGAATGGCAAGGGGTGGCTCGCAGTGCAGTTGCCTGATGGCAGCGAGGCCTACACCCGGGCTGGCAGCCTGGATGTCGATGTGACCGGCCTGCTGCAGACCAAGAGCGGTTATTCGGTGGTAGGTGATGGCGGTCCGATCAATATTCCCCCTGATAACACGATCGAGATTGCAGCGGATGGCACGGTTTCTGTCGTGCCGACCTTCGGCACGCCGAATAACGCCAATGCGATTGGTCGGATCAAGATAGTCAATCCGCCCGAGGCTGATCTGGTGCGCGGCGCTGATGGTCTTTTTCGTTTGCGTTCTGGCCAACCGGCAGAGGCTGATGCGAAGGCCCAACTGACTTCCGGCACGCTGGAGGGCAGTAATGTCAATGTATCGGATGCGATGGTCAATCTGATCAGTTTGTCCCGCCAGTTCGAAATGCAGATCAAGATGATGCAGACAGCGGATACCAATGCCCAACGTGCAGATCAACTGCTCTCACTGACTTCCTGATAGGACCCGAATCATGATCCGTTCCCTGTGGATTGCCCGTACCGGGCTTGATGCCCAACAGACTCAGCTTGATGTGATTGCCAATAATCTGGCGAACGTCAGCACCAATGGTTTTAAACGCTCACGAGCTGTTTTTGAAGACTTGCTTTATCAAAATTTGCGGCAGGCCGGGGCGCAGTCTTCGCAGCAAACGCAGATTCCAACCGGGTTGCAACTTGGTACCGGGGTGCGTCCGGTCTCAACATCGCATATTTTTACGCAGGGAAATCTGCAAAAAACCGACGGTGCGTTGGATATCGCCGTGCAGGGCAATGGTTTTTTCCAGATTTTGTTGCCGGATGGCACTACCGGATATACCCGTGATGGTTCTTTTGTTAAAGACAACCAAGGCCAGATTGTTACCTCGAACGGCTACCCGCTTCAGCCCGCCATTACCATACCAGCCAGCGCACTCAGCGTAACGATAGGCACGGACGGTACGGTATCGGTGACCCAGAGTGGTAGTGCGGCAACAACGCAAATCGGCAGCATTCAGTTGGCGACCTTTATTAACCCGACGGGCTTGCAAAGTATTGGTCAAAACAGTTTTCTTGAAACCGCAGCAAGCGGCACACCGACCCCGAATACCCCCGGAACTAACGGTGCGGGTGTGACCAACCAGGGTTACGTCGAAACATCTAACGTTAATGTGGCCGAAGAGTTGGTGACCATGATTCAAACGCAGCGGGCTTATGAACTGAATTCGAAGGTGGTTTCGACTTCTGATGCAATGCTTGGCCGCCTGACTCAACTGTGAGGTGATGTGATGAAGCGTCTTGTTTTGTTGGCCATGGTGGTCTGCGCCGGTTGCTCAACGGTGCCGGCAACTAATGTGCATCAACCGATGACGGCGCGTCCTGCGCCACGCTTTGAGCCGGTTGTTGGAAATGGATCAATTTATCAGGCAGGGACGGGTCGGCCCCTGTTTGAAGATCGCCGGGCCCGCTATGTCGGCGATACGATCACCATCAATATTACTGAAAGCACCACCGCATCGGCTAAGTCGAACAATAAGCTCGATAAAACGAATTCAGGGAGTGCTTCAGTCACCGCAATGAACGGTTTGCCGGGTAAAGGCCTGCTCGGCTTGAATTATGGTGCGCAGAGTGCGAACGCCTTTAGCGGCAAGGGGGAGGCGGCTAATAACAATGTATTTACCGGCAACATTACGGTGACGGTGATTGATGTCATGCCGAATGGCAACCTACTGGTTTCTGGTGAAAAGCAGTTGGCGATCGGCCATGAGCAAGAGTTCGTCCGCATCTCGGGTGTGGTTAATCCCAGCTTTGTCGATGCCTTCAATACCATCGCCTCATCAAGGGTTTCTGACGCGCGTATTGAGTACAAATCGGCCGGTCAAATCAGTGATGGGCAGATTATGGGCTGGATGGCACGATTCTTTCTTAATGTGTTGCCGTTCTAAAGAATTTTTCACGGAGACACAGCATGAGCAAACAAAGCGGCAAATGGTTCCGGCAAGCGGCAATAGTCACCGCTTGCGTATTGCCGCTCTGGAGCGCACCGGCGCTGGCTGAGCGCATCAAGGATCTGGCGACAATTCAGGGCGTACGTAACAATCAATTAATTGGTTACGGCATTGTGGCCGGCCTCGACAATACCGGCGACCAAACTACCCAGACGCCATTTACCACCCAGGCTATCGGCAACATGCTTTCGCAAATGGGCGTTAATTTGACTCAGGAGCAATCGCAAAAGCTGCAACTGAAAAACGTTGCGGCGGTGATGATTACCACCAATATGCCGCCCTTTGCCAAGCCGGGGCAACCGATTGATGTGACGGTATCTTCCCTTGGTAATGCTAAAAGTTTGCGCGGTGGCACCCTGTTAATGACCCAGCTCAAGGGTGCTGATGGCCAGGTTTATGCCGTGGCGCAAGGGAATATTTTGGTGGGCGGCGTCGGCGCATCGTCTGGCGGTTCAAAGATTGCGGTCAACCACCTTTCTGCCGGCAGAATTCCGGGTGGAGCTACCGTTGAAAGAGCCGTCGCGAGCGCTGTTGGGCAGGGGGGCTACGTCTATTACGAGTTGGCCGAGTCCGACTTTGGCACGGCTCAAAATGTGGTCGATGCGATTAACAAAAGCATCGGGCCTGGCACGGCTCAAGCGGTTGATGGTCGACGTATTGCCGTCCGCGCACCCGAGGAGATGGATGCTCGGGTTTCTTTCCTCGGGCGAATCGATAATCTTGACGTCAAGCACGTTGTCGGGATGGCCAAAGTTATCGTCAATCCGCGTACAGGCTCGGTGGTAATGACGCAAAGAGTCACTTTAGAGAACTGTGCCGTTGCGCATGGCAGTTTGTCTGTCGTAGTAGATGCGGCGCAACCGCTCTCCGGGCAGGGCGCTGACATTCAGATCAAGCAAGAGAATAAGGCGCTGATGAACGTCAAGGCGGGTGCCAATCTGGCCGATGTGGTGAAAGCATTGAACGCGCTTGGCGCGAACCCGCTCGACCTGCTCGCTATTTTGCAAGCGCTGAAAGCTGCTGGCGCACTGCGCGCTGATCTCGAAATTATCTGAGTCCGTTATGTCAATCAAGGTACAGGATCTGCCAAACCGGGCCGCTTTCGATGTCAAATCGGCCCAGGATTTACGCACACAGTTCGCGAAAGATCCGAAAGAAGGGCTAAAAGCAGCATCACAACAGTTTGAGACCCTATTTTTACAAATGGTCATGAAAAGCATGCGAGATTCGGTGCCACAGGATGGTTTGCTTAACAGTGATCAATCTCGTTTCTACACCGGCTTGCTCGATCAGCAAATGGCGCAAAATTTGGCGACAAGCGGTAAAGGTGTTGGATTTGCAAAACTGATAGAACAGCAACTGGGTAGAAATCTGCCCGGTGCTGAAGGAGTGGTCAAACCCGGGGAAGCGGCAAACACTGCCGGCAATGCCTTGCCGCTTGCTGCCTCAGATGGTCGCCATCTTAACTTCAAGACTGTCCTCGGAAATTTACCGACTTCAGCCGCCTATGCTGCGGTCAACACCCAGGCAGCAAGCAAAACCGACGCTCCCACCAGTTCGAAAGAGTTCGTGAATCGGGTTTGGCCACATGCGGTTGAAGTGTCACGGTCAACCGGAATTCCACCGCAATTTCTAGTGGCACATTCAGCGCTTGAAAGTGGCTGGGGAAAGAGCGAAATTCGCCGGGCGGACGGGTCTTCCAGCCATAACCTCTTCGGCATCAAGGCGGGGAAAAACTGGACCGGCCCGACGGTGAATGCGACGACGACCGAGTTCGTCGATGGCCAACCGCAACAAGTTGTTGAAAAGTTTCGTGACTACGCCACTTACGAAGAATCATTCCGTGATTACGCCAACCTGCTGCGCAACAACGCCCGATACAGTGCGGTGATTGGCTCGCAGAGTGGCACAGAGTTTGCTAAAGGATTGCAACAGGCAGGTTATGCCACGGATCCGATGTACGCTGACAAACTCTCGCGCATTATCAATGGACCAACCCTGCGCCAGGCACTGATCGGTTGATCACCGCCTAAACTTTCCGGCGATTTGGCCGTAAACCTCTTTGAGGTGAATGATGAGCACAGGATTTTATAGTATCGGCGTGAGTGGTCTTGCGGCAGCCCAACTGGGCTTGCTGGCGACTGAGCACAACGTCGTAAACGCAAACACGCCGGGTTACACCCGGCAACGTACCGTTCAGGCAACTAATGTTGCAGTAAATACTGGAGCTGGGTCGATTGGTATGGGCGTGCATGTCGCGACAATTGAGCGAATGTATGATCGATTCTTGACTGGGCAGGTGAACACTGCTCAAACACAGGTCAGCGAACTCGATACCTACTACAGCCAGATCAAGCAGATTGATGGCATGCTGGCTGACCCCAACTCGGGTCTTTCGCCGGCGTTGCAAGACTTTTTTACCGGCGTTCAGCAAGTCGCTTCAAATCCGTCGTCGTTGCCGGCGCGACAGTCAATGATTTCTTCAGCCGAGACGCTGGCAACCCGTTTCCATAACCTGGATACGCGCTTGGGGGAGCTAACGGACCAAGTTAATGGTCGTATAGCCGGCGCTGTCTCTTCGATTAATTCCTATGCGACACAGATCGCTAGTGTTAATCAGAGCATCGTTATCTCTGAGTCTGGCTATGGGCAACCGGCCAATGACCTTCTCGATCAACGCGACCAGTTGGTCACAGAGCTCAACAAGCTGATCAAGGTGTCAACGACTACAAACTCGGATGGTAGCTACAACGTATTTGTTGGTAGTGGCCAACAGCTTGTGGTCGGTACGCAGGTGATGGAACTGACGGCGACCGCTTCAAAGTCTGATCCCTCAAAAATCGTGGTAGGCCTGAAAACCGCGGGCGGAACGCAAGAGTTTCCCGATTCACTGATCAATGGCGGTGAGTTAGGTGGTTTGATTACTTTTCGCAACGAATCTCTTGATCCTGTGATCAATGAGCTTGGGCGTGATGCAGCATCACTTGCGCTGACATTCAATGCTCAGCATGCTTTGGGTCAGGATTTGCTCGGAAAAGTTTCGGGTGATGTCGGGTTTGTGGGGGATTTTTTCACGATCCCAAAGCCCAAAGTGATCGCGAGTGAAAATAATAGCGCGACTTCCACCGGCTTGCCTGTAGCGAGTTTTGTGACCCCGCCAAACCCACCAACTGCCGCAAATAACTTTAGTGGAAATTTTTACACGGATTTAACAACCAGTGATTACCAGATGGCGTATGACGGGACTAACTATAAGTTAACACGCGATAACGATGGTGCGACATGGACCGACACGTCAATACCCAACCTTAGTGCAAAGATTAATAGCTCCGTTCTGGCAACTAATCCTTGGGGGCCACAAGGGTTTACGCTAGCTGCGGGCACCGGGACTTACGTTGCAGGAGATCAGTTTGTAATCAAGCCCGTTGCTGAGGCGGGCCGGAATATCGATATCGACAGTAGAGTTACGGCTGACCCAAGGCTCATTGCTGCCGGGGCTCCCGTTCGGGTGACGCAGGCACTAGGTAACTTAGGTTCGATGAAGATGTCGCAGGGGCTTGTTGGCGTTGGTTACAGCGCTCCTCTTTCTGCTTCTCCTGTGACGTTGACCACAGTAACGGCAAGCGCTCCGGCGACAGGAACTGCATTGACTGGTATTTCCGTTGCTTGGACAGCTGTATATTCGAACGGTGCAACGGCGAGTGGTACGGGCGCTCCTCCTCCTTCGCCTGCCACGGATCGTGAAATTGGTTTAACGAACGGTATTGGAACGCTGGCCAAGATTACATTCTCTGGAATGACCTTTGACATTAACGGAACGCCAACCGTGGGTGACAAGTTCTCCGTGGAGAGAAATACTAACGGCGTACAAGATGGCAGAAACGCAGTCTTGTTCGCCAAGCTACAAACGCAAAATACCGTTGCTGGCGGGAATGCAACATACCAGGCGGCTTATGCCAGCCTAGTTGCGGACAATGGTATTCGCACACGCGAAACGAAAATCCGGCTTGATGCGCAAACGTCAGTCTTGACGCAGGCCCAGGACACCCGTGATTCGCTTTCAGGGGTAAATTTGGACGAAGAAGCGGCCAATATGTTGAAGTTTCAGCAGGCTTATCTAGCATCTTCGAAGATACTGGAAATTGGCAACAAGCTTTTCGACACGATTTTGTCGCTATAAGCTACTGAGGAGTTCAGATCATGCGTGTAACGACAGCAATGATTTTCAACAGCGGGACGAGCGGCATGCAGGCTCGTCAATCCGAATTGTACAAGCTGCAAAATCAGCTTTCGACCGGCCGCCGGATTCTTTCGCCTGAGGACGATCCGATTGGCGCTTCGGAAGCGCTTCAGGTCACCCAATCAAAAAGTGTAAACAAACAGTTTCTGGATAATCAGAGCAATGCTCAATCCCAATTAGGCTTTCTGGAATCAACATTGGGTAATATCACTGATGGTCTCCTGAGAATATCAGAACTCGCCGCAGGCGCCTTGAACCCATCCCAGGGGGGCATGGTTGTGGCGGAACTAAAGGGGCGGTTGACGAGCCTTATAGACCTTGCAAATACGCAAGACGGAACCGGGCAATATATATTCGCCGGATATAAATCGACAACCAAGCCATTCCAGGCTGTCGCACAAGGCGCCAGTCCGCCAACGTATAGTTTGGTCCAAACTTATGTCAATTACATGGGAGATGCCGGTAACCCGTCTTTGCAAGTTACAGCATCCAGTGATATGGCGGTTAGCGAAAATGGTTTGGACGTTTTCATGCAGGTCAAGGACGCGTCCGGCAATGTCACCGGGAAAAGCCTTTTTGATACCATGCAAAACATGATCAATATTCTTGATGGAACTTCGACTTTTTCGGCGGTGGCTCTGACCACTGCCCGGGGCGAGATTTCATCAGCGGTTAGCCACATTTCTACCGTACGTGCTTCGGTCGGTGCCCGGCAGAATTCTCTCGATACCTTGACCGCAGGAGGCGGGGATGTCGATTACCTATACGACGCACGTCTTTCCGAACTACAAAATCTCGATTTTACGGCGGCGGTTTCTCAGTACACGAATATCAAGATGCAGCTTGAGGCGGCGCAGCTAACCTTCAAGCAAACTAGCCAATTGAGCCTGTTCAATATTTTATGAAGACTTGCGTATTCTTGTTGTCCGCCATGCTGGTTTTGGGTGGCTGTAGTTCGACTGGAAGCACGGCATCTCCGTTGATTCCTAATAAAGCGATCCAGTTAACTGCTAAAACATCTGTTTCTCTTTCCACAATTGCGACGGTGGCCGTAATCGCCGCAGCTATTTATATAGTTTACGATCCCTTGGCACCCAACTGGGAAATTGAAGAGTCTCGGCTTAACGAGGATACCTACCGGTTTTCACTCAAAATGAAGCGCTATCACACAGGTGGTTCTGGTGAGTCAATTCAGATTCTCAAACGCCGTGCCGGCACGTTGCAGCATGAGCAGGGTTTTGCTGGGTATCAGATTCTTGAATATACCGAAGGTATTGAATCGCAGACGATTGGTGCGCGCCGCGTTGCTGAAGGAACGATCAAACTGGTTCAGCGCGAGCAAGCTGACTCATTCCTGCAGAACGGGCGCTATTAACCCCCCGGTACGGCAAAGCCAAGCATAGCGCTCATGGCAAACTCGAAAATTGCCTGCAATGGGGTTGCCAAATAATTCATGCTGATGGCGATACCAATAAATCCGCCGAGCAAAGTTAGCGGAAAGCCCAGCGCAAAGATATTTAGTTGTGGCGCAGCGCGGGTCAATACGGCAAGTGCAACGTTGGTAATCATCAATGCGACAACGACCGGTAGCGCCAAAAGAAGCCCGGCGGAAAATATCTTTGACCCAAGTTCCGCCAAGTTGAGCCAGGATGCAGCACCCAAGGGCGTTGGACTGACTGGAATGGCGGAAAAACTTTGCGCTAGCGTAGCAACGTACAGTAAATGCCCATTCATCGATAAGAAGAGAAGCAGGGCGATCAGCCCAATGAATTCGGCAATGACTGGCGTTTGCCCTGAACTTAGCGGGTCGTAAGAAGTTGCAAACCCCAGGCCCATCTGCGCTGAAATAAACTCGCCGGCCAAATCAAAGGCGGAAAATACGATTCGCGCTGAAAAACCCATGCCGATACCGATCAACATTTGTTGCAGCATGATCCACAAGCCACTGAGTGAGCCTGGTTGAACGTTGGGCATCGTTGGCAGACTAGGGGCAATCGCTACGGTTATAGCAATGCCCAGTATCAATCGAGTGCGGCGCGGAATGCCAGCAGTACTCCACAACGGAGCCGAGGCAATAAAGGCCAGGATACGAGCTAAGGGAAAGATGAAGGCAACGATCCAAGCATCGATCTGAGCGGATCCGATGCTGATCATGTTTAGCCGATCAGTTGTGGAATGCTACCGAACAGGCGCTGTATGTAATCGATCATATACTGCAGCATCCAGGGGCCGAGCAGGATAAGAACTACGAACATAGCGACCAATTTCGGTACAAACTGTAGCGTTGATTCGTTAATCTGCGTGGCTGCCTGAAATATACTGATGATTAAACCGACAATCAGTGCCGTGAGCAGAATTGGCGCAGAGATGATCAGGGTAACCTCGATCGCCTGCCGACCGATTTCCATGACTGTTCCAGGTGTCATGGTGTAAAGCTTTGTACTAAAGAGCCTATGACCAGATGCCAGCCGTCAACCATGACGAACAGCATCAGCTTGAAGGGTAGGGCGACCATGACGGGTGACATCATCATCATGCCCATTGACATCAGCAGGCTGGCAACGACCATGTCGATCACCAAAAATGGAATGAACAGGATGAAGCCGATCTGAAACGCAGTCTTCAGTTCGCTAATCACAAAGGCGGGTACAAGAATCCGAAGCGGGGTGTCTTCTGGTTTCTCGATCTTTTCTATCTTCGCAATGCCGGCAAAGAGTGCAAGATCCGATTCGCGGGTTTGTTTAAGCATGAAGCCGCGTATCGGAATGGCCGCCCGCTCGGCGGCTTGCATGATGTCGATCTTGTTTTCAGAAAGTGGTACGTAGGCATCTACATATACTTTTTCAAGAACCGGGCTCATTACAAAAAATGTAAGGAAGAGGGCGAGACCGACCACAACCTGATTTGGTGGCGAGGTTTGTGTGCCCAAGGCGTGCCGCAGCAAGGATAGGACGATCACGATGCGGGTGAAACCGGTCATCATCAGGACGGCTGCCGGGATGAAAGTCAGCGCTGTCATCAGGACCAGCGTTTGGATCGTCAAAGAATAAGTCGTACCGCCGCCCGGCGCAGGGGCGCTGGTAATGGCGGGAAGCCCACCGCTGGCTTGGGCAATGGCAAGGCCGGTTGGTAAAAGCAGTGCAAAAATGGCAGCGATGCGCTTAATCATTTTTACGTCGTTCGGCAATGTTCTGAAGCCATTGGGCAAATGGTTTTTCGGCTGTGGCGGATAGCATGTTATCGGGCAATGTGGCGCCCTTGGCAAGACGATGCAGCGTGCGGATCTGCCCTGGCACTATGCCGATAACCAGCCACTCATCGCCAACTTCGAGAAGAACAATACGTTCGCGAGGGCCAAGCGAAACACTGCCAACGATTGTCATGCTGCCTTGACCAAATCCTTTGCCGCCGGAGAGTTTTCTTGCCAGCCAGGTGGCGCCAATCAACAAGGCAACGATTAGGCCAAGCGCCAGTCCTGTTTGGATATAAGTGCCGGCAGTGACAACCGGGGCAGCTGTTTCAGCCGCCGTGCCGGCCAAGGGGATCAGCAGTAATAATAAGAAACGTAGCAAGACAGGCAGCCCACAGCATCAAGTAGTCAGGGCGCTATCTTAAAGCAAACTCGCCTCGTATTCAGCGATTGAGTTTTCGCATGCGCTCAGAAGGGGTGATGATGTCGGTCAAACGGATGCCGAATTTGTCGTTGACCACAACAACCTCACCTTGGGCAATCAGTGTTCCATTGACTAGCACATCCATCGGTTCACCCGCCATGGCATCCAGTTCAACCACTGAGCCGTGGGCTAATTGCAAAAGGTTTTTGATCGTGATTTTGGTGCGCCCGAGTTCGACGGTCAGCTTGACTGGAATATCCAGAATCATGTCGAGTTCGTTCATCATCCCGGTGTTGCCAGTGTTGCCACCAAAAGCCGGGAAAATATCTGCCGGTTGCGCCGCCGGTGATTCAGCAATCGCCTGTTCCGCCATCGCCGTTGCCCAGTCGTCCTCGCTGATCTGGCCGTCGTCTTCGGCTACCGTGTTTTCCATGTTTTCCATTTCATCAGCCATTCTTCTCTCCTATCGCCGGTTCAACGGCCGGCGTGTCAGGCGATGCAGCAATGAATCGCTCGAGCTTTAGTGCGTATTGACCATTTTGCTGGCCGTAGGAGCATTCCATCAACGGTACATTATCGACCATAGCCTCGATCCGCTCTGAAATATTGAGCGGAATTACATCTCCAGCTTTGAGCTTGAGAATCTGGCCAAGGGTAATTTTTCCGGTTCCCAGGTGTGCGACAATTTCCACTTCAGCGCCCTGAAGCTGTTTTCGCAAGGTGCCAATCCAGCGTTTGTCCGAAGAGAGCTGATCGCTTTGCATCGTGCTGTACAGAAGATCGCGAATTGGTTCCAGCATCGAATAAGGGAAGCAGATATGCATATCTGCCGTGGCGCCGCCAAATTCGAGGGTAAATGTCGTTGAGATAACAATTTCGGATGGCGTTGCAATGTTG
>Ga0136636_10002536_pt1 | contig 10884 bp, 14 predicted proteins | sample AntDrymUQ8522106_2_FD_104653 | JGI IMG/M metagenome (GOLD analysis project Ga0136636, IMG submission 104653) | Polar desert sand microbial communities from Dry Valleys, Antarctica - metaG UQ852 (21.06) | ecosystem: Environmental > Terrestrial > Soil > Desert | place: Antarctica: Dry Valley... | reverse complement strand
GGCCAAAATCGCCGCGACGGTGATCAACCAAAACCGCCAACGTGCATTCACGACATAATCCCGAACATGAAATATCTAGTCCTTTTCGCCTTCATTGCGATCATCACCAGCTTGGCCACCGCCCTGTTTTTCATGATGAAAAAAAGTACAAATGGAAAGTCGAGAGGTCAAAAAATGGCATTAGCCCTGGCCATGCGAGTGGGCATTTCGATACTGCTGTTCTCCAGCATTTTGATCGCCTGGAAAATGGGCTACATCCATCCAACCGGGATTCCTGACGGACGCTGAAGCTGGCCACACCATCATCATTAAAAAAGGCACCGCAAGGTGCCTTTTTTATTCTTCCAGGCAACCTACAACCAATAGATCAGCACATACAAGCCAAGCCACACCACGTCAACAAAGTGCCAGTACCAGGCCGCTCCCTCAAACCCGAAGTGTCGTTCAGGGGTGAAGTGGCCCTTTTGCAGACGCAAAGTGATGAAGAGCAGCATCAAGGTACCGATAAAAACGTGAAAACCATGAAAACCGGTCAGCATGTAGAAAGTGGAGCCGAAGACACCTGAAGTCATCTTGAGGTTCAAGTCTTGGTAGGCGTGCACATACTCATACCCTTGGACAAACAAGAACACCGTACCAAGCAATACCGTCATCCACATGAATGCAATGGTCTTGCCCCGATGACCCGCTAACAACGCGTGATGGGCAACGGTCAGCGTGACACCCGATGTCAACAACAATGCTGTGTTGATGGTCGGCAGCCAGAATGGCGTCATGGTGGTAAACGGCTCAATGATTCCGGCAGGTGAACCCGTCACACCTGCGGCGGTGCTGGGCCAAACGGCCTTGAAATCGGGCCAGAGCAGCGCATTTTCAAGGCTACCAAGTTCTGGCAGCGCATGGGCACGGGCCCACCAGAGCGCTGTAAAGAACGCACCAAAAAACATCACTTCTGAAAAAATAAACCAGCTCATGCTCCAACGGAAGGACAAGTCAATTTTGTGACCGTATTGGCCCGATTCACTCTCGTGAATGGACTCTTTGAACCACTGAAATAACACGCCGAGGAACCAAACCATCCCGACGGCCAAGGACCACTTGCCCCATTCCACACCATTGATCCATTGGCCCGCCCCCAAGGCCACAAAAAACAGCCCCAAAGAAGCCATCGCCGGGTGCCGGGACGGACCGGGCACAAAATAGTACGGTGCTGTACTGCGTGTTGTCGAACTCATTTCAGATCCATTCCTTCTCGTTCTTTGCCATTATTTTTTGAATCAAACAGGGTCTTATCCAGGGACCACCCAGTTCACCAGCACTATCAAACCAACAATCAACAATATGACACCCGCAAAACCCACCAAAATAACGTGGAAAGGATTCGCTTGAGCTGAATCCTCCTGCCACTCACTGGATTTTCTGACCCCAAAAAACGACCACAACACCATTTTTATGGTGCGCCAAAAAGACGCTGGGGCCGCTTTATCAGGAGCAGCCGCCTTCTTTTTCATGAACCGACCTCAGTCACCGTCATTGAGCGAACAGCAGCCACGGGTGCCGGGGGCGTCTTACCACCCACCTCAAAAAATGTATACGACAAAGTAATGGTTGTCACATCTTTTGAAAGTTTGGGATCAATCACAAACACCACAGGCCATGACTTTTGCTCACCCGCTGCCAGGGTGTATTGGTTAAAACAAAAGCATTCCAATTTATTGAAATGGGTACTCGCCTGCTGAGGGGCATAACTGGGAATGGCCTGAGCCGACATGGCCCGGTTTTGTATATTTTTGAATTCGTACATGACCGTTGCCATCTCACCCGGGTGGACCTGAATCGACCGCATCGCTGGTTTGAATTCCCAGGGCCCACGTGAATTTGCGTCGAACTCAACCGTGATAGTTCTGGACGTGTCGACCTGGGTGTTGGCAGGCAAGGTCGCCTTGGCGCCCGGAATATTTCGTTCACCCAAGGACAAGATGTTGATGCCTGTCATTTCACAAATCGCTTTGTAAATGGGCACCAAGGCATAACCGAAGGCAAACATCCCAGCCGTCACGATGACCAGCTTGCCCACCATTCGGATGTTTTCATGACGTAAATTCATAATTTATCAGGTCAAGAGAATGACTTTAACCATAAACCCGACGAAAAAAGCCACTGCGATCGACCCCAGAATCAGGCCAGTTCGGGTGTTAGACTTTTTTTGATCAGGTGTCATGGGTGGAAACTCGGGTGCCAATTAACCGATCACCTTGGTCGCTGTCACATCCAGCTTAGGGGGTGTCTCGAAGGTATGAAAAGGTGCAGGCGATGGGACTTCCCACTCCAGGCCTTCTGCAGCTTCCCAAGGCTTTTGCGATGCTTTTTCGCCTTTTCCCAACATACCGGGCAGCACGATGAACAAGAAGAAATAAACCTGGGCAAAGCCAAAGAAAAACGCACCAATGGACGCCAACATATTGAAGTCAGCAAACTGCATGGGGTAATCAGCGTAACGACGTGGCATACCGGCCAAGCCGAGGAAGTGCATTGGAAAGAACGTCACATTGAATGAAATCAGCGACCACCAGAAGTGAATCTTGCCGCGAGTTTCGCTGTACATCACACCGGTCCACTTCGGGCTCCAGTAGTAATAGCCTGCGAACATGGCAAACAGGGACCCTGCCACCAGCACGTAGTGAAAATGCGCAACCACGTAATAAGTGTCTTGCACTTGGATATCAATGGGCGCCATGGCCAAAATGAGGCCGGTGAAGCCACCCATCGTGAATACAAAGATAAATCCAACCGCAAACAGCATGGGTGTCTCAAAGGTCATGGACCCCTGCCACATGGTCGCAATCCAGTTGAAAATTTTCACTGCAGTGGGTACCGCAATCAGCATCGTGGCGTACATGAAAAACAACTGCCCGGTCACCGGCATGCCGGTGGTGAACATGTGGTGGGCCCATACGATGAAAGACAAAATGGCAATGCTGGAGGTGGCGTACACCATGGAAGCGTAACCAAACAGTTTCTTGCGGGCAAAGGCTGGCACGATTTGGCTGACGATACCGAAAGCCGGCAAAATCATGATGTAAACCTCAGGATGACCGAAGAACCAGAAAATGTGCTGGTACATCACCGGGTCACCACCCCCCGCGGGGTTGAAAAAGCTGGTGCCGAAATGGCGGTCGGTCAACGTCATGGTGATGGCGCCGGCCAGCACAGGCATCACCGCAATCAGTAAATAAGCCGTGATCAGCCATGTCCAGCAGAACATGGGCATCTTCATCAGCGTCATGCCGGGCGCGCGCATGTTTAGGATGGTCACGATGATGTTGATTGAACCCATGATGGAGCTCGCGCCCAAAATGTGCATGGCAAAAATACCGGCGTCCATGCTGGGACCCATTTGCAAGGTCAAGGGCGCATAAAGCGTCCATCCTGCTGCGGGCGCGCCACCTGGCATGAAGAACGACCCCACGAGAATCAGCGCCGCAGGAATCATCAGCCAAAAGCTGAAGTTGTTCATGCGCGCAAAGGCCATGTCAGAGGCGCCAATCTGCAGCGGAATCATCCAGTTCGCAAAGCCAACAAACGCCGGCATGATGGCGCCAAAGACCATGATCAAGCCATGCATGGTGGTCAATTGATTGAACAACTCAGGGTTGACCAACTGCAAGCCTGGCTGAAACAATTCGGCACGAATGCCCAGCGCCAAGACACCGCCAACCATCAGCATGGTGAAACTGAACAACAAATACAAAGTCCCAATGTCCTTGTGATTGGTTGCAAATACCCAACGACGCCAACCTGTTGGCGCATGGCCATGGTGGTCGTCATGGCCGTGGTCGTGATGGTCTAGAACAGCACTCATTTTGGTTTCCTTCTCGATACTTATAGGTCAGCGGCCGCGGTGCATTAGCGGGCGGCCGTGATGTCAGCCGGCTGGACCAATTGGCCCGTCTGGTTGGACCAATTGTTTTTGGTGTAGCTGATCACAGCGGCGATGTCCGTGTCACTGAGCTGTTTCCAGGCCGGCATCGCGAGGTTGTTTTGGCCGTTGAGCATGATGGCAATCTGCTTACCCTTGTCGGCGTCCAAGACAACCGCTGAGCCGTCAAGCGCCTTGATAGGCCCTGCGCCCTTGCCATTGACCTGATGGCACGCGGCGCAATTGGCGGCATACACTTTGGCGCCCCGCGCATGGATCTCCGTAGCAGTCCAAACCTTGGTTGGATCGTCGGCTTTGGCGGCCAGCTTCACCATTTCGGCACCCACCCAAGCGGCGTAATCTTCAGCAGAAACTACCTTCACGTGAATGGGCATGTAGGCGTGCTCCTTGCCACACAGCTCGGCACACTGGCCGTAAAAATCGCCAATCTGCTCAGCGCGAAACCAGGTGTCGCGGACAAACCCGGGAATTGCATCTTGTTTGACACCAAAGGCGGGCACCATCCAGGCATGAATCACGTCATTGGCGGTCGTGATAATTCGTACTTTTTTGTTAACGGGGACGACCAGTGGGTTGTCAACTTTCAGCAAATAGTCGTCGACGATTTCACCCGCTTTCGGGCCGCCGTTGTTGGACATTTCACGCTGGGTCGCGTCCAGTGCAGAAATGAAACCGATGCCCTCGCCTTCGCCCTTGATGTAGTCGTAACCCCACTTCCATTGCATGCCGGTGGCTTTGATGGTGAGATCGGCATTGGTGGTGTCTTTCATGGCCACCACCACCTTGGTGGCTGGCAGCGCCATCAAAATCACTATCACGAACGGAACAATCGTCCAAACAATTTCAACGGTCACTGACTCGTGGAAATTGGCAGCCTTGTAGCCCTTGGATTTGCGGTGTTTCCAGATGGAATAAAACATGACCGCAAACACAGCAACAAAGATAACTGTGCAAATGATCAACATAAACCAATGCAGCCACGCCTGTTCAGCGGCAATGCTGGTCACCGCAGGGTGCAGATTAAATTGATTAACCGCCGGTCCGCCGGGCAAGTCGTTCACGGCATGTGCTGCCGACATACCCAAGCTGCTGGCCGCCAGCAGCGTGCCACCCAATTTATTGAAAATACTCTTGATCATGTTCACTTCTTCGTTGTCTCACACAAACTATTAGTCACGCCACTCTCAGGCCTGCATTCACACACCCCGCAGTGCCATCCGAATTTCTCTGGCCAGAATGGGTCGCAACTCCGGTCTGACAAACCGCCCCACCTGGATCGACTTGCCTTGCCCCGAAACCTGAATCAAGGACCGGTCACCTAACTTTGGTTCTACCCGCACCCACTCTCTGCGAAATTCCGTACGTTCCGTTTTGCCAGCGCTCTCCAGCTCCACCACCAGTCGATCGTCTTCCAGATAAATCCTCTCACCATCGGTGGCGTGGCGTGCGTAGGTCAAAAAGCCCAGCCCGACTGCCATCAGTTCCAACCAAGCAATAGGCAGCACCAAGAGCGCACCCATAAACCAGAACACGGTGCCAATGCCTAACGAAACCAGGCACAGGGACGCATACATCCAGCCCAATTGGGCCGGGGTTACAGCGCAATTACGTCGGAGGAACCACTGAATTTTGTGGCCTTGTACTGTCGCAAACCGGAAAACCAAGTTGGACACAAGTTGCACCTGCAGAACTAAGTAGGGGAATCGGAGCTCTCAAGACATAAGCTAACGCCCATGTATGTTACGCAGATTCTAGCCCAGACACCCAATCGTTTTCCCTTGTCAAGCCTAATGATCAAGGGCCCTTCGGATAACTTTTGCGCTGGTGCAAGGTTTCCTTCATCTGAGACAAAGACAATACGGTTTCTGCACGCATACTCAACTTGGACACCGGCCTGAAGGCGTGGCCGTAGATGACCTCGAACGTCAGTTGGAGTGGCATGCCCTCGAGCGCCTGCAACAGCATTTGCTGCCATTGGCGACCCCGCAGCCCTGGAAACCGGTTCACATGCAAGTTGCGCCCCAAGCCGCGCAGCTCTTGAAGCAAGCGCTGCGGCGTCTGAAATGTCAGGGTAATGCGCTCCATGTCCATCACCGGTTCGGCAAAACCAGCAGCGACCAGCATGTCACCCCAATCGTGCATGTCGGTGAACTCATGCGCCGGTGGCGCCCAGCCCTGCGCCTCATAAAGACCACGCAATTCATGCAGTGTGTCTGGGCCCAGGCAAGAAAACATGACAAAGCCGTCCACGCTCAAAGCGCGTTGCCATTGGGCAATCAAAGTCTGCGGCTCGCTGGCCATGTGCAAGGCCATATTGGCCCACACCATCTGCACACCACTGTCCGGCGGGGTCTCGAAGCGCACCGGAGCGCCCGTCCAGCGGCGAGGCTGCCACCAAGCTTTGTTCAAGGCCTTAACCGTTGCAGCCGCTTGAACCGGGTCGTTTTCGACAACAAAACAAGACGCGGCGGGATAGCGCTTGAGCAGCAATTCATGCGCCTGCAGGCCACCGCGCAGGGGCGCCCAGTGCGCCCACTTTTCGGGTTGAAGCTTGATCCACTCGAGCCGCTCCTCCATGCGACGGGCGACCTCCTCGTTGAGCCAGGGCGAACCCGCAGCGGGCACCGCTTGCCAGCGTCTGGCAGCTTGGGCGTCAAGGGTGGGAGGGGTCTGGGTCGGCATAGTGAGCGATTAAGAGAGGCGAGTATATTGACTCGATGTTTTCTGGATTGTTCAAGGGGTTGCTGGCCGCCCTGCCCAGCCAATGCCAAGTGTGTCGCAGTTGGCCCACCCAAACCGTGTGCAATGACTGCGTCGCCCGCTTTGCCCAGTTGCAACCGCGTTGCCTAACCTGTGCACTGCCCGTCCCGACCGGTGTGCCGCAGTGTGGCGCCTGCCTGAAACAACCGCCACCGCTTGACATGAGCTTGGCAGCGGTGCCGTATGGCTTTCCCTGGGCTGATTTAATTTCCAGTTTCAAATTCCAGGAACAGCCCGGGCTGGCCCAAGCGCTGGTCCTGCTGATGCGCAGCACACCCTGGGTCGAACCCGCGCTGGATTCGGCAGACCATGTGCTGCCCATGCCCTTGTCCCGGGAGCGACTGCAGTCCCGGGGTTTCAACCAGGCTCTGCTGCTGGCCCAACAACTTGCGCCTGACAAAGCCCGGGTGCAATGGCTATTGCGCGTCAAAGACACGCCGCCACAGCGCACCTTGAAGCGCACCGAAAGGCTGACCAGCGTGAACGACGCCTTTGCGGTCGAGCCCCTGCGCGCCGGCCAGATCAAAGGCGCGCGGGTGGTGCTGATCGACGATGTGATGACGAGTGGCGCATCCCTTTTTGCGGCCGCCCGTGTGCTGCGCGCGGCTGGTGCAGCCCACATCACGGGCCTGGTCATTGCACGAACGCAATAGCATCCACGGGCTCAGGCAACAGCCCACGCCAGCGACAATGCGAGCATGTTTCATATTGTCCTTGTTGAACCCGAAATTCCACCCAACACCGGTAACGTCATTCGTTTGGCGGCCAACACGGGTTGTACCCTGCACTTGGTGGAGCCTCTGGGCTTTTCCATGGACGACAAGCACATGCGTCGCGCCGGCCTGGATTACCACGAGTACGCTGAACTCAAGCGCCACGCCAGCTGGCAGGCTTTTCTAGCGACCGAGCAGCCGCTGCCCCTGCGCATGTTCGCGTTAACCACCCGCGCCACACGCAGCGTGTTTGATGCGACTTTTGAACCCGGTGACTGGCTGGTGTTTGGGTCGGAAACCAAAGGTTTGGCGGAGACCGTACGCCAAGCGTTCGGGCCCGACCAAGGCTTGAAACTGCCCATGCTCGCGGGCCAGCGCAGCCTGAACCTGTCCAACGCGGTGGCCGTGACGGTGTTTGAAGCTTGGCGTCAAAACGGGTTTAACGCGGCCTCGGGTTTATATGCCAAATAGGCCTCTAGCCCTTATAGAATATGCGCAACCAGCTATTTTAATAATAGCAATTACTTACAGTATCCCAAATCAACTTGACACCGGTCAATAGCATTCCGCCGTCAAGCAATTGATAAAACAACGCGTGGCTGATGCGCCGGGCCAAGCGCACCCCCACCAGCACACCAATCAGCGCAATCGGCAGCGGCACCAGCGAGGTTGATCACAAAAAAGTAAAACGCCAGGGTGGCCGTGAACTTGATGGGAGACAGGCGCAAGGGAATCACATTCGCGTTGATGGGCGGTCCGCCCGCGCGGGAGATAAAACTGGTGAAGCCCAAGGTAATGGTCAGAATCGCGCCCAGCCATTTGGGCGGCAGCGCGCCGACCACAATGCCCACCAGGCCGCATGGAATCAAAAACTTCAGCAGCTTCAAGTCAAAGTCTTTGCGAAACTCGGCCATCCCAGGAATGCCCATCAACAGCAACACGGGCATCAAAATAGCGGCGGCCTGCGGCACGCTGAACGACAAGGCCATGATGGGCAAAGCCACGGCGGAGAAAATCCTGACATGAACACTTTTCATTCCTGGGGCGAAACCCTCAAGCTATTGGTCGAGCTGGCGGGCACCGCTGCGTTTGCGTTGTCGGGGGTTTTAGAGGGCGCCCGCAAACGGCTGGACGCCGTGGGCGTGTGCGTGGTCGGTTTTCTGGCGGCCTTTGGCGGGGGCACCTTGCGCGACTTGTTGCTGGACCAACGCCCTTTTTTTTGGGTGCGCCATGTCGAGATGCTGTGGGGCGTGCTGGGCTTGTGCGCGTTGGCCATGCTGTTTTTGCGACACCGGCATTTCAGAATCACTGAAAAAGCCATTCAATGGCCTGATGCACTGGGGCTGGGTCTGTTTGCCGCCACCGGCGTTCACCAGACCTTGTCCCTTGAGATGCCTGCCCTGGTGGCGGTGTTGATGGGCGTCATCACCGGTGTGTTTGGCGGTGTCCTGCGCGACATTGTGTGCAACGAAATTCCCAGCGCCTTCAGCGACCACCGACCCTATGCGGTATGCGCGTTTGCCGGCGGCTGGGTCTATGTGGGCTTATGGCAGGCCGGTGCCCCGGAGTGGGTCGCGCTTCTGGCCTGTATTGGCGTGACCGCAGGTGCCCGCGCCTTGGCACTTTGGCGCGACTGGACGCTACCCGCCTGGCGCGTTTGAGTTCGCACGGATCAGCATTTGAAAAGCGACAATCCAACCCACTATGTTTTCTCCAACGCAAGCTGACGTCCGTCGATTTTTCTGCTCAATTTATGCCAAAGCCCAAGCGGGTCAACCGCTAGAAGCTATTGAAACAATAGCGAGTTTATGGATGGACGAGCACCCCGAATACCACGCCGATCTGGCCGATGTGGACGCCGCACTGCGGGCCATGCAATACACCGACGAAAGCAAAAGCAATCCGTTTTTGCATTTGTCCATGCACCTGTCCATCAGCGAACAGTGCAGCATCGACCAACCCCGCGGCATACGACAGGCCGTGGAATTACTGACCCACCGGCGCAACTCCTTGCACCTGGCGCACCACGAAGCCATGGACTGTCTGGGCCGCATGATCTGGGAAAGCCAGCGTGCCGGCCGCCCACCCGATGGGGATGCCTACATTGGCTGCGTTCAACAACAAGCCACCAAAGACTGATAACACCCACAAAAAAGCCGCTGAAACAGCGGCTTTTTTGGACTTATCGACGGTGGTTTACCTGAACTTGCTCTGCGGCACGGTTTTGAGTTCACCTGGCAGGCTGCTCAGGTAGCGGGAGATTTCTTTCAACTCGGCGTTGGAATATTGCTTAACAATGCCACCCATGACGCCATTGGAGCGACCCCAAGTGGTGTGACCTTCGGCTTTGTAAGACTTGAGCGCCACAAACAGATAGTCAGCGTGCTGGCCCGCGATTTTGGGATAACTGGGGTCAATGGGCTTGCTGAAACTGTCGCCATGGCAAGACACACAGGCGCCTTTTTGAATCAGCGCCGTCACTTTAGCGCTGGCTTCGGCCGCTTTTTCAAGGGCGGGTGCACCCTCAACCTTGCCGTGCGCCTCGTAATAGGCACCCATGTCGGCCATGTCCTGCTCGGTCAGGTTGTCGGCTACACCGCGCATGCTGGGGTGGCGGCGATCACCCTTTTGATAAGCCGTCAAGGCGGTCACGATGTATTTCGCGCCTTGACCCGAAATCATGGGCACCTTGTGGACTTCAGGAAAACTGGCCTGGTAGCCTTTGATGCCGTGGCAGCCAATGCACATGGCAATTTTTTTCTCACCCGCTTTGACGTCACCCACGACCGCCTGAGCATTGGCGGAGAAAGCCGATGCCAATGCAACAGCCACAACAGACAGCGATAACAGGAATTTCTTCATTTGGAGGGACAATCAACCGGTATTTGAGATGGATCAACCATCAATTATATCGACCCCCAATCCTCTGCCTAGCTGCTGTTTTCCCTTAATAAATTGCGATCCATGAAATTCCAAGGAACCCAAAACTACGTTGCCACCCAGGACCTCATGTTGTCGGTGAACGCCGCCATCACCCTCCAGCGCCCGCTGCTGGTCAAGGGCGAGCCGGGTACGGGCAAGACCATGCTGGCCGAAGAAGTGGCACAGGCGCTGAACATGCCGCTGCTGCAGTGGCACATCAAGTCCACCACCAAGGCGCAACAGGGCTTGTACGAGTACGACGCGGTGAGCCGCCTGCGCGACTCGCAACTCTCCAGCTTGGACGGTGGCGAGCGGGTGAAAGACATTAACAACTACATCGTCAAGGGTGTACTGTGGCAAGCTTTCACGGCAGAAGAGCCCGTGGCGCTGCTGATTGACGAAATTGACAAGGCGGATATTGAATTCCCCAACGACTTGCTGCGTGAAATCGACCGCATGGAGTTTTACTGCTACGAGACGCGTCAATTGATCAAGGCCAAAAACCGGCCATTGGTGTTCATCACCTCCAACAACGAAAAAGAACTGCCG
>Ga0136636_10002535_pt1 | contig 10885 bp, 12 predicted proteins | sample AntDrymUQ8522106_2_FD_104653 | JGI IMG/M metagenome (GOLD analysis project Ga0136636, IMG submission 104653) | Polar desert sand microbial communities from Dry Valleys, Antarctica - metaG UQ852 (21.06) | ecosystem: Environmental > Terrestrial > Soil > Desert | place: Antarctica: Dry Valley... | reverse complement strand
GGCGGCCCAGGCCGCTGAGCTGCGCCCCGCAGCAGCGAGAATCAGCCGTATCGCCACCAGCCTGCCCGCCACCATGCAACGCCGCCACCTGATCGCCACCGCCTGCACCCTGGCCGCCTTTGCGGCAGCCGGCCCCGCCACCGCGCAGGCCTGGCCCACCCAGCCGGTGAAGCTGGTGGTGCCGGCGCCGGCCGGCAGCAGCCTGGACATCATCGCCCGCCTGCTGGCCGACAAGCTGAAAGACCGCTGGGGCCAGCCGGTGGTGGTGGACAACAAGCCCGGCGCCGGCGGCATGCTGGGCGTGGACGTGGCGGCCAAGGCCGTGCCCGACGGCCACACCCTGGCGGTCGGCTTCAACGGCCCGATCGCCTTCGCGCCGTACCTCTACAGCAAGATGCCCTACAACCCGGGCAGGGACCTGGTGCCGGTGGTGATGACCACGTCGCAGCCCAATGTGCTGGCCGTCAACGCCGAGCTGCCGGTGAAGACGGTGAAGGAGTTCGTCGACTGGGCCCGCGCCAAGGCCGGCGGCGCCAACTACAGCAGCCTGGGCCAGGGCAGCTCGGCCCACCTGACGATGGCGCTGCTGATGAACGAGGCCGGCTTCGCCGCCACCCATGTGCCCTTCAACGGCTCGCCACCGGCGGCGATGGCGGTGGCCCAGGGCACGGCCGATGCCACCTTCATGGTGGCGCCGGCGCTGCTGCCGCATGTCAGGAACAACAAGGTGCGGCTGCTGGCCACCAGCGCAGCCAGGCGCAGCGACGGGCCGGAGAACCTGAGAGACCTGCCCACGCTGGCCGAGGCCGGCTACCCGCAGGTGGAGAGCCTGGCCTGGAACGGCCTGTTCACCGCCACCGGCACGCCGGCGGCGGTGGTCAGCAAGATCAACGCCGACGTCAACACCGTGCTGCGCGACCCGGCGGTGAAGGCCGCGCTCGATGCCCAGGGCCTGACCCCGGTGGGCGGCAGCGCCGACGACTTCAAGCGCGTGGTCGACGCCGACAGCAAACGCTGGGGCGCCATCATCCAGAAGGTCGGCGTCAAGCTGGATTGAGCGCTGGTGAAGCGATGGACGGCAGGGACGGCCCGCGTCCGCTCGACAAGGTCGACCCGTGCTTCCTACGGGTGCTGCAGGCCGACGGCCGCATCAGCAAGCTGAAGCTGGCCGAGGAGGTGCACCGGTCGCCCACCGCGGTACTCGGGCGCGTGAAGCGGCGCACCCGCGAAGGCCTCATCCTGGGCTACGGGGCCCGTCTCAACCCGCTGAAGCTCGGCGCCGGGCTGTTGGTGTTCGTCGAGATCCTGCTCGACCGCACGGTGCACGGCGTGATGGCCGCCTGCCGCGCGTTCATCGGCACGGTGGTCCGGACCCTGCCCGGCGTGCGCGAGACCCGCACCTGTGCGGCGATGGAAGAGATCAGGCACACCACCCGGCTGAAGGCGTAGCGCGGGCCGGCGTCGGTGGCTGCGGCGGCCGTGGCGCCCATCACGGTCCGCGCCGAGGCACAGCCCGACAAGGCCCCGGAAACAGGCCCACTTCGCTAGAGTGCGGTCCGTCGACATCGGCTTGTCGACGAGAAGGGCAAACCCGGCGAAAGCCGGGGACGCAAAGCCACCGGGCTACAGCGCAAGCAGGCGCCAGGCCAGCGGGGTTACCGGCAGCACTCCAGCATGGTGTGTCGTCAACGGGCCTTCTCTTTCATCCGTCATCTCGACCTTGAAGGGGATTTCTGAATGTCTCATGTTGCGATCGAAGCAGCCCCGCCGGCCCTGGCGCCGGTTCGCCACCCCAGCACCGACGCCATCGTCCGGGCGAGCCTGCAGGCCCCGGCATTGGTGCAGTACCGCGCAGCGGCCTGGTCGCCGTCTGCAGCCTGGAACCCGGCCTCGTCGGCCCGCATTCGCAGCGTGGAGACGGCCGTGGGCATCGGCATCATGGCCTACTTCGCCTACGGCGGCGCTGCGGCAATGGGCCTGTTCTGACGCCTGGCGGGCGCCCGCCGGCGCCGCACGGATGCTTTGCTGAAGCAACACAAGCGTCACAAATGCTTCAAGGGCGGCCGCCGAACAAGGCCGTGCCCACACGGACCACGGTCGATCCTTCGGCAATCGCTGCTTCCAGGTCGGCGCTCATGCCCATGCTCAGGGTGTCGAGCATCAGGCCGTCGGCGTTCAGCGCGGCCAGCAGGTCACGCAGCGCCCGGTGCGGCAGGCGCTGCGCAGCGGCGTCGGCAGCGGGTTCGGGGATGGCCATCAGCCCGCGCAGGCGCATCCGCGGCAGCGCTGCCACCGCCCGGGCCACGCCCGGTGCGTCGGCCGGCAGCAGCCCGCTCTTGCTGGCTTCACCGCTGATGTTGATCTGAAGGCACACCTGCAGCGGCGGCAGGTGGTCCGGCCGCTGCTCGCTCAGGCGCTGGGCGATCTTCAGCCGGTCCACCGAGTGGACCCAGTCGAAGGCCTCGGCCACCGGCCGGGTCTTGTTGCTCTGCAGCGGGCCGATCAGGTGCCAGGTGACTTGCTGGCGCAAGTCGGCCAGCGCCGCGATCTTGTCCAGCGCCTCCTGCACGTAGTTTTCGCCGAACTGGCGGCAACCGGCGTCGAAGGCGGCGCGCACCGCATCGGCCGGGAAGGTCTTGCTCACCGCCAGCAGCGTGACGCTGTCCACGCTGCGGCCAGCGGCGGCACAGGCCTGCGCAATGCGGCTGTGGACGTGTTGGAGATTGCCGATAACGCTCGTCATAATCCCGACAGCCTAGCGCTTTGCCGCGCCAATTCCATGGACATCACCCAACTGCTGGCCTTTTCGGTCAAGAACAAGGCCTCCGACCTGCACCTGTCGGCCGGCCTGCCGCCGATGATCCGCGTCAACGGCGACGTGCGCCGCATCAATGTCGAGGCGCTGGACCACAAGGCCGTGCACGACATGGTCTACGACATCATGAACGACGCCCAGCGCAAGGCGTATGAAGACACGCTGGAATGCGACTTCTCGTTCGAGATCCAGGGCCTGGCGCGCTTTCGCGTCAATGCCTTCAACCAGAACCGCGGCGCGGGCGCGGTGTTCCGCACCATTCCCAGCAAGATCCTCTCGCTCGACCAGCTCAATGCGCCCAAGATCTTCGCCGACCTGTCGCTGCGCCCGCGCGGCATGGTGCTGGTGACCGGCCCCACCGGCTCAGGCAAGAGCACCACGCTGGCGGCGATGGTCAACCACCTGAACGAGAACGAGTATGGCCATGTGCTGACGGTGGAAGACCCGATCGAGTTCGTGCACGAGAGCAAGAAGTGCCTGATCAACCAGCGCGAGGTGGGCCCGCACACCATGAGCTTCTCGAACGCGCTGCGCAGCGCATTGCGGGAAGACCCGGACGCCATTCTGGTGGGCGAGATGCGCGACCTGGAGACCATCCGCCTGGCGCTGACCGCAGCCGAGACCGGCCACCTGGTGTTCGGCACCCTGCACACCAGCAGCGCGGCCAAGACGGTCGACCGCATCGTCGACGTGTTCCCCGCCGCCGAGAAGGAGATGGTGCGGGCGATGTTGAGCGAATCGCTGGTGGCGGTGATCTCGCAGACGCTGTGCAAGCTCAAGGACGGCAGCGGCCGTGCTGCGGCGCACGAGATCATGATCGGCACCCCGGCCATCCGCAACCTGATCCGCGAGAACAAGGTGGCGCAGATGTACTCGTCGATCCAGACCGGCCAGAACCTGGGCATGCAGACCCTGGACCAGAACCTGGCCGACCTGGTGCGGCGCGGCGTCATCTCCGCCGGCGAGGCGCGGTCGAAAGCCAAGATCCCCGAAAACTTCCCCGGCTGAATCCGGGCAGAGGCAGGCACACGATGGAACGCGACCAGGCATCGAAATTCATCCATGACCTGCTGCGCCTGATGGCCACGCGCGGCGGGTCTGATCTCTTCCTCACCGCCGACTTCCCGCCCGCCATCAAGGTGGACGGCAAGGTCACGCGCGTCTCGCCGCAGCCGCTCACCGGCCAGCACACCATGGCGCTGGCGCGGTCGATCATGAACGAGCGCCAGGCCGCCGAGTTCGAGCGCACCAAGGAATGCAACTTCGCCATCTCGCCGCAGGGCGTGGGGCGTTTCCGCGTCAACGCCTTCATGCAGCAGGGCCATGTGGGCATGGTGATGCGCACCATCCCGCAGGTGCTGCCCACCATCGACGGCCTGGGCCTGCCCCAGGTGATGAAGGAGGTGGCGATGACCAAGCGCGGCCTGGTCATCATGGTGGGCGCCACCGGCTCGGGCAAGAGCACCTCGCTGGCGGCGCTGATCGACTGGCGCAACGAGAACAGCCATGGCCACATCATCACCATCGAAGACCCGGTGGAATTCGTGCATGCACACAAGAACTGCATCGTCACCCAGCGCGAGGTCGGCATCGACACCGACGGCTGGGCGCAGGCGCTGAAGAACACCCTGCGCCAGGCGCCCGACGTGATCCTGATGGGCGAGATCCGCGACCGCGAGACCATGGAGCATGCAGTGGCGTTTGCCGAGACCGGCCACCTGTGCATCACCACGCTGCATGCCAACAGCGCCAACCAGGCGCTCGACCGCATCATCAACCTGTTCCCCGAAGAGCGGCGCCAGCAGCTGCTGATGGACCTGTCGCTCAACCTGAAGAGCATCGTCTCGCAGCGCCTGCTGCCCAAGGAAGAAGGCAAGGGCCGCATCGCTGCGGTGGAGATCCTGCTGAACACGCCGCTGATCAGCGACCTGATCTTCAAGGGCGAGGTCGCCGAGATGAAGGACCTGATGAAGCGCAGCCGGGAACTCGGCATGCAGACCTTCGACCAGGCGCTGTTCGACCTGTATGAAGCGGGCGAGGTGACGCTGGAAGACGCGCTGCGCAATGCCGATTCGGTGAACGACCTGCGCCTGCAGGTCAAGCTGCACAGCCAGCGCGCGCGCAACCGCGACCTGTCGGCCGGCACCGAGCACATGAGCATCATGTGAGTGCAGGCTGCGGCACCTGTCTGCGGGTGCGATGTGCCGCGCCGTGCGGTGGTCGGCTGCGTTACCCTTGCCGCCACGCCCCACGCCCCACCTACGGACCACCCGACACACCACCCGACACACCACCCGACACACCACCATGGCTGATCTGATGGCGGCTTACCGCCACACCACCAAGAACCGCGCCGACATTGAAGCCAGCACCAACTGCGGCTGTTGCTACTGCATGCAGACCTTCCCGGCCGGCGAGATCGTGGCCTGGGCCGGGCTGGATTTCAGCCAGCTCGACAACCCCGACGCCGCCGACGCCGAAACCGCCGTCTGCCCGCGTTGCGGCAGCGAGGCGGTGCTGGGTGACAAGTCGGGCTTCGCCATCACGCCGCAATTCCTGGGGCAGATGAACGAGGCCTGGTTCCAGCGCACCATCGTGCGCCGGCCCGCGCCGAAGAAGTGAAAACGTTCGAGTCGATGAAGCGCTACGACCCGATTCCCAGCCACCGCGTCGCCTTCCTGGGCCTGGGCGTGATGGGCCACCCGATGGCTGGCCACCTGGCGCGTGCCGGCCACCAGGTCACCGTCTACAACCGCAGCGCCGCCAAGGCCCAGGCCTGGGTGGCCGAGTTCGGCGGCCAATCCTGCGGCCGGTCAGCCGCCACGCCGCGCGAGGCGGCGGCAGGCGCCGAATTCGTGTTCGCCTGCGTCGGCAATGACGACGACCTGCGCTCGGTGGTGCTCGGCCCGAGCGGCGCCTTCGCCGGCATGGCGCCGGGCGCGGTGTTCGTCGACCACACCACCGCGTCGGCCGAGGTGGCGCGCGAGCTGTACGCCGCCGCGCTGGCGCTGGGCCTGCAGTTCGTCGACGCGCCGGTCTCGGGCGGCCAGGCGGGCGCGGTCAATGGCCTGCTCACGGTGATGTGCGGCGGCGACGCCGAGCCGTTCGCCGCCATGCAGCCGGTGGCGCTGGCCTTTGCGCGCGCCGTCACCCTGGTGGGCGCACCCGGCGCGGGCCAGCTGGCCAAGATGGTCAACCAGATCTGCATCGCCGGCCTGGTGCAGGCGCTGTCCGAGGGCATCGCCTTCGGCCAGCAGGCCGGGCTGGACATGCAGCAGGTGCTCGATGTCATCGGCAAGGGTGCGGCGCAGAGCTGGCAGATGGACAACCGCGGCAAGACCATGGTGGACGGCCAGTTCCAGTTCGGCTTTGCGGTCGACTGGATGCGCAAGGACCTGGGCCTGGTGCTGGACGAGGCGCGCCGCAACGGCGCGCGGGTGCCGGTCACCGCGCTGGTCGACCAGTTCTATGCCGACGTGCAGGCCGCTGGCGGCAACCGCTTCGACACCAGCAGCCTGATCACCCGGCTGAAGTGACGGCGCCGCTGCGCGGCGGCGTCACTTGGCCTGCAAGGCGGCCAGTTCGGCCTCGGTGAGGATCTCGAACACCTTCACCACCTTGCCCACGCCGCTGGTGGCGCGCGCCAGCTCTGTGGCGCGGTTGCCCTCGCGCTCGGTGACACGGCCCATCAGGAAGATGCTGCCGCGCTCGGCCACCACCTTGAAGGCATTGGCCTGCAGGTCCTTGGCGTCGATGAAGGCGGCCTTCACCTTGCTGCTGAGGATGGCGTCGTTGCTGCGCGCCGCCAGCGTGGTGCTGCCCATCACCGCCAGCTCGTTGACGGTGGCGCGCACATTCTCGATGCCGGCCACCGCTTGCTCGGCGGCCGCGCGGGCGGCCTGCGTGGGCACCTCGCCGGTGACGAGCACGGTGCGGTTGTAGCTGGTCACGCTGACGTTGGCGCCGCCGCCGGCGGCCCCGCGCACGCGGTTGATGGCCTTCAGCTCGATGGCCTGGTCTTCCAGCTGGGCGCCGCTGGTGCGGCGGTCGGTCATCGACAGCGCGGTGCCCACCATTGCCCCGCCCACCAGCAGTGGCGCGCAGGCGCCCAGCAGGGTGGCGGCGGTGACGGCTGCGGCCAGCACGGCCATGCGGGATGCAGCGAAGATGCTTTTGTGGGTCATGCGGGATCCTGTTCGCCCAGCAGTTGCAGATCGATCGCGTCGCACAGGCAGTGCAACACCAGCAGGTGCGTCTCCAGCACCCGCACACGGCGGTCGTGCGGCACGGCCACCAGCACGTCGGTTTCGCCCAGCGCGGCGCGCAGGGCGCCGCCGGTGCGGCCGGTCAGCGCGATCACGGTCATGTCCTGTCGTTGCGCCGCAGCCACCGCCGCCAGCAGCGCCGGGTGGTTGCCGTCGCCGTCGATCAGCAGCAGCAGATCGCCCGGCTGGCCGAGTGTCTCCACCTGGCGCGACAGCACGGTGTCGAAGCTGGCGCCCGGCAGCACCGCCATCGCCGACAGCGCCGGGCCGTCCACGCCCAGGGCCAGCGCGGCCAGGCCGGGGCGCTCGCGCTCGAAGCAGCCGATCAGCTCGGCGGCGACCAGCTGCGCCAGGCTGGCCGACGCGCCCAGCCCGGCCACCAGCACCCGCCCGCCGGAGGTGAGCCCGGCCACCAGCGCGGCCACGGCCTGCTCGATCGGACGGCCCAGCACCTCCGCCGCCTGGTACTTGAGGTCGGCGCTTTCGAAGAATTGCTGCTGGATACGTTGCTCGAGCATGGGGCCGCATGATAGGGCAGGGGGGGTGATGCGGCCGGCCAGAGGCCTCAACCGGCGTCGAAGGCGCCCGGCAACCACTGCAGCGCGTCGCCGTCGATGGCCACCACGTCGAAACGGCAGGGCGGCAGCACCGCCAGGCCCAGCAGATAGTGCTGCGCGGCGCGCACGATGCGGCGCTGCTTGGCGGTGGACACGCTGCCGGCTGCACCACCGTGGCCCGCCGCGCCGCGGGTGCGCACTTCCACGAACACCAGGGTGCCGTCGGGCGCATGCAGGATCAGGTCGACCTCCGCGCCACGCTGGCGCGGGCCGCCGGCCAGCCGATAATTGCGCTGCACCAGCCGCAGGCCCTGTTGCTGCAGATAGGCCAGTGCACGGTCCTCGGCGGCATCGCCCACGGCCTTGGTGCTGGCGCCCGGCACCTTCCACCCGCCCCAGCCCCAACCCCAACCCTTGACCATCGCCTCTCCACTGCTGCAGCAGGCCGCCGCTGCCGCCACCAGCGGCCAGCAGCACCCGGCCGGGGCACTGTACGTGGTGGCCACGCCGATCGGCAACCTGGCCGACATCACGCTGCGCGCGGTGCATGTGCTGGGCCTGGTGGACGCGGTGGCCTGTGAAGACACCCGCGTCACCGGCCAGTTGCTGCGCCACCTGGGGCTGGACAAGCCGCTGATCGCGTTGCACCGGCACAACGAGGCCGGCGCCGCGCGCGGCGTGGTCGGGCGCCTGGGCCAGGGCCAGCGCGTGGCTTACGCCAGCGACGCCGGCACGCCGGCCATCAGCGACCCCGGCGCGGTGCTGGTGGCGGCAGTGGCTGCGGCCGGCCACCGCGTGCTGCCGATCCCCGGCGCCAGCAGCGCGGTGGCGGCGCTCAGCGCGGCGGGCGATGCGCTGGCGCAGGGCTTTGCCTTCATCGGCTTTGCGCCGGCCAAGGGCGCCGAGCGCCGCGCCTGGCTGCAGGCGGCCTGCACGGCGCCGGGCTGCCAGGTGCTGTTCGAGGCGCCGCACCGCATCGCCACGCTGCTGGACAGCCTGGCCGGCGCAGCGCCGCAGCGGCGTGTCACCCTGTGCCGGGAGCTGACCAAGCAGTTCGAGACCATTGCCACGCTGCCGGCCGGCGACCTGCCCGCCTGGCTGGCGGCCGATGCCAACCGCAGCCGCGGTGAATTCGTGCTGGTGCTGCATGCGCAGCCGGCGGTGGTGGCCGCCGATGACGGCCTGCCGGCCGAGGCCGAACGGCTGCTGGGCCCGCTGCTGCGCGACCTGCCGCTGAAGCAGGCGGTGGCGCTGGCGGCCGAGCTGAGCGGCGCGCCGCGCAATGCGCTGTACCAGCGCGCGCTGGCCCTGCGTGCCGTGGCCGGGGCGGCCGATGCCGCCGGGGCGGCGCCGGACCTGCCGCCCGGCTGATCCGCCCGACGATCAGCGCGCTCACCAGGCCGATACCAACCCGATCAGCCGGCCCGGTCATCCGGCCCGGTCATCCGGCCCGATACGGCCCGATCAGCCGGCCCGCTGCGGCCGCACTTGGGCGTCGTGCTTCTGGCGGTGGATGCTGCGGCTGGCGTGGTGTTGCAGCCTGGCCAGGTGCTGGCGCTCTGCCGCTGTCACCATGCCGTCGGCCTTGGCCTGGCGTTCAGCCTGGCGGATGTGGCGCTGCTGGTGCTGCAGTCGGCGCGCCTCCGGGCGGGTCAGCGAGCCGTCGGCCACGCCGTTGGCCACGCGGGCCTCCTGGCCGGCCTGGCGGGCATCGACCCGTGGCGTGTCAGTGGCGGCCTGCGCGGCCTGGGCAGCGCCAAGGCCGGCCAGGGACAGCAGGGCGATGGCGGCGGTCAATGTGAAGCGCATGGTGTCAACCTCGATGGTGGGTGGTGGGTGGTGGATGTCGGGTGGTTTGGTGGGGCCCGTGCCCCTGGCTTGCCGTCACAACGGCGGCCGGCCCGCCGCAGTGCACATCGCTGCTTGCAAAGTTGTGTGAACAGCAGCGACGCCGGCCCCGGCCTCTCCATGGTCAGGGCTGCGCGCAGGCGCAGCCCTGGTCCCTACAATCCACGAATGATCAGTCGCGAACCCACCCTCGAACGCCTCGCCATCGCCCAGCAACTGCTGATCGCTCCCTTCGGCCTGGATGAAGCCAAACTGGCCAACGCGCTGGGTGTGATCGGCGAGCACCGCATCGACGACGCCGACCTGTACTTCCAGATCACCCGCCATGAAGGCTGGAGCCTGGAAGAAGGCATCGTCAAGAGCGGCAGCTTCAGCATCGACCAGGGCGTGGGCGTGCGCGCGGTGGCCGGCGAGAAGACCGCATTTGCCTACAGCGACGACATCTCCGAGGCCAGCCTGCTGGACGCCGCCCGCACCGTGCGCAGCATTGCCGCAGCCGGCCAGAGCCGCCGGGTGAAGGTGGGCCGCGCACCGAAGATCGCCACCAGCCGCACGCTCTACGCCCCCACCGACCCGATCGCCACGCTGGACAGCATGCAGAAGGTGGCGCTGCTGGAGAAGATCGAGCGGATGGCCCGCGCGCGTGACCCGCGCATCGTGCAGGTGATGGCCGGCGTGGCGGCCGAGTACGACGTGGTGCTGGTGGCGCGTGCCGACGGCACCCGTGCGGCCGACGTGCGGCCGCTGGTGCGCCTGTCCATCACCGTGATCGCCGAGCAGAACGGCCGGCGCGAGGTGGGCTCAGGCGGCGGCGGCGGGCGCTTCGGCCTGGGCTACTTCCAGGACGAGCAGCTCACGCTGTACGTCGACCAGGCGGTGAATGCCGCGCTGACCAACCTGGAAAGCCGCCCCGCCCCGGCCGGAGAGATGACCGTGGTGCTGGGCCCCGGCTGGCCCGGCGTGCTGTTGCACGAGGCGGTGGGCCACGGGCTGGAAGGCGACTTCAACCGCAAGGGCTCGTCCACCTTCAGCGGCCGCATCGGCCAGCGGGTGGCGGCCAAGGGCGTGACGGTGCTCGACGACGGCACCATCGCCGACCGGCGTGGCAGCCTGAATGTGGACGACGAGGGCCATGCCAGCCAGCGCAACGTGCTGATCGAGGACGGCATCCTCAAGGGCTATATCCAGGACAGCATGAACGCCCGCCTGATGGGCGTGAAGCCCACCGGCAACGGCCGGCGCGAAAGCTATGCCCACGTGCCGATGCCGCGCATGACCAACACCTACATGCTCAACGGCGACAAGACCAAGGACGAGATCGTCGGCTCGATCAAGCGCGGGCTGTACGCCACCAATTTTGGCGGCGGCCAGGTCGACATCACCAGCGGCAAGTTCGTGTT
>Ga0136636_10002534_pt1 | contig 10886 bp, 10 predicted proteins | sample AntDrymUQ8522106_2_FD_104653 | JGI IMG/M metagenome (GOLD analysis project Ga0136636, IMG submission 104653) | Polar desert sand microbial communities from Dry Valleys, Antarctica - metaG UQ852 (21.06) | ecosystem: Environmental > Terrestrial > Soil > Desert | place: Antarctica: Dry Valley... | reverse complement strand
GATGTAGCGCTGCACCACCGATGGCACGGGCAGCGCATAGGTGCGCAGCCGCATGCACACCGGCGCGTACATCGCGTCGACGGCGCTGAATTCACCGAAGAGGAACGGCCCGCCGCTGGCCAGCAAGGCTTCGGCCCACATGAGTTCGATGCGCGTCACGTCGGCGCGCACGGCGGCCTGCCCGGCCCAGACCTTCACACCCACCTCGGGCAGCTTGGCCTCGATGTTCATCGGGCAGTGGCTGCGCAGGGCGCTGAACCCGGAATGCATCTCGGCGGCCATGCAGCGGGCGCGGGCGCGCAGCTGGATGTCGTCGGGCCAGATGTTGCGGCCGGGGAACTTGTCGTGCAGGTACTCGGTGATGGCCAGCGAATCCCACACCGAAAAACCGTCATCCACCAGCACCGGCACGCGCCCGGCGGGGCTGTAGCGCGCCACCTCGCGGCGGAAGTGCGAATGCTCGCTGAAATCCAGACGCAGCTTGAGCTCTTCGAAGTGCAGGTCCAGCTGGCGCATCAGCACCCAGGGCCGCATCGACCAGGACGAGTAGTTCTTGTTGCCGATCACCAGTTGCAGCGCCATTCGGGGTCTCCTTGTTGCTGGCCGGGAGGTGATGCTACGGCGCCCGCTGCTTCAAGCGCAGCGTCAATTGCAGCCTCAATCGCAGCCTCAATCGCAGCGTCTCAGTCGCGGCCGGCGCCGGCGCGCCAGCGCCCCATGCGCGCGCGGCCGAAGGCGCTGCCGAGGTAGCCCGGCGCCACCGCCTCCAGCGCCGTGGCCGTGATGCCCAGCGCCTCCAGTCCCGGCACCTGGCCGCTGGCCACATTGGGCTGCTTCATCGAGTCGACGTTGTCGCGCGACATCAGCGGCTCGCCGGGCAGCAGCTCCATCAGCATGGCCTGCAGGCGTCCGGCAAAGGCCGGCAGCGGAATCTGCGGCCGCTCGTGGCCCGACCAGCGCCCGGCCAGGCGCACCAGTTCCGACAGCGTGTACACGGTGGGGCCGGTGCATTCGAAGACGCCGCCCACGGTCTCGTCGTGCTCCAGGCAGTGCACCACCGCGCGCGCCACGTCTTCCACCCACACGGGCTGGAAGCGTGCGTCGCTGCCCGCCAGCGGGATGACAGGCGCCAGGGTCTGCAGCCGCGCGAAGACGTTCAGAAAGCGGTCCTCGGTGCCGAAGATGACCGACGGCCGCAGCAGCGTCAAGTCCAGCCCCGAGGCGCCTGAGTCACGCAAGGCGGCTTCGCCGGCGGTCTTGCTGCGCAGGTAGTTCGACGGCGCCTGCGGCCCCACGCCCAGGGCGCTGACATGCACCAGCCTGCGCACGCCAGCCGCCGTGCAGGCCCGCGCCAGGCGCTGCGGCAGCTGCACGTGCACGCGCCCGAAGTCGTCGGCACTGCCGTGCAGGATGGCCACCAGGTTGACCACCGCGTCCACGCCCACCAGCAGCCCCGCCAGCTGGGCGTCGTCGTGGACGTTGGCCTGCACGACCTCCACCGTCGGCAGCGCGCGCACGCGGTTGGCCTGCTGCTGGCGCCTGGTCGCCACGCGCACCAGGCCGGCACCGGCCTGGCGTTCGACCAGGCTTTCGCAGACCGAGCGACCGACGAAGCCGGTGCCCCCGAGGAGAAGTACTTTGTTCATGGATACAGGTTCAGGGAATGTCGCGTTCGGGGGGTGGCGCGCCTGCGCCGCGCGGCCCCACCGGCGGGCCCAGGCGGACCGTGAGGCTGGGCACAGCGCCGCGGGCCGGGCCGGTGCCTGCCGGCGCGGCCAGCAGCGCGGTGTAGTAGACCGTGTTGGAGAGCACCTTCTTCACGTAGTCGCGGGTCTCGGCGAAGGGAATGCCTTCAGCCCAGGCCGCGGGCTCCACGGTGGCGCCTTCGCGCCAGCGACGTGGCCGGCTCGGGCCGGCGTTGTACGCGGCGGCGGCCAGGGCTTGCGAGCCGCCAAAGTCGTCGAGCACCAGCTTCAGGTAACTGGCCCCCAGGCGCAGGTTGACGTCGCGGTCGTTGATCATGTCGGCGCGGTAGGGCAGGCCGATCTTGCCTGCCGTCCAGCGCGCCGTGGCGGGCATGACCTGCATCAGGCCCGAGGCGCCCGCGTGCGAGCGCGCGTCGACGATGAAGCGCGACTCCTGGCGGATCAGCCCGAACATGAAGGCCGGGTCGACGCCGATCTCGCGCGCCCGCGCCAGCACCTGTTCGCGGTAAGGCGTGGGGAAGCGCTGCGCCATGTCGATCTCGCCACGCGTGCGGTCGCTGGTGTTGATGCAGCGGTCCCACACCTCGCGCTCGCAGGCCCACTGCGCGGCGGCCAGCAGTTCACGGTCGGCCATGCCGCGCAGTGAAAAATTCCACTCGCGCACGCCTTCGTTGCGCAGGCCGATGTCGATGAGCCGCAGCGCCCGTGACAGCCCGGCATGGGCACGCGGCGCGTCACGCTCGGCCGCACTCAGGGCCGCCGGGGCCGCAGGCAGCGTGACGCGCCCGCCCAGCGTCTCGGTGGCGAGCTTGCCGTAGAAATTGAGCTGCCCGGCCAGGCCGCCCAGCGCGGCGCGCGCCTGGGCCCGCACGGCCTCGCCTTCGGCCCCAGGCCGGGCCTGCGCCAGCTGGGCGCGCGCACGCCAGTAGAGCCAGGCGCCGTCGCGCTGCTCGGCCGGGCTCATGGCGTCGACGGCACGCTGCACGAGCGTCCAGCGCTCGGCATCGCTGGCGGGCTGCTGCAGGGCGGCGCGCACATGCCAGGCCAGGAGGTCGTCTGACCAAAGCGGCGCCACCGGCCCGGCCTGAATGGCACGCTGCCAGGCCGAAGCGCTCCAGTCCGCCGCCTGCGGCAGCCGCTTCAGCGCCGCCTGCTTGCCCACGTGCGCCCAGGCCGTGGCCGCCAGGGCCGGGGGCAGGCGCCGCGCGGCGCCCGTGTCCAGCAGCTTCACGGCCGCTTCGGGGTCGCTGGCGGCCAGCCGCATCAGCGCCAGGGTGTTCAGCTCGGCCACATCGGCACCGGCAGGCGGGTTGTTCAGGAAACGCGCCGGGTCCTTGAACAGCTCGGCCACCGCGGCGCCCGCAGCGGGCGACACCATCGCGGCGGCCGTGCGCGCGGCCCGCGGGCGGTTGAACTCGACCGCCAGGCGCGTGGCCTGCCAGGCGTCGTCAGCACTCAGCACCCTGGCTTCGACGAGCGTGCGGCCGAGCAGCGCGCAGCCGTCGTCGCCTTCACGCTGCGCCCACCAGGCGGCGCGGGCGGCGGCGCGCACGTCCTTCCCGTCCAGGTGCTGCGTCAGCAAGGCGTAGCAGGTGACCTCGCGGTCGTCGTTCATGCGGAATCGCGGGAACTCGGTGCGCAAGTTCGCCCAGTCGCGGCGCTGGCCCAGTTCAAGCAGCCAGTCGTTGCGCAGGCGGTCTTCCACATAGGTACCGGGCCAGCGGGCGTAGAAGGCGTCCAGCTCGGACTGCTGCGCGTTGGACAGCCGGTTGGTCAGCTCCCAATAGGCCGTCCACGAGGCCAGCGGATGGGCCGCGGCCACGGCCGTGTCGCGGGCGGCGGCCAGGCGGGCGCGGTCTTTCAGTCGCAGTGCTTCGCGGGCCTGCAGCACCACCTCGTCAGCACCCTGGGCTACCGCAGGCGGCGCCAGCCCCGCGCACAGGGCCATGACCAAGGCGGTGGATAGCAGGAAATGGGCGCGGATGGCGATCATCGAAAGAGTGTCGTTCGCAGTGCCGGGGACAGAAGCCGGATTTTGACGCAGTGCAGCAGCCGTTGTTTCGGTCACGCCCCGGCGCAGGCGCACGGCGCGTGCGCCCTGACAATAGCGCCTTTGCCGACGCTGTGGGAGCACCATGACATTCGAGCTGCCGAATCTGGAACCCTCGCGTGACAAGAAGACGCTGCGCCGACAGTTGCAGGCCGAGCGGCAGAGCCTGATCGACCGCCATCAGCGCAGCATGTACCTGCAGGAGGTATTGCGCGTATGGCTGCTGGCGCGCACCGACACCGCCATCGGCGCCTACTGGCCCATCAAGGGCGAGTTCGACGCCTTGCCCGCCCTCTTCCGCTGGAGCGAGGCCGACGCCGGGCGACGCATCGGCCTGCCGGTGGTGGACAAGCAGACCAAGCAGCTGAGCTTTCAAGTCTGGTACCCCGGCTGCGAGATGGAGGACGACGCCTACGGCATCCCCAAGCCCAAGGGCACCCCCATCTTTCAGCCCACGCTGCTGCTGGTGCCCTGCGTGGGCTACGGCCCCGGCGGCGTGCGCCTGGGTTACGGCGGCGGTTTCTACGACCGTACCCTGGCCACGCTGGAACCACGTCCGACCACCGTGGGCCTGGCCTATTCCCAGGGCTTCCTGCCCTGGCTGCAGGCCGAGCCGCACGACGTGCCGCTTGACACCGTCCTTACCGACGAAGGCCTGGCCTGGCAGGATCCAGCCAGCGCCTGAAGGGCAGCTTCACGCCAGGCGACCCGCCGGCAGCGCCTGCGGCCAGTGCGACAGCTTGCGCCAGCGCCAGGCCAGCAGCGCGGCGGTCAACAGCCCCACGCCCACGGCCCAGGGCAGCAGCATGGCGGGGTGCCAGCGCAAAAACAGCATGAACGCCAGGCCCAGAGCCAAGGTCAGCAGGTAGGGCACGAGGACCAGCACCGAGCCCGGCGCGCGCAGGCGCGAGGCGTCGCGCCACAGCAGCGCCGACATGGGCAGCGCTGCGCCGACAACGGCCCATACATGCGCTGCCTGCCCCCAATGGGCCAGGGCGACAAACGCTGGCAGCGCCGTGGACCAGATCAGCAGGTAGTGCTTCAGTTGCTGCTTGGCCAGGGCCTGGTTCAGGGCTGTGCCCTGCGGCATGCCGGGCAGCAGCACCAGCAAGGCCTGCTCACGCCGCGATAACCACAGCGCACCCGGCAAGCTCAACAGCGGGGCGATGGTCATGCCGGCCAGACCGATGCTCAGGACCACATGCGCTTGCCCTTGTTCGAAGGCCATGGCCAGGTCGCCTGATGAACCGTGGCTGAACCAGGCCAATCCAATCAGAACAACCAGTTGGACCATCACCACGCCAGCCACCTGTCGCACCCAGTGCTGCGCACCCTGCAGCACCACCTCGGCACGCGCCATCACACTGCCGCGCTGCGGACTGGCGCGGCGGATGACATGCGCCAGCCACGCATCGACCAGGCTTTGAAAGGGCGCGCCCAGCACTTCGCCCCAGCGCCCATAGGCCGCCAATGTGGGCTTTTGCCCCAAGGCGCCGGCCGAGGCGATTTTGCGAAGGTTCTCGCGGCGCGCGTACCCCCGCGAGTGGGCCGAGTCGCCCTTGCCGAACAGGTTTGCCAAACCGGCGGCCATGGCCAGCAGCGTCAGCAAGGTCCACAGGACGGGATGGGCCTGCCAGTGCGCCTGCACGGTGGCCACCATCGGCGAAAGCGCCGCACGCACCGCCGGTTGATCAAACACAGGAAACGGCAAAAACAGCATCACCCACAACCACCGCCATCGCAGCGCCATGGCCGTGAACAAGAGCGCCGCGCCGGCCATCATCGCCGCCACCAGCGCAGGGGCCTGGCTGCCGCCGGGCTGGCCCAGTGCCATCGCGGCGACAAAGGCGACAAAGGCCACCATGCCCACCCACAACCCCAGCGCCGCGGCACGCAGCGCACGCCCGTGGCCGACGACAAAACGCGCCGCGTGAGGGTGGTCCAGACGCAGCAAGGCCGAGAACTGCAGCCACCAGGCCGCCAGGAGCCCGATCGCTGGGAACACGCCGAGAAGGATCTTGGCCAGACCACCGGACACCCAGAACATCAACGCCAGCAACAGCACGCCTACCAGCAGTGCGGCAAGCGCCGCGTAAACCAGCGCGGCCCAGCCGCGGCCGTCGTTGCGCAGCCACTGCCACGGTGCCCGCAGCATCAGGACGGCCTGGGTGTGCACCGCGGCGCTCACGTCAGCTCCATGAACAAGTCTTCCAGCGTCACCGCATCGGCGTTCGCCTCTGGGGGCAGATGCACGCCGGCAGGCAGCCGTGCCAGCACACGTTCGCGCCCGGCGGCCAGTGGCGTGCGTTTCAGGCTTTGTGCGCCCAGCCGTTGCAACAGTGCCTGCAGTTCGGCGGTGGTGCCGGTCAGCACGCGCACCTCGTCCAGCAGTTCGTCCAGCGGGGCCTGCAAGGCGATGCGACCGCCGTTCATGAAGGCGAGATTGAAGGCCACACGTTCCAGGTCCGACAGGATGTGGGTGGAGAAGACCACCGTGGTGCCACGCTCCAGCACCTGTTCGACCAGTTCACTCAGAAAGTCGCGCCGACCGGCAGGGTCCAGGCTCGACACGGGTTCGTCCAGCACCAGCAGGGCGGGGTCATGCGCCAGCGCGCGGATGATGGACAGGCGCTGCTGCTGGCCCACGCTGAGCTTGCCGATGCGCTTGTCGCGGGCGATGTCCCAGCGCGACATCAGGCCTTCCACCTTGGCCTCGTTCCAGCGCGGGTAGAAGCTCTTGAAGTAGGCCAGCAACTGGGCCGGCGTGAAGGCCTCGAACAGGTCAGACTGCTGCGGCACGTAGCCGATGCGCGAGCGCGCAGCGTCGTCCAGACTGCCAACCGGCTGCTCGAACAAGCGCACCACGCCGGCCTGCGGTTCGAGCAGGCCCAGCAGGGCTTGCAGCAGCGTGGACTTGCCCGCGCCGTTGCGGCCCAGCAGGCCCACCACCTGCCCTGGCAGCAAGCGCCAGTCCAGGCCGCGCAGGACGGGTTCGCCCAGGGTATAGGCCAGGCTCACGCCGGCCAATTCGGCAGTCGGCGTGGTAGCGGCCAACAGATGCTGATTCATGGCGCGGGTCCTTCGTCGATGATCTTTTCGAAAAGCTTCAGGGCGGCTTGCTTGGACAGTTCCAGCTGCCGCGCCTCGGCCGCGGCGCGGGCCAGCGTGGGGCGCAGCAGTTCGACACGCGTGGCCGCCGACTGCGCGCGCTGGTGCTGCGGCGCCACGCGCATCGACAGGCCACGGCGGCGCTCCAGCAGGCCCTCGGCTTCCAACTGGCTGTAGGCCTTGGAGATGGTCATCGGGTGCACGGCGAGCTGCAGCGCCAGTTCACGCACCGACGGGATCTCGTCGCCGGCCTTGATTTGCCCGCTGGCCACGCGGCGACGCACGTGTTCGATCAGCTGCCGGTAGATGGGCTCGGCCGAACCGGTGTGGATGCTGAAGGCGAAGTTGTCGCTCAAGGGAAGTGAACCGCTGGGTGCCAATGTGTACTAGTACGATAGTACACATGGACACCCACCGTCAAGCCCCGCCCCGCGACCGCGGAGCGTCATTGCGTCAGTGCGTCAGTGCCTCAGACCCAGTTCAGGCGCTTGCAGACTTCCAGCGACAACGCGCTCTGGTTGAGCGTGTAGAAGTGGATGCCCGGCGCGCCGCCGGCGACGAGCCGTTCACACAGGCGGCTGACGACGTCGATGCCGAAGGCGCGCACCGAGGCCGCGTCGTCCATGTAGCCCTCCATCTTCAGCGCCACCCAGCGCGGGATCTCGATGCCGTCGCGCTGGGCGAACTGGGCGATTCGCGCGTAGTTGTGGATGGGCATGATGCCCGGCACGATCGGCACCGTGACACCCAGTGCACGCACTTCATCGACGAAGTGGAAGTAGGCATCCGGGTTGAAGAAGAACTGCGTGATGGCGCTGTCGGCCCCCGCCTTGACCTTGGCCGCGAAGTGCTCCAGGTCACGCCGTGCATAGCGCTGCTGCGGGTGGTATTCCGGGTAGGCGGCGACCTCGATGAACCAGTCCGCCCCTTGCGTCTTGCGGATGAATTCGATCAGATCGGCGGCGTAGCGGAATTCACCCGCCGTGGCCGTGCCGCTGGGCAGGTCGCCACGCAGCGCCACCAGCCGGCGTATGCCTTGTTCTCGGTAGGTGGCCAATATCTCAGCGATGCTTTCGGCCGTGCTGCCCACGCAAGACAGGTGCGGCGCGGCTTCATGGCCGAGCGCGGCGATGTCCTTCACCGTGGCCAGCGTCTTGTCGCGCGTCGAGCCGCCGGCGCCATAGGTGACGCTGAAGAACTCGGGCTTCACCGCGGCCAGGTCGGCCACTACCGTCTTGAGCTTGTCGCTGCCGACCGGCGTGTTGGGGGGAAAGAACTCGAAGCTGATGGGAATGGGCACGATAGGGCTCACGGTGAGACGCACGGAACAGATGCGGGCAGGGTCGGGTGACGCGTCACTTCAGCGCCCCCAGACAGGCCTGAGCGGCTTTGCCCAAGCGCCGGTCGAAGGTCAGCAGGGGCACCCGCAACTCGGCCGCAAGCTGAAGGTAGGCGGCGTCGTAGGCCGACAGGGTGTAGCGCAGTGACAGCTCGAAAGCCGGCGCAGGGGTGGTGGGAACAAGTTCGATGTCATGTTCTGCGTAATCGGCCAGGGCACGCCGCACCACAGCCTCGGGCATGTTGCCACGCAGCTTCTTCAGCGCAACGTTGACAAATTCGTGGTTCAACAGACTGGGCGCGAGCAACCGCCGCCCTGACATCAAGCGCTCGGCCTCGTCCCGGCCGGGTTCGTCGAAAAGCACGGCACAGACCATGCTGCAGTCCACCACAGTAGGTGGGCGGGCAAGGTACTGCGCCGGCGGCTCGGCCACAACGGCCGTTCGTGGGGCCGGCCTCATCGCGAGTCTCGATCCTCACGAACGATATCCACCGCGAGTGGCAAACCGGTGAACGGCTTGGGGTAGAGCAGGCGGTGCTCCGCGGCAATCTGCTCGATGGTCTTTTTACCGCGAGGCTCGCCAACCCCCCACACCGCGGAATGCCGTTGCGACTGCGCTCGCATTTCCGACTCCTGCGTCACGGCCTGCTCGATGATGGCCATCAACTCACCTTGAAGCGACCGGTGGTTGCGCTCAGCGCGCGCTCGCAACCTGTCGGCCATGGCATCGGGCACTTCCTTGATCGATAGATTGACAGGCACAACCGTCTCCAGAATGAAGCCAAAAAATCATTCTGGAGCCGATTTGGCGCCAAGTCAAATCAATACCGGTAGGTGTCCGCCTTGTACGGACCGGCCTTGCTGACGCCGATGTACGCGGCTTGCGCGTCGCTCAGTTCGGTGAGCATGGCGCCGACCTTCTTCAGGTGCAGGCGCGCCACCTTTTCGTCCAGATGCTTGGGCAGCACGTAGACCTTGCCGCTTTCGTACTTGTCGGTGTGCTGGAACAGCTCGATCTGGGCGATGGTCTGGTTGGCGAAGGACGCGCTCATCACGAAGCTGGGGTGACCGGTGCCGCAGCCCAGGTTCACCAAGCGGCCCTTGGCCAGCAGGATGATCTTCTTGCCGTCGGGGAAGATCACGTGGTCGACTTGCGGCTTGATCTCGTCCCAGGTGCAGTCGGCCAACGCAGCGACGTCGATCTCGTTGTCGAAGTGGCCGATGTTGCAGACGATGGCTTCGTCCTTCATGGCTTCCATGTGCTTGCGCGTGATGACGCTCAGGTTGCCGGTGGCCGAGACGAAGATGTCGGCCTTGTCTGCCGCGTATTCCATGGTCACGATCTTGTAGCCTTCCATCGCGGCCTGCAGGGCGTTGATGGGGTCGATCTCGGTGACCCAGACCTGGGCGCTCAGGGCACGCAGGGCTTGGGCGCTGCCCTTGCCCACGTCACCGTAGCCGGCGACCACGGCGACCTTGCCGGCGATCATCACGTCGGTGGCGCGCTTGATGGCATCGACCAGGCTCTCGCGGCAGCCGTAGAGGTTGTCGAACTTGCTCTTCGTGACGCTGTCGTTGACGTTGATGGCGCGGAACATCAGCGTGCCCTTGGCGCTCATGTCGTTCAGGCGAAGCACGCCCGTCGTCGTCTCTTCGGTGACGCCGATGATCTGCGCGCCCTTGCGGCTGTACCAGGTGGCGTCCACCGCCAGCTTGGCCTTGATGGCGGCGTAGAGGATGGTCTCTTCTTCGCTGTGCGGGTGGTTCAACACGCTGAGGTCGGTCTCGGCCTTCTTGCCCAGGTGCATCAGCAGCGTGGCATCGCCGCCGTCGTCCAGGATCATGTTCGGGCCTTCACTGGCGTGACCGGCGGCGCCGAACTCGAAGATGCGGTGGGTGTAGTCCCAGTAGTCGACCAGGCTTTCGCCCTTGTAGGCGAAGACCGGCGTGCCGACCACGGCCAGCGCGGCGGCAGCGTGGTCTTGGGTGCTGTAGATGTTGCAGCTGGCCCAGCGCACATCGGCGCCGAGGGATTGCAGGGTCTCGACCAGCACGGCGGTCTGGATGGTCATGTGCAAGCTGCCGGTGATGCGGGCGCCCTTGAGCGGCTGCACGGCGGCGAACTCTTCACGGATGGCCATCAGACCGGGCATCTCGGTCTCGGCAATCTTGATTTCCTTGCGGCCCCAGGCGGCAAGCGTGAGGTCGGCAACGTGGAAATCGGTGGTCGGTACGGGTTTCAGAACGGCATTCATGGTCAGGCTCCAGATTGATGAGGAACCTGCACGGCGGCGCTCTGAGGGAAATTCAGCTCACCCACGAAGTCCGTCGTGCAGGTGAGCGCTGTTGCAAAGTAGATTTCCGAGCCTGGCCTCAAAGGTGAGGTTGCAACGCTCCTCGGAAAGAGATCGCATTCTAGCCAGGACCCCGCGTTTGCGGGGGTGGGCGCTGCGTGCACGTTGTCACGCCCCGAAGGCAGTAGCGTCGCGGAGCGGAAATGAGGCCCTGGCTCCGTCAGGTGTCGCTCGCCGGCGTGAACTCGTCCGCACGCCCGCCGACAAGCGCCGCGCGGCCGACCAGCAGCGTGTCCACCGAGCCTATGGCCGGCGTGTCCTTGTTCGAGTAGGGCATGCGGTGCAGCAGGTAGCGCAGCGCGTTGAGCCGCGCGCGCTTCTTGCAGTCG
>Ga0136636_10002533_pt1 | contig 10889 bp, 7 predicted proteins | sample AntDrymUQ8522106_2_FD_104653 | JGI IMG/M metagenome (GOLD analysis project Ga0136636, IMG submission 104653) | Polar desert sand microbial communities from Dry Valleys, Antarctica - metaG UQ852 (21.06) | ecosystem: Environmental > Terrestrial > Soil > Desert | place: Antarctica: Dry Valley... | reverse complement strand
TCCGGATCATGATCCTGAAAATGATACAATTCAGCTTGATATTCAGAAACTTGTATATGAAGATGATCTTGAATATGGAATTTTTCTCTTCCATTCCCCACCTTTTGAAACCTTACTCGATGTGGCCGAAACAGGATCAGGAATTCATAAGCATGTCGGAAGTAAAGCAATTCGAACTTTTATTGAAGTTAAACAACCTTATGTTACCATGCATGGTCATATTCACGAATCGCCGGGCATAAGCGGGGAATGGAAACAAACCATTGGTCGCACACTTATGTTTTCGGCAGCGCATGACGGCCCTGAACTGGCTCTGATAAGGTTTACGTTGAATAATGTGGATTCAGTTTCCAGAATTCTCGTAAAAGTCTGATTGATAATAATTCCGGTCGTCAATCTGCATGAAATAATTTTGATAAATGGAAATTAAAGATTGGAAAGTCATGACCACTTCAAAACGAAAAACATCAGATTTCTTAGTTTTTCTCTTCCCCGATTCTTTTCACAAAATCGAACAATAACCTTACCCCGACTCCTGTGCCTCCTGCCGTTCGGTAACTATCACGTTTATCAAGAAACGACGGGCCAGCAATGTCAAGATGTATCCACGGATACTCAGTAAAATGCTCTAAAAACTTACCGGCTGTAATTGCTCCTGCGAATTTGCCGCCAATATTTTTAAGGTCAGCGATTTCTGACTTTATTAATTCAGCGTAGTCATCCCAGAAAGGAAATTCAGCAATACGTTCGCAGACATTGAATCCGGAACTTTTAAGCTGAGCGAAATGATTTTCAGCCCCGGCATGCATCCCTGCAATTCCAAAACGTCCTAAAGCGGCCTCTGCTGCTCCTGTTAAAGTAGCTACATCAATTACCAGCAAAGGATCGTATTTTTTCGCGTAAGTAAGCGCATCAGCCAATATAAGCCGGCCTTCGGCATCTGTATTAAGCACTTCAACGGTGGTGCCATCCATCATGGTTATAATGTCACCGGGTACATACGCATTTCCGTCGGGGCGGTTGTCGGTTGCCGGAACAAGGGCAATTACATGAACAGGTAATCTGGCAAGAGCAATGGCATACAATGCCGAAGCAACGGCTGCTGCTCCCGACATATCACATTTCATGGTGTCCATAGAAGCAGTGGGTTTCAGGCTTAAACCGCCAGTATCGTAAACCACGCCTTTCCCGATAAAAACAATAGGTCGGGAATTCACCGGATTTTCAGGTTTGTATTCCAGAATGCTGAAAGTCGGCGGGTCGATGCTTCCCAGGTTCACGGCAAGTAGTCCTCCCATTTTCAGGGCTTCGATTTTTTGCTTGTTCAAAATTTCGATTTTTATGCCTGCTTCATGCGACATTGATTCGAATTCAGCAGCCAGTTTTTCCGCATTCAATGCCGAAAGTGGTTCATTGATCATCGAGCGGCAGGCATACACAGCTTTACAAAGAATGTGTAGTTCTGTTATTCTGGTATCGTCGAGACCAGCACTGAAAATTTCAATCTTTTTGAGTGTCGATTCCTTTTCTACGCGGTCCTTGCGGTATTTTAAAAACTGGTAGTTGCCGAGCATCATTCCTTCAGCAAAAGCTAATGTTTCTTTTTGCATTTGAGCTGTATCCACAATACAAACTGATGTGATTTTGTGCTCTCCCAGCAATACCAGAATGCTCTCGCCTGTTTTACGGCATTTTTCCGATAACTGACCGGCAGAGGATTTGGTAATAGTGTCAGGCTTAAAAATGACAGCAATTTTTCCCAGTTTATTCAGTGCAACTGTCTGCTGGTTTTTCTCCGATAAACGTGCGCTGATGTATTCAATCTCATCACTGCCAAAAATATTCTCCGGTAAGCCAGAAACTTCGGTAATAAGGTAAATATTTGTAATGCTGTTATTTAGGTGTCTGGTACTTGTTAATTCTGGTAACATAGTATGCGTTTTATTTAGAACCTAACCATGTTCTATGGCTGATTCAAAAAAGTTAAATCGAAAATTTTAGCTATAACAACTTTTTGTTGTCAAAAGATCTCCTATTGGCTTGCAACTGCAAAACTTCCCTATCAAACCCTTCAATCCATGAAGGTTTTCATAATCCTGATTTTAGTTTACAATTTGTGTAAACCCCATTGACTCGTCCTGAAATTAGTTTACAGTTATTGGTCACTGTCGCCTTTCTCCTTGTCTCCCCTCTCCTTGTCTCCCTCCCCTTGTCCCAATCCCCTCAACCTCCCCACGTTTCCCTGTCCAGACTTCTGTAATGAATAGCCTCAGCCAGGTGTTCGGTTTTTATATCAGGGCTGTTGTCGAGGTCGGCAATGGTGCGCGATACTTTCAGGATACGGTCGTAAGCACGTGCCGAAAGGCTCAGTTTTTCCATTGCAGTTTTCAGCAGGTTATGGCCATCTTCGGTAATCACACAAATTTGCCTAAGTATTTTACTACTCATCTGTGCATTGCAATGTATGTTTTTGCTTTCCTTGTAGCGTTCCTCCTGCATAAGCCTTGCAACGGTTACCCTTTCGCGTATAACGTTACTTTTCTCCGATTGCCGAAGGCTTGTTAACTCCCTGAAAGGAACCGGAACCACTTCCACATGTATATCGATACGGTCCAGAAGCGGGCCGGAGATTTTATTCAGGTATTTCTGTACGATACCGGGGCCGCACACACAATCTTTCTCCGGATGGTTGTAATATCCGCAGGGACAAGGATTCATGGCTGCAATCAACATAAAACTAGCTGGGTATGTAACCGAAAATTTAGCTCTCGAAATGGTAACTACCCTATCCTCAAGCGGTTGCCGAAGTACTTCCAGAACTGTCCGCTTAAATTCTGGCAGTTCATCCAGAAATAAAACTCCGTTGTTAGCAAGCGAAATTTCTCCGGGCTGGGGATTTCCCCCTCCACCGACTAAAGCTACATCCGAAATTGTATGGTGCGGGCTACGGAATGGCCTGATGCTGATCAGTGAGGCTTCGCGTTCCATCTTTCCGGCTACCGAATGTATTTTGGTGGTTTCTAATGCTTCGCGAAGATTAAGCGGAGGTAATATCGAAGGCAGACGCTTGGCAAGCATGGTTTTGCCGGCTCCGGGAGGCCCGATTAAAATTACGTTATGTCCGCCGGCCGCAGCAATTTCGAGGGCACGTTTTATGTTTTCCTGGCCTTTTACGTCGCTGAAATCAAATTCGTAATTATCCAGATGCGAGTAAAATTCGTCGCGTGTATCTATTACAATGGGTTCGAGCTGCAGACTTCCTTCGAGAAATTGTATAACCTCATCAAGTGTGCTCACTCCGTAAACATCAATGTCGTTAACAATGGCGGCTTCGCGTGCGTTAACCAATGGCAGAATAAATCCTTTAAATCCGTTGTCGCGGGCTTCGATGGCTATAGGCAATGCTCCTTTTATGGGTTGTAGGCTGCCATCGAGCGAAAGCTCACCCATAATAATATACTTGTCGAGCAAGTCGGTAATGAGTTGTTCCGAAGCGGCTAATAAACCCACGGCAATAGGCAGATCGTACGAAGAACCCTCTTTCCGGATATCAGCCGGAGCCATATTGATAATAATTTTTTGCCTCGGGAACTTATATCCGATATTTCTAAGAGCCGCTTCAATCCGCTGATGACTTTCTTTAACAGCGTTATCCGGCAGCCCAACCATCGAGAACTGAATTCCCTGGTCGACATTAACTTCGATAGTAATAACAGTGGCCGATATACCTTGTATAGCGCATCCGAATGTTTTAACAAGCATAATCGGGTTTTAAATAGTTGGTTAAAAGTACGGCAATTCCATTGATATACGCATCTCTTTATCCGAGATCGCTGAAAAAAATCAATTTCTTTTATGGAATTGATGTTACTTTGTGAACTTTTTATAAAATGAATCGTTCTACTCTGCTAACAAACAATTATGTTACAAAAACAAGTGGGAAATAATAACGAAATAAAGTCGCCGTGCAAAGGCGTTTGTACGCTTGATCATAAAGGGAAATGTGTTGGGTGTTTCCGTAAACTCGATGAAATTGCCAACTGGAGCGTATTTAACGATTACCAGCGCGGTGAGATTTTAAAAATGACTCAGCTGCGCATGCAACTACCCGATATTTTTGATACTTAATGTTTTACGAGTCGAAAGGCTCTTTTTTTTGCAATATTTTTAAAAATAATAGATTTTGATAGGTTGCAGGTCGAAATGAATTCCGGATTTTCACTTCCCACATCCCCAACTTCTCAAATTCTCAAACTCTCACATCCTCATATCTCCAAATTTTCACATCCCCACATCATCTATTTTCCTTTTTTCCCGCAGGCTTTATGATCAACCTCAACGACTGGTCATATGTAATGTAATTCCAGAACCAGTTAATAAAAATAAGTAAACGGTTTTTTACTCCAACTATAGCCATTAGATGAACAAACATCCAGGTAAGCCAGGCAAAAAAGCCATAAAACTTTATAAAAGGAAGTTCTACCACCGCCTGATTGCGTCCTATAGTAGCCATTGATCCTTTATTGAAATAGGAATATTTGCTCATAGGTATGTTATCCTGCTGGCGTTTCAGGTTGCGAGCCAGTAGTTTAGCCTGTTGTATAGCTGGTTGAGCCATTTGTGGATGTCCGTCCGGATACTTGGCTTCTGTCATAAAAGCATTATCGCCAAGAGCATAAATTGTATCATAGCCTTCAACCTGGTTAAATGCATTCACTTTAATGCGGTTCCCTCTTACATACACATCAGGATTGAGGCCTTCCAATTTTTTACCCGAAACACCGGCTGCCCAGACCAATGTTTTAGCAGGTATCTGCATTTTATTGTGAATACTTACTTTAAAACCGTCGTAATCGCTCACCTGGGCACTACAAAACACATTTACTCCAAGTTTCTGAAGGTATTTTTCGGCTGTTTCGGCTGAGTGTTCTGTCATTCCGCCTAATAAGCGGCTTCCAGCTTCGAGCAGATAAATATTCATTTTAACGAAATCCAATTCGGGATAGTCTTTCGGCAGGATAAATTTCTTCATTTCGGCCAAGGTTCCTGATACTTCAACACCGGTAGGGCCTCCTCCGACAACTACAATATTCAACAATGCCTGCTGCTTTTCGGCATCAGTTTCAATGAGTGCATCCTCAAAATTCTGAAGTATGTTGTTTCGCAGTCTTAAGGCTTCAGCCACCGATTTCATCGGTATGGCATTCTGAGCAATGAGATCCATTCCAAAAAAGTTGGTATCAACTCCCATTGCCAACACCAGGATATCATAGGTAATATTGCCGAGCGTTGTGATAACTTCCTTGTTTTCTGTATCTATACCGAGAATATCGGCTACACGGATAAATACATTTTTAGATTTCTGAAAAATTTTCCGCAATGGAAACGAGATAGCACTGGGCTCAAGACCTGCAGTTGCAACCTGGTAAAATAAGGGTTGAAACTGGTGAAAGTTATTTTTATCAATTAATACTATCTGAAAATTGCTGTCAGCAAGTTTAGAGGCAAGTTTAAGACCAGCAAATCCACCACCGGCAATAAGGATGCGTTTTTGTTTAGTTTCAGGAATATTGAGTTGCATATCGGAATAACAGGAAATAAAAAATGTGTTGTACCCTATAAACAAAAAAATCAGGATAAGGTTTTATTCTGATTTTTTAAAGAAATGACCTGCTAAAACCTGAATCCCAATGTGAGACTGTAGGCATTGGTTTTTATCTCATTCGTCGATACCGGTGCTATGTTGTAAAGATAATACTTCGCTTCGGTTTTACTATGGTTGTAGGCAAAATCAACGAAATAGGCTTGATTCCTGACTCCTATTCCAAATGAATATCCTGTCCGTTCTCCCAGGGTACCTGAATCGCGGAACGGAGAACCGTAAATATTATATCCTCCTCGCACAGCCATTATACCATATTTGAGTTCCCCTCCAAGTCGGAAATTATTTGCTGATGTATATTGGCTCTTGATGGCATCATTTTCATTGGAAAAGTTATAATCGAAGGCGCGAAGATTTGCAGTTGAGTAATCAATATACTCATAATCAGCGCTTATTAAACCGTATTTGCCTAATAAAACCGCTACACTACCGATAGCGCGCATCGGAGTTTTTAACTCATAATCAAAATACCCATCCGGGGAAATTTCCCAATACTGTCCATCACTCAAATTTGAGTTTATTTCAGAGTGATAGGTGTCACTCATATTATAATAGTTGGTAGGTGTATGGATTGCACCGCCGATTCTGAAAAACTCAACAGGCATATAAATAAAACCTGCCTTAAAGTTAAACCCTGATCCTCTTGTATTCAGATACTCAAACCGATCGTAAGAAGTATAATAACTATTAAGGTCTTCTGTATCATCCTCGGTAAGTCTGCTTGTTTCTTCATATCTTATATAAGGAAAAGCAAATGTAATACCCAGAAAAAGTTTATCAGCAATATTGGCTCCGGCACTGAGAACGGTTTCGTTAGTACTTCCGCGTGTTTCTATGCTCTTGGTTTGCTGAATACCACCATATTCCATATCAGCAGCCCATCTTTGATTTAACGAATCGTAGAATATAAGGTTTGCATCATAAGCAAGCCCAACACCAAAGTTGTCCCAGTCTTTAGGTGCAGCTCCCGTAAAGTTTACATCGTCAACATAGGTAGTTAGTAATGAATTTTCATTATTAAATCCCGAAAGGATCATCCTGTTGCTGAACATAGTCAGCATATTTAGTCCAAAACCAAATTGTATTTGTACTAAAGGTCCTGCTTTTCCATTCAGATTTTGGGAATAAACATATCCTGCATTTCCAAGGTAAGCAGTATTTCTGTGATCTGTATTAAATTCCCCCAGGAAGCGTGTATCCGTATTATTTGATGAAAATACAGGTGTGATGACAAACTCTGATTTGCGATATAAGCCAATTCCTGCCGGATTCTGGCTCAATGAAGTGAAATCAGCACCTACTGCGCCATATGCACCTGATAATCCTGAAAAGCGCGCAGTGCCTCCGTAGTTGATTAATGAATACCGTAATGCATCGTTTTCATTTTGCGCAAAAAGCGATATCGAAACGAATATGGTTAGTATAATCGAAAGTATTTTTTTCATTGTCGTAAAATTATGAGTCAGTAAAAAAACCTGCAATCTAAAGGTTGATTGTACAAATGAACCGATTAAGTTTGCAGGCTGTTCTATATCTGTGATTTACTAATGGTGTTGTTAGTTTAACGGCGTCCTCCCGATCCCGATGATGAGTTGCGGCTTGATCCTGATGATGAACCTCCACTTGATCCCGAAGACGAACCACTACTTGAACCGGAAGAGGAACTTCTTGAAGGGGAATAGCTTCCGCTAGATCCGCTGGATGAACTTCTGGCAGGTGTACTGCTGCCGCCAGAGCTTTTTGAAGGGGTATAGCTGCTATTCGATCGCTCTGGTGTAGATGAACTGTTGCGTTGTGGTGAAGGACTGGCCGCCGGACGCGAAGGTTGAGCATTATTGTTGTCCCGCGGAGCCTGATAAGTTCCATTCGGACGCGAACTGCCCGACTTTGTGTTATCAGGTTGCGAATACCGTTGATTGGAATTGCCCGGCTGGGCGTTCCTGTTTGCCGGAGGTGTTACTCTTGAATTATTTTGTTCGCTGCCCGAAGGTTGTGTATTCCTGTATTTGGGAGATGTATATTCCTGTCCTGAACGTGGTCGGTTATAGTCAGGTGAAGTGTATGTTTGTGTGTTTCGGCTGTTAGCAGCATTACTCTTATTCTCACTGCCGGCATTCTGTGTATTGCGGTTAGGCGAAGAATATTGGTATGTCCGTTGTGGCTGCGCTGTGCCGGTATTAGCAGGACGCTGAGTAGTATTAATCGGACGCTGAGTTGTTGTTCGGGGCTGGTTGCTGCGATTATCATTAGTAACTGTCCCGGTGTTTTGACCTCTGGCATTAGGATTTGTAGTAGTTACTCCTGAACCATTCCTTGCATCCTGAGGTATTGCTGTACCGCTGCTCACTCGTCCTCTAGTAGTTTCGTCCATTTGAGTTGCGCCACGGGTTTCAGTTACCTGACTTGATCGTACATTGGGAGTGGTTGATCCTGCGCCGCGAGTGTCATTTATTGCTGTGCCGGTTCTTCCTGAGGAAATACCGTTTTCTTCTCTCGCTACTGATGATTTGATATCGCCACGTGCTGTGCTTCCCGAGGTACCAACGGATCCCCGATGACCATAGTAGGATGAATTACCATTGTAAGGAGAATAAGGATATCCGTTTGATCCGTCGTAATAACCATTATTGTATCCGTAATAGTAGTCGTTATATCCGTAACCATACCCGGAACCATATCCATAACCGTATCCATACCCGTAATACGGGTATCCATACCATGAATCATACCAGGAACCATAATAAGGGGAATATCCGTACCCATAATATGGGTAATAGCCTCCATAACCGTAATTCAGACTAAATCCGAAATTCCATGGACTTGTATCATACCAGTAGGGATTGGTATAATAATCGCTGTAGTAGCTATCTGTCACATAAGACCCTCCGAACCTTTTTATACGGGTTGCATACGAATAATCATAAAAATCATCAGTATCATAGGTTATGTTCTCGTTAACGATTGTGTCGGGAGCATATTCCTGCTCGTCAGCGTAATAAGTATTATTCGCGTTGGAATTCTGATTGCTGGGCTGTTCATTGTTTTGTGGATATGAATCCGATGTAGCCGGTTTTACAACCAGGATTTGTTTTTTCTCCGGTTGTTGTTTCGGTGAGTAATATACGTCGTCATATCCGCCTGACTGATATTGGGTAGTGCAGGCAGAGAAGGCTAACAATGTTGCGCCGATGATTAAAAAGTATTTCATAATGACCTCCTTCGTGTTAATGCTTGCCGAGAAGCTTGTTTTGTGCTTACAGAGCGATAATTTTTGTAATTTCGCAGTCTATAAACACACTGAAAAGCACAATTATCATACCACAATTTACAAAATGGCAAAAGATTTCACTACAAGAGAAGAGAATTATTCGCAATGGTATAACGACCTGGTAATCAAAGCTGATTTGGCCGACAACTCCGCAGTACGCGGTTGTATGGTTATTAAACCATATGGATATGCAATATGGGAGAAGATTCAGAGGGCACTTGATGATATGTTCAAGGAAACAGGGCACAGCAATGCATATTTCCCACTTTTTATACCAAAGTCATTTTTTAGTAAGGAAGCTTCCCATGTGGAAGGTTTTGCCAAAGAGTGTGCTGTAGTTACACATTACAGGTTAAAAAATTCACCTGACGGAAAAGGCGTTATTGTTGATCCTGATGCTAAACTGGAAGAAGAACTTATTGTTCGTCCTACGTCCGAAACCATTATATGGGATACATACCGCACCTGGATTCAGTCGTACCGCGATTTGCCCATACTCGTAAATCAATGGGCTAATGTGGTTCGCTGGGAAATGCGTACCCGCTTGTTTCTGCGCACAACCGAATTTTTATGGCAGGAAGGACATACCGCTCATGCTACAGAAGCCGAGGCTATTGAGGAGACGGAAAAAATGATGAATGTTTATGCCACATTTGCCGAAAACTGGATGGCAATGCCGGTGCTGAAAGGTGTAAAATCGCCAAACGAACGTTTTGCAGGCGCCGTCGAAACTTATTGCATCGAAGCTTTGATGCAGGATGGTAAAGCATTACAGGCCGGGACTTCGCATTTCCTCGGGCAGAATTTTGCTAAGGCTTTCGATGTTCAGTTTCTTAGCAAGGAAAATAAACTTGATTACGTGTGGGCAACTTCCTGGGGTGTATCAACCCGTTTAATGGGGGCACTGATTATGTCGCATTCCGATGATCATGGATTGGTTCTGCCTCCTAAACTGGCTCCTATTCAGGTTGTTATCATACCAATTTATAAAAACGACGAGCAACTTGCACTCATTTCAGAAACTGTTAATCCGATTGTAAAGAATCTTAAAGCCCTCGGTATAAGTGTGAAGTATGACGACCGGAATACGCAGAAACCCGGCTGGAAATTCAATGAATATGAGTTCAAAGGCGTTCCGGTTCGTTTAGCTATCGGCCCACGCGATCTCGAAAATGGAACAGTGGAAGTAGCCCGCCGCGATACACTCGAAAAAGCTGTTTACCAGATCACTGATATTGAACATAAAATCAGTAATTTGCTCGACAGCATTCAGGAAAACCTGTATCAGAAAGCTTACGATTTCCGCGAAACAAACACTTTTGTTGCCGATACCTGGGAAGAATTTATTCGTATACTCGACGATAAAGGTGGTTTTATTTCAGCACACTGGGATGGCACTTCCGAAACTGAGCAACGCATTAAAGATGAAACCAAAGCTACCATCCGCCTTATTCCTATTGATGGAAAAATGGAAGATGGCAAATGCATCTTTTCCGGAAAACCGTCGAAACAACGAGTGATTTTTGCCCGTTCGTACTAACGTTTTCTTTGGTAATGATGTTATTTTTAGCATGAATGCCGAAAATTATATGCATCTACGCGCTTGTAACATCTGCGGTTTCTTTAAGTAGCTTATTCAGAATATACATTATATATGTCCTTACGCTCTTTAGGTATTATTCCGGCCCGTTATGCTTCGAGCCGGTTTCCAGGTAAGCCTCTCGTGATGATCGGCGGAAAAAGCATGATAATGCGTGTATATGAGCAAGCATTAAAAAGTACCGCTTTAAATAAAGTAATTGTAGCAACTGACGATGAACGCATTTATAACCATGTTCGCGATTGCAAAGGTGAAGTAATAATGACTTCTGAAAATCATGTTTCAGGTACTTCGCGCATTGGTGAGGTGGTTGATAAACTTATTGCCTCTGAAAGCGAAAATCAGTTTGATGTAATAGT
>Ga0136636_10002532_pt1 | contig 10890 bp, 11 predicted proteins | sample AntDrymUQ8522106_2_FD_104653 | JGI IMG/M metagenome (GOLD analysis project Ga0136636, IMG submission 104653) | Polar desert sand microbial communities from Dry Valleys, Antarctica - metaG UQ852 (21.06) | ecosystem: Environmental > Terrestrial > Soil > Desert | place: Antarctica: Dry Valley... | reverse complement strand
CCGGGGATCATCGTCACCAACGCGCACGTCATCGAAGGCGGCAGCGACTTCACCCTCGGGCGCGGTCGCCAGAGCCTGACGATGCTCGGCGTCGATCGCTTGCATGATCTGGCGATCCTGCAGGGCGATGTTCGCGGCACACCGGTGCCGATGCGCAATGTCGCAGCGATCTGGCTTGGCGAGGAGATTCTTGCCGCAGGCTATCCGCTGATGGATTTGCTGGGCGCAGACCTCAAGGTCTCGACGGGCAATGTGTCCGGGCTCAAGGGATGGGAAGGCGATGTCGCGCGCTTCCAGTTTACCGCGCCGATCGGGTCGGGTTCATCGGGCGGTGCGATACTGGACGAATGCGGCAATCTGGTGGGCATTACCGCTTCGTCGCTGGCGCACGCCAACATCCGCGATCGCGGTGCGATCAGCGAGAACGTCAATTTCGGCATCAAGGTGGCGCTGGTGCACGAGATGCTGGCAGCGTCCGGGGTCGATGTGCCGGTTGCGGAACTGTCGACGGACACCAACCGCCGCAGCGTGGTTTCGCGGTTGCGTGAATCGGTTGTCAGCATCGTCGTCATTGCCTAAGCCGGATGCTGAGCCGCCAGGCGTCAGCCAAAGCGCGCCAAACTCAATTCAGCTATGGACGGTTCATGCAATTTACCCGGGCGCGTGCGGACAAGACGGCCAGTTTGCCAACCGGCACGCTCGAGCTGTCTGGCCATGGCGATGCCGATATCGATGCCTTTTGCGACATCGCGGCCAGAGCAAACCCGCGCCGTGGTTTCCTCATCGTCTCGCGGGTGCTGGGTCGCCATCTGCCCGCGCGTCCGGCGGTCATGCGGCAAACGATGGATCAGCTGGCCGGCCTGCTCGCAGCCGATTTGCCGCAGCCGGTGTGTTTCCTGGGCATGGCGGAAACCGCAACGGCGCTGGGGCAGGGCTGTTTTGCGGCATGGCAGCTGCGCAACCCGCAGCGCGAGGCCGTTTATCTCCAGTCATCGCGGCAACGCGTCACCGGCGCAGACATCGTCGCCCGGTTTGAAGAGGGGCATAGCCATGCGACATCGCACCTTGTGCAGGTCGCAGATCGTGAGGTGCGCGCCTTGCTTGGTTCGGCGCGCTCGCTGGTGATTGTCGATGATGAATGTTCGACCGGTCAAACCTTTGTCGCGGCCGCAAACGCGATGCTGGCAGCGATGCCAGCGCTCGAACAGATCGAAACCTGCTGCATCACCGACTGGAGCGACCACAGCTATCTGGATGCGATGCCCCGCCCCGGTGCAGCGCGTGCCATCGTCAGCGGCCAGATGCGCTGGACGGCTGCTGCGGTGGCCATACAGCCGCCGATACTGGCAGCGGCAAGCAACACGCCAGGTGTCGCCCCGGCCGGCGGTATGGTCAGCCGAACCGGACTGCGCGCGCCCGAAGCTGCGCAGCGCCGAGCGGTGACGGCGCTGCCCGGTGAGCGCGTGCTGGTATTGGGCGAAGGCGAGCATAGCTATGAAGCGCTGCTCGTCGCCGAAGAGATCGAGCGCTGCGGCGGCGTCGCTGCTGTGCAGTGCATCACGCGCAGCCCTGCTTTGGTGGGCGGTGCGATGGCGAGCGTCTCGGCCTTCTGCGACAGCTATGCCAGCGGCGCACCCTGCTTTTTGTACAATATGCTGGCGCACGCTCCCGCCCGCGTGCTGATCGTCACCGAAAACCCGGGCCAACAGCTGGCTGAGGCGAAGACGGCGCTGGCCGCGTTTGGCGCGTCTTTGCCGGTTGAACTGGTCGTCTGCCGCTATGCCACAAATGATACCGCGTCATGATGCCGCTGGTGTTGACCGATCTTGACGACACCTTGTTTCAGACGCTGCAAAAATGTCCGCCCGGCGCAGCTGGGTTGTGCCAGATGAGCAGCCTTGTCGATGGCAGCCCCAGCGGCTTTGCAACGCCGTTGCAGCAGAATCTCCTGCGCTGGCTTGAGCGCGGCACGGTGGTTCCGGTGACCGCGCGTGGCCGCGATGTGCTCGCCCGCGTCAGCATCAGACAGGCACCGGCGATCTGCTCGAATGGCGGCTGCATATTGGACGACAACGGATCGCTCGACCTCATCTGGCACGCGCGGCTGACAGAGCAATCGCGCGACGCCGATCCGGTCGATCGCGTCTATTGCGCGCTCACCGACGGGCTGTGCACAACGCGCTTTCGCCACTGGATGGTCGAGGAGAACGGCCTGGCACTCTACGTCGTGATCAAGAGTAACACCCAGGATGACGCGGCGCTGGCCGTGCTGGAGCAGGAACTGGCCGCGCTGTTGCCGCTCGGCTGGCGCTGCCACCGCAACGGCAATAACCTGGCCTATCTGCCGCCCTGGCTCGCCAAGCGCCACGCTGCGCGCTATGTGATCGAGACCGCCCGCACCAAGGCACCCGATCGTCCGGTCATCGGCATCGGCGACAGCGTCTCGGATGTCGGCTTCATGGATCTGTGCGATTTTGCGATGGTACCGACGCGCTCGCAGCTCTGGGCGCAGATCATCCACGGCAACGGCTGGGTCGATTGAATGGCAGGCGCGATGCAGACCATGCCGGGCTGGCGCGACAGCGATGGCAACTGGGCGTTCTGCGGCTCTTATGATGCAGACGATGTCGTGTTCCTGCTCAACCCGAAGCAGATCGCACCGACCGATGTCGCAGAAAAGGAACGGCTGATTCAATCGGGCAAGCGGCATTATTCCGAGATGCTCTCGGCTGAAACCGTTCCCGATGCGCGTTATATGAAGCTGTATCACGCGGCGCTGGCCGCCAACGCAGGCCGCGTCCGTCACGATGTCGAACAGCTCGCCAAGGCAATCAGCCAGCGGCCGCAAACCGCACAGGATTGCGTGGTCATTTCGCTGGCTCGCGCGGGCACGCCGATCGGCATTTTGCTCAAGCGCGCGTTGCGACGATGCGGCGTTGCAGCCTGGCATTATTCGATCAGTATCATTCGCGGCCGCGGTATTGATGAAAATGCGCTTGCCTACATCGCCCGGCGGCATGGAACCGGCAATGCCGTATTCGTCGATGGCTGGACCGGCAAAGGCGCGATCCGGGGCGAACTCGACAGCGCGCTCAGGGGCGGGACGACCGGCTTTGCGCCATATCTTGCGGTTATTGCCGATCCGGCGGGCAAGGCCGACCTTGCTGCGACGTTCGATGATTATGTCATCCCCAGCGGCTTGCTCAACGGGATCGTCTCGGGGCTCGTCAGCCGCTCGGTGCTGAACGATGCGCTGGTCGGACCCGATGATTTCCACGCCTGCCTTGCCATGCCCGAACATGCAGCTTGCGATGTCAGCCGCGCGTTTATCGCAGCGATCGAAGCAGCGGGCGACTGGCAACCCGCCGGCCCGTGCTGGTCAGCGGCACTGGCACCCAGCGTGGCGCGCGAATCCGAAGCGATGATCGCGGCGATCGCCGCCGATGGCGGGATCACCGACCGCAACCGCATCAAGCCGGGGATTGCCGAGGCCACGCGGGCGATCCTGCGGCGGGTTCCCGATCGCATCTATGTGGCAAGGCGCAACGACGCCGATGTCGCACATATCAACCTGCTCGCGGACAAAGCCGCAGTGCCGGTCATCGAAAGAAACTTGCGGACCTATCGCGCGATCACCATTATCAAAGATCTTGGAGGAGAACAGCCATGAATGCCGTCGAGCTGGGAGCAACCCTCTATGTTCCGGCAACCAACCCGATCGTGCAGGCGACTGCCTTTGGCGCTATTCACGATCTGCGCTCGATGGTTGTGTGCCTTGAAGATTCGGTGAGAGAGGACCAGGTGCCGGTTGCGCTTGCCGCTTTGCAGGCATTGCTGGCGGCGCTTGTTGCCCGGCCCCAAGCGCTTGCGGTCTATGTCCGCCCGCGCAATGTCGCGATGCTGACCGCGATGTTGCACATGGATGGGATCGACCGGATCAATGGCTTTGTGCTTCCCAAGGTGACCACCCAGTCGCTGCCGGTCTGGCTGTCCGCGCTGATGCACGCCGAGCACCGCATCATGCCGACCATCGAGGGCGAGGACGCCTTCGACCGGCTTGCGCTTGCGCGCCTGTGCGATCAGCTGAAGCCTTATGCTGAACGGGTATCGGCGGTGCGGATCGGCGGCAACGACATTCTTGGGCTGCTTGGTATCCGGCGCTCGCGTTACCGGACCGCTTACGATGGCCCGCTTGGCAGCGTCATCCGTGATATCGCCGGCACCTTCATCCCCAACGGATTTTCGGTTGCTGCACCGGTATTCGAACATTTTTCCTCACCCGATATCCTGCGCCGCGAAGTTGAACAGGATATCGAGCATGGCCTGTTGACCAAGACCGCAATCCATCCCGACCAGATCGGTATCATCCATTCCGTCTATCGCCCCGAGGCAGCCGAGATGGCCGAAGCGCGCGCGATTCTCAGCAGCGATGCCCCGGCGGTGTTCAGCGGTAACGGCAGCATGTGCGAACCTGCCACGCACGCACCGTGGGCCGGAATGATCGTCAAACGCGCGCAGACGCACGGGGTCGCCGGACGCGAACAGCAAGCCGACGCCAAGGTCGCATGACCGGCGGCGGAACGGGATGAACCGGCTGAACCTTGAGCCGATATCTTCTGGCATCGGCGTCCAGTGGCGCGATGGTGCCAATGCGATGGCTCTCGACCAGCCGACGCTTGACCGCAACAAGGCGATTGCGCGTGAATTTGCCGGGGGGTTTGTAGCGATCAATCCGCACAGTCCGCAATTTGACGCGATGACGGCCAAGATTGCCGCAATCGGGCGCAGCGAGGTGGCTGGGCTGGTTGATCAGGCGGGTAATGCAATGGCGCGGCTTGAGCGGCGGGAAGGCGCGGTGGCCATGGTTCATCTCCACATCGCCAGATTGCGCGCGGTGGTTGAGCGGCTTAACCCCGGTGCAGGAGACGACCTGCTGAGGCCCCGCAGATTCCTTGGCTTGCTTCGCGGCGGCAGCGCTCTGACCAGCTATTTTGATCGTTATCGCGCGTCGGAAACCGAAATAGCCGCAGCGCTCGCCGCGATGGCGACCAGCCGCGATGTGCTGATGCAGGACACTATCGCCATCGGCGCGCTGGCCACCGCGAACTGGCCGCTGCTTGCCGCGCTGGCGCGGGCCATCGACGTGTGCCGGAATCTTGATGCGCGCTTTGAGCGGCTGACCGGGCAGCTTGACCATGTTGACGCGGTCAAGGCGCAGAAAATACGGACAAGCGCGCTGTATGAGGTGCGCCTGCGGCACGGCGACCTTCTGACGCAGATGGCAGTGTCACAGCAAAGCTACGCGATGCTGGGCATGATGCAGACCAGCAATCTGGAACTGGTCAAGGGTATCGATCGTGCGACGACGACCACGATCACCGCGCTGCAGACCGCCATTATCGCGGCGCGGACCCTGGCCGACCAGGTTATCGTTCTTGACCGGATCAGCGGGTTGTCAGCGGCAGCGACATCGCTGATCGAAGGCAGCGCAGCGCCGCTGGCAGGTTCCCGGTCGCAGATCGCGCCCGATAGCCCACAGGCAGCAGAGCAGGTGATGGCACTGCGCTCGGCGCTTTCGAACGTTGCAGCGGCGGTCGATGCACTTGATCGTCAGCAGCAACAGGGTCGGCCTGCGCGCGCGTCGGCTTTGCAATAGCCATCCTTGGAAAGCCTGCGCAGTGCGGCTATAAAGGACAAGAGATACAATGGGCCGGGTGATGAAATGAAGAGGTGGAAAACGAGGGTATGAGCATGTTGCGGCGGCTGGGTCGTCTGTTCGGTGGAGAAGCGCCAGCGCCGCACGACGTACGTGGGTCGCCGCCGCCCGCCGCTGTTGCGCCACCTGCGCCTGCCTTCGATTACAGCGATGAGCGGATACCGCAGAATGCCAGACCGCGTATTGGCGCCATACTGGCCGCCATCGATGAGGTTGAAAAGGCCATCATGCGTGAGCAGGTGCCCAGTTTTAGCCAGGTCGATACCGGACTGATGCGCGATGTGCACCTGCCCAAGCTGATCCAGAGCTATATCGACATACCGGTAAATCATCGCGGCGAGATATTTCGCAAGACCGGCAAATCAGCCAGCTTTCTGCTGGGCGCCAGCCTCGACCGGATGCAGGAACGGGTCGACGAGATCCTGCGCAGCCTGGCACAGCATGATATCGATGCCTTTACCAACAACACCAAGTTCATCAGCGAACGCTATTCCGACGACGACAATCCATTCGGGTAATTTCAGTACAGGGGGTTTTGCAATGACCGAATTTCGCAGACTGGAAGATTCGGTTGAGGGCGGCGGTGTCCGCATCGAGAAATATCGTTTCGTCGAGAAGCGCATAATGACACGCGGCATCGCAACCGGCGACGGCACCATGCACTATATGGCAGAAAGCACTGATGTTTTTCAGCTTTGCATCAAGCTCAGCGGCGGAGCGATCATGCTTGAGCCGGGTGCCTTGCAATATATGCACGGCAAGATCGATTCGTCGGTTCAGCAGCATGAGGACCGGGGCTTTTTCGGGCGGGCCATTGCGTCTGCCGGAACCGGCGAATCGGCCTTTGCGACGAAGTTTTCAGGCCATGGGACAATCTGGACCGAACCGGGGCGGCGCAATTTCATCATCGGCGCGATCGATGGCGATGCGCTGCTGCTCGACGACAAGGCATTCTATGCGTGTTCCTCGGGCATTTCCCTCACCACCCACCGCCATAACACCATTGCCGGCGTGCTGGGCGGCAATGGCCTGGTCCAGCCAAAATTGGCAGGGGCCGGGGTCTTTGCCATCGTTGCGCCTGTTCCGGTTGAGGAAATCGATATCGTCGAACTTGACGGAAGCAGCGAACTCACCGTCGATGGCGATTTCATGCTGATGTATTCGGCCGAATTGACCGTCACTATCGGCCCGCTGGTCAAGGGCCTGCGCAACGCCCTGCGCAGCGGGGAGGGGTTTGTCTACAAGCTGAACGGCAGAGGCTCGGCGTGGATCATGCCAACGGCAAAAGTGAGTTGAAGCGCGGCGCACCGGGTTGAAAAGAATCCGCTTATGAGCTGTGTCAAACGCGGCAAGCGAGCGCTCCGCTTTCAAATCTGCGCGCGCCGCTGTGACCGATTTTGGGTGGTGGACCGTGCTGACGGGTAGCGAAAATGCAAGTCAGGTGCCTGACTGGTGATCGTCGAAGGCGACCACGACTGATTCGCCGTCAGGCCTGACCCCGTTTTTATTCAGGCGCGCGGTGGAGCAAAGGGCAATCGTGACGACCGCACCGCATCGTTGCTGTGCTCAGGTCGCACGGGGAATATCCGATGATGCCTCAAACTGCAAAAAAGTAAAAATATTTGCCACCGGATGGCGGCTTCGACCGGATCGCCCAGCACCGGCGGCTGCAATTTCAGGGCAAAACCAACTACATGACTTTAAACGAAAATATTGCTGGTCCAGGCAAGGCTGCCGGAGCCGTTACGCTTGGCTTGGCCAACCGGACTGCGCGCAGGGCACGCAACCGGTTCATCGCGGATAAAGGCGCAGTATGTGCGAGTATTTTATCCTCTTTTCGGCTTATGTGAACTCGGCTATAGGCATTTTGCCATAGGGGCGAAATGAAAGCTTTGGCCTGTTGGCTGAATCTTTCTGTCGCTTCTGCAAGAAATATGTCTTGCCAGAGTCCCTAGGGTGAAGATAAAACGCGGTCAGTTGTTTCCGCAACGAAGGGGAAAATTACCATGAAGTCCATTATCAAGCTGAGCCCGGTTTTCGCCGCCGCCAGCATTCTTGCTCTCGCCGCCTGCACTCCTGAAGAAGCTGCTGAAGCTCCTGCAGAAGAAGTTACCGAAGAAGCCATGGAAGCTCCGATGGAAGCTCCTGCTGCTGAAGCTGGCATGGAAGCCGGTGCCGAAGCTGGTGCCGACGCTGGCATGGAAGCCGGTAAGGATGCTGGCATGGAAGCCGGCAAGGAAGCAGGCATGGAAGCCGGTGCTGATGCTGCCAAGAAGGCCGCTCCTGCTGAATAAGCAGATGCACAGCTTCGCCTGAACAGGCAAAGCCTTAAAGACGCCCGGTAACTCGCCAAGAGTTGCCGGGCGTTTTTGTGTCAGGGCAACACGGCAAATGGCGTGTTCTGGCGGATGCAAAATAACGCAAGAATCGGCTGAGTGTTTACAGTCGATTAGGCAGTGGACCTTATACCCTTGCCATCTGCACGGACGCTCCTTCACATTCGGGTCGTCACAGGCGCGGATCATTGCTGGTTTGGAGGCAACAGATGACGGCCACAGTGCGCAACCAAGCGGAGGCGAGCCAACCTGCAAAAGACCGCCGCTATGCTATCCGCATCAATGTCCAGATCGATGCTGAGCTGGTTGATCAGGGGCGACGACGCTGCCCGGTGATGCTGACTAACCTGTCGATTACCGGCTGTCGGTTCGAGACCGATTTTCCGTTGCGCGTTCCAGCGCCAGTGACATTGCTGATCGACGATATCGAACCGATCGTCGGTGAGCTCGTGTGGGCTGACGGTAATGTGCTAGGATGCCATTTCACCGAGCCGTTGCGCCCGACAATCTGCAACCGCATCATCAGGTCGCTGCGCGATCGCGCCGACCGGCGTTAACCTGCGATCACGTCTGCAAAATACTGCTCAAGTTCATCGCCATTACGCGCCCAGGTGAACGATGAAACGCTGGCGCGCACCGCCGCCCGATCAACCTTGCGATCCAGCACCGCGCGCACCGCATCGGCAATCGCACGCGGATCGGGCAGCGTAATCGTACCCGCCGCCGCATCGCCAAGCAGTTCACGTGCTCCGCCAGCATCGCAGATCACGATGGGTGTGCCGCTGGCCAGCGATTCGACCCAAGCATTGGCCAGCCCCTCCGATCGTGATGGCAGAACCATGACATCGGCCGCCGCCAGCCAGCGCGGCAGGTCATCATGCGGTACCGACCCGGCAAACATCACCCGATCGGTTACACCCAGCTTTGCGGCCAGCGTCCGATAGCTGCGCTCCTGATCGCCGGCGCCTGCCAGCACAAACGTTGCACCTTCCAACATAGGCAAGGCCCTGATCACCAGGTCCTGCCGCTTGCGCTCGATCAGCGCACCGACGCTAAGCAGCATCGGCCCGTTGATGCCCAGTTCTGCGCGCATCGCACTGCCATCGTGCGGGGCAAAGCGCTCCTGATCGCAGCCGGTATAGTGCACACGAATTTTCTCGCCCGGCATGCCCAGCGCGATCATATCAGTTTTCAGCGCCGCCGACACCGCCAGCAGCCCTTTGGCATCCTGAGCCGCCTGCAACACCATTTCGCGCGTTTTGCGATCATGGCCCCAGCGGTGGATATCCGCCCCGCGCGCCTTTACCGAATAGGGCAGGCCCAATTCGCTAGCGATGGTGCGTGCTGCCGGGCCATCGGGAAAGAAGAATTCGGCATCAACCATGTCGAACGGTTTCTGGGCATGCAACCGTCGCACCAGTGGCAGGATGGCACGCGCCAGAAGCGCAGGTTGCCAGTGCGCGCCAATCCCCGGCAGGTGGAGGAACCGCGGGCGATAGACATCCAGGCCGCGCCATATCTCATGCACGGGGAGCGCAGCGAGCGCGCGGTATCGCATATGGCGGGACAGCGGCCAGGGCGGCATCGTCTGTGGGCTGACCACCGTCACGTCGACACCCCGCCGCGATGCCAGCTGCGCCGCCTGCCGCTCGACGAATATGCCGAAATTGGGCCGTGCCGCGTTGGGGAACAAGGTGGCGAGGGTCAGGATGCGCATCGTGGCCTGCCTCTACAGCGTCCGGATTAACGTTTCTGCCACCCCAAGCCACGGTGGATCGCTGATCACCTGCTGGCGACCGCCAGTGCCCAGCGGCAATATCTGCATACGCCCGTCCTCGCGCGCGATCATCCGCCCGAACAGGAACCGGCCCGCCGGGCGGGGGGCCAGCACATCGCGATTGAGCGCAGCGGCAAAGTCCTGTGGCGCGATCTGCAGCAGCCACACCGTGTCACCGCTGCGATAATCGCCAATCCCGGCATCGACGCGCAGCGCCATCATCTGCTCGCGCGGAGTCGGCAATACCGCGTTTTCCGGTCTGGCAAGTCCGCGCGCGCCGTTGGCATCGAGCAGCGCTGTGATCGGCAATTCGGGTGTGGCGGTGGTGCGCACCAAAGCGCTGCTCTCGACCTCGAGCGCCGCAGCGATCCGGTTCAGCCAGTCGAGCGACAGCGTGCGCGTTCCGGTCTCCAGCCGGCCGATGGTTTGCGCGGTGGTGGGCGGGTCGCACCGCTGCGCGACATCATCCAGGGTTAACCGCCTGGCGCGGCGCACATCGCGGATACGGTTGATCATCCAAGCATCCTGTAACCAGATTGGGAATCAGCTTTCCTACATTCCAACCATCATGGCAAGGATAATGCTAGATTGAATAACCTATATGGAGATATCTATGGCAGATTCTGTGGAGTTCGGGGCAATCAGGGCGGGTCAGGGGCGGTTGCTGGCGGAGCGCGCGCTGGAAGGCGAGTCGGTGGCGGTCCATGTGGCGGGCGGACGGCGTCCGGCGCGCTCGGTAACGGTCAACCTTGCCGAATCGCCGCTGGGCTGGCTGCTGGCACGCGGCATGATCGACCAGCGCCAGTTCGATGCGGGCGAAAAGCTGCGCACCGACTGGGAGCGCGCCAACTTGTCGCCGTCGATCACGATGCGCTGGGACGCGGCACCAGGATCGGGCACGCGTCGTGCCAACAGTGATCATCTGGAACCAAGCGAACGCCAGACCGCCGCGCGCCAGCGTTTCGACGTCGCGATGACCGCGTTGGGCCGCGGCCTCAACGACATCGCCTGGCGCGTCATCTGCGCGGGCGACAATATGCCGGTAGCCGAAAAAGCGCTGG
>Ga0136636_10002531_pt1 | contig 10890 bp, 10 predicted proteins | sample AntDrymUQ8522106_2_FD_104653 | JGI IMG/M metagenome (GOLD analysis project Ga0136636, IMG submission 104653) | Polar desert sand microbial communities from Dry Valleys, Antarctica - metaG UQ852 (21.06) | ecosystem: Environmental > Terrestrial > Soil > Desert | place: Antarctica: Dry Valley... | reverse complement strand
CGAAAAGTTAGGTGGAATGGCTGCAGCTATCGAAACTGGTGTTCCAAAGATGAGAATTGAAGAAGCTTCAGCTCGTACGCAAGCTCGTATTGATTCAGGAAATCAAATAATCGTTGGTGTAAATCAATACCGCTTAGAAAAACAAGATCCTATCGATATTTTGGAAGTGGATAATACTGCTGTTCGCATTCAACAAATTGAACGTTTGAAACAATTGCGTGCCAATCGTGATGATGCTGCCGTTAAAGCTGCATTGGCTGCCATTACCGAATGTGCTAAAACCGGAAACGGTAACTTGCTCGAACTAGCCGTTGAAGCTGCTCGTTTGCGTGCTTCTTTAGGCGAAATATCTGATGCCTGCGAAGCTGTTGCAGGTCGTTATAAAGCAACTATTAGAACTATTTCAGGCGTGTATTCATCAGAAACTAAAAACGATGCAACTTTCAAAAAAGCTTGCGAGCTTACCGAGAAATTTGCCAAGAAAGAAGGTCGTCAACCACGTATCATGATTGCTAAAATGGGTCAGGATGGTCACGACCGTGGTGCAAAAGTTGTTGCAACCGGTTACGCCGATTGTGGTTTCGATGTAGACATGGGACCGTTGTTCCAAACTCCTGCCGAAGCAGCCAAACAAGCTGTGGAAAATGACGTGCATATCATGGGTATTTCTTCGTTGGCAGCAGGTCACAAAACATTGATACCACAAGTTATTGCAGAACTGAAAGCAATGGGTCGTGAAGATATCGTTGTCATTGCAGGTGGAGTTATTCCAGCGCAAGATTACGACTTCCTTTACAAAGCCGGCGTTGCAGCAATCTTTGGCCCAGGAAGCCCGGTAGCTAAAGCTGCTTGTACTATCATGGAAATTTTGTTGGAAGACTAAAGCCCCTCTAAATCTCCCCAAAGGGGAGACTTGAAAAACAAACGGACTTGCCTTTTTAGGGTGAGTCCGTTTGTTTTACTTTAATTCTGAATACTCAAATTGTTGTTTGTTCGGAGTGGAAATTTGAGTTGGAAAAACCAACTGTAGTTTTCTAATTATTCAATACTTTCACTAATTTTTGAATGTGAGCGGGAGTGGTGCCACAACACCCACCAATTATATTTGCGCCCACTTTTGCCAATTGAGAGGCTAGACCGGCCATCATTTCGGGCGATTCAGGAAAAACCGTGCAGGTGCCTTGTAGTAAAGGTAATCCAGCATTGGCATGTATCAAAACAGGAATATCTTTATCCACCAAACGAATTTCTTCGGTAATCCGAATCATTCCTTCCATGCCGTTACTGCAATTAGCACCAACAATATTAGCTCCCGCAGCCACTAGTGCTGTAACCATTTCAGTAGGTGAAACCCCCATCATTGTACGATATTCGTCGGTTGCCAAATAATCGAAGGTCATTGTGCAAATCACTTCGCAAGGCGTGTTTTCACGAGCTGCACGTACAGCAATTTCAGCTTCGTCAATAGCAGTCATTGTTTCAATTATCAGCGCATCAGCGCCACCGTCATAAAGTGCTACTGCTTGCTCTTTGAATACAGCGTAGAGTTCATCCTCGGTCACATCGCCCATTATCAGCATTTTTCCGGTAGGGCCAATAGAGCCAAGCACGTACTTATCTGATCCTGCGGCCTGTCTTGAAATTTCAGCTGCACGACGATTGATTTCATATACTCTGTCTGCAAGGCCAAAACCTTCCAGTTTAAAGCGGTTACCTCCAAAACTATTGGTCTCAATGGTGTCGGCACCTGCATTTATATAGCCTTGAGCAATGTCAAATACAGCTTCGGGATGCTCTAAATTCCACAATTCAGGACACTCGCCCGGCTGTAAACCTTTTGCATGTAAAAATGTGCCCCAAGCACCATCTGAAACTAAAGTTTTTCCCTCCAAAATTAGCTGAGTGAGCGTAGGTTTCATTTTAATAATTGATTTTGTTTATGAATTAGTTATTGTCCTCTTACACGAAACAAAGATACAATTAGTAATCGTTTATCCAAATCTCATTCTAAGTTAAAAAATTAACTTACCCGCTATTGATAAGTTCGTTTTTTTTATCTGATAATTTTTAAATTAATGCAAATCTTTGATATAATCTTTACAAAACAGGTCAATTGCTCTTTAATATACTGTATATATGTTTAAATTTACTGTATTTATATTTAAATATACTGTATATATGTTTAAATATACTGTATATGTATATAATTGTACTGTATATATATTTAATTATACTGTATGTGTAATTAGAAAAACGGTGATTATAATTTACTAGACTGTGTCTAGTATTAAATAGACTATAAATTTAATTAAATATAATGTATTTGATAATAAATATACTGTATGCTGAATAAAATATAAGATATTTTTATTATTTTCGCCAATATTATTTACCAATATATCAAAAATCAGTATGTTAGAATATAATTTTTCCCGCATTTTCAAGGCTAAGGGTATTTTAGCACCCACTGCTTGGCTCATTAAGAATGGTTTTTCGGATAAATTTGCTTCGGGAATTGCCAAAAACCGCTATCGCAGACTAAATTTGGGTGATATAGAACGGTTGTGTAAGATATTTCAGTGTACTCCCAATGATGTAATGGAGTGGAAACCCGACAAAGGAGACGGTGATCCAACACAACATGCTTTGGCTTCATTGTACAGGGAAGATAAAGTGCTAGATCTGACTAAAACGCTGAATTCTGTATCGTTTGATAAGCTGTTGGAAATAGAAAAACTAATTCAAGCGGAAATTGAAAAATACTAGCTGCTTTGCACTTAATAAATCCACAACTTCATGTCACATCAAAACGCATCCATCAAATCCATCATATTTGCCTTATCAGCCAATTTGGGAATAGCCATTACCAAAACAGTGGCGGCAGTGCTTATCGGTTCGGGAGCCATGTTGGCCGAATCCATTCACTCTTATGCCGATTGTGGGAATCAGGGGAAGCCCTCAAAAATGCTTTTCCTGCCGTGTAGTGGGTATTTTTCGAGCCCGATAAAGAAGGTTAAAATGTTCAGATTAAATAATAAAGCTCAAAGGTTCTACGGAATTCTTTGAGCTTTTTGTTTATAGTGAAATAATGTTTTCAAAATCATTATGTTGGAAGAAATTGAGTAGCTTTACGTTTTATTCTCATGCAGAGATTGAATTTTACAAATTATTAAAAGACATGGAGCATTTAAACTATGGAGTAATCGGCAATTGTCGTAGCGCGGCGCTAATCTCTGATACAGGAAGCATCGATTGGCTTTGTTTCCCCGATTTTGATTCTCCTTCCGTATTTGCAAAAATACTGGACAATGAAGCCGGAGGATCTTTTGGTTTTACAGTAGCAGATTTTTATACTATCACCCAAAAATATATTGAACACACCAATATCCTGTCTACAGTATTTGAATCGATGGAAGGTGGATTTGAAGTCATTGACTTTATGCCACGCTACCGGATAAATGAATCTGATAATTATTTTTTGCCTGCTGAAGTTCATCGATTGATTTTATTTAGACATGGTAATCCTCGTTTCAGGGTTAATTATCAGCCGGTATTAAATTACGCACAGGAAAAAGTAGGGCATAAGGTTGGCCCAGAATATGTAAAAACATATTCATTAGAAAATAAACGAGAGGCCATATATTTATATTCAAGCATCGATTTAGCCCAGGTTCTGGCAGGTGATGAAATTATACTCCATAGAAATGAATTCTTTTTACTTTCTTACAATCAAAAATTAATTACCATAAATCAGGATCGGATTGATTTGGAGTTTCAGCGTACAAAAGTGTATTGGATGAACTGGTCGAACAGATCCAAAAAGTTTACCAAATATAATGAGATCGTTGAACGAAGCATTCTGGTGCTGAAATTAATGTCTTATCAACGTTCTGGTGCTGTATTGGCTGCTCTAACTACCAGCATTCCCGAATCGGTGGGTGAAGTGCGCAATTGGGACTATCGTTTTTGCTGGCTCAGGGATGCATCCATGTCCATCGAAACCTTGCTCAGAATAGGGCATCGCGAATCTGCAAAGAAATTCATATTGTTTGTACAGAATATATTAAAAACAAAATCGGACAGTTTCCAGATTATGTATGGTATTCGGGGCGAAAGAGTATTAACAGAAGTTGAATTGTCACACTTGTGTGGATTTAAAAACTCAAAACCGGTACGCATTGGCAATGGTGCGTATGGACAAAAGCAGAATGACTCCTTGGGATACCTGATGGACGTTATCTATAATTATTACCTGTTTTTTCCGGACACACTGGATGATATTGAAGATATGTTCGAGGTGGTAAAGAATATTGTGAAAACAGTTACACAAGATTGGGCAAATCCGGATAATGGTATTTGGGAAATTCGTGGCGAAGAGAAACATTTTGTGTTTTCGAAAATTATGAGCTGGGTTGCCATAGACCGAGCGGTGAGCATTGCAAAGATTCTTCAAAAAAGTGGCTTTGAAAAACGGTGGTCGCAACTTGCTGACGATATAAAAAGTGATGTTCTTACCAATGGTTGGAACAGCCAAATCGAAAGTTTTACACAAAGTTATGGTACTGCCGATTTAGATTCATCCCTTCTTCTAATGGAGGCTTATGGTTTTATTGAGGCAGATGATGAACGTTACATTAAAACAGTAGAGTCAATATATCGTTCGTTAAATTACAAAGGTTTGATGTTCCGTTATAATATTCCCGATGACTTTGGCATTCCTAAGTCTGCTTTCACCATTTGTACATTTTGGATGATTCGTGGTCTATTTGTTATTGGCAGAGTGGAAGATGCAAATATATTGTTCGAGGAAATGATTGGGTATTCCAACCACTTAGGACTGTTCAGCGAAGATCTTGATTTCGATACAAAAAGTCAATTGGGCAATTTCCCTCAGGCGTATTCACATTTGGCATTGATTAATACAGCCGCCCTTTTCGCCGACCCAGTGTTGACTTCCCGATTTATAAAACCGTAAACAGACCTGTCAGTCATAAAACAACCGTTGTACAGAAGTGGATCACTTTTGTGCAACGGTTGTTTTTTGGATATCGTTTTATGATTTGAACTTCTCCGGTCTATTTCTTATATAGCTTTCGTAAGAAAGGAAGTGCTTTTGACTGTGATTTTAAGTTGAATCGAGCAAATTCAGACATTCCATCTATTTTGATTGAAAAAGCCGTAGCTGGAAGCTGGCGAAACATATCTTCATCCGTAGTATCATCGCCCATGGCCAAGATAAAATCGTAGTTGTCCTGATCCAATAATCGGCGGGTTTCAGTGCCTTTATTATGATACGGAGATTTAATTTCAACCACTTTATTTCCACACAAAATTTGTAAATTTTCAATGGAACATGGGCCAATAAGCGTTTCCAGCAATTGTTGCTCACGCAATGAAGCCAACCATCCATCCACATTGCGGTAATGCCATACCAATGCGGTATCTTTTATTTCGAGCCTTGAACGTGGTGTTTTATCTACAAATGCCTGAAGAATTGAAATAATCTGATTGTTCCATGTTTGTTTAGCAGGTACATTGTTGTGCCAAACTCCACCCTCCTTGTAATAAGCACCGTGTTCGGCCGCCATATTAATGGGTAATTTCCCAAACCATTTTTCCAGCGTTTTATAATCTCTTCCACTGCTGATGACCACATTGTTTTTCTTGTCGGCTGCCAGAGTTTCCAATACTTCCATTATTTCTTTTGTAGGGATAGCTTCTTCCGGAGTCCTTTTAAAGGGTGCAAGTGTGCCATCATAATCCAGTATCAACAAACGTTTTTTGGATATTTGGTATGCGTGGTCTATTTTCTTAGAACTGATTTGGTCAATCCGTTCGCTGTTCAAATCATTGTTTTTCGATTTGATAAGTTCAAGTTCGTGTACAAAATCTGCTGCCCATTTATTCACCGTTTGTTTGGCTACTTGGGTTTGCATTATTTTCATTTTCCTCAATTGTTCGTCCTCAGGCATTTCAAGCGCTTCAAGTATGGCACGCTCAATTTGTTCCACGTTATTCGGGTTGACAATTATTGCCTCGGGTAATTCGATAGCTGCACCTGCCATTTCACTTAGAATAAGTACGCCAGGTACATCTCTTTTAGCTGCAATATATTCTTTGGCCACCAAATTCATGCCATCCCGAAGCGGAGTAACAAGTGCTATGTCGGCAATGTGATACATGGCTACTAATTCCTCAAAATCAAAACCGTGGTAAAAATAATAAACCGGAGTCCAGTTGATGGATGAATATGTACCGTTTATGGCACCGATTAATTCATCAATTTTTGTTTTCAAATCGGCATACCGATCCACATTATCGCGGGAAGGGACAATGATCATGGCCAGTGAAACTTTCTCTTTGTATTCCGGATGGTTTTCCAGGAATAAGGCAAAACCCTTCAGACGATGAAGTATTCCTTTGCTATAATCCAGTCGGTCTACCGAAAGAATTAATTTATGAGTCCCGTAATTTTTCTTAAGTTCCAATGCTTTTTGCTGTACCGATGGTAGCAATATTGCATCGTTATATAGTTCGTAATTAATTCCCATTGGAAATGAATCTACAGAAACAATTCTATTGTCAAGAATTACTTCGTCCAGTTTAAATCGTAAATCGAGTACCCGTTCCGAAGCGCTGACAAAGTGCCTCATATAGTCGTAAGTATGAAACCCGACTAAATCAGCTCCCAATAAGCCATTCAACAGTTCGGCCCTTTCGGGTAATACCCTGAATAGCTCGTAGGATGGAAACGGAATATGATGAAAATATCCAATGCTTATATCCTCTGTCGATTTTCTAATCAGCTGCGGCAGTAGCATCAATTGGTAATCCTGAACCCAAACAATGTCGCCGGGTTCTATAAATGGCAAGGCGGCTTGTGAAAACAATTCGTTTACTTGCTTATACGTTTGCCAGTATTTGGTCTCGAACTCCACGAACGAATAAAAATAGTGGCATAGCGGCCAAAGGGTGCTATTGCTGTAGCCTTCGTAATATTCTTGTATTTGATCGGGAGTAAGAAAAACAGGATGGAAATTGAACGGTTGGAGATATTCGGTAATTTGGTTTTCCTCTTCTGGCGTTTCAGCAAAAGCTCCCGGCCAACCGACCCAATGTTTTTCGACATCTATTTTCAGAGAGTCAAGGCCAGTGGTTAACCCGCCTTCACTTCGTATAAATTCAAATATATTCTCCTCTGTCTTAGTGGCTTTAAGTGGGAGCCTGTTTGCAACAATAATTAGTTTCATATACTTAATAAATTTTAAAGTTATTGCTTAGTTAGTCAACTCTCACAAAAATACACTTATAAATCCCAAACCAACTATTTAAAGTGCTAATAATTAATTAAATAAAAAGTAAATTAGATAAAATTACTATTGTTTTATCTCATTAGAATAGCCTTAAATGGTTAGACGAATAAAATTATTCATCTAAATTTCTTCTGCTGAATATTTATTTAAATGACAGTTTTACTTATCATGAGACCATCGTAGTGGCAAAAAGAGCTAACTTTGCATTCTATTTTCAAGGAATAAAATATGAAGAAAAAGATTGTAATTGTAGGACTCGGTGGGGTAGGAGGATATTATGGCGGAATGTTGGCAAAACAATATGCCGATGATCCGACAATCGAAGTCTATTTTGTGGCACGTGGTGCACATCTCAAAAAAGTACAGGAAAGTGGATTAACGCTGATCACCGAAATCGGAACTTTTCAGGTATATCCAACACTGGCAACGGATAATGTAACAGAAATAGGAACAGCCGATTATATTATCATGACTCCTAAGAGCTATGATTTAGAGTCCACTGTTGCTCAAATAAAACCCATTGTTGGAGCAAATACGGTTATTCTGCCGCTGTTGAATGGTATTGATAATTCGGATCGGATTCGTGCTTTATTGCCGGGATCAGAAGTCTGGCAGGGCTGTTGTTACATTGTGGCACGCCTCAATGCACCTGGTGTAGTGGAAAGTTTGGGCGGTGTGCACCGTTTTAATTTCGGATACGAATATAAACAAAGCAATGAGCGTTTGATTAGTTTTGAAACACTATTGAAACAGGCAGGAATTGATGCCACTTTTCATGAAAAAATAATGCATGTAATCTGGACGAAGTTTTTCTTTATCTCAGCAACTGCTTCTCTTACTTCCTATTTTGATGTTAGTTTTGGGGCTTTGTTGACTGATGATACACGAAAGGCCACTTTGGTAGGTGTTTTGGAAGAATTACTCTTGGTGGCCAATGCCGAAGGCGCCGAAATTGAGCGGTCGGTTATTGATAAAGTGATTCATCAGTTAGAGAAACTACCCTTCGAGACCACAGCCTCCATGCACAGCGATTTTAAAGCGGGTAAAAACACGGAAGTGCATGGTTTGACCGGTATAGTAGTGGAGTTGGGTAAGAAATATAACATTGATACACTCACCTATAAAAAAGTATACGATGAGTTGTGTAGTAGAATGAAATAAAGGTTGAATCATCAGATAATTTTATAAATCTCCATGATGTGTTCCAAAATCTTTTCGAAATCAATTTTGAGATCGATAAGAGCGCCGCTGTGTACATCAAAAACCCAACCATGAACCGTTAGCCCTCTCTCTTTAATGGCCTTTTGAACATCGGAAGTTTTAATTACATTCACACATTGCTCCTGCACATTAAGTTCCACTAACCGTTTGTATTTTTCTTCTTCATCGGTGATGGCTGCCAGTTCGTCTTTGTGCAAGCGATATACATCGCGGATATTCCGAAGCCAGGGATTTAAAATGCCCAGGTCGGCCGACTGCATAGCTGCCTTCACCCCGTTGCAGTAATAATGCCCGCAAACAACAATATGCTGAACTTTGAGATGGGTAACAGCATAGTTAATAACCGACATGGCACTCATGTCGGTGTTCGGCACCATATTACCTATGTTTCGGTGAACAAAAACTTCGCCGGGTTGAGCACCCATCAATTCTTCGGAACTTACCCGACTGTCGGAACAACCAATGTACAAGATATGAGGACTCTGACCTAAAGATAATTTTTTGAAATAATCTTTATCTGTCTTTATTTTCTCTTTAATCCATTGTTGATTATTATCAAAAATATGTCGTATTTCCATTTTTTATTATGATTCAATGATTTTGATTTCGGATGTAACTTCAATGGCTTTGCGATACAATGCTTCTACGCCACAATAGGTTTCTTCGGACATTTTTACGGCTTTTTCTAGTTTGTCCATGGGCAGGTTTTTGCCACTAAATTCATAAATGACATGCATTTTAGAATAATATTTTGGATGCTCGTCGGTAACATTACCTTGCACTTCGATCGTTACCTTTTCAATATCAATGCGCATTTTATGTAAAATGGTAACTACATCCATGCCGGTACATCCACTCAAAGCCACTAATTGAAGCCTCTTGGGACTTGCACCCGAGTTTTCACCACCACCGTCTACAGGTGCATCCATTCTTACTGTATGTCCATTAACGTCGGCTTCGAAGGCCAAATTACCTTTCCATTCGGTTCTGATACTATGTTTGTCTGACATTGTCTTTTATATTTAGTTGTTGAACTTTGTAACTATTTGATAACGTTTATTCCTACAACTTTGTTTTTTGCCTTTATTTATTCTACAAAAATACGTACTTTTGCAATCATTTTATACATCAATTTAAAACTCAATCGGCATAAAATGAAAAAAACGATTCTTACCGTCATTATATCACTATTTATTTCAGTCACTTTTGCTCAAACAGCTAATTATAGGTTGTTGATAGGTACGTACACGGCTCTGGGTAAAAGTCAGGGAATATACTCGTATAATGTCGATTTAGCCAATGGTATTTTTACTCAACAATCTGTTACTGCCGGCGTTTCTAACCCAAGTTTTTTGGTATTTACGCCCGACAAAAAGTTTGTTTACTCGGTAAGCGAAAGCGACAATGGAAGTTCCGCTTGTGCATTTTCTTTCGTGGAACAAACTGGAAAACTGAGTTTGATAAATAAGTCGCTAACCAATAGTGGTGGCCCTTGCTTTATTTCGGTAAGCAAGGAGCATGTTTTTACGGCAAATTATGGAGGTGGAAGTCTTTCTGTTTTTGGACGAAAAGCGGACGGCTCGTTGACTAATGTTTTGCAAGTTATTCAGCATGTTGGGAAAAGTATAAATGCCGAGCGACAAGGCGAACCGCATGTGCATCAGGTGTTGCTGACACCAGACAGTAAATTTTTATTGGCCAACGATTTAGGAACAGACAAGGTGACGGTGTACAAATACAATAGCGGTGCTTCGGCAAGCGTTTTAGTGCCTTTTGATAGTATCACCCTCAAACTGGGTAGCGGACCAAGACATACCGTTTTTAGCAAAGATGGAAAGCTACTTTATGTATTGCAAGAAATTGATGGAACGCTCTCCGTTCTGAGCATTAAGAAAGGTAGGCTGCAACTTTTACAAGAAACAACTGTGGCTCTAAAAGATGGAATTGTAAATCGTGCGGCAGATATCCATTTCTCTCCAGATGGTAAGTTTCTATACGCTACAAACCGTGGAACGGCCAATGATATAACTTGCTTTGCAGTGGCGATGGATAGTAAGTTGACGTTTAAACAACAGGTGTCAACAGGCGGTGACGGACCACGCAATTTTGCGATAAGCCCTGATGGACATTACGTTCTAGTTGCTCACCAATTTACCGACAATGCAGTGATTTTCAATCGCAATATCAACACTGGCTTGCTAACCAATAGCAGAAAACAGTTGAAAATTGGATCGCCGGTTTGTTTGCTATTTTATTGAAATAGATACTTTTGTTTGAATGGTTATTGATTTAGAATAGCCATTCAGCAAAAGGAATTAGCAAAGCAGTCATTATTCCCATTATCCCGATAGACAAT